>OOBJ01002075.1_pt1 | contig 11085 bp, 6 predicted proteins | sample 1671331 | NCBI WGS metagenome assembly OOBJ01 (sample SAMN06348145, study PRJEB24527) | human gut metagenome | biome: human gut; feature: ankylosing spondylitis patient; material: feces | host: Homo sapiens | place: China | collected 2015-10 | reverse complement strand
TGGAAGAAGGCGCATTGATTCGCAAAGCCGTAGATGCTTCTTTGGATGCTAACGTCCGTACACCGGAAATTCAGGTAGAAGGTGGTGCGAAGTATGGTACCAAAGAAGTAGGAGCATGGGTGGTAGATTATATCAAACGTAGCTAATCTTTATTAAGGAAATAAAGGAACAACAAGATTTTTTCTACCTTTGTGAGGCTGTATCAGAGATTTTGATACAGCCTCTTAATTTTTATGATTATGGCAAAAATAGCAAAGAACCTGACGGAATTAATAGGGCATACGCCTTTAATGGAATTAGCGGAATACAGTCGTAAATATGGACTGAAACAGAATATTATCGCAAAGTTGGAAGCGTTCAATCCGGCTGGTAGTGTGAAGGATCGTGTGGCGCTTGCCATGATTGAAGATGCAGAAGCGAGCGGAACACTGAAGCCCGGTGCGACGATTATAGAGCCTACCAGTGGAAATACCGGTGTGGGATTGGCTTTTGTTTCAGCTGCTAAAGGCTATAAACTGATTCTGACGATGCCCGATACCATGAGTATCGAACGGCGTAATCTTCTGAAAGCTTTAGGTGCGGAATTAGTATTGACTCCTGGTGCAGATGGTATGAAAGGAGCCATTGCCAAAGCTGAAGAACTGAAAGCGGTCACTCCGGGAGCTGTCATCTTACAACAATTTGAGAATCCTGCTAACCCCGCCATGCATTTACGGACTACTGGTCTGGAAATATGGAGAGATACCGAGGGGAAAGTCGATATCTTTGTGGCCGGAGTAGGTACTGGCGGGACAGTTAGCGGTGTAGGTGAAGCGCTGAAGATGCGTGATCCGAGTATAAAGATTGTGGCAGTAGAACCTTCTGATTCTCCGGTACTATCGGGAGGTAAACCAGGTCCGCATAAGATTCAGGGAATCGGTGCAGGGTTTGTTCCTAAAACGTACAAGGCTTCTATCGTAGATGAGATTATTCAGGTGCAGAATGACGATGCCATTCGTACGAGTCGTGAATTAGCCAAACAGGAAGGTTTGTTGGTAGGCATATCTTCAGGAGCGGCTGTATATGCTGCTACGGAACTGGCGAAGCGACCGGAAAATGCCGGGAAAATGATTGTTGCATTATTACCCGATACAGGCGAACGTTATTTATCTACCATTTTGTATGCTTTTGAGGAATATCCTTTGTAATAATGCCGCTTTCCTCCAGATAAAAACAACCGCTCCTTTGGACTCAAACGTTTGTCTTTTTGTTGTAGACATACGGTCGTTTGGATCAAGAGGAGCGGTTGTTTAAGTTTGGTTGAACAGCCGTTTGAGGCTGTTCAGCCGGTTAGATGATAATTTGAGTTCACCACAAAGTAACGCAGTGTCTCATAGAGTTATTGTCGGGAGTGTATACATTAATAATGTGCATTTACTTATAAATACCTACTTATAAATGCCTACTTATAAGTAATAGTCAATACTTGATTTCCGCATTGCATACGGAAATCCCCTTGTTCCAGTACCCATTGCCCGTCAGAATTGACAAAAGCCAAGTCACTGCCTTTGATGGATAGAGTGACAGTTTGGGTTTCGCCCGGTTGTAGTTCCACCTTTTTGAAGGCTCGTAACCGACGGTTTTCGGGAGTAAGCGAAGCCACAAGATCACTGCTGAATAGCATGACAACTTCTTTTCCGACATATTTACCAGTATTAGTTACATCTATGGAAAAGTGCAAATCATCTCCTGTGGTAAACGAAGATTTGTTCGTTTGGAAGTTGCTGTATTCGAAAGTGGTGTAGCTCAATCCGTATCCGAAAGGCCATTGAACGGAGACTACCGCATTGTAGTCATAAGCTCCTTCCATTTTGTCCATCTCTTCACTCACCCGATAATCGTAGGTAGTCAGTGCTGCTTCGTGTCGCGGATATGTGTAAGGCATCTTGGCACTGGGGTTCACGTCTCCTGCCAGAATGTTCGCTAATGCATCGCCACCATAGTTTCCGGGTAATAGAATGTCAATAACAGCATCAGCCAATGGCTCTAGGTCGTTGATAATGCGGGGACGACCCTCATTGAGTATCAGGATGATCGGTTTTCCCGTAGCGGCAAGTGCCTTTACCAGTTTGCTTTGGTTGGCAGAGATGGCAAGTTCGGAAAGATTACCGGGTGTTTCGCAATATGAATTTTCACCGATGCAGGCGATAATGATATCCACGTTGCGGGCGGCAGCCACAGCTTTCTCAATTTCCGGTTCATTTTCTTCCATGTAAGCACCTTCGGGTTTGTAGGTTACGCCCTGTTCCAGACGGACATGATCGGCTCCGAATTTGTTGCAGATTGCTTCGTAAATGGTGTTATATTTGTCGGCAAATCTGTCGGTCAGATGTCCTTGCCACGAATAGCTCCAACCGCCGTTCAAGCAACGCATAGAGTTGGCGTTCGGACCGGTTACCAGTAGCTTTTTCCCTTGAGGAAGCGGAAGAATATTATCTTTATTTTTTAGCAATACTTCCGATTCTTCAGCTGCATGAAGTGCGATAAGTGCATGCTCCTTGCTGCCGAAGAGAGGATAATCTTTCAATAAAGTGTTTGGATGATCGAACAGACCCAGACGGAATTTAAGTCTAAGCACCCTGCGGACGGCATCGTCAATACGGCTCATGGGTATTTTCTTCTCTTGCACTAACTCTTTTAGTAGTGTACAATAATTGAGATCATACGGTTCCATAGCCATGTCTATACCTGCATTGATTGCCATTTCGATGGCTTCTTTTTTGTTTGCCGCCACATGTTCGCGGGTATAAAGATTGTTGATGTCCGCCCAGTCGGTGATTAACATTCCGTCCCATCCCAAATCTTCTTTCAGCCATTGTGTAAGGAGTTCGCGGTCGGCGTGCACAGGCTTTCCGTTGATGGAACCACTGTTGACCATTATAGTCAGTGCACCAGCTTCCACACAAGCCTTGAACGGTGCAAAACATTTCTCACGTAGTTCGGAAACCGATATATAAGCCGGTGTGCGGTCTTTACCGGTACGTGGCATGCTGTATCCCATGTAATGTTTCACGGAGGTGGCGATTCGGTCGGCGGGAATATGGTTAGGATCATCTCCTTGGAAGCCTCGGACAGCAGTGCTGCCCATAATGGCATTGACTAAACAGTCTTCTCCATAATTTTCCCATACACGCGGCCAACGGGGATCACGTGCCATATCGACGGTGGGGGAGTATGTCCAGGGACAATTGCTAGCCCTTGTTTCATAAGCCGTTACACGTGCCGCTTCGTAGGTCAAATCCGGATTGAAGGCAGCACCCATATTGATATTTTGAGGAAAGAGCGTGCCGCCCAATGTATAGGTAGTACCATGATTCTGATCCAGACCGTAGATACATGGAATACCAATCTCCGCCATCGACAGTTCTTGTATTCGACCGATAATCTCGTTCCACTTTTCAGGGCTTTGTGCTACCGGGCCGGGAGCATTTAGAAACGAACCTACCTTGTATTCAGCAATCGCTTTGTGGAGTTTTGCCTCGTCCAATTGGAATTCTCCATTTATCGTCTCTCCTAATACATCAATAGCAAGCTCGGTCATTTGCCCTATCTTGGCGTCAAGGTCCATCTTTGATAGAAGCTCTTCCACTTGTTGTTCTATTTTTGCGTCTTCAGGAATGGCAGTGGGAACTGCCTGTTTGGAACAGGCAGTCATTGCGACAGATGCGGTCATTAATATAATATTTCTTAGTTTCATTATGATTTGTTTTTAAGTAGCATCGTTTATGTAATCTGTCATTCAGAGGAATTTAACCCGAAGAATGACAGATACTTATGGTATGAATGATTTTTAAACTTACTTAGGAACATTATTTCACGGTTACCAAATCTACATAATAGCCATGTCCTACACAGATGAATCCGGCTTCAGCTTGAATCTTATTCAACATGTCTTGTGTCAGTATCAGTGTATATTCACCGTTTTCCGTAAATTCCATCTCACCCGCCAAGCCTGTCCAATAGCCTGTGGCAAGCTGCATTTTATGATATTCGGCAGTAGGTTCTATAGAGTAGACTACTTTCAGTGTTGATCCGGCTGTGATACCGGCAAATACATCCATTGGAATCAAACCAAAAGTTTTGTTGGGATCACCGTCCGGCTTATCCCACGAAACGTAATGGTGTCCTGACCAAAGTGTTATTTCGGTAGATACGGTCACAGTCTGTTCGGTAGTCGTAACATTGTCGTTTAAGAACTGCACAGCCTCTCCGCTACGGGTTTTGCCTGTCAGCGTATAGCTTCCATCAGACAAATCCGGACAAGTCAGCGTAACTTCCGTAGAAGATTGATTGCTGAATTGAGACACCGTCTGTCCGCCGATAGTTAGAGAAGCGATGTTTTCAAGATTGATACCGGAAATGGTCCAGTCCACGTTGGCAGTAGCCCGGTTAGCCCCCGAAATGACAAGGGAAGCATTGGTTACTTTCACCATGTCGGCTCCATATTGATTGCCGTCGGCATCTTGCAGAACGATACGGTAATCGCCTTCGCTTACGCCTGTCGGAACGATGTATTCCAGATAGTTCTCGTCTTCCGATTCAACATAAGTAGGATCGGTGATTGTGTTTCCTCCCAAGAGGATGGCTGTTACGTTCTGTAAATTACTGCCATATAAACGGGCAGTCTTACCGGGAGATACAATTCTCTCAAAGGCTACTTCTTTAGATTGAGGGTCATCAGCCAACGGATTGACCACCACTAATCCTTCACGGGAAGTCTTCTTCCCTTTCACAGTTTCTACTTCTATTTTCAAATTATACGTACCGGCTTTCAGACTACGGTTGATTTCTTTGTCGGAGTCGGTACCCGATTCCACTTCCTGCCCGTCAATGAACCAGGTTACTGTGGTGTAATCTTTCGGAGTCACGGTCAGCGCGATGGATAAGTTCGCATCCCGGCTGATGTTGGCGAATGTAGCCAATTGGCCGTTCGTTCTGTCAGGGAATACCGGGGCAAGGATATGCGGATCATCATTTTCCGTCACCGTAGCGAACGGCTCTTCCTCGGTGCATGCAGTAAATGTGGAGCCTACAGCGAGTAGGGCAAATAGTGCAATATATATCTTTTTCATAATGGATGATTGTTTAATAGTTAGTTTTCAGTATCCCACCACAGAAGGCTGTGCCAATTATCTGTTCCTCCCATGCGCTCGATGGCTTCATTGTAGCTTTTCTTATTATAGGAAGATTCCAATACAGGATAGCAGAGACGTACCGGAATTTCCGTTCCACCGGTGAGATATTGTCCGAACCCATATTCTGCCGGTGATTTCAACTTCGGATAACCGGAACGACGCACGTTTGCCCAACATTCGGCAGGATTGGTGAAGTGAAGAATCCAGGCCTGTGTATTGATAGCTTCAAGTTTCTGATTGTCCGTATGTCCGAACGTCCCTCTACCTTGAATGAATGCATCAAACTCTGCATCAGTAGTAGCCGTGCAACCGTAGTTGTCTGTCAGGAAATCCATAGCTGCACGCACTCCTTGCTTGTAAAGATCTTCTGCCGACACACTGCCGACATTCCATTTTTTCACAGTAGCTTCTGCCATCAGGAACTTCACTTCTGCAGAGGTCATCACTACGCCCGGATTGTCGCTTTTTAGGAAATTATTGGCAAGTTTGGGTTCCACTTCACGAGCCATGGTTGCTGTAACAGAAGGGTTGTTAACGGCTAATTCCTTACAAATATCGCTGTCGTATCCTGTAGGCCATGGCTCCCACGAGTAGGCACCCGGGTCGCGCGGACTGAAATCAATCCCTTTTTCAATCATCTCCTGGGTGATGTCGACACGATTGTCGGGACTGGTGGCACTCATCAGCCCGTCATAATAACAACGGGAAATTTTGAATGTACGAGGGTCACCGGATTGGCGTAGCTGATTAAAGAAAGTGGAGCAGAGGTAACTTGGATTATTAGCGGGGTCGTTGCCGAACAATAACTGTGACAATGAATTTCCGCGATAATCAGAGTAAGCTTCTTGTCCGAAACTAAATGCGATTGTCATGTATTTGATGAGCGCATCGCTTGAGGCGTCCGTTATCACACCCCCATTGGCAACCAAAGCATTTTCAAATTCCGTTTGTGCCTTTGTAGGATTGACATTGGAGATTCGCATGGCAAAACGTAGGCGAAGCGAGTTTGCCAGTTGTTGCCATTTAGTTACGTCACCGGCATAGATGAGGTCACCTGTCACTTTATCTTTGGTCGGATCGATTTTATTGACGGCATCTTCCAGCTCCAGAAAGAAAGCGTTGTAAATATCTTCCTGTTTGTCATACTTCGGATTGAATTTTCCTTCGAGGAATCCCAGGCCGGCCTCACTGAAAGGAGCGTCTCCGTAAGTGTCGGTGATGATAGACATAAGATAAACCCGATAAATGCGGAGCACAGAGTTGATGTTCACTTTCTCTGCATCTTCGGCTGTGCGATATTGAGCATCAATGATATTCTTCAGGGATTGAGTGTAGAACGATGTCCAGATACGGCTCATTTCATTATTGTCTAGCGTATGGCGTCCGCCGTAGTTGGTGGTGTTCCAACATCCCATCAGTTGTTGGGTGAATGCATAATGGTAGTTACGGTAGATTTCCATCATACTAAGGTCTCCGTACGTTTGCAGTTGGGCAGTGGTGAGCTGCGCATTCGGGTCGATGGTAGCGGCCTTGGAAGGGTCGGTATTCATGTTTTCCATGTATTCATCGCTGCAAGAAGCGAAAAACAGGGCACATGCCATCGTGATGATTGTGATGTATTTAGATTGTCTCATGATATATCTTTTTAGAATTTCACATTTACATTAAAACCATAGCTTCTGCGTGAAGGCAACGAACCGTATTCAAGTCCCATACCGGTAGTATTGTTGTAGTTGGAATCCGGGTCGATATTCGGGATATTCTTCCATACGATGAACGGATTGCGGGCAACGAACGAAACGGTCAGTCCGCTTACTACATTCTTCAGCCAGGATTTGGGTACATTGTAACTCAACGTCAGCTCACGGCATTTCACGTATGAGTTGTCGTAAATAAACATAGAAGGTGCATTACGGCAAACGCTCATCCAGTAGTCTTCCGGATTGATGTAGATGTCGTTGGGACGATATGTTCCATTACCGTTGTCGATGACACCCGGAGCAACGAATCCGCCTGTCGGCTTCCAGTTATCGGCTCCTTTTGCAATGCCGGCTGCCAATCTTTCTTCTTCCGAGCGATACCAGGCGTCACGTCCTGCCAGTGTTTCCGGACTTTTACCCGATTCGTAAGCAGCACGGGCAGACATAGAATAGAGGTCGGCGCCTACTTTCACATCGAATACCGCTACCAGCGAAAGATTCTTGTAGGTAAAGTTGGTGAGTAATCCACCTGTCCAGTCCCAAGAGGCATTACCCAATACGTGGTTGCTCTTGTCATATTGCGGCAGACCGGTTTGCGGGTCAATCAGAATATCTCCCTTTTCGTTCCGTTGGAAGTCCGGGCCTACAATAGAACCAAAGTTCTCGCCTACCTTAGCGGCTACCTGAACGTCGAGCCAAGATGCTTTTTCCAGTTCAAACATATCCGATTCGCCATCCAGTTCTTTTACTTTGTTGCTGTTTTTGGAGAAGTTCAGATTAATGTCCCAGGAAAAATCGCGTGTTTGAATCGGTCGTGTGCTAAGGGCAATCTCAATACCTTTGTTTTCTATCTTGCCGGCATTAATCAAGCGATAGTTATAACCGGTTGTCCAGGAACTTGCCATTCCCATAATCTGGTTTTTACTGATTTGAGAATAGTAGGTGAAATCCAGTCCGATACGGTTCTTCAGGAATTTCAATTCCAATCCCATTTCCACGGAGTTTGTTTTGGTTGGTTTCAAGTCTTTGTTGGGGATGGTTCCGTTATCGATATATCCGATGGTATATCCGGGATAAGCATATTTGGATTTCGTATAGACGAGTCCCAATTGATAAGGATCGGTATCGCTACCTACTTGGGCCCATGACATACGCACCTTTCCGTAAGGCAGGAGGTCGCCCAGTTTTGTCAGCTCGGAGAATACAAAGCTACCGGAGAAAGAAGGATACACATACATGTTGTTGCCAGTGGGAAGGGTAGACGATTGGTCGCCACGCAACGTAGCATCGAGGTAAAGCATGTGTTTCCATCCCACGTTCACTGCTCCGTAAACCGAATTAATCTGCTTGCGGTAACTGCCGGGCACTACACTGATCTCGTTGAAGCTCGTCAATGAAGGGACATCGCGTATCTTCATGTCTTGAGCGGTGGTAACGGTGGTCTGGTTGTTCACCTTATATACATTGCCGCCTAACGTAGCGTTGAAATCGAAATCACCCCAATGGTTGTTGTAGAGAGCCAACACTTCAAAGTTGTACATGCGGTTGCGGAAAGCACTGTTTTGAAGTCTTCCGGCTTCGAATCCGGGAGTGGTAGGTGCTTTGTAATCATCGAACGTGAACCAGTTGAGTTCGGCGCCCAATGTTGCTTGAAGTTTCAGATGTGGGTCGATGTTCCATACAGCCTTGCCGTTCATGCGGAACAAGTCTTTCTTGGATTTATTGAAGTTCTTATAGATATCCCAGTACGGATTCACGTTGTAGGGATCCATGCCGTTCCAGTTGGAATATTCGCCGTCGGCAGTCTGATAGGTTTGCAACCATTCCTGGTCGTAGGTGGTGGCAAGAGTCATCAGGTTTTTACCGATATTGGACTTGCTGTCGCCCAGAGCCGGACGGTTCTTCACGTCTTCCCGTGTATAGTTGACGCTGAAATCCAAGTCTACCTTTCCTGCAGACGTATTGGCGCGCAGGTTGAAAATGTCACGGCTCATGTGAGTTTGGGGAACAATGTCTTTATTGCGCATATCCGTATAGGTAAAGCGAATTCCGGTTTTTCCGCTGTTCACACCTATGATGGCGGAGTTGGTGGCGGTGATACCCGTGCGGAAGAAGTTGGACGTATTGTCGGGGACAATGAGGAAAGGGCGTTCCACGCCGTCGAAATACTTCAGCATGTTTGAACCGTCCGCTTTGGGACCCCAACTTTTGTTTGTGTTGGATATGGCATCATAGCTATAAGTACCGTTGCTTCCCATACCGTATATCTGTTGCACTTCGTCCCATTTGGCAAGTTGGGTATCGAAAGTCAGTGTTCCGTTATATTCCACGCTGATTTTATCCTTGTTGGCTCGCTTGGTTGTAATCAAGATAACACCGTGGCTGGCACGGCTACCATAAAGTGCGGATGCCGCAGGGCCTTTCAATACCGACATGTTTTCTACGTCATCGGCATTGATGCTCGAAATACCGTCGCCCAAGTCGAAGCCTCCGTTTGTGCCGGCACTGCCGAAATTGGTGTTGTCCAAAGGTACACCGTCCACTACATAAAGAGGCTGGTTATTGCCGGTCATTTCGGTACTGCCTCGTAGAATAACGCGCGTAGAACCGGAAGGACCACCGGCGGTCTGGCTGACTACCAAGCCCGGCACACGTCCTGCCATGGAGTTGATAAGATTCGTTTCTTTCGCTTTGGTCAAGGCTTCACCTTTCACTTCATCAATGCCATAGCCCAACGCTTTGCGCTCTCTCTTGATGCCAAGGGCGGTAACTACCACTTCATCCAATGCTTTGGCATCCTCTTTCAAGGTGATGTTCAAAGGACCTCTTCCCGCTTTTACTTCTTCGGATTTATAACCCACGTAGCTGACAACGAGCGTAGCTCCCGCTTTTACATTCAAACTGAAATTTCCATCCAGATCGGTAATCGTTCCGTTGGCAGTTCCTTTCTCCACTACGGAAGCCCCAATGATGGGACCTGTGGCATCGCTCACTTTTCCGGTTACCTTGTTGCTTTGTTGTTGAATAGCCTGGGAACTTGGTTCCGTTGCTGCATACACTTGCTGGAAACCTCCCGCCATCCAAAGGGCGAGTGTTCCGCAAAACAGTAGATACTTACATTTTTCCATATTCATAGCATATATATTTAAGATTCCTATAATATTTTCACCCAGTCGATGTACATATTCACTTTCTGACCGTCTTTCAGGCCCGTCAGTTTATTAATGTCGGTAATCCCTGTAAACGCACCTCCCACGGCGAGGTTGAACAGGATGTAGAAGTTGTCATGAAAGTAGGTGTTCGAGCTAATGTCGAACGTATGAAACTTGACGTTGTCGATGGATATTGTCAGGTTGTTTTCATCCCAATCCAGAGAGTAGGTGTGATAATTGCCGTCTTGCAGGCTGTTGGCAACATTGGCTTTGTAGTATTGCTGTTCGTGAGCCGCTGCGCTAGGGCCATAGTGAATGGCGGTGTTCACTTGTTTTTCCGAATCGCCCGCAGCCATTCCGCTCTGTTCTCCCATTTCCATAATATCAATCTCCCCGCATGCCGGCCACTGTTTGTCGTTGTCTCCCATCATCCAGAAAGCAGGCCATAGTCCGCCGTTAGTCTTGGGAAGCTTGATACTTGCTTCTATCTTGCGATACTTGAAACTCTTTTTCCCTTTTGAATTGATCCTGCCTGAATAGATTTTATTCCCTTTGCGTTCGGCGGTAAGAATCAGAACCGATTTATCCCCGTCTTTTCCTACCGATACATGAGCGGCATCGTATGCCTGTAGCTCTTGATTGGTCCAACCGGGTTCATGAGTTTCTTTCGTCCATACTTTTTCGTCGAAAAAGTTGAAATCGTCTTTAAAAAGAATGTCTTGTGGATTTTCTTCCGGTTCCGTTCCAACAGAATCCGACGAGCAGGATTGTTGCGCGAAGCAAACGGATAAAAATAGGAATAGTGCTACTTTTTTCATCGTTTTAGCATTTTAAAGGTTAAACGTAATATGTGCTTTATACTTGTAGAGCTTGGTGCAAAGATGCTAATATCCGGCTAAAACGATGGTCAGATTGCTGACATATTAGGTTTGATTGCTGACAAATCTGCTGATTTTTATCGAACGGATGTTATCTTACCCATTCTTTTTCGAAGATTGTTGCTGTACAAGAATGAGGTAAATGATAATTTTGCGGAGTGCCCTGAAAGGGCTTAATTAT
>OOBJ01002072.1_pt1 | contig 11092 bp, 7 predicted proteins | sample 1671331 | NCBI WGS metagenome assembly OOBJ01 (sample SAMN06348145, study PRJEB24527) | human gut metagenome | biome: human gut; feature: ankylosing spondylitis patient; material: feces | host: Homo sapiens | place: China | collected 2015-10 | reverse complement strand
TCTTACCACTTAAAAAGAGAATTACTATGTTAAACAAAAAAAGAACGAACAACGCCAGAAAAGTGAAATACCTGGCACTGGTTCCAATGGCCGCAGGCTTGCTATTGCTCAATAATATCGATGCGATGGCACGTGTTTTGAATGAAAAGGTAGCAGAGGTTATCCAACAGCCGACTGCTCTCGCCACCACTACTGTTTCCAAAATGGAAGCAGCCAATCCGCTTCCACCGGAAAAAGACAAGATTTATGACACATGTGATATCATGCCGGAATTTCCGGGCGGGCAAAATGCATTATTGCAGTTTCTTGCTAAAAACATAAAATATCCGACAGAAGCCCAGCAACAGGGAAAACAGGGAAAAGTAGTCGTCACATTCGTTATCGAAAAAGACGGAAGCATCACAAACGCCAAAGTGACACAGGCTTTATATCCCTCATTGGATGAAGAATCCTTACGGATTGTCAAGTCGATGCCCAAATGGACTCCGGGAAAGATGAAAGACGGAAAAGTCGTCCGCGTACAATATACCGTCCCGTTAACTTACCGATTGCAGTAGCCTGACAGTATTTCCCTTTTTGAGCAGGACACAAAAAAGGCATGCAATCTTCAAAAATGCTGCCAGGCGATATACGAAGATCACATGCCCCACGCTCCTCTCGAAAAGGGAGATGTTTTTATAAATTACCACGGCTTACCCGCAGAAGAGTAATAGAAAGAATGATACAAAAGTACTATTTTTTTCCTTTAAGGCCTACATGTTTCGCCTGATGGCGCCCCGGATCGAAATTCTTGCGGGAGCCATCGGGCCAGATGACTTCGGCTGTCGTTCCTTCGGGAACGGAAAGGGTGGCCTGTATCTTTTTACCTTTGCGTTTCAGCGACACCTCTATCTTGCCGAAATGCGTATCTACTGTAGCAGAGGCTTCGGTCAAAGTGCCCATTTGGGGACAAACCTTGAAGGAACGAAAACCTGGAGAGGTAGGTTCTATACCGCACACTTTCTGACTCAGCAACGTAAGAGGGCCACCACTCCATGCATGGTTGATCGTACCGCCTCCGAAACCGTCCGGACCGATTCCCCATCCTTCGAACAAGGTCGTATATTCAGGATAATCCATCATTTTCGCATAGCGTTGCTTCATCCTCTCTAAAGCAAAGGCCGGTTCATTCATTTGGAACAAGGCTTCGAGCACATACTTTTCCATATAGGGACTGGCATGGCATTCCTTCTTCAGGACTTTTACCAGAGCAGGATATTTATCAGCGGAAGCTAAACCGGAAACGACAGCCATCGCCTGTGCACGGTCGTCCGTTTCTCCCTTATAGCCGGGAGAGCGATATGCTGATCCTGTCCAAAACTTTGTGTCGAAGCATTTCCCTATACTGTACATCATACGGCCGATCTCATCGGCATCGGCTGTTTTTCCAAGTTGGAGGGCAAAAGCTTTCTCTGCTTTCAAGGCCAAATAATACCAGCAATTTACCAACACGCCCATATCGATGTTTTCTCCCCAGTCACCCCAGCTCCAATCGCCGTCACGCTCGATAACCAGGCCGCTCTTATCTACTTGCCATACTTCGTGCAGATAGTGGTGCATTCGGTCATAAATACCGGCGACAAAGCTACTGTCGCCACTATAATAATACTGGGTATAGAAACCGTACCAACCTACCGAAGCCAACATTTGCAATGGCAACTCTTTCCGCCAGTTACCAGCCGGGGCCGGAGCGAAAATCACACCGTCTTCGCGTTGCCAGTTCATCAGTTCGTAGATGCCTTTCAGCGCCAGTTTATGGCTAGAGGGAGAAAGGGCATAGAAAGCCTCGCCCAATTCGTTCACCTCGTCACCCCACCATTGCGCCCGTTCGCGGTCCGGACAGTCCATATAACTATCGCGCATCGTTATATATAAGGTGCGGGCCGAACGTTTCCAAAGTTCGTTCATGAACGGATCATTGCAACTGAAAGAACCTGTAAATTCGGTATCGTAACCGGTTTCCCGGAATTTCACATCCAGCACCTTCACGCCTTCCGGCAGGATATATTGCATCTCGTGACCGTTCATCCAGCCTAAACTCTCATATTCCTGCACGCCGTCGCGCGTGACATATTCAGCGCGGACGTTGTATTGAGAACCGCCCTCATAGTTGTCCGTCCGGATATGGATCACCTTGCCGGCAGGAGCTTCCACTTTCAGATAAGGAGTCACTTGGCTGTTATAAGGCAGACGACAATAAAGCGTATCGCCGGCAGACGACCGGCGGACACTGACATACGGTTTCAAGCCATAGTCTTTCCATAGGGGTACCGGACGCTCGACCAATTTACCTAAAGGGGCGACCCCGACAGACGAAATAATTTCGGCATTCGGCATCTTGCCTGTGTAGCCGGGCTGATTCCAGCCGGACATTTCCATCCTGGCATCGAAACGGATATTGCTTTCCGGCAAACGATAATTCGGATAGGGCGCCTCAGTATCCTGATAGGCATCATATACGGTGCATTGCCAGCTCTTGTCGGAAACGATCTCGACACCAGGAGCGACAGCTTCAAACAGCAAGGCAGCCAGACCACTGTTCACATGACTGAATCCGCTTTTACCGAAATGCCAGACCAGCACAGCAATCGTATTCTCGCCATTTTGCAAATAAGGAGCTATCTCTACCGGATCGTAGTAGGTGTCATACGGAGAAGGTCCCCGTTTAAGCCCGCCTTCAAAGACGACCAGGCGACCGTTTATCCACAACCAATATTTGCTATCGGCAGCGATGCGGGCGGTAAGAGTTTGCGGAACCTTGTCTATATGGACGGTTTTACGGAAAGCCAACCAGGTGTTCGTCTCGCTCTGACAACGTTCCGTATTGATCCAATGGGCTTTCCAGCCAGATTCAGCATGGCCGGAAGCGATACATCCGATTAACAGTAACAACAGAAAATAATGTTTCATGGTATTCTCGTTTAATAAGTTTTCACATGTGTACCAGACCCAACTGTTTCCGTCTTATCGCCGACACGGATATCCGCCGTACAGCCGGACGGGATCGTCACGGTAAGAGTAACTTTGCCTCCCTCCCGTTTCCATTCGCTCGAAATCAAGCCCCGTACAGAATGATACTCACCTTTCGCCCAATTCACTCTTTCCACGAAATGAGGCGTAATCAGAATATGGCGGAAACCTGGTTCAACAGCATCGTAGTTGATACCAGCAAGCTGATTCATCATCCAAGCAGAGACATCTCCCAAGACATGATTCAGGGAGGCGTCGCGGAACTCAGGACTTAACGTCCAGGTTTCAGGCAACGTCGTATATCCCATCGTTTCCACCCAATAGCCCCAAGAGGGAGCTTCCGTCTTCGTAATCATCTTCATAGCATCCTCGACATAGCCGTAGCGGGTCAGCATGGCCGGAACAGACTTGCTTCCGAGCAGGCCGAAATCGAGGAAATGGTTGTTGGCACGCACGACCTCGCAAAGTTTATCGGCGACCAACTGCTCCTTACCTTCCGGTACGATTCCTAAATAGAGGGCAATCGCCTGTGCCGTCTGGGTTCCTTCAGCATAGACCCCCGTTTCGGGATTGAAGAACTTACGGTTGACCAAGGCCTTCAACTCGTCGGCTCTCTGCCGATAAGGGGCGGCATCTTTACCCAACAGTCCGGCGAAACGGGCCATCAAGGTGTAATCCAAATAATAATAAGCAGTAGAGGTATAAGTGTTATTGGTCGTAGACTTCCAGTACACCCAATCTCCTAAACCGAAGGTCAGGTAACCACCGTCCTTCTCTTTTGCTTTCAAATAATCCAAATAGCGCAACATCGTAGGATACAGGTTCTCGATACTGCGTGTCTCACCATAATAATTATACAAAGCATTTGGGATGATAAACATGGCGGCATCCCATACCGGGCCGGGCCATTCACCATATCCCCAGCCGCTGGAGGGGATAATACCGGAGATCTCACCGGCTTCGCGCTGGTTATCAATGAAGTCGTTCATCCATTTCTCATACAAGGTGATGGCGTCGAAACCTAACAGGCCGAGGTCGATTGCTACATGCGCATCGGCCGTCCAGCCGTTCTTTTCACGCTGCGGGCAATCGGTCGGAATACTGTGCAGGTTACTACGATAGGCTTCCATTGTCGCCTTCCATATTTTGTTCAACAACGGATCGGAGCAGGAGAAGGAGCCTACGGGCTCTACCGCTGTGTGCATGAACAGTCCGGTCAGACTCTCTTTTGTCAGGACTACGGGAGCCGAACTTTCAACTTCCACATGCTGGAAACCATGATAGGCGAATGAAGGCATAAAGATTTCCTCTTCACCTGTTCCTTTCAGTGTGAACACATCCATCTGGAAAACCTCTCCCGGTTTCACAGGATGATAATAGACATCTATATTTCCCTGTTCCAGACGACCGTCTGTTTTCAGCAACTCTCCATGCTTCAAAGTGATCCGCGTACCGGGAGCACCTTTCACCTTTAATCGGGACAGACCGGCAAAATTCTTTTCGAATGAAAATACATAAAGTTTATCGCTGAACTTCTTCATCGAGACAGGCTGCAATTCTTCCGTAATCCGGATACCCGGCATCTGCTGGGCGGCCAATAAGGGAGCCGGAGCTTCCGTAACTTGTACCGGATCCCACTTGCTGTCATCGAACCCTTCCGCGTTCCAACCATTTTCTTCCAACGTGGCATCGTATTTGTCACCGCTGTAGATGTTGTTATAGGTATAGGGACCGGTCGCGGTACGCCAACTTTCATCGGTGGCGATGACTTCAGTCGTACCATCGGTATAGCGTAGGCGCAATTCACAGAGCATCCGGGGACGGTTACGCCAACGGGCAGTCTCGAAATTCCAGACAGCTTTGGATTGTACATTGTGCCAGCCGTTACCCAAAACGGTAGCGATAGCGTTGCCACCCGGTTTTAAAAGAGAGGTTACATCATGTGTCACATATAGGATACGTTTGTCGAAATGCGTATAGCCCGGATCAAGATAGTTCTCTCCTACCCGCTTACCGTTGATAAACAAATCGTAATAACCAGCGGCAGCCACATACACGCGGGCTTCTTCAATCTCTTTTCCCAATGTAAAAGCTTTGCGGAACATGGGGGCCGGCTCGAACTCCTTATCGTGACTGTCGGTTATCCATTTTCCCGACCAGTCGGACGACTTGAATTTGGCAGTCTCGAAAGTAGCCGTTTCCGAAGTCTCGCAAATGTCTCCATCCTGATCCCATACCGTCACATTCCAATAGTAACGGGTATGCGGTTCCAATGTCATATTATCGGTATACGGTTGCAGGTTATCCGGCGAGGTCCCGATACGGATTTCCGAACGGGAAGCCAAAAAGTTCTTCTCACTTCCTTTGTATTCCCAAGTGAAACGGGGACTTTTCGTATCCAAACCGATCGGTTCGCGCAGGTATTCTGTTCGCAGGTTCACCGGAACCGTAAGCTCGTTTTTACCTTTGCAACCCATCAGCGAGAAGAAGGCAAGTGAGCAGATCAACAGCGTGTTTTTTTTTACCATATCTTTATCTGATTTGATTATCGTACAACTTTTACTTCGGACGGAGCATCGATCCGACTCCGTACTTTCCCGTCAGCGCCTTTTTCGTGACGGATAGTGATCACACCGTAAGGAGTCGGGAACGTTCCTTCCACCCACTCCAAGTCACCTAAATGCGGTGTGATCCGGACAACGCGGCAACCCGGCTCCACAACCTGGACACCCAACACATATTCACTCAGCCAGGAAGTCGGACCAGAAGCCCAACCGTGACAAAGGCTATGGCGGAAACCTTTATAACAATAAGCCCCGTAATCGCCATGAATATCTTTCTTGCCTACCGGAACCAATTCATCGATGCGAGAAGCGCCGGGCAACCAGTCTAAGTTGAAATCTTCCCAAAAAGTAGTTGCACCCAAATCGAGCATCGCACCCCAGAATTGGCGTATCACGTCGATCGCCCCTTGATAATTGCCGGCAGCAGCCATCGCTCGAAGCATATAATAACCATAAAAAGTAGAGAATCCATGCCCTCCATTAACTGCGAGATATCTCCGATCGGCCTCTTCCGGCTTCATCAGTCCGGCCAACGCCAACAGGGAAGCTGCCTGTTTCGATCCAGGAGCATCCGGAGCAACACCTGACTTCAGGAAAGGTTTTATCACCTTCGAAGCGGCCTTGGTCATCCTGTTTCCTACAGCCTCGCATTCTGCCGCCAACGCATCTTCGCCCAACACCTTACAAAGTTCGTTTCCGGCTTTCATCGCCTGTAGCATCAAGGCTTGCAAGCCGGCATCGATGGCAACCGGATTTTCACTGGACGGCCAATCGAGGAAACGTCCTCCTCCGTCGAGCTTCTCGACGCCGTCGTCACCGACTTTGGAGATCAAAAGACGGAGCAAACCGGTCAAATAGTCTTTCTGTTCCTTCAAGTAAGCCAAGTCCCCCTGATAGTAATACCAGTCGCGCTGGATCAGCAACCACCAGATGGAGTAACTGCACATCCCGTTCATCCAGCCAGGCAACGGCGTTGCATCGCGGATAAAATCAAGGCTTTTCGGTATCACCTCGTTATATCCGAAAACAGTGTTGACCGTCATCACTTCCGGATGCAAATCACCAATCCAGACCAAACGGTCACGTTTGATGCCGTCCCAAATATACTCCTGCATATTCAAATGTACCGTATAAGCACCAGTCTGCCAAATCCGGTTCAGCCGTTCGTCGTTGCAACGAAATGAGCCTTTATATGGGATGTCCCGAAAAACGGAAATGGCACGTATTTCTTTAATATGCAATTCGACGGAATCGTCCAAAAGATCAATCCGAGCAAACCGAAACCCAGAATTACCCACTTCCATAACCCCCAACCAGGGTAGGCGAATAGTAAAATCGCGCATGGCATGATCGTTGGAAGCACCGTTCACCCCATCTATATCGCACATGGCTTCACTTACCGACTCACCCAAACGGATCCGGACGGCGACTGGTTCGTGCGAAGCCGGCATGCCGGTTACTATTTGCAAGCCGCCTTGCAGTTCTTTTCCAAAATCAAGAAGGATGGCAGGATGCTGCCGGTCGGTGCTCGAAAGCTTACAGATGTTATGATTCACAAGATTGGATTGTCCGTTTCCAGAAAGAAGCAAATGGTTTGCACCCTGTATCAACTGGCTTTCCTGTTGCCAGACGATGCGTGCGGGAGGTAGATATTCGCGTACACGACTATCGCGCTGCCGAGCGGACAATGATACGGCAAAGAATAGAGATATAAGAATAAATAATGTTTTCATGGTATATGGTATTTATATGAATGATGATTTACCGGTGTAGTGACAAACAAAGCTATACCTCGTTGCTATAAACACACCTATAAATCATCATTTACGATCGTAACCTATCACAAACCGAAGGCCGGAACCAAATCATCCAACTGCTTGTCAGTCATGCCGGCGGTTCGTATCCTGCCATGCGTGCGCTGAAATAGATTTGGGCGGACTTGCTTAGCGTGTCGATTGCGTCAAAACATTCGATCAGGTCTTCACCGACTGCCAAAATACCATGTTTTTCCCAGAATACGACATCGTGCTTTTCCAATTGTTTAATGGTTGCACGTGCTAAATCCAGTGTCCCAGGTATTTCATAGGGAACAATACCGACTCCTTTCGGGACAATGATACGACATTCGGGAATCATGCTCCACAACGTACGGGTGATGACATCCGAATCCAAGAACGGTTTACAATGCGTCATGCCGATCAGGTCGGTCGGGTGCGTATGCAGAACGACTCTGTTATCACGGCCCAGGCCACGCAGATAATTATGCATCATCAAATGCGAAGGCAACTCGGAAGTAGGCAAAATCAATTGTTCAGCAATAATATCATAACTTTTTCCATCCCCGGCGATACGGATCAAGGAACCGTTGGCCAACGGTTCCTGTGCTACATAACGCATCCGCTTTCCTGTACCGGTGACATAGAAAATATGTCCGGCAAGAGCGGTCATCGCTTCTTGTAAAGGAATAGCCGGTCCCAGTGCGGGAAGTGCTTTTTCGACATCGTTCATCAAGTCGGTCAGGTTTACGGAAATGTTACCACCGTTACGTTCCGCCCATCCTTTTGTCCAAAGATAGCCGGCCACTTCAGCGATACGGCCAATCTCGGCCATCAATTTTTCATTGTTTCTGATTGTTTTCATTTTACTTATATATCTTTTTTATGAGGGACACGCCCCCGGCTCAAAATTGTTCTTCACCCGGCAAAAAACAGACAAGCACGGGAGCTTAATTTCATACCTATGGAAATTAAGTTCCATACCTATCGAACTAAAGTCCCATGCCTATCTCCAATCCGATCATTATCTTAAATCAAATTAGGCAGCAAAAGTGAGAATATCAGGAGACACATGCCGCAAACCAAAACGACGATCGTCTGCCGGCTCACCCCTTTCCACTCTTTCAATATAATGCCCCACACATTGCTGAAGATCACATTCAGCGACATCAAGATGCTCCATGAAAAGGCCAGCATCACCGGAGATTCGGCAAAATAGCTCTTTCCCATTCCCAGCCCGAAGAATTGCGAATACCACAAAACACCTGCCAGCGCACAAAATAAGACATTATTCAGCAAAGTACCGCCTGATACGGAGAAATAATCTCTCCCCGTCTTGTTCCTTACATTCTGGAAAAGGCAATAAGAGGCGTTCGTGATAAACCCCCCGATCGTCACCAACAGGATGACCGGATTCAGTGCGAACAATTCGCTTGCGCCGGACTGTTTCGCCTTCTCAAGGATCGGAGCGCCGGATTCCAGGCCCAGATTGAAGCAGGCACTCATCACACCGGCCAAAAGAGCGACAAGCAAACCTTTCGTCAACGCGAAATCCTTTACAGCCGCTTTCTTTTCCTCCTCGGTCATATTACGGGCGCGAAGACTTCCGGCATACCCGATCACGGCGATACCGGCAAGCGTGATACACACACCGATCAGCAAGACCAGGCCATCGCCATGAAACAAATCCGTTCCGCCAAAAACTGCCGGGAAAAGCGTCCCGAAACCGGCACACGTTCCAAGCGCGATGCTCTGGCCGAGCGCAACCCCCAAATAACGCATGCTCAACCCGAAGGTCAACCCGCCGATCCCCCACAGGATTCCGTAGATAACGGCCCCCGCAGCTCCGCCGGCACTCCACAGTTCCAAGAGGCTGCTCCCATTGGGAATGGCAAGCTGCGCTCCTAAGAATGGGAAGACGAGCCAGGCAAAAATGCCTTGCACCAACCAAAAACTTTCCCAGCTCCAATCCTTGACTTTGTTGATCGGAACGTAGGAACTGCTCTGCCCGAAACTACCGATTGCGATTATGATCAATCCGATGATTATTTCCATATATGTTATTTTTAGAGGGCGAACCTGTGTGTTCGCCCCTAAGGTTAACGTTTACTTGTTACTTCCGCTTCGTATTTTTCTATCTCGGCGATATAATCCTCACCTACCGGGACGTCGTTTTGCAGGCAGAACATATCCCAGACGGCTGTCCACGGAAGGCTCTTCATTTCCTCCTGCAGAGCTAAACGCTGGAAATATTTGCCTTCGGCTTCGTACTGCTGCAAAGTTGCCGATGGTTCAAGAAGGGCTTGCATAAAAGCCTTCTGCGTTGCACGGCAACCGATCACGTACGCCCCGATACGGTTGATCGTCGCATCGAAGTAGTCCAAGCCGATATGCACACGGTCCAATGCCTTGCAACGGATGATTTCGCGTGCCAGATCGAGCAAGTCGTCGCTCAGGATCACCACATGGTCGCTGTCCCAACGAATCGGACGGCTCACGTGCAACATGATCTCCGGTGTAAAAAGAAGCAGGGCCGAAACCTTGTCGGCGATACTTTCCGTCAGATGGAAATGGCCCGTGTCGAGCGTCACAATCTTATTCTTCTTCGCACCGTAGCCCAAGTAAAAATCATAGGAACCGACCGTATAACTTTCCAGACCGATGCCGAACAGTTTTGCCTCGATACAATCCTTCATGTTCTTATATTCAGTTGCAAAAATCTCGTCGAGCGACTGTTCCAGTATCTGACGATATTTGAGACGGCTGGCGGGAACTTCTTTACTGCCGTCGTGAATCCACAGGTTCATAATACAGGGATCGTCCTGGTATTTGCCCATCTCCTCGCTGATCCAGCGGCAGCGTTTCGTATGTTCGATCCAGAAATTGCGGATCGCATCGTCGGGATTCGCCAACGTCAGGTCGCCGCTCTTCGGATGCGAAAAAGAAGTGCTGTTGAAATCCAGCTTCATCCCGTTCTCTTTCGCCCACTGCATCCAGCTCTCAAAATGAGCAGGTTCCACTTCGTCACGGTCGACCTTCCTGCCCTGGAAATCGCCATATATTTCATGCAGGTTCAAGCGATGTTTACCAGCGATCAGAGAAGCCGCTTTCAAGACATCGGCACGCACTTCGTCGATCGTGCGGGCACGTCCCGGATAGTTGCCTGTCACCTGGATTCCGCCCGTCAGCGAACCGCCCTGGTTCTCGAAACCGCTCACATCGTCCGCCTGCCAGCAATGCATCGAAAGAGATATCTTCTGCAATTTGTCCATTGCCTCCCTTGCATCCACACCGACAGCTGCATAGCGTTCAACAGCTGCCTCATACGCTTGTCTGATAATGTTTTCTTTTGTCATGGTCTTATTTTTTTGAGGTTACAGATTTATATTTCCTAAAAGCCTCTTCCCACTCTCCACTACCTTCCGGCAGAAAGACAGCCGGCGAAAGGAAAGAGTTGATCAAACGGCGCATCTCCCAACGGTCGGCTACCAATCCCGCCGCCCTCGCCTGCACCATGCAGTTGCCGATTGCCGTCGCCTCCGAAGGCCCTGCCACAACCGGCATGTTTATTACATTTGCCGTAAATTGATTGAGAAGATTATTCATCGAGCCTCCCCCGATCACATGCAATTTGCGGATCGGGAAAGGAGCCATTTCGGATAACAATGCCAGCACCTCCTTATACCGGAATGCCAGACTTTCAAAAATACAGCGGATAAACTCGTCGTCCTCGACCGGTTCGGG
>OOBJ01002068.1_pt1 | contig 11097 bp, 10 predicted proteins | sample 1671331 | NCBI WGS metagenome assembly OOBJ01 (sample SAMN06348145, study PRJEB24527) | human gut metagenome | biome: human gut; feature: ankylosing spondylitis patient; material: feces | host: Homo sapiens | place: China | collected 2015-10 | reverse complement strand
CTTTGCAGCACGAGAACCCGCCAAGCCTCTCAACGATGCTCAAATGTGCGGGTCGTTTTTGTTTTTATAGGTATATGGCAGCAAAAATTCCGTTTATAAAAACATATTCCACACCCCATGAGTTAGTGCAGCTTCTCAAAACAAGAGGTATGGAAATAACTGATGAGGAAAAGGCTCAGCATTATCTTTCCCACATCGGTTACTATCGCTTGTCTGCCTATATGTACCCATTGCTTTCTATTCCCAAAGAGCAACATTTATTCAAGCAAGGAGTAACTTTCGGTAAGGTCATGATGTTGTATCGCTTTGACAAGAAACTGCGCCTACTCCTGTTCAATGAGATTGAAAAGATAGAGGTTGCTGTGCGTTGCGCTATCGTCAACTTTGGAACGGAAATGACAGGCAACCCTTTTTGGATGACTGATGCCAACAATTTCTCAAATCCGTCCAAGTTCAATCGCTCTATACGTCTTATAGAAGATGAACTGAACCATACAAAAGAGGATTTCATCAACCATTTCAAAGAGACATATACCAATCAGTACCCACCTTCATGGATGCTGACAGAGATATTACCATTTGGTGTAATCACCAATATTTATTCTAACATCAAGAATAAGAAGATAAAGAAGCGTATCGCACAGTCATTTGGCTTGCAAGTTGCACCTTTTGAATCTTGGCTTACCATTATCACTGTAACAAGAAACTCATGTTGTCATCATGCACGTGTATGGAATAGGGTATTCTCTATTCGTGCTACCATGCCAATTAGAATGTCACATCCTTGGATTACCTTGCCGACAGATCCATTGAAAGTGTACTTTGATATGTGCATCATCAAGTACTTTCTTGACATCATATCTCCAAATAACGATATGCTTGATAAGATGAACAGACTTTTTGCTACGTTTCCAGAAATAGATAAAGCTGCCCTGGGTTTTCCTTCTGGTTGGGAAAACGAACCATTGTGGCAATAAAAGGTATATGGAGTGACTACTAACCACTTCACATCGCCCATATTTTCTGTAATTTTGGTGTAACAAAAGGTTAAAGACGTTAAATCTTTACCTTTTTGTATCTAATCAAAATCCATATGGACATTTTTCTATCGTTTAGAGCGTATAATACTGATAATCAACCAATAATAGATACACCAAATGCAGTGGTTTGAAATCTATTTACGTATATGCAGAAACTGTTCCAAGTATAGGTGCGGGTGCATTTAATGGCTTCGACTCAGAGAACTGCACACTTTATGTCCCCAAGGGAACATACGATGTATATAGGTATTCATGGGGGGGGTATATTTGAAAATATCGTAGAGTTCGATGCCACTAATATTCGTAACATAGTAGCAGAGCCCGAAGTTCAAGAGAACGCTCGTTATGCTGTAAATGGCCGGAGATTGATAGCACCTGTTAAGGGCATCAACCTCGTGAAGTACAATAACGGCAGGGTTAAAAAAGAGATTGTGAAATAATATCACACAATGGCATGATATAGTAATAAAGCACCTTTGCAGAAATGCGAAGGTGCTTAGTAATGTTGGTAATACTTTTACCTTGAAACCCATTTTGTTTGGCTGGTAATGTATGATTTTAAGGCCTGATTTAACATTCTCAAATACGAATATGTCAAAGAAATCCACTTTTGTGTCGTTTCCCTTGCTAAAAAGTCTGTATTCATCAATGATTGTTCGTATATTTGCAACAACAGAATCCGCCACGCTTCCCATTTGAACAGCGAACCAGGGCGGGTCTTTTGCTTTTTATGGGTATAAATCATACAATTTGCCCCAACGTACTACAAATGTAGTATGTTGGGGCAAATTGTGAAATATGACATGCCAGTGTTGGCATGGTCACGTTTTATAGGTCAATTACAAATGACTGCATGGTGCGCAGGTCGATGCTCCAAAGCTTGTTGACGAGTGGCTCGCCATAGCCACATATCAGTTGCAACGCCTGTTCGGCCAACACGCTGCCTACAACGGCAGGGGTCATGCCAACCACTTGCTTGCCCGGGTGTGGAATGTGCTCGTCAGGGTAGAGGTCGCGGTAGTGACGCGCATTGCTGCCGCCAACATTGAATATGGCAGCCTGGCCCTCAAATCCGCACACGGCACCATAAAGGTAGGGTATGCCGGCTGCGCGGCAAGCATCGTCGATGATGTAGCGTGTGGCAAAATTGTCGCAACCGTCAATGACCATGTCGTATTGGCTGATGATGCTGGCGGCATTGTCGCTCGTCAGGCGGAAAGGGTAGGGCTTGAGGCAGACCTCGGAGTTGAGGCTGTGCAGGCGTTTGACAGCTTCGTCAATTTTGGGCTGGTCAAGCTGCTCCTCGGCATACAACACTTGGCGGTGCAGGTTGCTGGTGCTTACTACATCATCGTCCATCAAGCCTAATGTGCCAATGCCCGCCCCCGCAAGGTAGAGGGCTATGGGCGAACCGAGTCCGCCAACGCCAACAAGCAGCACGCGTGCTTGTTTGATTTTAGCTTGCCCTTCGGGCCCTATTTCGGGCAACATAAGTTGTCGTTCGTAGCGCATGGTGCTCAGGCTTTAACTTTGAATGTGCGGTCGAAACTCTCGTCCCAATCCTTCCATACGGGTTCTACCCCCATTTGTTTAAGCGCCCCGGTTACTTCGGGCACGCTGCGCGGATCGGTCACCTCAAATTGTTCGAGCGCGTCCTTGTGTGTGGCATAGCCGCCAGGTTCAGTCTGGCTGCCGGCCGACATGGTGGTCACGCCGAGGGTGGCCATGTGGTTGCGGAAGTCGGGACTCTCGCGTGTGCTGTATGATATGTCGACATCGTGGTCGAATATGCGCATGGCAAAGGTGAGTTGTGCCAGCTCTTTGTCGGTCATGACACAGTTGGGTTGGAACCCGCCATTTTCGGCCGGACACATACGTGGAAAGTTTACGCTGTATTTTGTGCGCCAATAGTGGCGTTGCAAGTAGCGCAGATGGCGTGCCATCATGGTGAGGTCGGTGCGCCATTCCTTTTCAAGACCTATCAGTACGCCCATGCCAATAGAGTGTACGCCGGCCTGGCCCATGCGGTCGAAACCGTTGACGCGCCATTCAAACTTCGACTTCATGCCACGTGGGTGGTAAAGTTTGTAGTTCTCGCGGTGGTAGGTCTCCTGAAAGCATATCACGCCATTCATGCCGTGGTGGGTCAATTCTTTGTAGTCCTCGGCACTGAGTGGCATTACCTCAATTTTAAGATTTGAGAAGTAGGGCTTTGCCAGGTCGAGTGCCTTGGCCAGATAAGGCGTGCCGGCCAAAGCCGGATTTTCGCCTGTTACGATAAGCAGGTTTTCGAACGGGCCAAGTTGTTTGATAGCCTCATACTCTTTCACCATCTCTTCGGGGGTAAGAATGGTGCGCTTCATTTTGTTAGCCACGTGAAATCCGCAATAGACGCACGAATTGGTGCACGAGTTGGTCAGGTAAAGCGGAATGAACATAGACACCGTGCGCCCAAAGCGCTCCTCGGTGTAACGGCGTGACAGGCGCGCCATTTGTTCAAGATATGGTTCGGCTGCGGGCGATATGAGCGCCATGAAGTCGTCGACGTTGCAATGCTCCTTTTGCAGGGCGCGCAGCACGTCTTGTTCTGTTTTGGCAGCGATGGCGGCAGTTGTGTCGTCCCATGAATATTTTAGTAGTTCGTCAGAAAACATTGAACGTGAACTTTAGTTGAGAAAAGAGGTGAGGGGAGAGCTTGCTTCGGCTTCGAAGCTATGAACCTGTGCGGCCAGTCCGGCTTCGAAAGCCTGGCGTCCGGCCTCGACAGCCTGTTTGAAAGCCTGTGCCATTTGTGTGGGGTTGCCAGCAACCGCTATGGCTGTGTTGACCAAGCAGGCCGAAGCCCCCATCTCCATAGCCTCGGCAGCGTGGCTCGGTGCGCCAATGCCGGCGTCGACCACCACGGGCACGTTGGCTTGTTCGATGATGATGCGCAGGAAGTCGCGCGTTTGCAGTCCGCGGTTGGTGCCGATAGGGGCGCCAAGTGGCATGACGGCTGCGGCACCGGCCTCCTCAAGGTGTTTGCACAGGGTGGGGTCGGCCTGGCAGTAGGGCAGTACAACAAATCCCATCTTTACAAGTTCCTCGGTGGCTTTGAGCGTTTCGGTGCTGTCGGGCAGCAAATAACGTGGGTCGGGGTGAATTTCGAGTTTCAGCCAGTTTGTGCCGAACGCTTCACGCGCCATTTGTGCTGCGAACACAGCCTCCTCGGCGTTGCGCACGCCGCTGGTGTTAGGCAGGAGCTGTATGCTGTCGTTTTTGATGTGTGACAACATGTCGTCATTGTCGTCGTTCAGTTCGATACGTTTCATGGCCACGGTAACCATTTCGGTGCCCGAGGCGGCAATGGCCTTTTGCATTTCGGTGTTGCTGCGGAACTTGCCCGTTCCGAGGAACAGACGCGAGTTGAACTCGCGGTTTGATATTTTAAGCATGATGTGTGTTATGCGTTGGTGGAAATAGTTGAGTTGACAAGTTGACAAGTTAACAGGTAAGTTAGCCAAGTATTATTTAAGCTTCTTACCATTCAGACTTTAACATAAGTAGTTTTACTTGTTAACCAGTCAACCTGTTAACCAAGAAAATCTCCAACAGGTTGTGTGTTATAAAAATAGGGCGAATGTGATGTGTTACGATATCCCAACAACTGCGGGGTATAAGTTTGCCGGTAGATGTGTATTTATCCGCCACAAGCAGCTTTGATAATGGTGACTTTAGCACCTGCTGTGAGTGGAAAATCAGCCCATTGTGTGCGTGGCACCATTTTGTTGTCAACGGCAGCGGCCACGCCTTGTGCGGGCATGCCGAGTTGCTCAATGAGTGTAGAAAGTGTGGTAGCTTGTGTATCCACCTCCTTGTTGTTTACAAATACTTGCATAAGCTGAATGTATTTTTAATGTGGTTATGCGAAGTGCAGAGGAGGGTGTGTAATGAAACGGCGTTCTGCCAGCGCTTGATGCAAAAAGGGCAGAAATGGGTCACACAATGCCTACGGCAGCATTAACTGCGTCAGGTCGTAAGGGTATAATCTCAGCCGTTGCCGTAAGGGCATAACAGCACCCCTTTGTCTTCACACTGCAAAAATACGGCAAGTAAGCGAATGTGCAAAGTACTTGCGCACATTTTTTTTGACGTTTTGTCGCTTGTCCCTCATGTTGTGACGACAATATGGCATAAGAAAGGTCATTTTGGCAGATTACAAACGTATATGGGCATTGGCACGGCAGTTGCAAATAGTAGGGCGTTCGCCGAAAGGCCGAAAGGCCTGGGGCGGACAAGAAACATTAAACATTAAAACAACAAATAAAACACATACAATTATGACACGTTATTCACAAGATTGGCTTCCTAATGTATTTGGTAATTTCTTTGACGACAATTATATGCCACGCGTTAATGCCACGGCGCCTTCGTTCAATGTAGCTGAAGACGACAAGAGCTATACCGTAGAGGTGGCTGCTCCTGGCATGACGAAGGACGACTTCAACATTCATCTTGACGAAAATGGTGACTTGGTTATCAACATGGAAAAGAAGAATGAAGAAGAAGAGAAGAAAGGCAAGAAGTATTTGCGTCGCGAATTTGCCTACACCAAATACGAGCAAACACTTGTATTGCCTGACGATGTTGACAAAACAAAGATTGCTGCTGAGGTAAAGCATGGTGTGTTGAACATAGAATTGCCTAAGGTGGCAGAAAGTGAAACTAAGGTGGCTCGCGCCATTGAGGTTCACTAATCAACATTATTAGCATATAGAATATACGCCCCTGGCTTAGACTTTTTGCCTTTTGGAGTCTGAGCCAGGGGCGTACTTTTTGTTATTGCTTCTATATAACAAAGATGATATTTGAACTTTGTTATATAGAAGCGTGACGCTCACGCTCAAGTCGAATGGCGTCAGCACTCCCATCACGGTGGTACAGAATTAAGTTTGGCGTTACATCATCATTTACTGTAAACCACTAGACGCTACCAGCAAACGCAAGCACTAATGGGGGCGACGCGTCTCGCGTCGGGAAAAATGCAATGTTCATACACTAAATAATGGTTCGTTGGCAGCACTAATTACACGCCTGTCTGTGAGCCTTAGCCTAAAATTCCGACGCGGGACGCGTCGCCCCCATTAGTGTTAGCGTTTGGTGCTTGAGTCCGATCGTATACGTTTTGCCGGACAGTTCCCTTTGCCAGAATGGCAAACAAGTTGAGGTAATAGCAAAGATGATATTTGAACTTTGTTATATAGAAGCAATAATCACCAACATAAATTGGTTTAGTACAAAAGCGTTGCAACGGTCTCGCTGAGGCATTGCACCCATCAAAAGAGGTGTGCAACTTGTACCCCAATATTTGCTCCCTCCCCGTCAGCCTACTTGTAAATGAATGCGTGTGTTTTTACTGCCATCTTACACTTTTTGTGCGTAACAAGTTGATATACAGAGGTTTCAAGAGTGTAGGATAAGTTCAAAGTATCTTACACACCCCTGCATACATCTTACACATCACCCCCCGCTGCCCCGCAGTCGGTTTTGTCGTATGCGGTGGATTGTACGCCACTGGGACGTAGGAAAATCAGTCGGAGCAACAGACTTTACTACTCCCCTATGCCGTGATACCGCCCTCCCGTGCTTGTGCCGTGTGGAAGCATGAGGGGGGTGCAGGTTGCGTGTAGGTAATTTGGGTAGCATCTTACACTGATTAAAGTGTTGATAGTCAATAAGTTGCAACGTGTTAGTGTAAGATGCAAGATGCTCGGCGTGTAAGTTGTTGTAGAATGGTAAAAGGTCCCAAGTACCACTTTTTCGTCTTGGCTCCTTTTATAAATTATTACTGTTCGCATGATTACATTTCACCGGACAATATTAGTAAATAGAATATACACCCCTGGCTCAGACTTTTTGCCTTTTGAAGTCTGAGCCAGGGGCGTATTTTTTATAAGTAGGAGACGCGAGCTACGTCCAGTGATTTAGCATATTTATGTAGCACAATAAGTCTTGAATTTAATCAAAGCGGGGAAAGCAGTTGCTGCTTGATTGCTATTATAGGAAAATACCTATATATGGGTATGGAATTGACAAAGATAATAGAGTACTTTTGCGTCGTAAGAAAGGAACATATAAAACTTCTTGATAAAATCTTTGAGAGTTTACTTAGATATTATTCTTTACTTCTAAAATTTTAAGATAATGAAAAAAATAGTATTTGTACTTTTGTCCTTATTAGTGCTCAACGCATGTAGCAATACAGAGGATGTTGACAGTGTGTCTTCTCAAAAGAAATATAGTCATACGGAAACGAATTTGGATAAAGCAATCTGTACAGCTACAAAAGCACTGCAGGAAATGAGTCCATACACAAGAAGCCATAAAGAATGTACTTTTAAGAATGCTTACCCAGTTTTATCCAAAAGAATTACAACAAGGTCGGCAAATGCAGACGCAGACACTCTGTTGTATTTGATAAATTTTGATCAGGGATTTGCTATCATAGGAGCGCAAAATTGCACCGACCAGATTTTTGCCATTTCGGATAATAGTCAAATCAGTGTTACTGATACTATAACGAACCCTGTATTAGCGAAAATGATAAGTTCTTATGCTAAATTCGTGGAGGATAAATCCTCAAGCAAAAAAGTTATAGACACGCAATCAGAGCCTATAGTAAATGTTTTGCAATATATGCCTCCATTGGTTCAATCGCGATGGAAACAAGATGATGGGTTCAATGCGCTATTCCCAAATAATGAATATGTAGGTTGTGTTCCTGTGGCAGTAGCGCAAGTGTGTTATTACCATAAGAAACCTCAAAGCTTAAATGGGTATCAGTTTAATTGGAATTTGATGCAAAATATAAAGAAATTTTCCAACTTATTCGTTTATAGTAATAGTAATGAAGAAGCAAGTAAACAAGTCACGCGCTTTTTATATGAATTAGCAAAAAAAATGGGAACCAGCAAAGGGTCCACATATATCAGAGAAATACTACCATGTCTAAAATCCATGGGATATGAAGCAAGTCGGTCTGCATTAGATATCAATACTGTAAAGTGGGATATATTAAACGGACGTGAGCCGGTTATTCTTTATGGAAATGAATCGGACGGTAGTAATGGACATGCATGGGTTGTAGATGGATATAGAGAAACAGAAACAAAGATACCACATACCAATAATGATGATTATGATTATCAATATGATTATTATTTACATTGCAACTGGGGATGGGGTGGAATAGCCGATGGATATTACAAGTATGCTAATTCAATGGGCCTTTTTGATTTTGATACAACCCATGGTGCAGATTGGGGAGGTAATGGATCTACATATATATTTAATTTTACAGATAATCTTATAATGTTTTACTATATATATTGATTGTGATGAAGCAGATTTTATTTCTCATATTTTCATTTTGCATGCTTTGTGTGGGTGTCTCATGTAGTAGTGAAGATATTCCTGATTTGAAATGTGGTCCTACGAATCCTATTTTCATAAAATACGATAGCAACGAGCAAACTGATACTATTTCTGTTCAAACTACAAAAACTCTTCATGTAAGTAAAATCATGGATTTAGACAACAAGAAGGAACTGATTGTTTCTAATAATGATGAAAGCACGCTTCAGTTTGAATGGATAAAAGTCCGATGTGCACAAAATAGGTTGGTTTTATCGTTGTCAAAAAATGAGAGTGGAAAGGAACGCCGCATGTGGATTCAATTAAATGATTCTTCTGATTACTATGCGGATATATGTGTTACACAAAGTGGAGAAAAATAACTCTGCTTAAGTTGCGGGTAAAAACATAGGTTCAAGATAGAAGTGCAATCATGGTGCCTCACTCATCTTCGGAACGTCGCGGAGAGAGCAAGGAAAGAGGTGGCTATGATTGCACTTCTATCTTGAATCTATGCATCTCATGCAAAGCGCTATGTCGCAATTTATTGCACAAAATAGCCATAAAGCCAAAATTATGCGTAATTTTGCCATCTACCATAGTATGCTTTAATAAAAAGATGACGATACGTAAATGTTTACTCCTGATAGTTGGTGCGTTGGTGAGTGTTTGCATGCAAGCACAATCAACGCTCTATGAGCGGTACATCAACCGTTATTCGGCCATGGCCGTTGACCAGATGCAAAGGTATGGCGTGCCGGCCAGCATCACCTTGGCACAAGGGCTGCTTGAGAGTGCCGCCGGTACCAGCCGTTTGGCCAAGGAGGGAAACAACCACTTCGGCATCAAGGTGGGCGGCTCGTGGAACGGTCCTTACATGGTGATGGCTGATGACCGCCCCGACGACAAGTTCAGAGTGTATCATTCGGCAAGCGATAGTTTTGAGGACCACTCAAAATTTTTGCGTAACAACCGCCGCTATGCTTCGCTTTTCGACCTCAACATCAGCGATTATAGTGCCTGGGCCCATGGCTTGAAACGGGCAGGATATGCCACAAGTCCCACCTATGCTCAGGCGCTGATAAATGTGATTGAAAAATATCGCCTTGACAGTTATGACATGTCGCGTCGTGAAAGTCGCGAGTGGCGGCATGAGCACAAAGAAGAGCAAAAGATGCAGGGACGCGTCAAGGGACGCGAGATAAGGCGGTGCAACAGCCAGTATTACATTATAGCCCGGGCTGGCGACACTTATGCCTCGATAGGCAAAATGCTCAAGGTGAAGGAGAGCAAGTTGCGTGCATACAACGATGTAGACCGAAGCTACAGCTTGAAGCAAGGCGATGTGGTATATCTTGGCAAGAAGCGCAAAAAGGCCGATCCCACCATGAAGCGCCGCTACCATGTGATGGAGGCCGGCGAAAGTTTGTATTCAATAGCGCAACGATATGGCATCAGACTGAGTTCGCTCTGTAAGATGAACCCCATAGGGCGCAATTACCACTTCCGCGTGGGCGATGAAATCAAAATAAAGTAAGAAACAACACAAAACATGACGACAGGTAACAAGCAACATACAGCATTCTCATTTGAAGTATTGCCCCCACTGCGCGGCAAGGGTATGGAAAGCATATATCGCACCATAGACAATTTGATGCAGTTTAACCCCGTATGTATTAACATAACCACCCACCGTGCGGAGACAATTTACAGCGAGATGCCCAATGGCGCATATCAAAAGTTGAGCGTGCGCAACCGTCCGGGGACGGTGGCCATTGCTGCCGCCATTAAGGAACGCTATCATGTGCATACGGTGCCGCATATTATATGCAGTGGATTTTCGGCAGCCGAAATTGAGAGCGAGTTGATAGACCTTTCGTACCTTGGTATAACAGAACTGCTGTTGCTGCGTGGCGACAGGGCAAAGGACGAGAACCGCTTTATACCAACCCCCGGCGGTCATGCCCATGCCATAGAACTCTGCCGTCAGGTGAACGACTTTAATGAGGGAAAATTGCTCGGTGGCGTGGTTACTAACCCATTGGAGACCCCCTTTGTGTATGGCGTGGCCGGTTATCCTGAAAAGCATGACGAGGCCATGAACCTCGACACCGATATAGAACACCTGAAGGCAAAAGTCAAGGCTGGGGCCAAACAAATTGTGACGCAAATGTTCTTTGACAACAGCAAGTATTTTGCTTTTGTAGAGCGCTTGCGCAGGGAGGGTATTGATGTGCCGGTAGTGCCGGGACTGAAACCGCTCACCACGCTCAACCATTGCACCATGTTGCCCAAAACGTTTCATATAGACTTTCCGCAGGAATTGGCCAGGGAATTTGAAAAGTGCCGCAGCAATGCCGATGTAAAGGAACTTGGCGTGGAGTGGGGCATACAGCAGGTGCGTGAACTGAAAGCTGCCGGGGTGCCAGCGATACATTTTTACACAATGAACGCAGCCTTCTCTACTGAGCGTATAGCCTCAGCCACATTCTGACTTTTGCAAGGTGAGGCAATGCCAATGACAAGCCTCACCATTCTTTTTAGATAAAATAAGCTGCGGCTCGGCATAACATTCAAGCAAGCTTGATGTTCTGCACTCGCCTTGCATTATTTTTAGATAAAATAAGCTGCGGCTCGGCATAACATTCAAGCAAGCTTGATGTTC
>OOBJ01002046.1_pt1 | contig 11168 bp, 9 predicted proteins | sample 1671331 | NCBI WGS metagenome assembly OOBJ01 (sample SAMN06348145, study PRJEB24527) | human gut metagenome | biome: human gut; feature: ankylosing spondylitis patient; material: feces | host: Homo sapiens | place: China | collected 2015-10 | reverse complement strand
TTCAGACGTGTGCTCTTCCGATCTTATTGAACCCATTTGGAGAATTCATTATAATAAAAGAAAGACTACGCTTCACCTTTCTTTTATATCCTTTACAAAGGAGGCTGCCATGAAAAAACTTTTCTCTTGCTGCTCGCCCCGCATGTTTTTTCTTTATGTCATCTTGGTTGTGTTCCATCGCCTTCTCAGCCTCCTCGTTCCCGTTTTTACACAAAAGCTCATTGATGCCATTCCACAAAATGACCTCGGTACTCTACAATTTTATGGCATTATGAATCTTGTGATTATTCTATTATTCATAGCCTGTTTATCCGCGGCCAACTATGTGCAGGAGTGTTACGAAAACGGGAAAATTTTGCTGAAGAAAAAAGAATTCGCACAACAGGTCAACAAGATCCCCTACGAACAATTTTCCCAGAACGGATCAGGATACTATTTGCAACGATTTCATTCCGACATCGAAAATTGCCGGCCCTTCATCATCAATAAACCGGTGCAGGTTTGGGTGCAGGGAATTTATCTGATCGCCATCGCACTGCTCATGCTGCATATCGATGTAGTGTACGCTCTCATCCTCTTTTCCGTTTTTCCCTTTATGATGATTTTTTACAGAAAATTGGCCTCTAAGGTGGGGACAGTGAGCAGGAAAATAGAACACACGCAGGATCAGATCAATTCCCACTTTGAAGAAATGCTCTACTGCAACTATGCCTTGCGAACCACAGCTTCCTCCGACTGGTATGTATCCCGAATGGATGGACTTTTGGAGGACAACTTTTCACTGAGGAAAAAGCGCACTTCCATCGAGACAATTTACGATTTTGTTCTCATCACCGGCTTACTCAATCTGCTCAGCGTCGCCGTATACTACTTTGGTGGGCTGCTTGTTTTGAACCAACAAATTTCAATAGGCATGGTCGTCTCGATGTCCTTGTATTACTCCAAGCTGTGGTCTCCACTTGAATTCTATCTGGATTATCCAAAAGAGAAGGCAAAATTTGACACATATCAAAAGCGGCTTCAGGAGGTATATAAAAAGCCAGTTAAAACAACTTCCCAAAAGTTCCATCCAATTTCAGAAATGCAGCAGATCGATCTTCAAAAAATCCATTATACTGTTGGTGGGAAACAAATCCTTAATGGCCTGTCGCTGTCCATCCACAAGGGCGATAAAATTGGTATCGTCGGCGCAAACGGTTCCGGAAAAACAACATTGGCCAACCTGATCTGCGGATTACTGCAGGATTACGCGGGCAACATCAACTACAACAATATCAACTATCGGGAAATCAAAGTAGAGGACCTGCTCAAACACATCTGTCTTATTCCAGCTGTGCCGCAGCTGTTTTCCGGCACGGTTGCAGAAAATATCACCATGGGAGATCCTGCTCCTATTCCAGACACCCTGCTCCAAATTTTACATAAACAGGGATTGGGGCCGGACAAAGAGCTACTGGAACACGGCAACAATCTGTCCGGCGGAGAAGCAAAATTGATTCAACTGTTGCGGGGAATCTATCGTCAGTGCGATCTGTACATTGTGGATGAACCTCTGAATTATATCGATAAAAATTATACCACCATGATCATCGAAATGATGAGACAATTGTTTGCGGATAAAACGCTGATTCTTATTTCGCACGATGCCAAGGTCTTTTCCTTGTGCGACACTATGATCTCCATTTCCGGTGGTAATCTATTCCCTTTAAAGTAGAAGTTTTAACAAAGTAAATCCCCGCTGTAAGGATTTTTCGTTACAGCGGGGATTTATTTTTATCGAAACCTCCTCTCCAACTCCTCAAACCGTTCGTCCTCCATCAGGAAACCGGCTTCCCCGCTCTCGCGGATGCTTTTGAGGATGGTGCCGGTCAGCAACGCACCCAGCTCGGTGACCTCCCCTTTCTGCTGGATGTCCCGATAGAGCAGCGTATCTGCAAGCTTCCAGTCCTGCCCCAGCAGCGAGAACATCTTGTCGAGCAGTTCAAAGCAGCAATCCTTGTCCTGCTCCACCACCGCAAGCTGCAGATAGGGGGAATAGCGGTTGTACTCCCACAGCTCGAACACCTCTGCCCCCTTGGAGCTGATGTCGGCCAGCCGCTTTGCGTCCTCCATCTTCCCCTCCCGAACCGCAATGTCCATCAGGGAAAGCAAACACCCCATCACCTGATTGTTCATTGTGTAGTGAATTTTCTTTTCCAGGATTTCCCTGGCTTTCGCGTACTCCTTCTGCGCGATGCAGAGGGTGGCCTGCAGCTCCTCCACATCGATCCGGCGGCGCTTTGGCAGCTCGTCCAGCAGCTGCTGTGCTTGCTCAAAGCGCTCCCCTGCAATGCAGTCGGAGATGGTCATGCTGTAGGCGCTTCGGCGGACATCCTCATCCTCGCTGTTGAGCAGCCGCTGATAAATGCGGTCGATCTCCTCCCGGTAAGGCTGCTGCTCCTCCTGCGGGACCGCGAACATCAGCAGGCCGCCTTTGAGGATTCCCCCTATCATGCTCAGCAGCCGGTCGCAGTTGGGGTACTCCCGCACCCGCTGCATGGCAAGGGCAAAGCCTGCCGCAAAGCCCTCCTGCTGCATCCTTTCGACGGCTTCATTGGCAAAGGCCGCAATCTCCTCGTCAGTCAAATCCTCCTGAAAGCACAGCAGGGTGTTCAGGTCCACCCCTAGCAGCCTTGCCAGCGCTGGCAGCAAGGTGATGTCGGGGTAGCAGCTGCCAACCTCCCATTTATAGGCTGCGGTGGCGGTCACCCCCAGGCGGCTGGCAACCTGTTCCTGGGTCAGGCCGAGCTGCTTTCTGCGTGAACGGATCGTCTCGTTGATCTTCATATCTCTCGCCTCCTTCTACCCCTATTATACCAGAGAGAAGCGGGCGGCTCAATCGAGCAGTCTTTTCAATTCTGCGGCAAAAAATCAACCGGAGGTTGGGCTCAGGGCCCTATCCGGGAATATATCAACGAAAAGAAGGAACAATTTTTTCGTTTTTTGTGTACTTTGTTGTCGAAATGTGGTAAGATGGTGATAGTACATAAGGCCAATTTCTGATTTGATAGGAGGAGATTCATCATGGCCCAACCGGAAATCTTTCTTGCCCACATTTCGGAGGACAGGGAGCGAATGCAAACGGTAAAGGAGCATCTGCAGGGCACTGCCGCACTGGCCGAAGTCTTTGCCCAGCCCTTCGGGGGCGGTGAGCAGGCCAAGCTGGCGGGCAAGCTGCACGACATTGGAAAGTACAGCCGGGAATTTCAGCACCGACTGGAGGGCGGCCCCAAGGTCGACCACTCCACCGCCGGGGGCAAAGAGGCCTTTCAGCTTCGACAGATTGAGGCGGCCTTCGCCGTCATGGGGCACCACGGAGGACTGCCGGATTACGGAGGCAAAAACGATACGGGGGACACCAGCACCTTGTATGGCCGACAACAGAAAAAGGTCCCGGACTACAGCGCATGGAAGCAGGAGATTGCCCTCTCGCCAGCCAGTCGCCCCTCGCACATTCCGCTCGACAACCTCTCGGAGGCCTTTTATATCCGCATGCTCTACTCCTGTCTGGTGGATGCGGACTATCTGGACACCGAAGCCTTTATGGATGGAACTCTCCCTCGCGGAGGCTACGAACCGATTGCTTCCCTGCTGGACAAGCTGGACCAATACATTGCGCCCTGGTGGAACCCCAAAAATGAGCTCAACCGCAAGCGGTGCGACATCCTGCGAAGCTGTTTAAACGCCGGTGAGAACTTTCCCAATGGACTCTACACGCTGACCGTCCCCACCGGCGGCGGCAAAACGGTCTCCTCGCTGGCCTTTGCGCTGCGGCACGCGGCCACCCATGGGAAAAAGCGGGTCATCTACGTCATCCCCTACACCTCGATCATCGACCAGACGGCGGAGGTGTTCGAAAACATCCTGGGAGCCGAAAATGTGCTGGAACACCACTCCGGGGTGGACTACACCATGCCGGAAGAGGAGGTCGACCCTGCCCTCTACCGCAAGGCGCTAGCCACTGAAAACTGGGATGCGCCGGTCATCGTCACCACCGCAGTGCAGTTTTTTGAATCTCTCTACAGTAACCTTCCCTCCCGCTGCCGCAAGCTGCACAACATCGCCGACAGTGTTATCATCTTCGACGAGGCGCAGACCCTCCCGGTCAGCTACCTTTCCCCCTGCGTCTCCGCCATCGGCCAGCTGGTGCAGTATTATGGCGTCACAGCGGTCCTGTGCACCGCCACCCAGCCTGCCCTGCAGTCCCTCTTTGCCGAGCTGGCACCCGGACTCACCATGCGGGAGATTTGCCCGGACACCGACGCGCTGTACCAGTTTTTCCGCCGCACCACCCTCAGGCAGGCCGGTGCGCTGACCGAGGAGGAGCTTGCGAAGCAACTGAACGCCTCCCCACAAACACTCTGCGTCGTCAACCGTCGGGTCACCGCCCAAAAGCTGTACGCGCTGCTGCCAGAGGAAGGCAGCTACTGTCTGACCACCCTGCTCTGTCCCGCAGACCGCAAACGGCTGCTGGAGGAGATCCGGGAGCGGCTCAAAAACGGGCTGCCCTGCCGGGTCGTCTCGACCTCGCTGATCGAGGCGGGCGTGGATGTGGACTTCCCCACCGCCTGGCGGGAGGAGGCCGGTTTGGACTCGATCATCCAAACTGCCGGCCGCTGCAACCGGGAAGGCAAAGCCTCCGCAGAGCAGAGCATCGTCACCATCTTCCGTTTAGAGGGGCAGCAGGTCCCCGCCATGATCCACCCCAATGTAGACTCCACCCGCCATGTGCTGCAAACCTTCGCCGACCCCGCCCAGCCGGAGGCCATCGAATCCTACTTCTCTTTCTACCGCACCCTGAAAGGTTCGGCGGCGCTGGATCAAAAAGGGATTTTGGACGCCTTCCAAAAGGGCTATAAAGGCAGCATCTTCCCCTTTGCCGCCGTTGCCAATATGTTCCATCTGATCGACAGCCCCACCACAACCGTCTATATTCCGACAGGAGAAGGAAAATCTCTGGTGGAATCTCTGCGCGCCGGTCTTATCAGCCGGTCGCTGTTCCGCAAGCTGGGGCAGTATGCGGTCAACGTCTACCCGGACCACCTGAAACGCCTGCTGGATGCCGGGGCGGTGCAGGCGACAGAGAGCGGGGCGTACATCCTGACCGACAAGGACCTCTATCATTCCAGCACCGGCCTTGCACTGGATGTGGAGATGGGAAAGGGCTGGTTTATGTAAAATCCCAAAGAAAAAGGGCGGCAAGATTGCTCCTTGCCGCCGCTTTTCCTTAGAGTACAAATAACTTTTTCTATCCACAGCTTTCGCTGTCAGTTTTATTATACCCGGCTCACTGTAAAAAAGCAAACCCCAAAATCTGTTGTCTAATTTTTATAGAAGACTAATTGTTTAATGGGCAATGCAAACAAATTTCTTCTTTTTTCTCTATTTACTCTTGACAATTGATTCGTCTCATCCTATACTAAGATTATCATATTTAGAATACAAATAACTAAAATCATAAAGGAGGTATTGCCTATGATACAACTGGAGGTTTGGGGAGCGTACGCGCTTTTTTCGCGTCCAGAACTGAAGGTGGAACGCGTCAGTTACGACGTCCCCACCCCTTCGGCGGCGCGGGGCATTGTTGAGGCTGTCTACTATCACCCCGGCCTGCGCTGGGTCATCGACAGGATTCATGTGCTCAACCCCATCCGCTTCGTCAGTATCCGGCGCAACGAGGTTACGGACAAAATCTCAGGCCGCAACGTGCGTCAGGCGGCGCAGGGCGGCGGCCAACCGCTCTACCTTGTCACCTCGCAGAAGATTGTGCAGCGTTCCTCGCTGCTGCTGCAGGACGTGCACTATGTCATTGAGGCGCACTTCGAGATGACGGACAAGGCCGCCCCCTCGGACAACCCCGGCAAGTTTCAGGACATCGTCATCCGCAGGATGGAGCGCGGCCAGTGCTTTCACACGCCGTACTTTGGCTGCCGGGAATTTCCGGTCTCCTTCCGGCGCTGGCCGGGCGGGCCGATTCCAACCATCGACGAGACCCGCGACCTGGGGCTGATGCTGTACGACTTCGACTACAGCGACCCCGCCGCCATCACCCCCACCTACTTCCGCGCCCGGCTGGAACACGGGGTGCTGAACACCCAGAATTGTGAGGTGTTTCGATGATTTTACAGGCACTGACCCAATACTATGAGGACCTTTTAAGGCTGGGAAAGATCAACCGTCCCGGTTGGAGCAAGCAGAAGCTCAACTACAGCCTGCTCCTGAGCGAGGAGGGAGAGCTGCTCCAGCTGCTGCACCTGCAACAGGAGGTACAGCGCGGAAATAAGACCGTTTTGGGATCGCAGGAAATGTGGGTCCCCTCCCCTGTCAAAAGGAGCTCCGGCATCCGTCCAAACTTTCTGTGTGACACCAGCAGCTACCTGCTGGGAGTGGACGGCAAGGGCAAGGCCGACCGCAGCATCGACTGCTTTGCTGCCTCCAAGGCGCTGCACCTGCAGCTTTTAAGGGAGGTCGATTCCCCGATTGCCCGCGCCATCGTCCACTTTTTTGAGCACTGGGACCCGTCGCAGGCGGCCAGCCACCCGGCGCTGCAGGAGGATTGGGAGGAACTGCTCCAGGGCGGCAACCTGACCTTCTCCCTGGACAAGCTGTTTGCTGCCCAGGACCCCGCTATCGCCGACGCCTGGACACGGCATTACGAGGACAGCAGCGCCGAAGCCGAACCTATTCGCTGTCTGGTGACCGGCCAGCCGGGTACCCTCGCCCGCCTGCATCCCAGCATCAAGGGTGTCGCGGGCGCACAAGCTACCGGCGCCTCGCTGGTTTCCTTCAACGCCCCTGCCTTCTGCTCCTTCGAGCACGAGCAGGGCGCCAACGCCCCGGTCAGCGACTACGCAGCTTTCGCCTACACCACCGCGCTCAACACGTTGCTGGCCGACCGCAACCGTGTCAGCCGGGTGGGCGACACCACCATTCTCTGCTGGGCGGCAGGCGGCGAAAGCGCCTATCAGGATTGTTTTCTTATGAGTATCTTTAACGACAGCTATACCGAAAACGACATCCTAAACACCCTGCACCACCTGTCCAAAGGAGAATCCATCCAGTGGGACGACACCAGGCTGAGCCCCGACACCCGCTTTTATGTGCTGGGGCTTGCGCCCAACGCCGCGCGGCTGTCGGTGCGCTTTTTCTGGCAAAACAGCTTCGGTGCGCTGGCACGCAATCTGGAGCGGCACTACCAGCGGCTGGAAATCATCCGGCCGAGCTTCGACAAATTCCCCACCCTTCCTATCTGGCGCTTGGTGCTGGAGACGGTCCGCAAGGTTCCTGGCCGCGCACCGGAACCGCACCCGCGCCTTGCCGGTGACCTGCTGCTGGCTGTCCTGAACGACACCCTCTATCCCGCCACCCTGTTAAACGGCGTCGAGCTGCGCATCCGCGCCGAGCGAAGCGTCTCCCGGGGACAGGCGGCCATCCTCAAGGCGTACTACACCAAATATCTGGAACAATTTCAACCCGATTCACCCATGAAGGAGGCTTTGACCGTGGAACTCAATGAACAAACCAACTACCTGCCCTATCTGCTTGGACGGCTGTTTGCCGTGCTGGAAGGGCTGCAGCAGCGCGCCAACCCCGGCATCAACACCACCATCAAGGACCGCTATTTCAACTCCGCTTCGGCCACCCCCGCTATCGTCTTTCCCCAGCTCATCAATCTGGCACAGAAGCATCTGAATAAGCTGGACGGCGGCCTGGCTGTCTATTACGACAAGCAGATCACCGAACTGAGCAGCCGCATCACCCAGACGCTGCCCACTCGGATGAGCCTTGCCGAGCAGAGCGCCTTCCAGCTCGGCTACTACCACGAAACCCAGAGACGCTACACCGCCAAAACCAACAAGGAGGAACAATAACCATGTCTGAAGCCATCAAAAACCGCTACGATTTTGTTATCCTGTTCGATGTGGAGAACGGCAACCCCAACGGCGACCCGGACGCCGGCAACATGCCCCGCGTCGACCCAGAAACCGGCTACGGGCTGGTGACCGATGTCTGCCTCAAGCGCAAGATCCGCAACTATGTGGAGACGGTCAAGGAGGACGATCCCGGCTACCGCATCTACATCAAGGATCAGGTTCCCCTGCAGCGTTGCGATGCAGAAGCAGGTACAGATTTCGGAATTAAGACTGAGCTCGAGGCTATCCAAAAAGCAAAGAAAAAAGAAGAAGCCAAAGCAATTGCTTCAAAATTAAAAGCGAACGATCCTAATATTGATTTAAAATTACGTGATTGGATGTGCCAAAACTTTTTCGACATCCGCACCTTCGGCGCAGTGATGACCACCTTTGGCAAGGGCGCGCTCAACTGCGGCCAGGTGCGCGGGCCGGTGCAGCTGAGCTTTGCCCGCTCTGTTGACCCTATCGTGCCGCAGGAGGTGACCATTACCCGCGTAGCCATCACCACCGAGGCAGACGCTGAAAAGAAGAACAGTGAAATGGGCAACAAGCATATCGTGCCCTACGGCCTGTACCGTGCCGAGGGTTACGTTTCTGCCAATCTTGCCCGCAAGACCACCGGCTTCTCGGAAGAGGACTTGCAGCTGCTGTGGCAGGCTATCCTGAATATGTTCGAGAACGATCACAGTGCTGCACGCGGCAAGATGGCCGTGCGGGAGCTGATCGTGTTCAAGCACGATTCCGAGCTGGGCAATGCGCCCGCCTATAAGCTGTTCGATGCCGTTACCGTGGCGCACAAGGCCGAGGTGGTCGCGCCCCGCAGCTATCAGGACTACACCGTTACGGTGGCCGACACCCTGCCGGAGGGTGTACACTGCGAGAGGTTTCACTGATGGACGCGCCGGATGACTACCTGCAAATGTCCGGCATCCAGCATTTTGCCTTCTGCCGCCGCCAGTGGGCACTGATCCATCTGGAGCAGCAATGGGCAGAAAATCTGCGTACCACCGAAGGACAGCTGAACCATGCCCGCTGCCACGATGACACCCGCACCGAGCGCCGGGGCGATTTGCTGATCACTCGGGGAATGCGGGTGACCAGCCACCGGCTGCGGATGTCTGGCAACTGTGACGTGGTGGAGTTCCGGGCTTGTGCGGATGGCATCCCACTGCAAAGCACCCCCGGGCGCTGGCAGCCCTACCCGGTGGAGTACAAGCACGGCCACGCAAAGGAAACCGATGCCGACCGGCTGCAATTATGCGCACAGGCCATGGCGCTGGAGGAAATGCTGGTGTGCCATATCCCGGAAGGGGCGCTGTATTACTGCGAGACGAAGCGGCGGGAGGTCGTACCTTTTACCGACGAACTGCGCAACGCCACCCGGCAGATGGCAGACGAAATGAACCAGTATTTTGCCCGCGGCTACACCCCAAAGGTAAAGCCCGGCAAGCACTGCAACGCCTGTTCCCTGAAAGAGCTCTGTCTGCCGATGCTCTGCCAGAAGGCAGACGCCAAGGCTTATCTGCGGCGCTATCTGGACGAGACGGCCACGGAGGTGATACCATGCGGCAATTCCTGAACTCCCTGTTCGTCCTCAGCGAGGACGCTTACCTCACGCTGGACGGCGAAAACGTTGTGGTCAGCCGTGGAAAAGCTGAGGTCGGGCGGGTGCCGCTGCACACGCTGGAAAGTATCCTCTGCTTCAGTTACGCCGGTGCCAGCCCCGCGCTGATGGGCAAATGCGGGCGTATGGGCATCGACCTGAGCTTTTATACCCCGCGCGGACGCTTTTTAGCGCGCACTGTGGGCGAGGAACGCGGCAACGTATTGCTGCGGCAGACCCAGTACGCCGTTGCCGCCAGCGAGGCGCTCAGTTGCAGTTATGCCCGCAGCTTTATTCTGGGTAAGGTGTACAATGCCCGCTGGGTGCTGGAGCGTGCCACCCGGGACCACCCGCAGCGGGTGCCCGTGGACGAATTGAAACAGACCAGCGCACAACTGGCGGCTGCCCTACCGCTGGTGGAAGGCTGCGAGGATCTGGAGCAGCTGCGTGGGCTGGAAGGCGAAGCTGCACAGCGGTACTTCGACCGGTTCAACGCGCTGATCTTACAGCAGAACGATGCCTTTGTGTTTACCTGCCGCAGCCGCAGACCGCCACTGGACAATGTGAACGCGCTGCTGTCCTTTGCCTATTCCCTGCTGGCCAGCGATTGCGCCGCCGCGCTGGAGGGTGCCGGGCTGGACCCTTATGTGGGCTTTCTGCACCGTGCCCGTCCCGGGCGGCGCAGCCTTGCATTGGATCTGATGGAAGAGCTGCGCACCGTTCTGGCTGACCGTTTCGTGTTGTCCTGTATCAACCAGAAAGTGCTGAATGCAAAGCACTTTGAAAAGCAGGAAAACGGTGCCATTCTGCTGACCGAGGAGGGACGCCGTGCATTCCTGAACGCATGGCAGCAGAAAAAGCGCGAAGTCATCACCCACCCGTTTTTGAAGGAAAAGCTCTGCTGGGGGCTTGTGCCTTATGTGCAGGCGTTGCTGCTGGCGCGCACCCTGCGGGGCGATTTAGAGGTTTACCCTCCGTTTTTCTGGAAATGAGGTGTAATCATGCTGGTACTGATTACCTACGACGTAAACACCGAGACCTCTGCCGGACGCAAGCGGCTGCGCAAGGTTGCCAAGAAGTGCGTAGATCATGGGCAGCGGGTGCAGAATTCTGTGTTCGAATGCCTGCTGAACGCTTCGCAGTACGCAGTTCTCAAAGCAGAGCTGACCGCCCTGATCGACCCTGCCTTGGACAGTCTGCGGTTCTACCAGCTGGGCAACAACTACCAGACCAAGGTCGAGCACGTTGGACTGCACCCGGAGTTTGCACAGGATAGCGTGCTGATTTTTTGATGTCCGGCCAGTGCGAACCGGCAGCACACATGGTTTTCCGGGACGCTTCGCACCGGAATACCAGCCGTTTGCGCAAGTAACGGTGTGATTTTGCGGTTTGGTTTGCAGACATCTCTTTGCAATTTGTGCAGGGAGGTGTATAATGAGACAAAAGCAGGGTGTTTTCTCTCTGTTTTTGCTGTCGCCCTCCTCGCGGAGGGCGTGGATAGAAATTACACACTGACGTCTTACTTCATCGTTGTAAAGGTCGCCCTCCTCGCGGAGGGCGTGGATAGAAATATCGTCTCTTTAACGCGGAATTTTTCAAAAATAGCGTCGCCC
>OOBJ01002045.1_pt1 | contig 11173 bp, 10 predicted proteins | sample 1671331 | NCBI WGS metagenome assembly OOBJ01 (sample SAMN06348145, study PRJEB24527) | human gut metagenome | biome: human gut; feature: ankylosing spondylitis patient; material: feces | host: Homo sapiens | place: China | collected 2015-10 | reverse complement strand
ATGCTGATTATAAGTATAATAATGCCTATTAGTTTGGGTTCGGTTTGCCTTTAAAGTTTCTTCTCTATCTCAACGTTATAATATCTTAACAGATACGCCTAAAAGTTCGGCAAAATCCTTTAATTTATAATTTGCGATATTTGTTGTGTTCATTTTAACGCTCTCCTTTGAGGAGGTTTGAACACATTTAATCACAGCAGTCAATATATTTAGTTACTTATATTTTCCTCCTTGAGTTTCCATTTTATCAAAATTAGACTATCTGTCAATATAATTAAAAAACCTTACAAAATGTAAGGTTCTTGTCTTATTATTCATCACCAAATGATACGCCCATAGCCTTAGCAGCCTGAACAAGATCTCCATTAGGATCAACAAGCTTCTGCTTACCAAACTTCGCATCACCGATTACTTCTTCAAGTGAAGTATATTCCATGTTGCCACCCTTTAATGATACAACATTTCCAAATAATCCTTCATCAATCATAGAACATGCCTTATTGCCAAATCTAATAGATAAGATTCTGTCATAAGCATCAATATCACCACCACGGATAATATGACCTGGGTTAACAGAACGTACTTCATGATTAGGAATCACCTTTTCTAGATCATCAGCCACCTTTGCAGCAAGTCCAGAATAACGAATTGGGTCTGGTGAATCTTCTACAATCTTACCGATTGACTTTGTACCATCTGCATACTTAGCACCTTCAGCTACTGCAATAACAGTATATGGAAGACCTGCTTCATCACGTTTCTTAACTGCTTTCGCAATATTGTCAATAGTAAATGGAATTTCAGGAATCAATACAACCCCTGCATTACCTGCAAGACCTGCATATAATGAAATCCATCCAGCTTCTCTACCCATTAATTCACAACAGATGACACGATGATGTGATTTTGCAGTAGTCTGAAGACGATCTATGAATTCAGTACCAACACTCATCGCACTGATGAAACCATATGTTAAATCTGTAGAAGTAAGATCATTATCCATAGTCTTTGGTACACCAATGACATTGACACCTTTTCTGCTGAAATCTCTAGCACTTGTTAATGTACCATCGCCACCTAACACAACTAATACATCAACACCATCTTTCTTAAGATTTTCAACGCCTACATCACTGACGTCTTTTCTTACTTTTCCACCATTTCCATCATCTACAAGATAATCGAATAGGTTATCCTTATTAGAACTATAAAGAATAGTTCCTCCTTCCTTATATATATCCTCTACCTTGTCTACAGTTAATTCTACATAATTATTATTATACAATCCACGATAACCATATACAAAACCAATGACTTCCCAATTATATTTTTCAATCGCAATCTTAGTGATTGTTCTGATTACCGCATTTAAGCCTGGACAATCTCCTCCGCCAGATAATAGCGCAATTTTTTTAACTTTTGAATTCATGATATTTCCTCCTTATGTAAATCCCACTCTCTATTATAAATTAAACTGATAGCGTTTTCAATATAAATATGAAGCGCTTACATATAGGCGCAAAAAAAAGAAGCCTATAATGGCTTCTTAGTCAAAGTTTCAATAACTTCTATTACATGCTTTACTGGGAGCCCAATGACGTTATCAATATCTCCCTGCACTTCTTCAATGAATTTTCCTGCAACACCCTGAATCGCATAAGCGCCAGCTTTACCCTTCCATTCATCAATAGAAAGATAATCATCAATCATATCATTGATATTCTTGAATGTAACTTTTGTTTCATCTACAAATGTACAAACCTGATCTTTATAGAATACAGCCACTGATGTAAACACACTATGTGTATCACTACTTAATGATTCAAGAATTTCTCTTGCTTCATGAGCACTGTGAGCTTTACCAATAATCTTTCCATTATGATAAATTGTTGTATCAGCACTAATTACAACATCATCAGGATATTTCTCATGAATAGAAACACCTTTATCATATGCGAGTTTTTTAAGTCTTTCTTCTATTTCTAGAGAAGAATCAAGATATTCAGTAATAGAGGAGGCATCGATAATAAAATCAATGCCTTCTCTTTCAAGCAGTTCTTTTCGTCTAGGAGAAGTACTAGCAAGAATAATTTTCATTATTTCTTTTCCTGGGCAGGTGCTTCGTGTTTAACGATTGGTTTTGGTAATAATGCTTTTCTAGAAACATTCACACCCTTATCAGTAATCTGAGTTACTTTAACCTTTACTGTATCGCCAAGCTTGATTACATCGCCAACTTTATTTGTTCTATCCCAAGCAACATCTTTTACATGTAAGAATCCATTTGTACCAGGGAATAATTCAATAAATGCATACTTTTCTTCAACCCTTACAGCTTTACCATCAAAGATTTCGCCTACTTCTACTTTTCTAGTTAAATCCTTGATCATACCCATTGCATGGTCAATCGCTTCCTGAGAGTAATGATAGATAGTAACATTACCTTCATCATCAATATCAATCTTAACATTATCGCTTTCAGCAATAATCTTATTGATCATATCTCCACCCTTACCGATTACATCTTTAATCTGTTCAGGTTCAATCTTCATCATAGCAACCTTAGGAGCATATGGACTTAAGTGATCTCTAGGTTCACTAATTGCTGACATCATGCAGTCCATGATCTGTCCTCTTGCAACCTTTGCCTGAGCTAATGCTTCCTGTAAGATTTCTTTAGTGATACCATCAATCTTGATATCCATCTGTAATGCACAGATACCGTTCTTTGTACCTGCAACCTTGAAATCCATATCACCAAGATGATCTTCCATACCCTGGATATCAGTTAAGATTGTATAGTTTTCGCCTTTTTTAACTAGACCCATAGCGACACCAGCCACTGGATTACTAATTGGAACACCAGCAGCCATTAAAGCCATAGTTGATGCACAAATAGAAGCCTGTGAAGAAGAACCGTTAGATTCTAATACTTCAGCAACAACTCTGATTGTATATGGGAATTCTGTTTCAGAAGGAATAACCTGTCTTAAGGCTCTTTCACCTAAAGCACCATGGCCGATTTCTCTTCTGCCTGGAGAACCCATTCTTCCTGTTTCACCTACACAATATGGTGGGAAGTTATAGTGATGCATGAAACGTTTCTGGTCTTCCATTCCAAGACCATCAATCTTCTGTACTTCACCTAATGCACCAAGTGTGCAGGCAGATAATACCTGAGTTTCACCACGAGTGAACATAGCAGAGCCATGTACACGTGGTAATAAATCTACCTGTGCGTCTAATGGACGTACTTCATCTACTTTACGACCATCAGGTCTTACCTTTTCTTCAGTAATCAAACGTCTTACTTCTTCTTTTTCAAGATCACCAAGAACCATCTTAACCTGTTTAATAGTCTTATCATGTTCTTCAACAGTTGCATATTCTTTTTCTTCAAAAGATTCTACAACCTTAGCATCTAATTCATCAATAGCAGCATATCTTTCAAGCTTACCAGGAATAGAAATGGCTTTGATCATTTCTTCCTTAGCCATTGCTTCTACGCTAGACACAATATTTTCATCTAATGCGAATAGTGGAACATCAATCTTTTCCTTACCAACAGCTTCTACAATCTGTTCCTGGAAAGCGATTAATTCCTTAATCTTTTCATGACCGAACATCAATGCATTCAACATTGTTTCTTCATCTACTTCTTTTGCATCTGCTTCAACCATGTTAATAGCATCCTTTGTACCTGCTACTTCAAGGTTGATTTCACTTCTAGCCATATCTTCAGGTCCTGCGTTGACAGTAAATTCACCATCAATTAAACCTACGTTAACACCTGCAATTGGACCATTGAATGGAATATCAGAAATACATAATGCAATTGATGCACCAAGCATTGCTGCCATTTCTGGAGTTGCTTCCTGATCAACTGATAGTACAGTATTAACAACCTGTACTTCATTTCTGAAACCATCTGCGAATAATGGACGGATAGGTCTGTCAATCATTCTTGCAGTTAATGTACCATGTTCACTAGGACGGCCTTCACGCTTTAAGAATCCACCTGGAATCTTACCTACAGAATATAGTTTTTCTTCATAAGTTACTGTTAATGGGAAGAAATCTACATCTTTTGGTTCTTTCCCAGCACATGCTGTAGAAAGAACGACTGTATCATCATATCTTACTAAACAAGAGCCGTTTGCCTGTTTAGCCATTTCACCGACTTCAACCTGGATTTTCTTACCATAGAAATCCATACTAAAAATTTGTTTTGCCATAAATTCACCTCATATTCTTCAAAATTATATCATAAATCAACTATTACACAAACAATTATTTGATAGAGACATGAAAAAAAGCCCCATAGGGCTTTTGTTTCTTATCTTCTTAATCCTAACTTATCAGTTAAAGTTGTATATCTGTCAAGATCTTCTTTCTTAAGATACTTTAATAAGTCTCTTCTCTTACCGATTTTCTTTAAAAGACCTCTGTTAGAATGATTATCCTTTGGATGCTGTTTGAAGTGACCGTTTAACTTGTTGATATCAGCAGTTAATAATGCAATCTGAACTTCTGGAGAACCAGTATCCTTTTCTACGCGACCATATTCAGCCATGATCTTAGCTTTTTCTTCTTTAGTTAACATTATGTTTTCCTCCTAAATTATATTCTTCGCAATATCCAAGCTAGATGTAAGAGGTACAAATATCCTAGATATTGTTGCAATGACTATTTTACATTATTTTTATATAAAGTCAAATACTTTTTCATGACCTGACTTAAATATTTTCTGTCTTCTGTTAATTGTGTTTTTAGTCCTTCTAATCCATTAAAAACAGTTTCTTCACGCTTATATAAACAGAAAGTAACCTCTACTTCTTTACCATACACATCTTCGTCAAAATCAAAGACGTTGACTTCTAATGAAAGACGATTGATATCATTGAATGTAGGATTCATCCCAATATTTGCCATGCCTATATAATATTGATGATTGATTTCTACAATTGTGCCGTATACACCTCTTTTAGGTAAATATTTCATACCATAATCGATATTCAATGTAGGAAAACCAATCAAACGACCTCTCTGTTTTCCATGAATGACAGTACCCTTTACCTTATAAGGTCGATCAAGCAAAGTATTGACTTCTTCAATCATTCCCTGATCCATCAGTTTCTTAATAAGAGTAGATGATACTTTTTCTGTTTCATTATACATAACAGCGTTTTTCACAATAAGTTCAAATGACTGTTTCTTTAAGTCTTCTATGCTGCCACTGTTATGATTTCCAAAATGGAAATCATAACCACATACTAGTCTTTTTAAAGGAAGCTTATTTAAGTATTCGTCAATAAATGCCTGTGGACTAAGTGCTGCTACTTCCTTAGTAAAATGAATTACAAGCAAATAATCAATACCCATTTCTTCTAGAAGTTCTTTTTTCTCTTCTAGAGTAATAATTGATTGTCTCTTTTCACCCTTTAAAACACATAAAGGATGCACATCAAAGCTCATAACAGCTGTTTTTGTTTCTCCTTTATATTTCAATACTTCATTAATCAAAGACATATGACCAAGATGTAAACCATCAAAAAAGCCAATTGCAAGAGAAAGAGGTTCTTTTAAATTCGCCTCTTCCATTTTTATGACCTTCATTAGAAAAGCCCCCTCAAGCTCTTTAAAGAGCCTTTTCCATCTGGGCCATATATTGCAAGTAACTTACCTTCCTTTGAATAAACAGCCACATTATGATCTTTGTCACTCTTGATTTTCTGACCAGTCATGACAATTCTTTCATCTACGACAATAGAATCATAATAAGAGAATACTTCTTCTAATGGAATCACTGGTCCATTGTTTTCTTCAAGTTCTTCTAATGTCACTGCCTGATCAATAGTGAAATGCCCTGACTGACTTCTTACTAATGCAGTCATATGGGCAGGATAGCCTAAGGCCTTCCCAATATCTACACATAAAGAACGGATATATGTTCCTTTAGAGCACTTAACATCTATAGTTATTTCATCATCATGTGCATTGACTAAATCAAGTTTATAAATAGTTATTGGTCTTTCTGGAACTTCTACTTCTATACCTTCTCTAGCATATTCATAGAGCTTCTTACCATTAATTTTAATAGCTGAATACATCGGAGGCTTCTGCATAGAATCTCCTTTAAAAGAAGATAATACTTCATCTAGGTTATCATAACCAGTAAAAGGCTTAGTTTCTAGAACCTTACCCTCAGAGTCATATGTATCTGTCGCACTGCCAAGTTTAAGGGTCGCACGATATTCTTTTTCTTCACTCATTAAAAACTGCATTGCTTTAGTGGCTTTATTAATACCAACAACTAAAACACCAGTCGCCATAGGGTCTAGTGTACCACAATGTCCTACTTTTTTAGTATGCATAATACGTCTCACACGATTAACGACATCATGACTTGTCATACCCTGTGGTTTATTAATTAAAATAATACCATCCATCTACTCACATCCTTCCTAAAAAAAGCAGACTATTGTCTGCTTAGATATGATTAATAACGAAGTACTTCTTCTTACCTCTTCTAATAACAGTCACCTTGCCACCAAAAGCATTATCTTTTGATACAACAAACTTTTCATCAGTGACCTTTTCACCATTTACAAGAACACTTCCACCTTTTACGAACTGTCTTGCTTCACGATTACTAGAAGCAGCACCTGCTTTTACTAATACATTTAAAATCTGTTCATCTTCAGTGACATCAATACTTGGCACACCATTGAAGCACTGTTTAACCTGTTCATAAGTCATGCTCTTGATATCACCGCTGAACAATTTTTCAGAAATGTTGACAGCTTCTTCATAAGCATCTGCACCATGAATGAAAGTAATAACTTCTTTTGCAAGTGCTTTATGTGCTTTTCTTAAATGTGGTTCATTCTTATTTGATTCTTCTAACGCTTCAATTTCTTCTTTAGATAAGAAAGTGAGGTATTTTAAGTAATCAATAACCTTGCTGTCTTCACTATTGATGAAGAACTGATACATTTCGTATGGTGAAGTCTTTTCTCTGTCTAACCAGATTGCATTTCCTTCTGATTTACCAAACTTAGTACCATCACTCTTAGTAAGTAAAGGCATAGTGAATCCATATGCTTCATCACCAGTCTTCTTTCTAATTAATTCAATACCTGCAGTGATATTACCCCACTGGTCCTGACCAGCAACCTGTAAATCACAGCCCTTGTTTTCATGTAGGTAATAGAAGTCCATTGCCTGCATAATCATATAAGAGAATTCAGTGAAAGTGATTCCTTCATCTAATCTTCTTTTAATAATATCCTTAGATAACATGTAGTTGATATTAAAATATTTACCATAATCTCTTAACCAGTCAATGAAATTTATATCCTTAGACCAATCCAAGTTATTAACTACTTCAAAACCGAATAAGTCTTCAGCCTGCTTCTTTAAGCAGTCAAAGTTATGCTGTACCTGTTCTTTTGTGATCATTGGTCTTTCAGTTGTTGGCTTTGGATCCCCAATCTGTCCAGTTGCACCACCGACTAAAAGAATTGGGTGATGACCTGCATCCTTTAATCTCTTAGACATTAAGAAAGATGAGAAATGTCCAATATGTAAAGAATCCCCAGTTGGGTCAGTACCAATATAGAATGTCATTCCTCCTGCATTTAATTTGTCTTTTAAGTCTTCAGAACTTACATCTTTAATGAGGCCACGCCACACTAATTCATCATAAAATGTCATAATTTCCTCCTATAATATAAAAGAGAATCCATCCAAAGGACGAATTCTCGCGTTACCACCTTTATTCATGTCATAGACATGCTCTCTTGTTGATAACGGTGTACTCACCGTCTAGACTTTGCATCTAGAAGCTCCAAAGTGTATTCATTCATACTGCTGCTCTTATTTTCACCAGCCATAAGTTCTCTAAACCAGCGCATATGAATTACTTGTCTTCTTCATCGCAATTAAAAGTCTACATGAATTCATGATGTTTGTCAATATCAGCTTGTAAAGACACTTTCCAACTCTGATTCCAATATGATAATGTCTTAATGTATCCAAGTTGATATTGTCCCAATTGGGACAATATCAACTTGCCGTGTTAAACTATAACCTCCAGGGGAGGTTATTATGAGAAAGGTTGAATTGAGAATGAATGAAGAAAATAAGTATAAAATAATCAAGAAGCTTGTAGAAACAAATGGTAATAAGAAGAGAGCAGCTACCAGACTTGGCTGTACTGTAAGAACTATCAATAGACTTATCATTAAATATAAGGAACAGGGAAAGAAAGGTTTCATGCATGGCAACCGTGGAAGACTGCCTGCTTCTGCAGTTCCTTTAGATATAAAGAATAAGATCATCTCTCCTTATATTAATGATTTCTCTGATGCAAACTTCACTCACTTCTGTGAGATTGTAGAAAGTGACTTCGGTATAAAGATAAGTGATACTACACTCAACAACTGGATGAGAGCTGAGGATGTGCTCTCTCCAAAGGCTAGAAGAAAAACAAAGAAAGCCTTGAAGAAAAAACTTAAAGAAAGATTGAAAGACACTGCTTCTGAAAAGGTTAGGAATGAGATAAAGGAATCGATCAGTATGCTTGATGAACAGGATGCACATCCAAGACGTCCTAGATCAAAGTATGCGGGTGAGATGATACAGATGGATGCATCTTCATTCCATTGGATTGAAGGAGAAGTGTGGCATCTGCATGTTGCGATTGATGATGCAGACGGAAAGGTTGTAGGAGCCTATTTTGACCGTCAGGAGACACTTAAAGGGTATTATGAGGTTCTTTATCAGATTCTTATTAATCATGGCATTCCTGCAATGTTTTATACGGACAGACGCACTGTATTTGAATACAAAAGAAAAGACAAGCCTTCAGATGCTGAGGATACATTCACTCAGTTCTCTTATGCCTGTCATAATCTGGGAATTGAAATAAAAACTACGAGCGTACCCCAAGCAATTATGTGTACTTTATGATTATGTGGAGTTTTTTCGCTTTTTTAGCCTATCAGGCTCTTTTTTTATTTAAAAACTCCACATAATATTTTCTTGATTGTACTATAACTTTGTACAAAAGGAGGAAAAGTTATATGTACATACTAAAAGATTTGATAAATCAAGCTTTTGAAGAATTACTTAATGCTGGTTATAGTTATAACACTGTTTATGGATCTAATTGGTATATATGGAACAGGTTGAATAAAACATATGGTGAAGATGAGATTTTTTCAGAAGATATGGTTTATGAATATTGTCAAAATTATTTTGGAAGAGATATATACTCAATCGATAAAAGTAAATTAAGAGATTGTGAATACAGATATATTTCTGCTTTTAATAATCTAATCAAGGTATACAAAGGAATTCCTTTAAAGAAGAATAATACTCATTTCCATCTTAATCAAAAACTCTCTCATCAAACAGAAAACTTATTAAATAAATATTTAGAGAAATGCAGAATTGATGGAAATTCAGAAACGACATTATCAAACAAACGAATGAGAATAAGAAATTTTATAATTGATTCAAATTTTGATTCAATCAATAAAGATTCTTTAAAAGAATATTTAAATAGACGAAAAAAAGAGATGGGTAAAACTGCGTATGTCATTGATATGAGACTTATACGCAGATTTCTTGTCTTTTGTTATGAGGAACATTTTATATCGAAAGAATTACTTCTAATATGGCCTTTAAGCTTCAGTTCGATATCAGATAAAAATATTCCTTCAGTTTATACAACTGATGAAATCAAACAATTACTTGATTCATCAAAAGACTTTAAACATGAAGATAATCATTTAAGAAATTACGCTATTCTTTCTTTGGTTGTTTATTCAGGAATGAGGGCCAATGATGTTGTTCATTTGAAAACATCCAATCTTAATTGGAGACTGAGTGAAATAAAATTCATTCAACAAAAGACAAGAAAAGAACACATTATACCTTTGATACCAGAAATAGGAAATCCAATAATCGAATATATAAAAAGCGAAAGAAAATCTTCCTCACAATTTTTGTTTACCAAAGAAAATGGTGAACAAATGAGTTCAGGTATGATTAGTCATATAATTGGAAATTATTTTTCTAATGCACCATTTGATTTGAAAGGAAGGCATTATGGGGCACATGCATTACGTCATAGTTTAGCTACTCATCTAATCAATGATTCTGTGCCACCTTTTACAGTTGCTAATGTTTTAGGCCATTCTAGTACAGAATGTATACATATATATGCAAAGGTTGATTTAAATCATTTAAGAAAATGTATATTGGAGGCTCCTTATCGTGCGTAAATTAGTCAGTCCATGGAAGGATCATTTGATAAATTTTTATGAATATAAGAAATTGTGTGGCTATAAATATGATTCAACCGAATATGTTCTTGTTATGTTTGATCAATACTATGCAAATTTAAAAATTGAGGATATGTTGTTTTCAAGGGATATAATAGAACCATTTTTATATTTGAAATCTAATGAAAGAATTTCAAATCAAAGATATAAAGCATCAGTATTACGACAATTTGGAAAATATTTATTTTTAAATAATGTGATTGAGAACATATATATAATTCCACCAATTTCAATCAAAGGTGAAAAAGAATTCATCCCTCATATCTATACCAAACAAGAACTAAGAAAGATTGTAAACTATCTAGAAAATTATAAATATCCAATGGTGCCTGGAGGGTTTAAACATTGTCCAAATATGCTCAATGCTGTTACGTTATGCATTAAGATACTGATTTGTACCGGAATGCGACTTGGGGAAGTTCTTAATTTGAAAATTAAGAATATCGAATTTGAACAGAACTTATTTTACATAGATATCGCTAAAAATGATAATCAAAGAATTATACCGATATCACAAACTTTAAAAGAAGAAATATTAGAATACATAGAAAAAACACCATTTATATTAGAAAATCATGATTTTTTATTGTCTAGCGACTATGAAAACAAACTCAACCCAACTAATGTTAATCGTTATTTTTATAAAGCACTTAACCATTGTGGGCTTAAAAATTTAGAATCTAGAAGCCCTAGAATTCATGACTTTCGTCATACATTTGCTGTAATGAGTTTGACGCAGCTTCAAAAAAGTGAGGAAAATATAAATTTATTTGAATACCCACAAACCACAGGTTAGTGAAAATTAAATTTCATAAGCACCG
>OOBJ01002044.1_pt1 | contig 11176 bp, 9 predicted proteins | sample 1671331 | NCBI WGS metagenome assembly OOBJ01 (sample SAMN06348145, study PRJEB24527) | human gut metagenome | biome: human gut; feature: ankylosing spondylitis patient; material: feces | host: Homo sapiens | place: China | collected 2015-10 | reverse complement strand
AGGGCTTACTCGGGACTTGCACCCGTTAGACAATGCTCGTGCCGAGCATACAACATAAAAAACCGGTATAGCACCCATGCCATACCGGTTTTTCTTTTATAGCTCTACATCCGTAAGGCACATGTCGAGCTGTTCTTTTATAGCCTTCTTGTCGAGTTTCTGACCGATAAACACGAGTTTCTGCATACGGTCGCCATACTTCTCGTCCCAGTCTCTGCGCAGTCCTTCTTCGCGTTCGAGCATCTGCTGCAGTTCGTCCTTCGGCATTGTGGCATACCACTGTCCGGCGTTTTTCAGCTCCATCTGCTTGCCTGCCTGCTCAAAGAGATAGCACATGTCGGGCTCTTCCTTGAACCAGCACAATCCCTTGCAACGAATCACGTTCTTCGGGAACAGACGCGCCACGAAGTTGTCGAAGAAGTTCATGTCGAACGGCTTTCTGCGATAATATACGAACGTGCCAATGCCGTACTCCTCCACTTCGCCGCCTTCATGGTCGTGGTGATGGTGGTGATGTCCGCAACCGCCATGGCAGTCGTGGTCGTGATGATGATGCTCGTGCTCTTCATCTTCATGGTCGTGATGATGATGGTGCTCATGCTCCTCCTCCTCATCATCGTCATCATCCTCCTCATCGCCGTGATGGTTCTCAATCTCGTTGATCCATGCAGCCGATGTAGCCACCTCGTTGAAGTTGAAGCGACCGGTGTTGAGCAGACGCTCCAAATCTACGTCGCCGTAGTTGCACGGAATGATTTCTGCCTTAGGCTGAATGGCGCGGATTATCTCGGTGAGCTTGCGCAAATCCTCAGCACTCACCTCCGCAGCCTTGTTGAGAAGTATCGTGTTGCAGAACTCTATCTGCTGTATTACGAGGTTTTCGAGGTCTTCGTCTTCGAGTCCGTCGCGTTTCAGAGCATCGCCGTTGTTGAACTCGTCTCTCATGCGCAGCGCGTCCACTACAGTCACGATGCTGTCAAGACGCGGAATGCCGTTGGTGATGTACTGCGGACCGAGTGTCGCCATCGAACTGATTGTCTGTGCGATTGGTGCTGGTTCGCAGATGCCACTCGCTTCGATGACGATATAGTCGAAGCGTTTCATATTCACAATGTCGCGCAACTGGTCGATGAGATCCATCTTCAGCGTGCAGCAGATACAGCCGTTCTGCAGAGCCACCAAACTGTCGTCCTGCTTGCTCACTACTCCACCCTGCTGAATAAGGTCGGTGTCGATGTTCACCTCGCCAATATCGTTCACGATAACGGCGAACTTAATGCCTTTCTCATTAGAAAGGATTCGATTTAACAATGTTGTCTTGCCGCTGCCCAGATAACCTGTGAGCAGCAATACTGGAATCTGTTTCATAGTATTTGTATTATTCCTTCATTAATTCTGAATATGTGCGGTCCATCTCGTCGGTCATAACCGTGAAGTTATGCTGCGTCTGGCAGACCTTCAAGAACAGCGAAGCAAGGTCTGCTGCCTCTGCGTCAGCAAAGTCGACAGCTTCGTCGAGCAGCAAGATGTTCATCGCATCGAGCATCAGACGGAAGAGCGTAGCCCCACGTAGGGGGTGCACTTGTCTCAAGTGCACCGACTGATCAGAACGTGCATCCTCCCCCGTCTGGCGCAGACCGCGAACGTATGCGAACATCACGACACGCACAGTCAGCTCGATAGCGCGGTCGGAGTCTACCGACGTTTCCGTCTCTGCCACCGCCTTACGCACATAGCCCTCAAGATGGTCGGCATTTGAGAGATATTTGCCTGCAAGCAGCATCGAGAAGTTGCGCTTGTACTCCTCAACCATAGCGTTATAGTACGCCTCGTCGCCACACGCCGTGCGCACAAGTGCCATCATGTCGTCGCCACGTTGCTGCGCTTCGCGAGCCAGTGCCGCAATTTCCTCGTACTTGTAGTTCATGGCTGCCAACGGAAAGAACATGATATCGAAGAAAGCGGGCGCGATGTGCTCATAATGCTCCAACATCAGCTTCTTAACCGACTGCGGTGTCGTCTTCTCCTTCCGGTCTTCCACCTGACTCTCTATCACGCCATGCGAGAAGGCATCGAAGAACGAGCGCACCAAAGCCGCCTGAACCTTATACTTATCTATTTTCTCTGTCATCAAAGTTCGGTTTGAATGTTAATTGACCTGTACGATATAATATATTATGTATATAGAATGGTTTTGCTTATTAGCGCATTACTTTTTGTAAGCGTCAAGAATCTCCACCACATACACGTCGTGCAAACCGCCCTTCTCGCCGTACCACTGCTCTATCGACTTGTCGAGCATCTCCTCCGGACGAATCTGCGTTTTGTACAGCTTGCGACAGGTTAGTGTGAGGCGTGCTTCGTCGAATGTAACGCAGCCGTTCTCGGTTGCAACGGGTGTGAGATGGGCCTCCTTCGCCTTATCGAAGTCTCTGCCCGATTTAGCACCGCAGAACGCATACGCCTTGCGTGCCTCCTCCGAGTTGCCGAGGAAAACAAGGCTCATTGTGTCGTTAGCCTCTATGAACTCGTGTGTATAACGCTCCGGACGGATGTACACAATAGCCACCGGACGATTCCACAACCAGCCGAGGCATCCCCAAGAAGCTGTCATCATGTTGAACTTCTCCTCGTTGCCTGCAGCAACAAGCATCCACTCCTTACCAATAGTTGTGAACACATTATCGTGAAGTGTCGTAACGTCTATCTTTTCCATAATTATTTCTTTTTTAAACGCAGCAGAAGTGACAAGCTCCACCGCATCATGTTTTACTATCACATTGCATCCGAGGCGCAATCGTGTAACACCTCAAATATGCAAATACAAAAAAACGAGACAAAACTAAAAGTCTTGTCTCGTCATCATTTTGAGCCTCTTGTCGGATTCGAACCAACGACCCCGAGATTACAAATCACGTGCTCTGGCCAACTGAGCTAAAGAGGCGGGTGGGCAAGCTACTTACATCGCGCCGCTACAACCAACTACCTTTGCTACGTTCCCGTCCTGGAGGGTTCGAAGGGAGCTGGCCGTGCAAGACTTACCCGTATTGCTCTGTAAGCGGTTGCAAAGGTACGTATTAGTTTTGAAACCACCAAACGTTTTCGCAATTTTTCAACTACAAACTTACATTTTTCTGCTTTTAAACCCTAAGATCTATATAAAACAGAACTGTCTCGCCATACTTATGCAGCATTATAGGAGGGTATGGCATTCTTGCCATACCCACACACACTATAGATTCATAAAGGTATGGCGAGCTTCGCCATATAAGGCGCAATCACCTCTGCCGCATGCTCAAGAAACTGTCTGTCCACGTCGTCGAATGTTGCCAATTCGGTGCTGTCGATGTCTATTTCGCCAACCACCACTCCATTGTGCTTCAACGGAACGACAATCTCCGATCGGGAGAGCGACGAGCAGGCTATATGACCAGGGAATTTCTCGACATCCTCAACAACAAGTGTGCGCTGCTCCTTCCATGCCGTGCCACATACTCCGCGTCCGAACTTGATGCGTGTACATGCCGGTGTACCCTGAAACGGACCGAGTATCAGTTCACCGCCTTTCACTATATAGAAGCCGACCCAGAAGTATTCCTTCGGGAACAACATCTTCATCACAGCTGCACAATTCGCCAGCACACTTATTGCATTATCATCCGCATTGGCGAATACTTCAATCTGAGAGAGTAGTTCGCTATATCTTGTTTGTTTCTCCATAATATTATTTTTCTTTCTGCAAAGATAGTGCAAACCGAAGACAACACAAAACGAATCACATGATTAAATATATGTTAATCACGCTTGTTTTATTTACATAATACGATATTTTATATATCTTTGTAAATAAAAAACTAATGAAAATATCTTTTATTCCAATACGGCTGCGAGAAGCACGAAAAATGTGTGGCTATAGTCTTGACCAATTGACTAAGGCTGCCAATGTTCGTGTCACTCGTCAAAGCATTTATAATTATGAACGAGGTGTAATGCAACCTAAACCAGACATGGTAAAGGCACTTGCTGAAACACTTGGTGTAAACGAATCTTTTTTCTATGGCAAATCAACAAAAATAGATATGCCAATGCTTCGTTCTACTGGAGATAATATGCTGTCAGAGGAGGATTTGCAGCAGCTTGAAGCAATGTTGAGTTATTGGGCTGAACGCTATCTGCTCATGGAGAAGAAGATTGGATTGAAGTCTGTTTTCTCTAACCCACTGGCCGACATAAAAGTTTCTACTCTTGACGATATTATCCTTGCTGCCGACCATTTGCGTGAGGCTTGGAAGTGTGGTAGTGGTCCTTTGCCTGCTGTGTTAAGACTCATGGAGAGAAAGGGTGTTAAGATTCTTTCAGCTGAACTGCCTGATGAAATTTGGGGACTTAGCACGTTTGCCGACGAAACCCATCCACTGATAGTTGTCGATATGCGTCCACAAAAAACGACTATCGAACGACTTCGATTTACGGCTTGCCATGAACTTGCCCATATCCTGCTGCATTTCTCCGACGACTGCAACGTTGAAAAGATGTGCAACAAATTCGCCAATTTCTTTCTCTTCCCCAAACAGACATTTATCGAAGAAATGGGAGGTGAACATCGTGAGCAACTCACTCTCGAAGAAATGATTGACCTAAAAGAACTATATGGTGTCTCAATTGCAGCACAAGTACACGCCGCATGGGATATACGTATGATATCTCGTGAGCATTACAATTGGTGGTATGACGAGCGGATAAATAAGAATAGCCAAGAAGAAGGTTGGGGGATTTATAGTTACCCTGAAACTATCGGAAGGGAGAAGAGAGTGGAGGCAAGAATGAAAATAAAAACAAATAATAGAAAATAACATATAAAAATTAAGCATATGAAAGAAATAAAAGAACTTACAGGCTTGTATTCTTTAACTAAGACTATTGGGATAGAATTAAAGCCAGTAGGTAAGACTCAAGAGCTCATTGAAGCAAGAAAGCTTATTGAGCAGGATGATCAGCGTGCCGAAGATTACAAAATTGTAAAGGATATAATTGATCGTTATCATAAGGATTTTATCGATAAGTGTCTTAACTGTGTTAAAATCGAAAAAGATGATTTAGAGAAATATGTGTCATTGACAGAAAACTCTAATAGAGAAGCTGTGGATTTTGACAATATCAAGACCAAAATGCGTAATCAGATAACAGAAAGTTTCAAAAAGAATCCTTTGTTTGTTGGTTTATTCAAAAAAGAGCTTATTACGAACTATCTTCCTAATTTTGTAAGTGAGGAAGAGAGGGTGGTGGTGAACAAATTTAGCAAATTTACCACTTACTTTGATGCGTTTAATAACAATCGTAAGAATTTATATTCTGGCGATGCCAAGTCTGGAACTATAGCTTATCGACTTATTCATGAGAATTTGCCGATGTTTCTTGATAATATAGCATCCTTTAATAAAATTTCTGAGACAGGAGTAAATGAGTACTTTTCCAGTATAGAGGCAGAATTTACTGATACTCTTAACGGAAAGCATCTGGCTGATCTTTTTCAGATTGACTATTTCAACAACACACTTACTCAGAAAAAGATAGATAACTATAACTATATTGTAGGGGCAGTCAATAAAGCTGTAAACCTCTATAAGCAACAGCACAAAAATGTTCGCATTCCATTGCTCAAAAAAATACATAAAATGATTTTGAGTGATAGAGTTACTCCGTCATGGTTACCTGAACGTTTTGAAAGTGATGAAGAGATGCTGACTGCCATAAAAGCAGCTTACGAATCTTTGAAAGAAGTTTTAGTAGGTGATGATGATGATAGTCTTCGCAACTTATTGCTCAATATAGATAATTTTGACCTTGAGCATATTTACATTGCAAAAGATTCAGGGTTGACCTCTATTTCACAGCAAATATTTGGATATTATGACACTTATACTTTGGCAATCAAAGACCAACTGCAAAGAAAGAATCCTGCTACAAAGAAGCAAAGAGAAAATCCTAATTTGTATGATGAGCGTATAGATAAATTGTACAAAAAAGAGGGTAGCTTTTCTATTGCTTATCTTAATCGATTAGTCGATACAAAAGAGCACATCACTATTAATGAATACTATAGACTGTTGGGATCCTATTGTCGTGAAGGTGGAAAAAGTAATAATGATTTCTTTAAGCAAATTGATGGTGCTTATAGTGCTATATCGTATCTCTTCTCTGCGGAACATGGTGAAATAGCCCAGTCTGACTCAGATACTGCAGTCGTTCAAAAGTTGCTCGAAGTTTATAAGGGATTACAGCGCTTTATCAAGCCTTTATTAGGTCATGGTGATGAAGCTGATAAAGACAATGAGTTTGATGCAAAACTTCATAAAGTGTGGGATGAACTCGACATCATTACACCGCTTTATGATAAGGTACGCAATTGGCTCTCTCGTAAGATATATAATCCTGAGAAAATAAAGCTATGTTTTGAGAATAATGGTAAGTTATTATCTGGATGGAGTGATAACCAAACTAAATCTGACAATGGAACACAATATGGAGGGTATATCTTCAGAAAGAAGAATGAAATTGGTGAATATGATTTTTATTTGGGTGTATCTTCAGATGCTAAGCTGTTTCGTCATGATGCAACTATCGGTTATGAAGATGGCATGTATGAGAGATTTGATTACTATCAACTGAAATCAAAAACTTTACTAGGGAAAAGCTATGTGGGCAACTATGGAGAAGATTCGAATGCAGTGCTTTCAGCATTTAATAATGCTGTAACAAAACTACATTTGGAGAAGAAACTGGTTCCTAAAGATAATGAGAATGTGCCAAAATATCTCAAGCGCTTAAAGCAGGATTATGCAGGATTTTATCAAATTTTGATGAATGACGATAATGTTGTTGATGCTTACAATAGTATGAAGCAGCATATTCTTGCAACATTGGCTTCTTTGAGTCGTGTACCCGCTGCAATAGAGTTGGCCACTCAAACAGACTTGGATATTGACGACTTGATTGATGAAATAATGAAATTGCCATCCGAATCATTCGGCTATTTCCCCGTTGCTACAGCAGCAATAGAAGAAGCTAAAAAGAGAGAGAAGAAGCCTTTGTTTCTTTTTAAGATGAGCAACAAGGATCTTTCTTATGCAGAAAAATCTTCTAAAGGATTAAGAAAAAGTCGAGGAACTGAGAATCTTCATACAATGTATCTCAAAGCCCTTCTTGGAATGACGCAGAATGTTTTTTCCATAGGAAGCGGAATGGTATTCTTTCGTCATCAGACTAAAGGATTGGCAGAAACAACAGCAAGACATAAAGCTAATGAGTTTATTGCCAACAAAAACAAACTCAATGACAAAAAAAAGAGTATTTTTGACTATGAGATAGTAAAGAATAAACGTTTCATAAAAGATAAGTACCTTTTTCATTTGTCTATGAATTTGAATTATTCGCAACCAAATAAATTTGACATTAATTCAAAAGTTCGTGAGATAATTCGTAACGGAGGTATCAAACATATTATTGGCATTGATCGCGGAGAACGTAATTTGATTTATCTGTCTTTAATTGATATGGAGGGAAATATTGTCATGCAGAAGTCTCTCAATATTCTCAAGGATGATCATAATGCAAAGGGAACTGATTATAAAGGTTTGCTGACAGAACGAGAAGGAGAAAATAAAGAAGCTCGCCGCAATTGGAAGATGATAGCGAATATCAAAGATTTAAAACGAGGTTATTTAAGTCAAGTAGTACATATCATTAGTAAAATGATGGTAGAATACGATGCAATTGTTGTACTTGAAGATTTGAATCCTGGTTTTATCAGAGGTAGACAAAAAATCGAGCGTAACGTATATGAGCAATTCGAAAGAATGCTAATTGACAAGTTGAATTTTTATGTTGACAAGCATAAAGATGCCAATGAAACGGGAGGTTTGTTGCATGCACTTCAGCTTACTTCTGAATTTAAAAATTTCAAGAAAAGTGATCATCAGAATGGATGTCTTTTCTATATCCCAGCATGGAATACTAGTAAAATAGATCCTGCTACTGGTTTTGTAAATCTCTTTGATACGAGATATACGAATGCAGATAAGGCGCTTGAATTCTTTAGTAAATTTGATGCGATTCGTTATAATGAGGAGAAAGACTGGTTTGAGTTTGAATTTGATTACGATGAATTCACTCAGAAGGCACATGGTACTCGTACCAGATGGACGCTCTGTACTTATGGTAAGCGTTTGCGTTCATTTAAAAATCCTACCAAACAATATAATTGGGATTCTGAAGTAGTAGCGCTGACAGATGAATTCAAAAGAATGTTTAGAGAAGCAGACATTGATATTCATGAGAATCTAAAAGATGCAATCCGTAATTTGGAAGGTAAAAGACGAAAGTATCTAGAACCTTTGATGCAGTTTATGAGATTGCTGCTTCAATTGCGTAATAGTAAGGCTGGTACTGACGAAGATTATATCCTTTCTCCAGTTGCCGATGAAAACGGAGTATTCTACGATAGCCGTTCTTGTGGTGATCAACTTCCTGAGAATGCGGATGCTAATGGTGCTTACAACATTGCCCGCAAGGGGCTGATGCTTATTAGGCAAATAAAAGAAACAAAGGATTTAGCCAATTTCAAGTACGACATTTCCAACAAGGCTTGGCTCAACTTTGCACAACAAAAACCATATAAAAATGAATGATTACATTCCGCTTTCTATGCTGAATGACTTTATCTTTTGTCCGTACTCCATATACTTGCATAGCGTGTATATGGAGTCGGACGAAGACTTATATAAAGCCACTCCACAGATTAAAGGCACCATTGCTCACCAGGGGGTTGATGAAAAGAAAAGTTCCACACGGAGGAGCGATATAATGTCGCTCCCCGTTTATTGTGACGAATTGGGAATATCTGGCAAAATAGATGTCTACAAACAAGATAAACATCTGCTGATAGAACGCAAGAAGTTTCATGGGTTGTAAATCAACACAAGAATATCCTATTTTCGAGTTTAAATGATAATTATAAGTTATGATATTTCTGACGACAAGATGCGCACGAACTTTTCAAAAATGCTTAAAAACAATGGTGCCATCCGGCTTCAGTTCTCTGTGTATGAAGTAAGGAATACAAAAAGAATTATTAATAATCTTATGTCTAAGATTGAAGCTTATGCAAAACATTTCACTGCTGATGATAGCGTAATACTTTTTGACATTGAAGCAGAAAAACGAACTAAATATGGTAATGCTATCCATAGAGACCAAGATGTAGTATACTTTTAAATAACGAAACATAAGTCTTTATATTTTTCATCATACATACATAATAAACTGATTACTAACAACTTCCTAAACCTTTACACAATATTCCATTCTGTATGGGGGATAAATATCTTAAAAAATATTCATCAAAAAGCCTTTATATAAAGAGTTTTATGTAAATTTGCAAACAATAAGAGTCTATAAGGACTTGATAATTTCTACTATCGTAGATAATTGTTGACACACAGAAGAAAGGCATAGTCTATAAGGACTTGATAATTTCTACTATCGTAGATCGATGTGCATGGGGTTCAGGAGCCATGGCGTCTATAAGGACTTGATAATTTCTACTATCGTAGATAGCCCTTCGTGTACCAAGCCTCTGGGGAGTCTATAAGGACTTGATAATTTCTACTATCGTAGATTCAAAAACCTCCGTTCAAGCGGACGTATCGTCTATAAGGACTTGATAATTTCTACTATCGTAGATAGAGCGGTTGAAAGTCGCAAAAACGCAGGGTCTATAAGGACTTGATAATTTCTACTATCGTAGATTTTCAAAAGCATTGTCTACAGAATGAAAGTCTATAAGGACTTGATAATTTGATTTAACTTTACGATTTTTTTAGGAAACAAAGTTACGTATTACAATGAGAAACAATAAATACAAAACACGTGTTTTTATCTATTATATCTGTCAGTTTATAAATTCATCTACCAGGATCTAACTACAAAATATAGGCGGATGGATAATTGTAGGAGGGTATAGCCTCCCGCTATACCCACGCAGCTACGCAAGCAAGATAATAAACATGAAGGCTACGTGGGTATGACAAGGATGCCATACCCTCCCAAGAAGATTAAGCCTTTGTTGCAAGCGGTGAAGCCTGAGTGTATTTGCGTGCGCTCAACTCCTTGTCGAGCATATACAGACCATAGCCGTTGCCCTGAATCATCTTGAGGTTATCGATGATATTCTGTGCGTTCTCCTCTTCCTCCACCTGCTCGTCGATGAACCACTTGAGCATACTCTGCGTAGCGTAGTCGTTCTCGCTTGTTGTGAGAGCGAAGAGATTGTTGATGAGCGATGTCACCTTCTGCTCATGAGCAAGTGTAGCCTCGAACACGGCGAGCGGCGACTCCCAAGTTGTAGGCACAGCGTCGATAGGCTTCAGCTCAACACGTCCGCCACGCTGTATGATGTAATTGAACATGATCTTGGCATGATCCTGCTCCTCCTGAAACTGTACCTCAAACCAATTGCCCATTCCCGGATTGCCGTTAGCGTGAGCATAAGCAGCCATTGAAAGATAGAGATAAGCCGACCAAAGCTCGGCGTTGATTTGGGCATTGAGAGCCTCTTCGATTTTCTTGTTCAACATAATTATTAAGTTTTAAATGATTATTCGAGTGGTATGCAAATGTACAAAATAAATTGATAAACCATTTGTTTTTACATCGTTTTTATATCAATTTTATTGCCGATTATCAATAGACGAAAAAAACTATTGCTGTAACATAAAAACATGTGTTTTTATCTATCATATCTGTCAGTCTGCGTGTAATGTACTACGTCACAGAAGATTAATGGCTGACAGATAACAATTTCATCTGTCAGGATTTGAAGTTATCTACCAGGATCAGGGGGTGCAGCAGTCTCTGCTGCACCAACAAAGCTACGGTTGGTGCAACTTCTTGCTCGGTTGGTGCACTTCTTGCTCGATTGGTGCGACTTCTTGCTCGATTGGTGCAACTTCTTACTCGGTTGGTGCACTTGAGACAAGTGCACCCCCTAAAAGTGCACCCCCTAAGGGGAACTTCCTAAACAAGGCGGCGTGGGTATGGCAGGATGCCATACCCTCCTAAACGAAAAAAGGTCTCCAAAGTCGTTTGACTCTGAAGACCTAAAGTAAAGAAGGCAGCC
>OOBJ01002043.1_pt1 | contig 11189 bp, 9 predicted proteins | sample 1671331 | NCBI WGS metagenome assembly OOBJ01 (sample SAMN06348145, study PRJEB24527) | human gut metagenome | biome: human gut; feature: ankylosing spondylitis patient; material: feces | host: Homo sapiens | place: China | collected 2015-10 | reverse complement strand
CGCATAGATGTAAAGCGTTTCGCCTGCAATCTTATATTGCTTGTTGGGCAACATGGAACCGAGGGTACGCATGTTGTGCAAACGGTCGGCTATCTTGATAAGAATTACCCGGATATCGTTCGACATGGTGAGCAGCAACTTCTTGAAGTTCTCTGCTTGTGCTGAAGCACGGTCACCGAAAATTCCGCCGGATATCTTGGTCAGTCCGTCTACAATTTGGGCAATCTTCGGGCCAAAGATATTCTCAATGTCTTCTACTGTGTAATCAGTGTCTTCTACCACATCATGCAGCAGGGCTGCACAAATGGAAGTAGAACCAAGTCCGATTTCATTACACACAATGCTGGCAACAGCAATCGGGTGCATAATATAAGGTTCGCCCGAACGACGTTTGATACCTTTATGCGCCTGATTGGCGAAGTTGAAAGCCTTCGTAATGATTTCAACTTTCTTGCGATGTTTAGTGTTGAGATAATCATTCAGTAGTTCGTGGAACGCTTGATTGATCATCTCTTCATCACTTATTTCTTTGGGGGGCAGATTATCCATAATTGTTATCCTTTCACTTGCTTAGTTCTGCAAAAATAAGCAAATTTCCGAACGATGCAAGCAGGAAGCTGTTTATTTGTATATTTTCAATCGTTTTCCTGCTGCAATTTTGGTGTTGGACATTCCATTCCACCTTTGTATATCCTTAATTGTGACGCCATACTTACCGGCGATGGTTGACAAAGTGTCTCCACTTTTTATTGTGTAGTAGGTCAGTTTGCCTTTACCGGCAACGGCTGTTGTCGTTTTGCGGGTTGAGGGGGTGATTTCCTTAACAGCAACGGTTTTCCGGTTGCGGAACAATTCGTCGGCGCGATGTGCATAGATTGTGTCTTGCTTATCTATAAAGGTACTGATAGCATCGATAGGAAGTCTTAAAGTATAAGGCTTGCTGTCACCCGGAATCATTTGCTTCTTATATTGCGGATTCAAGCTCTTGATTTGATCCAAAGGTACATTGCAAAGATCTGCAATCTGTTCGAAGTGCAGGTTCTTGTTCACTTGTACTGTGTCGGTACTTGCCGGGATATTTGTTTCCATCGGACAAATATTATGGTCACAATAGTAAGTCATCACATAATTAGCGGCGATAAAGGCAGGTACGTAACCACGTGTCTCTTTAGGCAGGTAATTATAAATTTTCCAGTAATCCGTTTCGCCATTGGCACGGCGGATTGCCTTGTTGATAGTACCGGGACCACAGTTATAAGCAGCAATCACAAGATTCCAGTCTCCATAGATATCGTACATTTCTTTGAGATAACGTGCGGCAGCCCAAGTTGCTTTAATCGGGTCGCGTCGTTCATCTACCAGGCTGTTTGATTCCAAGCCATAGATCTTACCTGTACCGATCATAAATTGCCACAGACCGGAAGCGCCTGCGCGCGACACGGCAGAGGGGTTCAGTGCAGATTCGATAATCGGGAGATATCTAAGTTCCAGTGGAAGTCCGTATGCATCCAATGCTTCTTCAAAAATCGGCATATAGAAGTTGCAGGCACTCAACATGAAAGAAACCTGATTACGCAAGCGTCCTGCATACATATCGATGAATTTGCGGATAATATCATTATAAGGCATTTCCATGATAGCCGGAATGCGTGACAAGCGGTCGATATAGACAGAGTCGCTGAATAAAGGGTTGATTTCAGCTGTACTGCAATCTTTGCCTAAGTCAATATAATTTTTGGCTTTCCAGTCGTTCAACAGACTGTCAAGTGGATATGTCATACTTTTAGGCAGGTCGATGCTTTCTTTGCGTTCAGTTCCATTTTCACGAATCACTACATCTACACTTTGCGCTTTTACCTGCGACGTTGCCACCAGTAAAAGAAAAATAATCGAACAATAGTTAACTAATTTCTTCATGCTTCAATAATAAGATCAATCTAAATTGTGTTTTTAAAATCGTAATACGCATTGCAGACCAACCGACTTGTTTTTTAAACTGCTGGAGCGGAACTGGTTGTTATTGTCGATAACAGCCGGTTCTACTTTCATGCTCAAGTCGGGGGTTATATCGAAGTTAGACAACTCTGCATCTACATAAGCGTCGATGATAGAGATCAGGTAAACTCCGATAAAAGCAAATATACTAAGGTCCCGATAACGACGGAACATATCTTTTCTTCGTTTTAGTGTGTTTTTTAGCTGCTCCTCATTATAAGTGGAGTTCGGGGGCAACAAGTCTTCGTAACTTTTCGTATTCGGGTTGCTGTCCATAATGTCCAGATAGGCTTGCGAATAGTCTTTGTACATCTTACCGTTCCAACTTAAGGCGTAAGCACAACCAGCAAATCCTCCATATATAATAGGTAATTTCCAGTATTTACGGTTGTAAATCTGTCCTCCACCGGGGAATACGACTGCCAGCCACGTTGCTTTGGTCGGATTCGGGATAAATATTTTCTTGTTAATATCTTGAGCAGGTGGCGGCACAGTGTCGGTCTTTACAACAATGGAGGCAGGTTGCTCTATCTTTTTCAGCTCTTTCTTATTGGCTGCATCCAAGCTGTCCGCTATCTGTATTTTAGCAGCTGACAAACTGTCGATGGCCGGAAGTTCTTTGGATGGTATGATTTGGATAGAATCCTTCTTCACCGAGTCTTGTATAATCGGATCACGATGCCTTCGTGCACGGGCTTTCGGCGCTTCTCGCTGTATGATTGTTGTATCTTTCCGTGCCGGAGTAACTGTGGATTGTGCATACACATCAATCCCTGCCACCTGTAAAAAACAGAGAAGCAGGGCGCTGACTAGTAACTGATATTTCTTACTTTTTCTTGTCATTTACTTCTTTAGCGTATCGAAGATTTCCATGATACGTTCCAGTTCCTCCTCGTTCCCGAAAGGAATACTGATCTTGCCTTTTCCCTTTTCAGAGCAGGTGAGTTGTACCTTGGTGTTGAAAAAGCCGGAGAGTTGTTGCTTCAATAAGTTGAATTCTTCAGGAAGTTTGCCACGTTTGGGTGTTATTTTCCGTGTGCCGCTTTTCACAGCTTCTCCTTCGCTTAATGATTTAACAATTTCTTCTACTTTGCGGACTGAATATCCGTGTTCTTGTATTTCTTCGAATATTTTAACTTGTAGTTTAGGGTCGCCTAATGAAATCAGTGCACGGGCATGTCCCATGTCCAACTGCTTGTTTTGCAGGGCCATCTGTATCGGAGCCGGCAATTTCAGTAAGCGCAGGTAGTTGGCGATCGTCGTTCGTTTCTTTCCGATACGTTCGCTAAGACGTTCCTGTGTCAGTTCGTACTGATCGAGCAGATGCTGGTAGGCAAGTGCGATTTCTACGGCATTCAGGTCTTCACGCTGGATATTTTCAATCAGCGCCATTTCCATCATGTTTTCGTCGTCGGCAGTGCGTATATAAGCAGGGATCGTTTTCAGTCCTGCTCTTTGTGACGCACGATAACGACGTTCTCCCGCGATGATCTGATACTCATCGTCCGAGAGTTTGCGTAAGGTAATAGGTTGGATGATACCGATTTCCGCAATGGAATCAGCCAGTTCCTGCAATGCTGTTTCGTCAAACTCACGGCGGGGCTGGTTGGGATTGACAGTAATCTTTGCCAGCTCTATTTCATTAATGGAAGAAGACCCTTCGGTTTTCACATCATCCATTGAGAGCAAGGCGTCGAGACCACGTCCTAATGCATTTCTTTTTTGTGTTGCCATATCTTCTTCTTTCTTTTATTTATTTCGGTTGATAATCTCTTTAGCAAGAGCCAGGTGGTTTTTGGCGCCGGTAGATTCCGCATCGTAAAGGATGGTCGGGACACCGTAGCTGGGAGCCTCGCTCAATTTTACATTTCGTTGAATAACGGTGTTGAACACCAGTTCCTGGAAATGACGTTTCACTTCGTCGTAAATCTGATTAGCCTGACGCAGACGAGAGTCATACATTGTCAGTAAGAAACCTTCGATTTCTAAAGCCGGATTCAGTTTCGACTTGATGATTTTGATGGTATTCAACAATTTGCTGATACCTTCAAGAGCAAAATATTCAGCTTGAACGGGGATAATCACGGAGTCGGCTGCCGTCAGGGCATTGATCGTAATCAGTCCTAATGAAGGTGAACAGTCTATCAGGATATAGTCATATTCTTTCTTCAAAGGTGTGAGTACTTCTTTTAGTATCTTTTCTCGGTTTGGGAGGTTCAGCATTTCAATCTCTGCTCCTACGAGATTGATGTGCGAAGAGATTACTTTCAAAGAATCAATCTCCGTATCAAGGATAGCGTCCTGTACGTTGGCTCTGTCAATAATACATTCATAGATAGTGCATTCCGACTGCTTGATGTCTACTCCCAGACCGGAAGAGGCATTAGCTTGCGGGTCGGCATCTACTACGAGTACCTTTTTTTCCAGTGTAGCAAGTGAAGCTGCGAGATTAATCGTAGTCGTTGTCTTTCCTACACCGCCTTTTTGATTGGCCAAAGCAATAATTTTTCCCATATTCTCTAAATTTATTGGCAGCGAAATAAGTGATAAATCCTTAGAGCGCCTACGAAAAAAGAGAAACTTTGCAATTTCTGTTGATAAGTCGCCTGTTTTGTTAATAACTGTCGGACGAAACGGTTACCAAACTTCGACAGGTTCATCATCTACCTTTCTCTTTATGAGCTTGCAAATATACATATTTATATTGGATATTTATTTCTTTTTTTGCTCGCTTGCAGAAGATTAAGATTTGTAAACGGGTAGGAGTGGGGGTGAAAGAGACTTTTCGATCTGATGCGGGGAGGTGTTTGGTGGTACGGCTTCTTTTTGTTACTTTTGTGCGAATATAAAAAAGGAAAGGATTGAATATATGGAAAAAGAGAAGCCGTTGATACTTGTTTCGAATGACGATGGCGTGATGGCTAAAGGTATTAATGAACTGGTGAAGTTTCTTCGCCCTTTGGGTGAGATTATAGTGATGGCACCTGATGCTCCGCGTTCCGGTAGTGGGTGTGCGCTGACGGTGACGCAGCCGGTTCATTACCAGTTAGTAAAGAAGGAAGTGGGCTTGACTGTTTATAAATGTTCGGGAACACCGACCGATTGCATCAAATTGGCAAGAAACACAGTGCTCGACCGGACTCCGGATCTGATAGTCGGCGGTATCAATCATGGAGATAACTCTGCCACTAACGTGCATTATTCCGGTACGATGGGAGTGGTGTTTGAGGGCTGTTTGAATGGAATTCCTTCTATTGGCTTCTCCTTGTGCAATCATGCACCCGATGCTGATTTTGAAGCTGCCGGACCTTATATCCGCAGCATCGCTGCCATGATCTTGGAAAAAGGACTTCCTCCTTTAACTTGTCTGAATGTGAACTTCCCCGATACAGCCGATATAAAAGGAGTGAAAATCTGTGAGCAGGCGAAAGGACGTTGGACGAATGAATGGGCTGCCTGCCCTCGTCTGAATGATCCTAACTATTTCTGGCTGACCGGTGAATTTACCGATCATGAACCTGAAAACGAGAAGAACGATCATTGGGCTTTGGCAAATGGTTATGTTGCTATCACCCCGACTACGGTTGACGTGACGGCTTATCACTTTATGGACGAACTTAATAAATGGTTTAATTAGTTGAAATTTGAAAGTTGAAAAAGAAAGCATGACGCCCTGTTAGTCATCTATCCCTACCAACTCTCAACTCTCAACTCTCAACTCTCAACTCAATGAAGTATTATCTGATTGTCGGTGAAGCTTCCGGCGACTTGCACGCCTCTCATCTGATGGCTGCCTTAAAGGCAGAAGACCCGCAGGCTGATTTCCGTTTTTTCGGAGGTGACTTGATGGCGGCTGTCGGAGGAACGATGGTAAAGCACTATAAGGAGTTGGCATACATGGGATTTATTCCTGTATTACTCCATCTGCGCACTATCTTTGCAAATATGAAGCGTTGCAAAGAGGACATTGTTTCCTGGGAACCGGACGTTGTTATTCTGGTAGATTATCCGGGATTCAATCTTGATATTGCCAAGTTTGTCCATGCAAAGACACAGATACCGGTTTACTATTATATTTCTCCGAAGATATGGGCGTGGAAAGAATACCGTATCAAGAATATAAAACGAGATGTAGATGAGCTTTTCTCCATTCTTCCTTTTGAAGTGGAATTCTTCGAAGGAAAGCATCAATACCCCATTCACTATGTAGGAAACCCTACGGTGGATGAGGTGGCAGCCTATCAGGCAGCTCATCCGAAAAATAAGGAGCACTTTATTGCGGAGAATCAATTGGAAGATAAGCCGATTATCGCTCTTCTTGCCGGTAGCCGGAAACAGGAAATCAAAGATAATCTGCCGGATATGTTGAAGGCTGCTTCCGCTTTTCCCGACTATCAGCTTGTCTTGGCCGGTGCACCTGCCATTGCTCCCGAGTATTATAAACAATATGTAGGAGAGGCGAAAGTGAAAATCATTTTCGATCAGACTTATAGCCTGTTGCAGCATGCAGATGTAGCTTTAGTTACTTCGGGTACAGCTACGCTTGAGACGGCATTGTTTCGTGTTCCTCAAGTGGTTTGTTATTACACTCCGATCGGGAAAGTGGTTTCTTTTTTGCGGCGTCATATCTTAACTGTGAGATTTATTTCGTTGGTTAATTTGATTGCTGACCGTGAAGTGGTAAAGGAGCTGGTGGCAGATACGATGACCGTGAAGAATATGCAGAGCGAATTGAGAAATATCATTGAAAATGAAGCGTATAAAAATGAGATGCTTTCGGGGTATGAATATGTAGCCGAACGGTTAGGACCTGCCGGTGCTCCTCGTCATGCAGCTCGTGAAATGCTGCGTTTGTTGAAAAAATAACTTTCTTTTTCTGAATAAACGTAAAGCCGATGCAGTAAATGCACGGCTTTTTTATTTATAAAGCAGAAGACTAAAATAAAGAAAGGAAAAAGATATGAAAAAATTTAAGTGGCTTTTAGGAATCTTATTATTGGCATTAGTACCAATGTTGCAATCATGTGATGATGATGGTTATTCTATTGGAGATTTCAGCTGGGACTGGGCGACTGTTCGTGCAACCGGTGGAGGAGGATATTATTTGGAAGGTGATAATTGGGGGGTGATTGATCCGGTTGCTACTTCTATTCCTTGGTTTAAACCAGTGGACGGTGAACGTGTTGTGGCTTTTTTCAATCCTTTGTATGACATGGAAGGAGGAAAAGGAGTTCAGGTGAAGATGGAAGGCATACAGGAACTGTTGACAAAAGAAGTGGAAGATATGTCGACAGAGGAAGAAGCGGAAGAATTCGGAAATGATCCTATTCTGATTTATCAGGGTGATATGTGGTTGGGAGGAAAGTTCCTGAACGTAATTTTCCGTCAGGAGTTGCCTCGTTCGGAGAAACATCGTATCAGCCTTGTGCAAAATAAGATGGAACCGGGAGAGCCGGGCGAACCGTCAGAACCGGGAACATTGAATGTGGATGAAGATGGTTACATACATTTGGAACTGCGTTATAATACGTATGAGGATGTGACTGACTATTGGGGATGGGGACGAGTTTCTTATAATCTGGAAAAGTTCTTCCCTACGCCGAAAGATTCCTGGGTAGCACCTAAAGGGTTTAAGGTGACAATAAACTCAAGAGAACATGGAGAAGGAAGAGTGATTGTGCTTGATCTGGATCATCCGGTCGGTGTACCGGAAGCAGCAAAGGATGTTCATTCCACTTCTTCGATCCGATAACCTAACTATGATTTACTGTGTGTGAAAAAGGTCGGGATACTTCTGTAGAAGTTCCCGACCTTTTGTATTTTGTTTCAGCTCTAATCGATTGAGAAAGAATCCCCCGTTAGAACCATGTTAATGCATATAGATAAACGACTGCTGCCGGTATAGCCATCAGGGAACTGTCAAAGCGGTCGAGCATCCCACCGTGTCCCGGAAGAATGGTTCCCGAATCCTTAACGTGCAACTGGCGTTTCAATAACGACTCCGTCAGGTCGCCCCATGTACCGAATATAACAACCACCAGTGCCAGTCCTGCCCATTCAATCATTGACATAAATGGGAAGTAGTGAGCGAGTATAAAAGATACTCCGATTGCTACCACTCCGCCGCCGATAGAACCTTCCCATGATTTCTTGGGAGAGATACGTTCAAACAACCGGTGTTTGCCGATCAATGAACCGATGCAATAGGCTCCCGTGTCATTCAGCCAGAGGAAAATAAAGATAGATAGCGGTAGGATAGGATTGTAACTTACGCTACTGTATTCTGATCCCGGATCGTTATGGAATGCCAATACATTTAGCAAAGCAAAAGGCAGTCCGATATAAAGTTGGCTAAGCATAGAATAAGCCCAGTTAAGTACCGGGTTTTCCTTTTTCAGATACAACTCGCTAATCATCATGTAAAGCAATAAAAGCACATACGGGATGAATATCTTCGAATCGGCCGCATCAATGCAGAATCCCATGACTGCAAGGAATAGGTAAGCCCCGCCGAGCATATTAATGGTCTTGTTTATCTTCACTCCTTCTGCGCGCATATTTACCAGCTGTCCGAACTCATAAATGGTCAGTGCGCTGATAGCGGTGAACAGAATACCAAAGCTGAATGCGTCATAAAGGATGCACCCTACCAAGATGGCAACGAAGAGTACACCCGTAATAGCTCGTTTTATGAAATTGTTAATCAAAATCTATTCGTTTTAATTAGTTGGACCCGTTAGCTTGTTTTTCCCCATTGGATTTACCCTCTACGGTAACTTTGCCCTCCACAGTAACCTTTTTACCTTCTGCGGCAACTTTGGTGTCTATGGGTGCTTGTTTTTCCTTTGCGGTATTTTCAGCTTCCTCTTCTTTGATTTCTTTTTCTTCTTCTTTCAGCTTTTGGGCAAGTTCTCTTTCAGCTCTTGCGGCATCCTGGCTTTCTTTAGCAGCCATGATTTCTTCCGAGCGGGAAGCCCAAGGGCGTTTACCGAAGATACGTTCAACGTCTTCCGCGAAGATTACTTCTTTGTCAATCAGTAATTGCGTCAGTTCGTTGTGTCCTTCTTTATTCTCTGACAGAATTCTCTTGGCACGGTCATACTGCTCGTTTACCATTCTCTTGACTTCTTCGTCAATCAATTCGGCTGTCTTTTCGCTGTATGGACGGTTGAAAGAATATTCATCATTGTTGTAATAACATAAGTTTGGCAGCTTGTCGCTCATACCTAAATAAGCAATCATGCCGTATGCCTGCTTAGTCACCCTTTCCAGGTCGTTCATGGCACCAGTTGAGATGCGGCCGAGGAATAAATCTTCAGCGGCGCGTCCTCCCAAAGTAGCACACATTTCGTCCAGCATCTGCTCCTTGGTAGTGATCTGACGTTCTTCCGGCAGATACCAGGCAGCTCCCAATGCACGTCCGCGAGGAACAATCGTAACCTTAATCAATGGGTTGGCATATTCCAACAACCAGGAGATAGAGGCGTGTCCTGCTTCATGCAAAGCGATGGAGCGTCTTTCTGCTTCCGTTGTAATCTTGGTTTTCTTTTCCAGACCACCGATGATGCGGTCTACTGCATCCAGGAAGTCCTGCTTGCTTACGAATTTCTTCCCGTGGCGGGCAGCGATCAGTGCAGCCTCATTGCAGACATTGGCAATATCTGCACCCGAGAATCCCGGTGTCTGACGTGCCAGCAAGTCCACATCTACACTATCGTCTATTTTAATCGGGCGCAAATGCACGCCAAATACTTCTTTACGTTCGTTCAAGTCGGGCAGATCCACGTGTATCTGACGGTCAAAACGTCCTGCACGGAGCAGTGCCTTGTCGAGTACGTCTACACGGTTGGTAGCAGCAAGGATAATCACACCGCTATTGGAACCGAAACCGTCCATTTCTGTCAGCAACTGGTTCAATGTGTTTTCGCGTTCGTCATTTCCTCCCATTGCAGGGTTCTTGCCACGGGCACGTCCTACGGCATCAATCTCATCAATAAAGACGATACAGGGAGCTTTTTCTTTAGCCTGTTTAAACAAGTCGCGAACACGGGATGCACCTACACCCACAAACATTTCCACGAAGTCGGAACCAGAGATCGAGAAGAACGGCACGCCGGCTTCACCGGCAATGGCTTTGGCAAGCAAGGTTTTGCCGGTACCGGGCGAACCCACGAGCAGAATGCCGCGCGGAATATGGCCGCCCAAACGCTGAAACCGCGACGGATCGCGCAGAAACTCCACGACTTCCTGCACGTCTTCCTTGGCTTCGTCGCACCCTGCCACATCGGCAAAGCGCACTTTATTGGCCGAATCGTCAAGCATGCGCGCCTTGCTCTTGCCGAACGAAAAGGCGCCCGACTTGCCGCCCTGCATTTGACGCATGAAGAAAATCCACACGCCGATCAAAAGCAGCATCGGGAACCAGCTCACAAGAATTGTCTGCAAAAACGACGGTTCTTCTTCGGGCTTGCCGAAGACCTGCACGCCGTTTTTACGCAGATCGTCAACCATCCACAGGTCGCCCGGGCTTGTAATCACGTAGGAAGCGCCTTCAACAGGCGTCACTGTGATCTTGCGGCCCTGCACGTCCACGCGGCGAATCTTGCCGTCCTTGGCATCCTGCATGAACTGCGTGTAGCTCGTCTGTTCGGCGTTCATGGGCGCTGTGGCCGAATTGTCGAACTGCCGGAAAACAGTAAAGAGTACAAAAGCGATGAGCAACCAAACCGCTACGCGGCCGATCATTCTGTTGTCCAAGATATTCCTCTGTCTTGTGCGGACGGTCCTCCCAAAAGCCAGACCGTCCTGTCTCGAATCAAAATAAAAAATGGTCAGTGGCGTCTTTTGACACGAAATAGATGCCGACACCGAAGCACGTTAAGCCTATAGCAAAACCCGGACAAATGTCCTGGGTCAATGCCTGAGATTGGTTAACAAAGTTTGCTCGAGACGCTTACTTTTGCTTCAGGCGACGGGCCACCACGTACATTTCCGCACTCGAATTGCGGCTTGCCTCAGGTTTGCGCTGCGCCACGCTCACGAAATGCTTCTTGCAGTTTTCAATGAACTGAGAGTAGCCCGACCCCTGAAACGCCTTGGTGACAAAGACGCCTTCGGGCTTGAGGTGCTCAACGGCAAAGTCAAGCGCGAGTTCATTCAGAAGAAGACTGGCGTTAGCGTCGACCATGGCAATG
>OOBJ01002041.1_pt1 | contig 11198 bp, 10 predicted proteins | sample 1671331 | NCBI WGS metagenome assembly OOBJ01 (sample SAMN06348145, study PRJEB24527) | human gut metagenome | biome: human gut; feature: ankylosing spondylitis patient; material: feces | host: Homo sapiens | place: China | collected 2015-10 | reverse complement strand
CTGTTTCGGATTTTTGTAATCGAAAAACGGGCTAATAAAGAAAAACAACCCAAAACAAGAGGTCTTTATTCCCTTTTAAGCCCCCTTATGCCCCGTCGTACTGAGAAAATGCGAAAAACATGCTGAGAACAAAAAATCGCTTTCAGCCAAATGATTTTTTGTTCTCAGCACAATGATTTGCATATATACCGTATATTTGCACTTTCAGTCCTGAAAAGCCGTATTTTTATACAAGATTTCTCTCCAGAACGATACTTTTTATCCTTTTTTAGTCTGTGAATGTTCTCAAAAGTCTGCCATAATGGCAGAGTTTTACACTCAGACAGAAGGAGTCACCGGTGGCGGACAAGGAACTTCCGGCGGCGTATCCTCCACGTACATGGCTTCTATCTCGGCCGCATAGTTACGGTTCACCACCGGACGCTTCACCTTCAACGTATTGGTCAGTTCTCCTTTTTCCATGCTGAACGGCTCGGGCAGCAACGTGATGCGCTTCACCTGTTCATAATGGGCAAACTCTTGCTGCAAGGTATTGATACGGAAAAGCAACATCTTGTTGATGTCGGCATTCCGGCACAAATCCGCCATATCGGTAAAACGGATATGATGGCGTTCGGCAAAATCTTTCAACAGATTGTATTCGGGAACGATAAGTGCCGATACGAATTTACGCTGGTCGGCAATCACTACAATCTGGTCGATGTAACGGTCTACCACCAGTTTCGACTCTATCATCTGCGGGGCAATGTACTTCCCGTTAGAGGTCTTGAACAAATCTTTAATCCGATCGGTGAGGAACAACTCACCGTTCTTGAGATAACCGGCATCGCCGGTATGGAACCATCCGTCCTCGTCGATGGCCGCACGGGTCGCCTCATCCTTCCGGTAATATCCTTTGGTTATGGACGTTCCGCGCAGCAGTATCTCATTGTCTTCGCCAAACTTCAACTGCAATCCGCCGATGAGCCGCCCTACGGACCCTATCGTCTTGGGTTGCCCGTTCCGGTCGCAAGAAACCGTGGCTGTGGACTCCGTCAATCCATAACCGGCCACCATATTGATGCCGGCCGAATGGACGAACTCTTCCACTACCGGTGGAATGGCAGCTCCGGCAGTAGGGAAAAAGTTAGCGTTCTCAAACCCCAAAGTCCGTTTTAAGAGAGCGATTACGGTTTTCTCGAAAAACGCATACCGCAACCTCAGTGAAACGGGAGGAATCAGACCGCGCATCTTGTAATGCACATTATACGCCTTGCCCACCTGAAGTGCTTCATGCAGCAATTTACGCTGCACGGGATTGCTTTGCCTTATCTTCTCCTGCACGCCGGCATATACTTTCTCCCAAAAACGAGGTACGGCACACATACACGTCGGATGCACTTCCTGCAACGACTGCAACACGTCGGCAGGCCGCAAATTGACGGCCAACTGCGCACCTTCGGACAAGCAAAGGTAAGACCACGCCCGCTCAAACACATGGGTGAAAGGAAGGAAGTTCAACACGACATCCTTTTCCCCAAGCGTCAGGACCGCGTCATTGGCGATAATCGCATCGTGATACATCCTATGGATCAGCATCACCCCCTTGCTGGCCCCCGTGGTTCCCGAAGTATAAAGTATATTGGCCAAGTCGTCCATCCGAAGTTCGGCCGCACGCCGCTTCAACTCCTCATTCTCTTCATGTCCGGCACCGGCTTGCAAAAACTCCTCAAAATAAACCGACACCGTGTCCTGCGGGTTCTTTACCACGGAAGAATCGAAAATAATCAGTTTCTGAAGCGTCGGACAATGAGGCATGCTACGGAAAGCGATATCATATTGATATTGTTCGCCGACAAACACATAACGAATTTCGGCATCGTTCACCATGTAAACCACCTGACTCTCCGAACTGGTAGCGTAAAACGGTATCGTGACGGCCCGCACGCCGTAAGCCCCGAAATCCACGTACAAGCATTCGGGCATGTTCTGCGAAAAAACAGCCAGATTCTCCTGCACATCCACCCCCAAAGCCAACAGGGATGCAGATACTTTCCGTACGACTTCCGAAAACCGATTCCAGGAAACCGGAACCCACACATTCTTTTCATAATCGCGATAGCTCATGGCCGTTTTGTCGCCATAACGTTTGGCCTGTTCATGGACGAGCACTGAGAAAAGACTTGTATTTAGCATAGTTTTGACTTTTTAATCTATACAAAGATATGGTTTTAAATGAAACGATGCACAAGAAAACCTCAAAATATTTAATTTTTCTCCAAAATACCTTAACTTTGCCTCAAAGAAACGCAATTATGGACATTGAAGCATTGACACAGGAAGCCGTCGGCCTGCTCGAACGAATGGTAAGCCTTCCCTCCGTAAGCAGAGAAGAAAAGGAAGTGGCCGACTTATTGGAAAATTTCATGAAAGAACGGGGCAAAACGCCTCACCGTACAGGACATAACCTTTGGTGCATCTCGCCGTTTTACCGGACCGGGCGCCCCACCCTGCTGTTGAACGCTCATATCGACACCGTGAAACCGGCTGCAAGTTGGACGCGAGACCCGTTCCGCCCCACAAGGGAAGGCGAACGTATTTACGGATTAGGCACGAACGACGACGGAGCCAGCGTGGTCGCTTTGTGGCAGGCTTTCTGCACGTTATCCGGCAAGGAACAACCCTACAACCTCATCTTCCTGGCCTCGTGTGAAGAAGAAGTTTCGGGAAAGAACGGTATAGAATCGGCACTCCCCTTGTTGCCGCACATCGACTTGGCCTTAGTAGGCGAACCCACCGGCATGCAACCGGCCATTGCCGAAAAAGGGCTGATGGTACTGGACGTCACTGCCCACGGCAAGTCGGGGCATGCGGCACGCAACGAAGGGGAAAACGCCATTTACAAAGCCATGAAGGACATGGAGTGGTTCAGGACGTACCGGTTTCCGAAGACTTCACCGCTCTTGGGAGACGTGAAAATGAGTGTAACGGTCATCCATGCCGGCACGCAACACAACGTCGTGCCGGACCAATGCGTTTTCACCGTAGACGTACGCAGCAATGAAAACTACTCCAACGAAGAAATCTACCGGACGGCCTGCGCCCATACGGACGGTGAAGTGAAAGCCCGCTCTTTCCGCCTGAATTCTTCGCGCATAGACGAGAACCATCCCATTGTGGCCAAAGCCAAAGCCTTGGGACGCACACCTTTCGGCTCGCCTACGCTCTCCGACCAGGCGCTGATGCACTTCCCGTCTTTGAAAATGGGGCCGGGCGAATCCTCACGTTCCCACACGGCGGACGAATACATCACCGTAACGGAAATCCGGGAGGCCATAGCCTTATACATCGAGCTGTTAGACGGCCTACAGATATAAAGAAAGATTTGCGGCTCCGGCTGAAAGCCTCTCAACGCCCTATCCAGACTTCGGGGTTCAGTTTCTGAGTCTCCTTTCGCAGTTGGAAGTGCAGCACGCAATTACCCGTACCGTCGTTTTCCACCGTACCCAGAATATCACGCGCCTTGACTTTCTGTCCCTTGCTTACCCGTACGGAAGACAAGTTACAGTAAACAGAAATATAACTGCCATGGCGTACCAATACATTCTTGGTATCTCCAAACTGGAAGACGGCTGAGACTTCGCCATCGAAAATGGAACGTGCCATAGCTCCGGGACGCCCTACGTAATTGGTTCCCTTATTATCCAAACGTACATTCTTCAGGCCCGGCACATTATAGGTTCCGAAATGGCTGCCTACCATGTAACTTCCCGTAATAGGTACCGGCAGCCTCCCCTTGTTCCGGACGAAATTGCCATTCAAAGCCTGGTCCTGGGGCGTAATCCATTTATACTCCGGAGGGATGGAAGAAGATTTTTTCTCTTCTTTCTTTCCCGAAGCGGCTTGATTACGGCCCTGCTTCCGCTGCTTCTCCGCTTTCCGGCGTTCTTACGGGCTGCCTCGGCTCTCTTGCGTGCCTGCTCCACCTCGTAGGCTATCATCTGGTCTATCTTCTTGTCCAAAGCGGAAAGCTGCTGTTGCTGTTGTTCCACCTCTTTTTTCAGGTGTTTCTGCTTCTGCCGCAAGCCGGCTACATTCTTTTGCTCTTCGTCATGCTGCTTTTGCAACAAAGCCTTTTGCTGCTCACATTCGGCAATCAAGCGGTTTTTCTCCGCTTTCACCCCCAATAATTCATTCTTCTGTGCCAGCAAATCATCCTGCTTACGTACAATTTGCTCTGCCAACGTACGCTGATAATTGGCATATTCCCGGGCATAACGCGAACGACGGTACATCTGAGTCACAGAACGGGTGGAAAGCACGAAAAGCAAAGGACTTCCCACCGACTTGCAAGCCCGTGCATAACGCAAGGCTCTGGCATAATCGGCCTTCTTTGTTTCCAATTCGGCTGCCGTACACTCCACTTTCCGTTCCAGTGTATTTACCAGGTCGCTGACCTTTTTCAACTGCACCTCCATCGTGTCGATATAACGTTGACGTGCCTCCAGCCGGTTGGCTATCATACTGATGTCACGTAGCTTGGTGGCTACGATCTTCTCTGTCGTTTTCAGTTCTTTCCGGGAACGGGTCAAGCCCTTCTGTATTTCTTTCTTCTGAGTCTGCAGTGCCTTGATCTTACGATTGGTCTGCGCCTCCAGCGTTCCTCCGCCGGACACGAGCATCCATACCGTAAAAAACATGACTAACCTACATTTCATTTTATCAGTTGTTTTAAAATCAGGTCGGGACTGACCCTCTTGTATTTTCCACCCGGTTCTGGAGTCAACTCGATGCTTTTCGCATTCCATTTCAAATTACTCAGCGAAAAGACAGCCGTCAGGTCTTTCCCCGCTCCCGTGACAGACAACTGCATCTTATCGGGAAAACTTTTTTGCTCCACATTTGCAAAATGCTGATAAGTCCAGTTCAGACGGGGCACGGAACCTTGACCTGTAGCGACAATAGACGTATTGCGAATCAACCCGGTCAGCAAGTCGACCACGAACTGGCATTGCAACAACGAACCGGCCTTAGAAGTCAGAATCGTACTTTCCTGATTCTTCGAGATGGTAAAGTCCTGCTCTTGCCACCGGCCTTCCTGTCCCGGCACAAACACATCGCTCCAGAAAAGAGCCTGCAACGTATAAAAATCCACACCGGCCTGCTGCAAATAAGGCACGTCCGCGTAGTCCACCTTTACGTATTCCCTTCCCATCCGGTTGACCATCATCATATATTGGGGCGTAAATTCCAGACGTCCTACTTCCATAAAGCCCATGGCCACAAGCGAAAGCTGGATCACCTCATCCCGTTTCAAGTTACAGCTTCCGCCCACCGACAAAGATTTCCCGCCCAAATTCAAATCAAGGTTCATCTTAGAAGTGACAGTCCCCTCCTTCAAACCGGACAACGCCATCTTATCTACCCATTCTACGGCACTTCCTTCACCTTGCGGCTCCGTCTGCGTTATGTTTTTAGTGGAACGACAAGCTGAGAGCAACAATACAAAAGCGGCAACCAGGACGCCCCATACGAAATTCATTCTCTTCATTCTTCAATATACTTTTTCAATTGAATCTTCTTTTTCAAAAGCTGGGAAACATCTTCCAATACTTCAAGGCGCCCTCCATGTCACCGCATTGTGCATAAATATCCCCGGCATGCTCCAGGACCCCGCCGGACACTTCTTCGTCTTTCTCGATATCCCCTACAAGGACACGGTCCATATAAAGCTTGGCTTCGGCATACTTTCCCTTGATAAAAAGAATCCAGGCATAAGTGTCGATATAGGTTTTGTTTCCCGGTTCCGCCACAATCGTGCGGTGGCTCATTTCTTCAGCCTTGTCCAAATCCTTTTTTTCCAATGAGAGATAATAAGCGTAATTATTCAGACAACCGACATTCTCCGGGTTGTACACCAGACAGGAGTCGTATGCAATGAAAGCCGAGTCTTTCAGTCCGTTGCTGTAGTACAAGTCGCCCATGATGGAATACATATCGGCCACAATGCCGTGGTCCGTATCCGGTTTAATCTGCCGCACGCCTTTGCGGAACACATCCAAAGCCTTGTCCTGACGTTCAAGCTGATAATAAGAAAAACCTAAATAGAAATAATAGGGTAATTGTTCCGGATAGTGCATGATGGCACGCGTACAAATGTCCGCCACCTTCGGATAGTCATTGGCATGGACAGCCAGTTGCACCAACTGGTACAAAGCTACCTGATTGTCCGGCTCAAGCTTCAGAATACGTTCCAAAGCCGGTTCGAGCTGGTCATTTATATGTTTCATTTGCAGATAAGAGGCATACAGCGTCAGCATATCCACCGTCTCAGGGACAGAATCGAAGATGCGGTCGAAAACGGCTAATACCAAAGTGCTGTCGGCATGCGCATTCTCTTGGTCTACGACATAGTTACGCATGAGCATGACCCTGGCCCGTTCGTCAGTCTCTTTTCCATATAAGATTGCATCCAACTGGGTCTGATAAAGCGAATCTTGGCCCGTCTGCTTATAATAATCGAGCATGGACATGCGTAAAGCCTGGTTTCCCGGCTCTTTTTTCCGGACTTCCTCATAAACGGCAAGAGCTTTATCCGGCTGTTGCAGCAACAGATATTGATCGCCGATTAATACGCGATAAGCCAAATCATTAGGATTCTCCCGCGCCAGACTTTCCAATTCGGCAAAAGCTTGATCGTCTTCCTTCAATTCACGATAAAGACGAAACTTTTCCATACTGATGGACAGATTCTTGCCTTCAAGCGTCTCTATGCGGTCGAGTGCGCTGATTGCCTCGCGGTATTGCTCACGATCCATGTACATGTTTACCAACTGCGCCAATACATCCGAACGGGTCGGATTGCACCGCACCATATCTTCGAGTACAGGCACGGCCTTCACATCATCCCGGTTGCGCAAATAAAAAGACGCAAGGGCTTCCTTATAATATATATTGTCCGGCTCCAAAGCCACCGCACGGGACAGATGCGACGCGCATCGGGCAGAGTCGTCCATCCCCAGATAATACAATCCGAGATTGTATAACGCCTCGGCCGCATCGGGCTTGATGTCCAAACAATGTTTATACAACTCGAAAGAATCATCGTAACGCCCGGCCAACTTGCTCTTCACGGCCTCGGCATAATAATAATCGAAGCGGCGTTGTGCCTCGGCCGATATACCTTGCGTCTTCTCTCCCGTCGCACAAGACGTGAAACAGGCAGACCACATGGCCCAGACTCCGCATATCAAAACTGTAATCTTCTTCACTGACTTTATTTTTCTCCCGAATGGCCGAAACCACCCGCACCTCTTTCCGTCTCATCCAAACTCTCCACAGGCTTCCATCCGGCCTGCTCATAACTTGCCACGACCATCTGCGCAATCCGCTCTCCGTCCCGTATCTCGAACGGCTCGGACGACAAATTGACCAGAATGATACAAATCTCCCCCCGGTAGTCCGCATCAATCGTCCCCGGTGAGTTCAACACGGTAATCCCTTTTTTCAAGGCTAGTCCGCTCCTCGGCCGGATTTGTGCCTCCGTCCCGTGCGGCAAGGCGATATAGAGTCCCGTCGGCACCAGGCAACGCTCCAGAGGTTTCAACACGATGGGGCTGTCCAGATTGGCACGAAGATCCATTCCTGCCGAGTCCGAAGTGGCATATTGAGGTAACGGATGATGGGATTTATTAATAACACGTACTTCCATTATATGTAGAAATGATTGTTTTTGAGGTACAAAAATAACCAATTCTCTGAATACAGCCATTGATTTTTAGCTAAAAAGAGCGAATGTCAACCTTTTTAATTACTTTTGTGAAGAATCTACAGGAATGAATATGAATTGGCAGCAACTGATATCCAACAAACGACTGGGATTGGAAAAATATCACCAGGTCCGGAAAGACGACCGCACGGAATTCCAACGCGATTATGACCGTCTTATATTCTCTGCACCGTTCAGACGTTTGCAGAACAAAACGCAGGTGTTCCCGCTCCCGGGAAGCGTATTCGTCCACAACCGGCTGACCCACAGTCTGGAGGTGTCCAGCGTAGGACGTTCCTTGGGCAACGATATCTCTCGGGCACTCCTGCAAAAGCATCCGGAGCTGTCCGGAAGCCACCTGAGCGAAGCCGGTGCCATCGTGTCGGCCGCCTGCCTGGCACATGATTTAGGAAATCCGCCCTTCGGACATTCGGGCGAGAGAGCCATCGGGACGTTCTTCAGCGAAGGCAAAGGCAACTGGCTGAAGACCTACTGCGACCCCACGAACGGGGACCGGCTCAGCGAACGGGAATGGAACGACCTGATTCATTTCGAAGGAAACGCCAACGCATTCAGGTTGCTGACCCACCACTTCAAAGGCCGGCGCGACGGAGGGTTTGTCATGACTTACACCACCTTGGCTTCCATCGTCAAATACCCCTTTTCGTCCAATCTGGCTGGCGGACATGCCAAATTCGGTTTCTTTCAAAGCGAAATCCCCGTCTACCAACGGATAGCTGAAGAACTGGGCATTCCTCGTCAGACCAGCGTAGAAGGCAGCCTGCGATATGTGCGCCATCCCTTCGTATATTTGGTAGAAGCGGCCGATGACATTTGTTATGAGATTATGGACATCGAGGATGCGCATAAACTGAAAATCCTCAGTACGGACGAGACTCAGAGCTTATTGCTGGGCTTCTTCGAGGAAGAACGCCAAAAAAGTATCCGAAAAAACCTGCAATACGTCAGCGACATCAACGAACAAATCGTCTACCTGCGTTCCTGTGTCATCGGTTGCCTGGAAAGTGAATGCGTAAAGGTCTTTTTGGACAATGAAGAAGAAATCCTGGCCGGTACCTTTGAAGGTTGCCTCATCGACCATATTTCCGAAACACCGCGAAGGGCTTACAAAGCTTGCGAAAGCATGGCATACGCCAAGATTTACCGGAGCAAGGATGTTGTGGATATCGAACTGGCCGGTTTTCAGGTTATCACCACGCTGTTGGAACTCATGACAGAAGCGGTATGCCACCCAGAAAAAGCGTATTCGCAGTTACTCATCAACCGCGTGTCGCAACAGTACGACATCGGTGCCGAACGGCTCTACGACCGCATCATGGCCGTATTGGATTACATCTCCGGCATGACGGACGTATATGCGTTGGATTTATATCGTAAAATCAATGGCATGAGCCTGCCTTTCGTATAACCGAGAGGATCAGGCCGCCCTCTTCCGTTATCCGCGTCCGGAGAAGGTTTCAATGTGCCGCCTGCGCTTTTCCTCCCGAATCTCGTCCACAGCAATCAGGATGCCGGTCTCCTCCACGTCGCCAAATTCGTCGTTGATAGCCGTGCCGAACATCTTCATCGTGGGCGACAACCCCATGTAAGCGTTCACCAAAGGCGGGATATTATAACCCAGCTTGCGAACTTCCGAATTCAATATCTTATAGTCTTCCTTGAAATCCTCGTAAACGAACAATTTACGCAATTCTTCCGTATCGGCTTCCAGTTGCAAGGGATGAATCGGCACTATCAGCCTGTCCTTATCCTCGAAATGCTTTTTCAGAAAATACAGAATCATATCACGCCCATAACGGTTATAAGACGGATACATGGTCATCTTGCCGAAATAATAGCGTACGTCAGGCACTAAAACCGTCAATGCCCCCAGACCGTCCCACAAGTTGTCCAAAGTGAACAGGCCTTTTGAACCTTGGCGCGTACTCTGGTATTCCAACGTCACGAACGAACGTCCGAGTTCTATCGTATAAGGCATATAGTTTCTCATAAAGTTTTCCGAGAAGTGGAACATGTGGGAAGTGGCCAAAATAGGTTGCCCGTCCTCACTCAGCTTCACCTTTGCCCCCAACAAGTAACGATAGCCGCCTAAAATGGCTTCTACATCGGGGTTCTTCCATCATGTCGAAGTCATCCAAATCGAGCGACATCCCCGTACCTCCACCGGCAGCCCGGAAAGCGATTTCACGCAAACGGCCGATTTCACGAAGCACATTCGGTGAATCCTGCCACGTCACCACGTATATCTCATTGTGGCTTTTGTTCGTATAACGCAACCTCTTATCCGCGGTCAGTTCTGCCTTCAGCAGTTCTTTACTCACCGGAGCTATGATTTCTTCCATATCATCAATCTGTTTTCTTCTCTTTATAACTTATACACTTGTTCCTTCACTTCCTGCGCCCACTGTTGGGGGCTTTTGGATTTGTCGAACGTGCTCCATGGTATCGGTTTCCCGATTACGACCCGATACTCGCCATGCCTGCTGCGGTACATCTCATCGGGTAAAAACAGCATGGCCAGGTTAAACTTGAGATGCAACCGCTTGCACCATTCCGCGATGGAATAAAAGCGGTCGGAATTCTGCCCTATAAAATGTATAGGCACCACATCCCGCCGGGTAGCCACACTCTTCACGATAAACGTCTTGTTCCATGCCAAGTCCCTTATGCTACCGTCTTTCATACGCCGCGAACAAATGCCGGCCGGAAACATGATGACCTGGTCGTCGGAACGAAAAGCATTCTCTACCATTTGAGGGAAGTTACGCGCCTGTTTCCCCAACTTATTGATAGGTATACATAGGGGAGCCAATCCTTCAGGTTCATCAGAAGGTCATTCACCAAATACTTAATCTTCCCGTCGTAATGACGGCCGAGCACCATTCCCAAAGTCACCCCGTCTATGGCTCCCAACGGATGGTTGGACACAAAAGTATATTTTCGGGATAAATCGGAAATGTTTTCCAAACCGTCCACCTTTACCTTCACATCCAAATAAGCCAGTGTGTGTTCACAAAAGTCAACACCGACATAACCTTGACGCAGATACTCATTAATGAAATCCTGATGAATGAGTTAATCAGAAAACCGGGAATATATTTGGCTTTCTTTCCGGCACGCGTCCGTATGATGTCATCAAGATCGATTAATGTCACAGCTTTATCCGGCATGATTCTTTCCTTTGTCTCCATTGCAACAGCAAACCTCCATCTTTAACTTAATCTCCCATATTCGTAAAGATGTCTCACGATACCGTCACTTTAGAGTTGTTAATGATATAAGTACCCTTCGGCAATCCACTAATCCAGTTTGTCCCTTTGTTCAGTCGGAACAACCCGTAAAATACACCATTGCCCTTATACACCGGAAGCATCTGGGAATGTTGGCTCGTAACCAACAACGAACCTCCCTTCATCTTAATCTTAATCGG
>OOBJ01002040.1_pt1 | contig 11200 bp, 9 predicted proteins | sample 1671331 | NCBI WGS metagenome assembly OOBJ01 (sample SAMN06348145, study PRJEB24527) | human gut metagenome | biome: human gut; feature: ankylosing spondylitis patient; material: feces | host: Homo sapiens | place: China | collected 2015-10 | reverse complement strand
AAAAAATCCTCAGCGGGCACGCCCGCTGAGGAGATAACCGATAAATTAATATATTTGCATTACTAAGAGGTCTGAGGACTTGCCCCGGACACACTAATTGGACACACTCTCTTTAACCATGGAATCAGTAAGAAAACAACCACGCAATACCTCGATTGAACTATTACGTTTTGCATTCATGTTCCTAATTGTTTTACTCCATGTCTATGCGCATGGAACAGAACATGACTATCAACAAATATACGATTGGGGAAAGAATATGGATACCGCCTTTCATTTGTCCTTATTTTCCATAGGAAAAATAGGGGTGACAGGATTTATGTTTATCTCAGGTTATTATGGAATACATACCAATTGCCACAAAGTTATAGATTTGATATTGATAACTTTGTTCTATCTTTTAGTATTATCCCCAGTTGGGCAAGGTTTTGAAATTTTTCTATATTTGCACCCGTTTGACGGATGGTGGTTTGTGAGTTCCTATTTATTTATAATGTTTATCGCACCATTGATAGAAATTGGAATCAAAACCGTTTCACAGACTACATTTCGTTATATTGTCATAGCTACATTAATCTATACTTATTTTGCGCAAGCCTTATGTGCGGCAAATTCACATGACGCAATATTTTTGTTGACAATATATCTTGCAGCAAGATATTTCAAATTGCATATGGTTGATAAATCAGCAAAATGGAGTTGGGAGAAATATATAGGTATTCTCGCTATATTGCTGCTAATGTCTATTCCTGTGCTTGCAAGCAAGGCGCACTTACCAATGATGTTCTTCAATCTGTTTGTGCAAAATAACAATCCTTTGTTATTGATAATATCAGGATGGCTTGTTTGGAAAGCAGATAAACATAAATTCAGAAATGCTACAATGAACAAGTTATTGAAGTCCACATTGGCTATTTACATCATTACAGATGCTGCTAATGTTAGGTCTATCTTAACACAAACACTTTTACCCGAAGTCATGCAGGGAATAGGTTTTATGTTTATGTTTATTATATGCATTATTTGCTTATTAGTAGATCAAATAAGAGTTATAATATTTAATCTAATATACAAGAAGCTCTTGTGGTTAATAAAAAGGACAACACCACTATATTAGGTATTAGAATAAGAAAACGGGAGCAGGCAGCGCCTGTTAAAAATAAACATAAAAAATTCCGGAAAGCGGGACAAGATAACTTATCACTCGCTTGCCGGAATATTATTCTAAATTATAAACTGGTAACAGATATGCTTACCAAACGTTTTCAGGATTAACTCCATCGTAAACCGACTTCGGCACAAACTCGAAATAATCACCGAAGAACTGTGCGTAAGGATTAGTCAACACGTTCTTGAAACGCACGTAGTACTTTGTATCTGCTTTCAGTGTACCTCTATAGAATATATATCGCAACGAAAGCATGTTACTACCATTTCCAAGGCGGAAAGAACGCGACACTCCGTTTGCGTCCAATACTCCGTACAATTTAGGTCCTTTCATGTAGTTTCGGTTACGGAGCGCTTTGTCATTTTCAATACCTACTTGCGGGTCATCAGGATCGTCTTCTATCCATCCGATAGCCGGTGAACTGTAAAGCAAACGCAAGTCGAGAGGTACACCGATAGCGGGCAGGTTGTCCGGGTCTTCGCCGAAATATGCCTGACACATTCCGCGCCAGTCGGCATTCGAGAGTCCCCATCTGAATTCATACGTACCTGTAACCGGCACAGGCGGTAATTCCAACGTAAAGTCATACTGTCCTAAGAAAAGTATCTCGTTACAATTCACATCCACCCAGTTCTGCGGCGAAGCTTCATTCAAACAAACCTGCCATGTATCATCCGTTATCCTAACAACCTTGGAAAGATAACCATTGGGGAGGTTTTTTGAAAACGCCTTGTGCGGATTACCGAAATCGTTACCTCCTGCTTCGGGCATATAATCTGTAAGGTCAAAACGCAACCTTCCTCCGAGCACATTATCACGGACGTACGAATCATACACCATAATCTCGTCTATTGGATAATAGAAACCGTTCAGCGCATTGTTTGAATGATTTCCGTTAGAAGGATTAATAAGAGCGCCTTTCTTAAACACGGTAACTTCTTCGTATGTATCATCGTCATAGCTGGAATATCGGTTCAAACGCTTACCAGAAGTGCTTTCTCCCTCTGTTATGCAGAACAAACGGCGTTGTTTTCCCATACTCTCGAAATTACGTGTAACGTTGAGAGACAATTTGCTGGTATTCATATACGAATATCCCATCTCGTTCATATGGATAACTAACAAATCGTATGGAACATGAGTAGCAGTAAGATGGTAAGCTACAAACTGGTTAACCACGTTATCCGGGTCGGTCCAGTCTTGCGGACTTCCTGCGGCGTTCGACGTCTGCGAATATATGTCAACCGCGGCGCACTTCTCTTCTATAATTCTTTTTACTTCATCCCAGTTTTCGATAGCTCCGTATTCTGACACATTAATCTTTATGCCCCACTCTTTCTCGAAAACACTGTCTGTCTCAACGAATGCCGTGTATCCGAAACGCCTGTGTTCAGGACACAAGTATGATGATACGCCTCCACCTACCGACGGGCCGAGAGCATTACCCGTTTCGGGGTGATTATCCTCGTATTCGTAATCGGTATATTTTATAAGTTCTTCTTCCCAACCTGTTTCCTGCAGCAAGCGTGTGAAGATTTTCAAATTGGGAGCCATTGCGATAAGGGCAGGGAGCTCGTCTGCGGAAAGAGAAACAACTTTATCTACGACCTGTACATAACCGTTCTCGCATTCGTTGTCAGAATCAACGATTCGTGAATCCGAATTTATTATGAAAGACGCGCGTCCGTTTATTGTATCAAAAGTAACAGTTACATATCGGTCATTCAAGTTTTGATAAGTCAACGCGCCTTCAACGAAATCATCAGTTTCGTAAGCTTTATCGTCGCCGGTGTCGATAATACTGTTTTTTATGATAAACGAAGCAATGGAGTCGTCAAGTTGTTCTATAGGATAATTCGGCGTATCCATGATACTGTCGACGTATGCCTGCAGTGCGTCATTGTTAGGGGCAAAACAAGTGTAATTACCGCGCGTCGATAGCAAATCCATCACAGTCGATTGTGACTTATTGCTTAAATGCACGCGACCAGCCAACTCGATGTACTTTGAAAAACTTTCGCTGTTACGCGTAAGAAAAGTAGACACCATATCACCCTTGAATACATATAGGTTTGAGTCGTCCACTTTATCGCTACAACCAGTCATGAAAAGACCTATTGTAATAGCTAATAACCATTTAAATTTATTGACGAGATTCATAAATTATATTATTATCAAATTTGCCGATAAAATTACTAAAATAAGCATTCACTTCACGGTATCACTATCGCAAAATACCTTTTCATTAACATTTTTTACGTTAAGACAACGGCTTTTAGCAACATCGATATTTTCTACTGTTTATAGTATGCCTTGCGCCAACATTGCCTTTGCCACCTTCATAAATCCCGCCACGTTAGCACCACGCACGTAATCTACATAACTTTCTTTTTTTCCGTATTCAACACACTGCTTATGTATTGCCGCCATAATCTTATGTAATCGCGTATCGACTTCATCTGCGTGCCAATAAATATGTTCTGCGTTTTGAGTCATCTCAAGTCCGGACGTTGCAACACCGCCGGCGTTTACAGCTTTGCCCGGCGCGAAAAGCTGTTTGCTACGAACGAACAAATCTACGGCTTCTGCCGTGCAGCCCATGTTGGAAACCTCGGCAATGCATTTTGTGCCATTAGCTATAAGGCGTTGTGCGTCTGACAAGTCGAGTTCGTTTTGCGTTGCACAAGGTAAAGCTATATCGACCTTTTGCTCCCATGGCTTGCGTCCTTCATAAAACGTAGCACTTTTGTACCGTTCAGCGTATGGTTCGACCACATCATTGCCCGAAGCGCGCAATTCAAGCATATAATCTATTTTATCACCATTTACTCCGTCGGGGTCGTACACATATCCGTCCGGTCCGGAGAGTGTAACCACCTTTGCTCCAAGCTGTGTGGCTTTCGTTACCGCACCCCATGCAACGTTTCCGAAACCCGAAACGGCTATTGTTTTTCCTGTTAAATCCATATCGTGGGTTTCCAACATTTGCTTCACGAAATACAAGGCGCCAAACCCCGTAGCTTCAGGGCGCAATATAGAACCGCCGAAATCCAGGCCTTTTCCTGTAAAACTGCCCGTATGCTCATGCGTCAACTTCTTGTACATTCCATACATGAAACCAACCTCGCGCCCTCCAACACCTATATCTCCAGCGGGAACGTCCCTGTCCGGACCTAAATGCTGCCAAAGTTCGAGCATAAATGCTTGGCAAAAGCGCATAATCTCGGCTTCGCTGCGTCCGCGCGGGCCAAAATCGCTTCCACCCTTCGCTCCTCCCATAGGCAAAGTTGTAAGCGCATTTTTAAATGTCTGTTCAAATCCAAGGAATTTCAAAATTGAAAGATTCACCGAAGGATGAAAGCGTATTCCTCCCTTATATGGGCCTATGGCATTGTTAAACTGCACACGATACCCGATGTTTACCTGCACGTTCCCCTTATCGTCAATCCATGGGACACGAAACGTGATAATCCTGTCGGGTTCGACGAGACGTTCGATTATCTTTGATTTTTCAAACTCAGGATGTTCATTGTAAACATCCTCTATAGACAGCAAAACTTCCTTAACGGCTTGAAGGTATTCCTTCTCGCCAGGATGTTTGGCCTCCAAATTCGAAAGTATCACATTTGTTTTCATAGCATGACTAGATTTTGTTATAGCAAATATATTATTTTTCCCAATTTCTGCCGATTTTTTTTGCTTGAAATTTTCAAAATGAAAGTTCAAGCAAATAAAAAGACCATTATTCCGCCCAGATTTTCTTTACAAAAACAACATATCACGCCCACCAACAAAGGCAAACATGATACTTATTGTCATACAGTTTTACCACAAAATTAAAACGACAATCCAATACAATGTGGTGAAAACTGAATCACAACTTATTACGCCCCATTGGGAGGAAAGAAAAAATACAAGGCACATATTTCGAAATATGTCTGACCTATTTCAAAATATCTCAGACATATTTTTTGCCCTCTGAAAACCCGTTTGAAAAATGTCCCGAAAATGCGGACAAACAAAGCATTTAATCCTCGATTATGGTTAACGCCATATTGCCACAGCTTTCGATTACACGTATTAATCTAAATCATAAGGGGCAACAACTGGCGTACATCTGTAATTATTCTTTTTGGAATACTTATATCGTCGGGGTCTTTTCCCCACCCTTCACCCCGAATCCAGACTGTCGGGCATCCGGCAGCCGAGGCCGGTATTATGTCTTTTGAATACGAATCGCCTATCACTAAAGTTTCAGCAGCAGCTGTTCCCAAAGCATTCAAACCTAATCTGAAGATTTCGGGGTCGGGTTTACGCACCTTTACTACCGACGATTCGATAACGTCATTAAAGAAATTCAATCGGAAATCATCCAACACGGCATGTATGTTTCCGTAAAAATTCGACACAAGCACCAAAGGATATTTCTTTGAAAGTATTTCAAGCACCTCGCGGCTTATATCGACATGCCTCAAGGCATAGTGATAACAATAATCCGCTATTTGTCCTATGAGACGGCTGCGTTCTTTCTTCTCAGGATTAAAATGCCCGTTCTCCTCCAAACAAACAAATTCCTTGTCAATCTTTTTCAGCAATACATCGCGGAAATTATCTTGCGGCATAACTATGCGATTCTTTGCCAATGCCCTCTCGCCAAAGACATAAGCGTCTTTCCATTGCTCTTCGTTCAGAAACACCCCCGAAGCTTCATAACCTTCTCTAAGCACAAACGACCAATGCCGCCCGGCCGTATCGATAGTGCCGCCATAGTCAAAAATTATGGCATTTATACTTTTAAAATCGAAAGAGCCTCTTTCTGTTCCGCTTACTGTCATACTTGCTTTTAGTTTATTGCACAGTTATATCATTATTAATACAAATACCTTTTGGGAGATATTTTATATCGCCACTCAGCTGTCGTTATCCGCTTTTATTTCTTCAAGCACAGGCTATTTCCCCTTTCCTACTTTAATAAGGCCTATACCGATTGCAACCCAAATCAATTCTCTTATTCTTGTTAGCAGACCGGCAAGCACTCCAAAGGCACCCGACATGGACAAACCGCCAACCGCAAGAGCGAAGCCTCCTTCGCGTGTGCCCATTTCCAGCGGCATGAAGAAAAATAGATTTGCAAACAGCGACGTGAAAGCCTGTATCAAAATGCAATCCCAAAAAGAAACGGTATCGGTTAATATCATAAAAATAAACCACAATTCCAAACAGCCTACAATCCTCGAAGCAAACTCCAGAAACAAAGATAAATGGAATGTGCGTTTATTCTGACGGTGAAGCTCGGCTATCTGTGCGTCTATGCGTTTTACAGTATCCTTTTTTTCTTCTACAAATCGCCTCGCCTTGCGCCTTAATCCGGGAACATGGGTGAAAACACGAAGCGTCTTCATGGCCAAACCGTTCCTGTAGCCTTTCATAAAGAAATAAATTCCCAAACTGCAAAAAGCGGCAACAATAACGAGAAACAGCCCCATCATCATGTCTATTCTGTCGAAGTACATAAGAATATAAAGCACAATTGAGAATGCCCAAAAAATGAAATGCGAGAAGATATGCATCATTGCATATAATATTACGCTTGATGTTGCTTTTGCAGTTCCCAAATATGGTTTAATCTCCATTATGCGATAAGGCTCTCCACCTAAAACGCCTACCGGTGTTACGTAATTCAAAGCGTAACCCGAAATTGTGTATTTGAGAACCTTTACGAACGGTATTGCCTTGTGTTTGCTTCCATTATTGATTATTACATTCCACGAGCAGGCATTCAACAGATATATTGGCAGCCATATCAGCACGACGGCAATAAACCACCAGCCGGCGCGCCTAAGGTTATTCCAAATCTCGTCATACGAAACATCAAAGGTTAGCAACATTATTACTATAGCTACAATACCTATAGCCAAGAACACATTCATTATTTTGTTTCTCATACACAAAAGCCCGACTTGTTTATGAACAATTACAATTAAAAATTACATCCAGCCTTACTTAAAATCATTCGTTGTAATAGCCGTTCTTCAAAAGCATTGCAAAATGTCTGCACATTGATTCGTGACGGTCGCGCAAATAAAAGGCCAACATCGAGAATGCGATTATTTCAACTAAAAAATAAAGCCATGGAATATTGAGAAGACAGCATGCGTACAAAGTTATTGCCCTACAGTTGAATGTAAGAATATTAGCATACTTCATCATAGGTAAACTTTCCTTACGGAAATCTAGGCGGAATTTTTCAGGCGCCTTGCCGTTGAACTCCTTATTAAGCACATTCATTAAGTCTTGAAAGTAAGGCGTCATGGATTCTTGTGAATGGGTATACTTTCCGTAGAAAATCAAGAAAACACGATGCCAGAAATTTCCTTTCTTCGGAGTAGTTTCCAACAATTCACGTTGCTTACGCGATGTATCAAATTCACTACCTTCCTCACCTTTCAAAAAATACAAATGAATGTTCCTGTAATAATCTGCAAGCTGACACTGACGTGAATGGCACACCGTACCGGAAAAAATTGCTATTGCAAGTATAAATACGCTCCAATATACTTGCGTGAAAGGGATGTAATCGTACCAAACCCTTAATACTATCGCAAGATAAATTGCAAAGAACCACACATCGCCGGCAAAACCGTCAAGAATTCTTCCCCACAATGTCTTTTTTCCCGTCATGCGTGCCAACTGTCCGTCGGCGCTATCATACAAATTCGCCCAAATAAGTAAAAGTACACCTATTATGTTATGAACAGGGTCGGTGTAATAAAACATCACGCCTGCCATTATGCCTATCACCATCGACAGAATAGTCACGACATTAGGATGAACATGAAGGTGCTTAAAAAATAATGCCCACATATACCCCAAAGGGCGGGTGAAGTGTATGTCAAGCCATTCTTCAGTATCTTTTGATTTGAACGTAGCGTTAAGTTTTGCTTTGTCTATATGTTCCATTTTTGTCTTATTATGAATGTATAAAGCCGCGTATATTTACATAACAATCAGCCGATAAGGCCGTAATTATTAAATCTTAATCATGTTCATTCCGCCAATTATCTTTAAAATTTAAATAGCCGTTTCATTTACGAGCAAGCGACTGCAACACATTTGCTATAACGTTTGCCGCTTTTCTGCGACAGCATGAAAAACTTGGCCAATCATTAAAATCTATTATCTTAAAATCTCCGTTTTCATCAACAACACAGTCACCTCCATAGACTGTAAATCCTAATAGTTTTCCCGCACAATTGCAAACCTCTTGCAATTTATCACGGTTAAAAGCGTAGTGATGTACTTTTCCATTTATCTGCTCTAAACCGAACTTTCCGAATTTGCCATTTTCTGTAGGATAATATGTGTAAAAGAAGTTTGTTCCTACCACGCCGTAAAATTTAACCAAATCACCAACGAGATGTTCGTTCACTACAATATTGCTGATTCCACGCTCTTTAAAATTTTTCAAAGCAGGATAAAGACCATCGACGTTTTCAACAAAAACCACATCATTACGGCTTTGAGCACATGCTTCGCCTCGTTTGAGCCAGAAAGGAAACGGGAGGGACGGAATATCGTTCTCATGCAACACTTCACTTAAAGGCAAAGGTATCCCGTTCGCAATAAAGGCTTTTGTAATATTTGAACGACTGTAAAAAAACAAGCTGCTTGGAGAATTGACAATTATAGTACCGGCACTTTCCTTGCTCCTTAATACTTCGAGCGCGCGCGTGTCCCTTGCCATACTAAAGTATAAGTCGGCTTCGCTTGTGGAGAGTTCGGATATGTCAGTTTCAGATATTTCGCTAACGGCAAAGCCCTTTAAATAAAGTTCGTGGGAAACTGCATTAAAGATTCCGGAATCGTTGTTTTCACAATTAGGCGAGAACTTGCTCGCCCTGCTCACGCCTATTATCCTTACTTCGTTCATTTCTCTGCAAGAAAATTCTCTGCCTTGCTTATATCGTTAACATGATCAACGTCTACAATCTTGTCAAACGGATATGCAATCAAGCGTGAACCGTCTTTAATCAATTGTCTTTGAAAATTACGCATTCTGCTCTGATTCTGTTTAATACAAAGTTCTAGAGTATCTATAGCTTTAGAAGTTAAACAGTATATACCGCCCGAGACGTATGAATAGCCGTTGTTTTCATCACAAAAGCCAACGATATTCATGTTGTCATCAACATCCACGTACAGCGGTTTCTCATCGTCTACATAACTTGTTACGGCCATTAAACCATCTGTTTCGGACTTTTCAAATACAGATATATATTGTTTGAATTCCTGTTCCATAAAAATAGTGTCTACTGTTGTAAGACAAAATTTGTCTCCTCTCAAATATCGGCTGATTTCATAGAAACTATGCATCGAACTTGGAGTAGTTTTGCAAACAAGCCTGACAGAAGGCCCTTTTGCCTTATCATGTTTTATGCTACCGTCATCTGTTATTACATCGTATTTCTCGAGCAAATGGTCTTTTACAAGATTTGTAAGACAATTCACTATAACAACGACCTCTTCAGCACCGTTCTCCGTAAATATACGAATCAAACGGTCTATCATGTACTCGCCGTTTATCTTTATCAAAGGTTTCGGCGCGCAGGCTCCTTCGTTTGAAAGCCGCGAACCTTCGCCTGCTGCTATTATTGCAAACTTCATTTATCCTCTCTTGAATTATCGTCGTTCATATCACGCAACTTATCACTGTCGTCACGACGGTCGTGGTACTCGTCACGCAAGGGATTAGCCTTGGCTATATCATCGAAACGCCTGTTTCTCCACACATCAATGGCCGTATATACTGCCTGCCTCATGGAATTTTCGCTTGCACAGTTTTTGCCTGCAATATCGTAAGCCGTACCATGATCCGGAGAAGTGCGTACCATGCTTAAACCTGCCGTAAAATTAACTCCATCATCCATTCCCAATGCCTTGAGCGGCGCTAACCCCTGGTCGTGGTACATGGCAAGAACGGCATCAAAATGCTTGTAGTCCGCGTCGCCGAAAAAGCCGTCGGCAGGATAAGGGCCGAAACAAGGAATGCCCTCTCCTGCCAGCTTTTCTATTGCCGGCTTTATGGCCGTGTTCTCTTCGTTTCCTATAAGCCCGTTATCGCCAGCGTGGGGATTCAACGATAAGACAGCTATGCGGGGTGAAGACAGCAGGAAGTCCCGACGCAGAGATTTATACAGTATACGCAATTTCCTTTCCACTGATTCCTCGGTTATACTGTCGGCTACATTACGTATAGGTGTATGTGTCGTTACTAACGCCACCCGCATTTTACTGTTCATCAATATCATCAGAATATCATCATCGGGCTTGCCTAAACGCTGGTTCAGGAACTCGGTATGACCCACAAAACTTGAATCTACCTCCGACATTGCGGCCTTGCACACCGGGCCTGTCACAAGTACGTCGAAGAATCCTTTTTTATAATCATCAACAGCCCTTTCCAATGCTATGTATGCTGCGCGTCCGCTATCCTGTGTCGGCTTTCCGAATTCCACTTTTACTTCTTCGTCAAAACATGAAACCAAATTAAGTTTCCCGTCCTGCACATCAGAAGCATCATATACTGTATTAAAATTTACAGGCATGTCCAATGCCTTTCTATGAAACATAGCTACCCTCGGGGAGCCATATATTATAGGAGTGCACAAATCAAACATATTTGACTCCGAAAAGGCCTTGAAGATTATTTCATAGCCAATTCCGTTCGTATCGCCGTGGGTTATAGCTACGCGTATTTTTTTATTTTCCATGCTTTACTTTATTAACCTACCTCTCCGGAAATCGGCTAAATCGCGCGTATTTCCGGAAAAGTGCGTTTTGCGGGTGCTAAGTTACGAAATTCTATGCGTTTCTAAAAATGATATAAAAAATTACAACTTCCCGGCATGTACAATAGTGTTCCTAACTCTTATTATGCACCTAAACAAAGTTTGGCAAGCCTAATGTTTACATAGGCAGACGCTCCATGAATTTTGCGTTAAAAACAATATAAAACCGAGGACCGAAAAAGGC
>OOBJ01002021.1_pt1 | contig 11266 bp, 9 predicted proteins | sample 1671331 | NCBI WGS metagenome assembly OOBJ01 (sample SAMN06348145, study PRJEB24527) | human gut metagenome | biome: human gut; feature: ankylosing spondylitis patient; material: feces | host: Homo sapiens | place: China | collected 2015-10 | reverse complement strand
CGAGCGCGGCGCCGCGGCCGCGTGCGCGCGGGCCGCCGAATTGCGGGCACCGCTTGCCGTCCTGAAGGCGAAGAGCCCCGCCTGCGGCCATGGACTCGTCTACGATGGGAGCTTCACAGGAAGACTCGTGAGGGGCTCCGGGCTTGCCGCCCGGGCCCTCGAGAGGGAGGGGATCGTTGTGGTAGATGAGAGCGTCGTCGAGGGGTGCCGCGCAAGCGTCGAGCATCCGGTTGCCATCGTCCTGGGCAGCGGCCTGGGGGCGTTGGCCGGCCTCGTGAAGCCGGTCCGTCGCATTCCGTACGAGGACATCGAGGGCTTCCCCGCGCACGCCAGGCCCATTCCCGGTCACAGCTTTGAGGCCACCGTGGGCACGATCGACGGCGTGCCCGTCGTGGTCTATCCGGGTCGCGTGCACCTCTACCAGGGCTACAGCTCCGCCGAGGTGGCGTCGCTCGTGCGCCACGCCCACAAGCTCGGCTGCCGTGACATCATCTTCGCCTGCTCCACGGGTGCCATTGCCGGCCGCGGCCGCGTGGGCCTGGGACTCATCACCGACCACCTCAACCTTACGGGCACGAATCCCCTCATCGAGGACGAGGACCTGGCCTGCGTCGACTCGCCGTTCGTGGGCATGACCGACACCTACACGCCCTACCTGCGCGGCCTTGCCGCGGGCGTCGCCGCCGACGAGGGCATCGAGCTGCAGCAGGGTGTCTACGCAGGGCTTCTCGGCCCGAGCTTCGAAACGGCCGCCGAGGTCGCGGCGCTGGGGTGCCTCGGGGCCTCGTTTGCCGGTATGTCGCTCGTGTGCGAGGCCATCATGGCCCACGCGCTGGGCATGAACGTCCTGGGCCTCACGCTTGCCGCCAACATGGCGGGCGAGGCGGGCGTCACGCACGAGAGCGTGCTCTCGGTGGCGTCCGACTACGAGGCAGACTTCGAGTGCCTCGTGCGTGGTGTGCTCGCGCGCCTCAAGTAGGGCTCTTCTCGCATAGTGCTTCGCGCGGCGGGGCGTCTGGCCATGAGGCTGGGCGCCCCGCCTTTTGTGTTGCGACGTCGTCCGTTATTCCAAAAGTTAACAACTCCTAACGGTTCACCATGGTTGACTCCGCCAAAAGTTAGTCACATACTACTTGCGAGTTAGAGGCAGACAACTTCTCCCGCCGCGCGGACGCGCACGGGTGACACGGGGCGGATGGCCACATCGTGGCCGTCCGCGTAGCTGTGTCAGGCGGGGGAGAACGAAGGAGGAGCACATGGCAGTTGCAGTGTCCAGGGGCGCACAGCTCCCGCTCGCCATGGCCCACGAGGGCGAGGCCGTCCACGTGGTGAGGGTCAGCGGCAACACCGAGATGCGCCGTCACCTCGAGAACCTTGGGTTCGTTGACGGCGCCGAGGTCAACGTCGTGAGCCAGAGCGGCTCGTCGGGCACCATCGTCAAGGTCAAGGGCGCCCAGCTGGGCGTCGACCACGCCACGTGCATGCACGTCTTCGTCTGCTAGCACCCACGCGCACCCGCGCCCGGCATGGGCGCTGCGGCACCGGGGAGACCCGGCGCATCCCGGCACGCCCGGGCTTCAACGTCGTACCAGGCTGGCGCGCGAGCGTCGGCAAGAGAGAGGAAGAGAGGGTAACGGTGACAACGCTCAGGGACATCCCGGTTGGGTCCTCCTGCACGGTGAAGGCACTCACCGGCACGGGCGCCATCAAGCGCCGCATCATGGACATGGGCATCACGAAGGGCGCCAAGATCACGGTGGTCAAGGTGGCCCCGCTTGGCGACCCGATGGAAGTCACCGTCCGCGGCTACGAGCTGTCGATCCGCAAGGACGAGGCCGAGAAGGTCGAGGTCGAGCCCGCGTAGGCTCGCCGTCTGGCCGCTGCGGCGGCACCACGCCTCGGCATGTCCGAGGGGCGCGGTCTCATGGGGACCTCCGCGCCAAACTGAAAAGGTCCGGCACAAGGGACCAGGGGGCCGACCCCGCCTCCAGCAACAACCCAAGAAAGGGAGTCATGGAAGACCGCATGTACATCGCGCTCGCAGGTAACCCTAACTGCGGCAAGACCACGCTGTTCAACGCCCTCACCGGCTCTAACGGCTACGTCGGCAACTGGCCTGGCGTCACGGTCGAGAAGAAGGAGGCCGTCTGGAGGCGCGACAAGTCCGTCACCTTCACTGACCTTCCCGGCATCTACTCGCTGTCGCCGTACTCGCCCGAGGAGATCGTCTCGCGCGACTACCTCATCCAGAACCGCCCGTCGGCCGTCATCGACCTCGTCGACTCGACCAACCTCGAGCGCAACCTCTACCTCACGACCCAGCTGCTCGAGTGCGGCCTACCGGTCGTGCTCGGCCTCAACATGCTCGACCTGCTCGAGAAGAGCGGCGACAAGATTGACGTCGACGCCCTCTCCCGCGAGCTGGGCTGCCGGGTCATCCAGGTCTCGGCCCTTCGCGAGAAGAACACCGACGACCTTGTGAAGCTCGCCGTCGAGGCGGGTAAGTCCGGCAAGGCCCCCGCCCCCGCCCACGTCTTCACCGATGAGGTCGAGGCCGCCATCGCCAAGATCGAGGCCGGCCTTGCCGGCAAGTGCGACGCGACCCTCTCGCGCTGGTACGCGATCAAGGTCTTCGAGCGCGACGCCGCCGCCATCGAGCCGCTCGGCCTCTCCAACGCCGAGCTCGAGGCCTTCGAGGCCGACATCAAGGCCGTCGAGGCCGCCCGTGACGACGACGCCGAGTCGATCATCACGTCGGACCGCTACGAGTGGATCGCCCGCGTCATGGATGCCTGCGTCGTGAAGGCGCCCAAGAAGCTCTCGACCTCCGAGAAGATCGACAAGATCGTCACGAACCGCATCCTGGGCCTGCCCATCTTCGTCGTCGTGATGTTCCTCGTCTACTACATCGCCATCTCCACGGTGGGCACCGCTGGCACCGACTGGGTGAACGACAACCTGTTCTCCGACGGCTTCTTCGTGAACGGCGCCTCGGCCGAGCAGTACGACGCCGACACCGAGGCTTGGTCCGACAACCACTACGGCGACCAGATCGACGGCTTCATCGCCGCCGCCACCGACGAGGGCGTCGTCACCGACGATGAGGCCACCGAGGTCGCCGATGCCGTGTCCGCCTACCAGGAGGACACCGAGGACGCCGACGCCCAGGCCACCATCTCGGCCTTCGAGGCCAAGGCCTCCGGCGTGACCGCCTCCGACGTCGCGATCACCGACGAGGACGGCAACGACACCGACGAGGTCATCGATTCCGTCACCGCCGCCGACTTCGCGGCCGCCGTCGAGGGTTCCACCGAGGAGCCCGACCCGGCCGACTACGACGGCTTCGTGCCCTCCATCCCCAGCGCCGTGACCAGCTGGCTCGAGTCGATCGGTGCCTCTACCGTCGTGACCTCGCTCATCGTCGACGGCATCGTTGGCGGCGTGGGCTCCGTCCTGGGCTTCATCCCGCAGATGTTCGTCCTGTTCGTCCTGCTGTGCTTCCTCGAGGACTGCGGCTACATGAGCCGTGTCGCCTTCGTCATGGACCGCGTGTTCCGTCGCTTTGGTCTCTCCGGCAAGTCCTTCATCCCGATGCTCATCTCCTCGGGCTGCGGCGTGCCGGGCGTGCTTGCCACCAAGACCATCGAGAACGAGAAGGACCGTCGCATGACGGCCATGCTCACCACGATGGTCCCCTGTGGCGCCAAGCAGCCCATCATCGCCCTCGTCATGGGCGTGCTCATCGGCGGGTCCGACGCCTGGTGGGTTGCCCCGATGTTCTACTTCATGGGCATTGCCGCGATCATCATCTCGGGCATCATGCTCAAGAAGACCAAGCCGTTCGCCGGCGAGCCCACCCCGTTCGTCATGGAGCTGCCGGACTACCACTTCCCGTCCATCAAGTCCTGGTGGCTGCACGTGTGGGAGCGCGTGAGCGCCTACATCAAGAAGGCCGGCACGATCATCTTTGCCGCCGCCGTGGGCATCTGGTTCCTCTCCAACTTCGGCATGTATGACGGCGCCTTCACCTACCTCGCCGGCATCGACGAGATCGCCGACACCTACATGGACTACTCGATCCTCGCTGGCATCGGCAGCGCCCTGAGCTTCATCTTCGCGCCGCTCGGCTGCGCCTCTTGGCAGGCCGTCGCCTCCTCCATCTCGGCCCTCATCGCCAAGGAGAACCTCGTCTCCACGTTTGGCGTCCTGTTTGGCCTGGGCGATGCCACCGAGAACTCCCTGTCCATGTGGACGGGCTTCGCTGGCATGTTCACCGACGCCTCCGGCATGCTGCACGCCGGTGCCATGTGCGCCTTCGTGGCCTTCAACATGCTGGACGCCCCGTGCTTCGCTGCCATTGGCACCATCCGTCGACAGATGGACGACTCCAAGTGGTTCTGGGCTGCCATCGCCTACCAGTGCGGCTTTGGCTGGGTCGTTGGCCTGATTATCAACCAGCTCTGGGAGCTCATCGTGCTCGGCAACTTTGGCTTCTGGACCGTCGTGGCCTTTGCCTCGCTTGCCGGCATCCTGTTCATGCTCTTCCGTCCGGCGCCCAAGTTCGAGGGCAAGGACGAGCACATCCTCGACTCGCTTGCCGAGGCCGAGAAGTAACGGATTCGCTGCGGATCTGCTTGCTTGGGAGGGGTCGCCACCTGGCGGTCCCTCCTTTTTTTGTGTGCGGAGGCGGCCCGCGTGCGTGGCGGGCGCGAGGTGGGTGTCGCCATCGGTATTGCACGTCTCCGCCGTCCTGGACGTGTAAAACCGATGGCTTGGCGGAGGAGGGGGCACATCGCCATCGGTTATGCACGTCTCTAGAGCTTTAGGCATGCATAACCGATGGTTCGATTGAGGAGGCCGTGTAACGTGCAATAGCGATGGGCGTATGGAGCGGCTCGCGGGCGTGGCGGGGTATAGTTGCTGCGTACACGAGCGAGAGAGGTGCTTCATGAGTCAGGTCAAGGTTGGCATCATTGGCGCGATGGATTCCGAGGTGGCGCTGCTCAAGGCCAAGATGGAGGGCGCCCGCGTGCGCAGCGTCGCGGGCATGGAGCTTTGCGAGGGCATGCTTGCGGGCGTGCCCGCCGTGGTCGTGAAGTGCGGCGTGGGCAAGGTCAACGCCGCCGTCTGCGCACAGACGCTCACCTGCATCGAGGGCTGCACCCACGTGATTAACACAGGCGTGGCGGGCTCGCTCGACATGCGCATCGAGATCGGCGACATCGTAGTCTCCACCGAGGCCGTCGAGCATGACATGGACGTGACGCCCCTGGGCTATGCGCCGGGCGAGCACCCCGACGAGCACATCGTGGCCTTCGAGGCGGACCCCGCGCTGCGCCGCGCGGCGATGGCGGCGGCCCGTGAGGTGGGCGGCGTGCAGGTCTTTGAGGGACGCGTCTGCTCGGGCGACCAGTTCATTGGCTCGGCCGCGGCCAAGCAACGCATCATCGACACGTTTGGCGGCCTGTGCTGCGAGATGGAGGGTGCCGCAATCGCGCACGTGTGCCACCTCGCGGACGTGCCGTTTGTGGTGGTGCGCGCTATCTCCGACAAGGCCGACGATTCGGGCGACGTCTCCTACGCCGAGTTCGAGAAGGCTGCGGCGGCGCGCTGCGCGAGCATCGTGCTCGCGGCGCTACCTGCGATTGCGTAGCTGCTCGAACGACCGGGGCGTACGGCTCTCGCCTTGCATGCTGGGGTGATGCGTGCCGCCCGCTTGCTCTATTGGTTGGCGGCCGCGCCGCCTTGCGTGCCGGATGCGTCCTGCGTTGGCGTGCCCGGCACGTTTTCGTTTGTGCCGTTCGTGGTGGGGGAGGTGGCGTCTGGCGTCGTGGCCTCCTGCTCGCCGCCCTTGCTGGCGACGTCGCCGGCCGCGGGGCTCGCTGCGGTGGCGGCATGCTCGGCTGTGGTGGGAGACTGGGCCGTCTCGTGCGTCTTGGCCGCATGGGTGGCGGTCTCGGTGGTGGCAGCGGGCTGCTCGACGGCGCCGATGCGCTGGCCCAGGCCCTCGCCGTGCGTTGCCGCCATGATGACGAGGGCGGTCGCCGCCACGGCCACGAGCGATGAGACGACGGCCGCCGCCATGACGCGGCGGTGGACCGCCTGCTGGTGGCGCAGGTGCACGGCCTCGCGAATCGACGCGGGCGCCACGCGGGGCGCGGGCGCGTCCTGGCCGCTTGCGCCATAGGTGGGGGAGAGGGGCTCGTCCTCGCAACCCCTGCGGTCGAGCCCGTAGGGGTTGCCCTGATCGGCGGCCTCGTCGGTCGAGGCGAGCTCGCGCAACTTGTCGCTGCCGCGACGCAGCATGCCGCGGTAGAGCTGCGAGGCCACCGTCGAGACGACCGAGGCCACGGCCACGCCAATGAGCGAGCCCGCGATGCCGATCTTGCTCGAGAGGGCCACGCTCGTCACCGCGGCCAGGGCGCCGGCAACCACCTGCGAGAGCGACAGCTCGTCCAGAAGACCCTTGCGCGGGCCCTTCTCGTCCCGCGCGTTTCCCTGCTGCTGTGCCATGCTTGCGCTCCTACCGTTGTGGATGTGCACCACATTGTAGGGTGGCCGCCAGGAAGCGGCCGAAATACGCCCGCGCGCCACCTGCCAGATTCACCGCTCGTCCACATCGGTTTGGTTGGTTTGGGCGGGCGCGGTATCATACAAGGACAGCTCAAGGCGGTCTTCCGCCCATATCTGTACCCAAAACGAAGGGACAGCCCCTTGACCATTCGCACCCATCTCGTCCGTGCCGCCGCCGCCATCACCCTTGGCGCCACGGTTCTCACGGGCCTTCCCACGCTTGCCGTGGCCGATACGTCCGAGCAGCTCCAGGCCAAACTCGACGAGGCCAACGCACACCTGAGTGACCTCTACTCCCAGGCCGAGCAGGTCAGCGAGCAGGTCAACAACACGCAGGTTGACCTCGACAACACCAACGCCGAGATTGACCAGAAGAAGAGCGAGCTCGCCGAGGCCCAGGACGTACTCGCCAGCCGCGTGTCGTCCAACTACAAGACCGGCGGCGTCTCGCTTGTCTCGATTCTGTTTGATTCCACGAGCTTCGAAGACCTCGTCAACCGCGTCACGTACGCCTCCAAGGTGAGCGACTCCGACGCCCAGGTCATCCAGAACGTCAAGGACATCCAGGCCGAGCTCGACCAGAAGCAGGCCGAGCAGCAGCAGCTCCTGAGCGACCAACAGGCCCAGCAGGCCGAGCTCAATGACAAGGTCAACGAGGCCCAGAGCTACGTGAGCTCCCTTGACCAACAGGTCCAGGACGCCCTGGCCGCCGAGCAGGCCGCCCGCGAGGCCGAGCAAGAGGCCGCTCGCAAGGCAGCTGAGGAGAAGGCCGCCCAGGACAACTACGTGCCCGAGGGCAACGCCAACGCCGGCACCAACAACAGCGCGAACTCGAACAGCAACTCGAATTCGAACAACAACGGTAGCAACAACAACTCGGGCAATAACGGCAGCTCGTCCAACGGTGGATCCACCTCGGGCGGCAGCTCCATCGGCTCGGGTGCCCGCAACGCCATCATCAGCCGTGCCTACAGCCTCGTTGGCTGCGGCTATGTCTATGGCGCCTCCGGCCCCGACAACTACGACTGCTCTGGCCTTGTCCAGGCCTGCTACGCCGCTGCCGGCATCTACGTGCCGCACAGCTCCGCGCAGCTCGCTGGCTACTGCAACAAGCCGGCCTCCCAGGCCGAGCCGGGCGACATCGTGTGGAGGCCGGGCCACGTGGGCATCTACATCGGCGGTGGCACCACGATTGAGGCCTTCAGTCCGTCCCAGGGCTGCGGTTATGGCTCACTCTCGAGCTTCTCGCGCGCCGGCTCTGCCGTCTAGCGCCTGCCACATAGAGAGTTGCGGCTGCGGCCGCCTTGCATCAGCAGGGCGGCCGCTTTTTGTGTTGGTACGACACTACGTGTTCGAGGCGCTGCGCGCAGTCACCGCCTACAGATTCCTAGGAAAATGCCGTTATACATATCCTTTAAATACGCCTAACGACATTTTCCTAGGAATCTGCGGGAGGCTAGGAATGTATGGAGGGGCGACTCGTATGGATCCGATGCCGGCATCGCCATAGTGCCCCGTCGATGCCGGGCTCCGTTGGCGTCGGCCTAACAAAACGCCCCAGAAGGCGCTGAGACGTCTTCTGGGGCGCAAACGTTGCTTGTCGCTGGCGGGGGCCGCTCCCTAGCTAGGCAAGCAGGCCTTGTGGGTGCTTTTCGCGCGTCGTTACTTGCACAGGCCCTCGCCAAGGCTCTCAAGCCCTTTGAGGGCCTTCTCGCCATCTTCGGGGCCATGCATGTTGCTCACGATGTCCGAAAGGTGCTTGCTGTCGAGGTAGCCGCTGATGAGCGCGCCCAGCTCCTGCCAGACGGGCAGCGTGGGGCATACCTTGGTGCGGGGGCACAGCGTGCCGCTCGAGCAGTCAAGGCACGACACAGGGGCCAGCGAGCTGCCCTCCGCGGCGCGGATGATCTCGCCCAGGGTGTACTCGGACGGCTCGCGGCGCAGCCGGTAGCCGCCGCCCTTGCCGCGCTGGCTCACGACGAAACGCGCCTTGTGCAGCGACGCCATGACCTGCTCGAGGTACTTGCGCGAGATGCCCTGTCGTTTGGAGATGTCGCCAAGCGACACCCAGGCGTCCTCGCCCTGGCTCATGGCGAGGTCGGCCATGACGCGCAGGGCGTAGCGGCCCTTTGTCGAGATGCCGGAGGCCATCGTCTACTCCTCGCCCTTGACGGGCACCGGGTTGCCATTCTCGTCGGTGCCGTCCTCGGTGGTCGTGGCCTTGCGCGATTCGTCGGGGTGAGCGAGCATCTCGTCGAGCGTGCGCCAGGCGAGCTCGGCGCACTTCACGCGGGCGGGCATGTGCGAGATGCTCTGCAGGTCAGCGGCTTCGTCGAGCTCTTCGAGCACGTCGGTGTCCTTCTGCTCGCCGCGGATCATCTGGCCAAAAAGGTGACAGAGCTTGCGGGCGTTCTCGGGGGTCTCGCCCACCATGAGGTCGCTCATCATGTCGGCCGAGCCCTGCGATACGGCGCAGCCGTGGCCGGTCCAGGAGACCTCGGCGATGGTGCCGTCGTCTCCCAGGCGTACGTCGAGCACGAGGTCGTCGCCGCAGCTGGGGTTGATGCCCTCGTGCGAGAGCGTGGGCTCGCTCATCTTGTACTTGTAGTCGGGGCTGCTCACGTGGTCCATGAGCGCGCGGCTGTAGACGTTAGCCATGGAAGACCTCCCAGACGAACTTGAGGCCAGCGACGAGCTGGTCAATGTCGCCCTTGTCGTTGTAGAACGCCACGCTCGCACGGCAGCAGCTCTCGATGCCCATCCAGGTAAGAAGCGGCTGCGCGCAGTGGTGGCCGGCGCGGATGGCGACGTCCTTGGTGTCGAGCAGGCTCGAGACGTCGTGCGGGTGTATGCCCTCGACGTTGAACGAGACGGCACCCACGTGGGCGCGCGGGTCTGCCGGGCCCACGATCTGGATGAAGGGGAGGACCTGGAGTTGCTCGCACAGGTAGGCTGCCAGCTCGCGCTCGCGCTCCTCGAGGGCGTCGCGGTCGTGCGCCTCGAGGTAGTCGAGGGCCGCGCCCGTGGCGTAGATGCCCGCGGCGTCCTGCGTGCCCGCCTCGAACTTCTCGGGGATGGGCGCCCAGACGGCGTCGGTCTCGCTCACTGAGTCGATCATCTCGCCGCCGGTGAGGAAGGGCGGCAGGGCCTCAAGCAGGCTGCGCTTGCCCCACAGCCCGCCAATGCCCATGGGACCGCCCAGCTTGTGGGCCGAGAAGGCCAGGGCATCGACACCAAGCTCGGTGACGTCGACGCGGACGTGCGGCAGCGACTGCGCGGCGTCGGCGATGACGGTGGCGCCGTGGGCATGCGCTGCGTCGGCGATGGCGCGCACGGGGTTCTCGACGCCCAGCACGTTGGAGACGTGCGTCACCGAGACGATGCGGGTGCGCTCGGCGATTTTTGCAGCAATCTCCTCGGGCGTGATGACGCCCTGGTCGTTGGGGCGCAGGTAGACGAGCCTGGCCCCGGCCGCGCGGCAGACCTGCTGCCAGGGGATGAGGTTGGAGTGGTGCTCCATGATTGAGATGCACACCTCGTCGCCCTCGTGCAGGACGCTCGGCCCCAGGGTCTTGGCGATGAGGTTCAGCGACTCGCTCGCGTTGCGCGTGAAGATGACCTCGTCGGGGTCGGTGGCGCCAATGTAGCGGGCAACCTTGGCGCGCGCGTCGGCGATGGCCTGCGTGGCGTCGACCGAGAGCTGGTAGAGGCCGCGCAGGGGGTTTGCGTTCATCGTCTCGTAGAACGAGCGCTGGGCGTCGAGTACCGCGGCGGGTCTCTGCGCGGTGGCCGCGCTGTCGAGGAACGCGAGCTCGGGATGGCTCGCGAGCAGCGGGAAGTCTGCCTTGTAGGGGTTGGTGGCGATGTCTTGGGACATGGGTGTCCTCCTTTACTGCTCGAGCGCGCGGGCGCCGTCCGCGACGGAGGCCTCGATCTCTGCGGCGGCATCGTTGCCCAGGGTCTCGCGGGCCCAGGCTACGACGGCCGAGGGCGCAGCGCCGGGAAGCGTCGCGGCGGCGTCCTCCACGATGGCGCGGCGGAACAGCCCCTCGACCTCCTCCTCGGTGAGGCCACGGTCTGCGAGGTAGGCGAGCTGGTCGGGCGAGATGGAGCCGATGGCGGCGCCGTGGTTGCCCTCGACGTCGTCCTCGTCGCACAGGATCGTGGGCAGCGTCTTGTTCACGACGTCGTCGCCGCAGACGAGCACGGTCTCCTGCTCGGTGCCCTTGGCACCCTTGCAGCCGTGGACGAGGTCGATCGTGGCGCGCAGGGCCTTGTGGGCGTCGTCTGACAGCACGCCCGTCATGGCGAGGTTGGCACGCGCGTGGCGGCCGCGCACGGGGACCTCGTAGCCAAGGTCGAGCTTCTCGCCCTTGCCCGCGAGATAGCGAAGCGACAGGTCGAGGCGGCTGCGGTCTCCGGTGAGGTCGACGTTGGTGCCCAGGGCCGTGGTGGCGGCGCCGATGACGTACTGGCGCACCTCGACCTCGGCGCGGTCGTCGGCGACGATGCCCATGCTGTCGAGGTACTGTTCGCCCGCTGTGGCGGCGACGAGCAGCGTCACGGTCACGTGGCTGCCCGTCTCGGCGTGGATGCGCAGGGCGTGCCCGGCCGTGACGGGGGCGTCGTCGGCCTCGCGCGGCTGGTCGGCCTCGCGTGCCTGCGCCTCGTTGGCGGCGGCGCCCTCGCGTGC
>OOBJ01002019.1_pt1 | contig 11277 bp, 12 predicted proteins | sample 1671331 | NCBI WGS metagenome assembly OOBJ01 (sample SAMN06348145, study PRJEB24527) | human gut metagenome | biome: human gut; feature: ankylosing spondylitis patient; material: feces | host: Homo sapiens | place: China | collected 2015-10 | reverse complement strand
CGGGCGCGAGGAACTCGCTCCTCGCGCCCGCCTTGTCTTACAGCTCGTCGGTGTCGAGCCAGATGGTGAAGGGACCGTCGTTCACGAGCGTAACATCCATCATTGCGCCAAAGACGCCGCGGCCCACGTGCCCGGCGCCCAGGCTCTGCTCGGCACGCTCGCAGAGGTGCTCGTAGAGGGTGCTTGCCACGTCGGGCGCCGCCGCGTCGGTAAACGACGGCCTGCGCCCGCGCCTGCAGTTGGCGTAGAGCGTGAACTGGCTCACGATGAGCGCCTCGCCACCCACGCTCGCAAGCGACAGGTTGGTCTTGCCCGCCTCATCCTCGAAGATGCGCAGGCCCAAGATCTTGTCCCACAGCTTGTCTGCCACGGCCTCGTCGTCGCCATGACCCACGCCAAGCAGCACAAGCAGCCCCTTGCCGCAACTGCCCGTGACCTCGCCCTCCACCGTGACGCTCGCATGCCTCACGCGCTGGATAAGTGCTCGCACGGTGCCTCCTAGAGGTTGTAGATGGCGCTGAACTTCTCGGTGAGGTAGCGCGTGTAGTGGCTTGCGTCGATGGGCCCGCCGCACGCCGCCTCGATGAGAGGTATCGGGTCGATGGTGCGACCGTGGCGCCAGACACGCTCGCGCAGCCACGCGCGTATGGGCTCGAGGTCGCCGCTCGCGCACGCACCCTCGAAGTCGACGCCGCCCGCGCGCATGGCGTCGAGCAGCTGCGCGCCATAGGCGCCGCCCAGCGCGTAGGTAGGGAAGTAGCCCATGTCGCCACAGGACCAGTGGACGTCCTGCAGGCACCCCAGGGTGTCGCTTGGCACCTCGAGGCCCAGGTAGCTGCGGTAGCGCTCGTTCCACAGGGCGGGGACGTCGGCCGCGGTGGCCTTGCCGTCGAAGAGCAGCTGCTCGATCTCGTAGCGAATGATGATGTGGAGCGGGTAAGTGAGCTCGTCGGCCTCGGTGCGCACGAGGCCCGGCTCGGCGCGGTTCGTGGCGAGGTAGAGGTCACGCGCGCTCACGCCGTCGAAGCGGCCCGGGAAGTGGCGGCGCAGGGTGTCGAGAAGCACGGGCGCAAAGGCCTCGGAGCGGCCCACGTAGTTCTCGAAGAAGCGGCTCTGGCTCTCGTGCACGCCGCTCGAGACGCCACCGTTCAAGATCGTGCGGTCGTAGGCAGGGTCGATGTTCTGCTCGTACATCGCGTGGCCGCCCTCGTGAAGCATCGAGTAGACGTTGCTGATGACGTCGTCCTCGTAGACGTGCGTGGCGATGTAGGCGTGGCGGCTGCAGACCGAGTCGGTGAAGGGGTGCTCGGTCTCCGACAGGGTGAGGGCGCTGGCGCGCAGGCCCTCGACGCGGAGCAGGTCACGCGCGAGCTCCATCTGGGTGTCGTGGTCGAACGTGCCCTCGATGCAGCCGCGGCTGGGCTGCCAGCCGCGCTCGCGAATGGCGGCCACGAGCGGCACGACGCAGTTCTTGACCTCGGCAAAGAACCGGTTGTAGAAGGCGCGGGAGGTGCCGCGCTCGTAGGCGTCGAGCCAGGTGTCGTAGGGGTCTGCCTCGGGCGCGCGCAGCTTGGCGATGGTGCGCATGGAGCTCACCATCTGGTCGAGGTAGGGCGCAAAGCTTGCCCAGTCGTTGGCGCCCTTGGCGCGGGTCCAGACGTTTTGGGCCTCGCAGCACAGCTTCGCGAAGCCGGCCTGGACGTCTGCGGGCACGTCGACGCGCTCGGATCGCTCGCGCGCGAGCACGTGCACCTGCGCGGTGCGGGTCTCGTCGAGCTCGCCTGCCGCCACAGCCTGGCCCAAGCGGTCGAGCACCTGGCCGGTCTTCTCGCAGCACAGAAGCTCGTGGACCTCCTCCTCGAGGGTGGCCAGTGCCTCGGCGCGCGGACTCGCGGCCTCCTCGGGGTCGCAGGTCTCGCCCGCGAACATGATCGAGGTTGTGGCGTGGCGGTGGGCAAACAGGTGGGCCTGCAGAGAGTCAAGCTTGCGCAGGTCCTCTTCGATGGTGGGCATGGTCTCCTCCTTGGTGGTTGGATGAGTCGAGTGTACTCGCTACGCGGGCCTGCGGGGTGGGGCGGCGGCCGCGGGCCCAGACCCGCGCGACCGTCCCACCTCACCCAAGCCAGACCTTCGCGTCCGTCCTTCTCGTTCGAAAAAAACATGACGCCCGCCCGCACCCCTGGCTCTGCGTTTTCTGTCGGGGCGGGGGAGCGCCGTGCCATGAGTTGCATAATTATTAGGACTTCTCGGCGTGTCCCGGACGCGCCCTGATGCGTCATCCCCGACGCTGCTCGCACAAGACTGAGGAGAACTTCATGAAGTACTTCGGAACCGACGGCTTCAGGGGCCGCGCCAACGAGGGCCTCACGGTTGACCACGCCTTCGCCATCGGCCGCTTCGTGGGCTGGTACTATGGCCTGCGCGAGGGCCGCAAGGCCAAGGTCGTCATCGGCAAGGACACGCGTCGCTCCAGCTACATGTTCGAGTACGCGCTGGGCGCGGGCCTCGTGGCCTCCGGTGCCGACGCCTACCTGCTCCATGTCACCACCACCCCGTCGGTGAGCTACGTCGTGCGCAGCGAGGACTTCGACTGCGGCATCATGATCACGGCCAGCCACAACCCCTATACCGACAACGGCATCAAGCTCATCAACTCGGGCGGCTACAAGATGGAGCCCGAGGTCCTCGAGATGGTCGAGGACTACATCGACGGCAAGATGGACGTGCCCCTTGCCACGGGCGAGGACATCGGCCGTACGATTGACTATGTCGAGGGCCGCAACCGCTACATCGGCTTCCTCATCTCCTCGGCGAGCTTCTCGATGCACGGCATGCGCATCGGCCTCGATTGCGCCAACGGCTCGTCGACCCCCATTGCCAAGGGCGTGTTTGACGCGCTGGGCGCCAAGACCTACGTGGTGTCATCAACCGCGGCTGCGGCTCGAACCACATCGAGCAGCTCCAGAACCTCGTGAGCGAGAAGGGCCTCGACGTTGGCTTTGCCTTCGACGGAGACGCGGACCGCTGCATCGCGGTCGACGAGCACGGCAACGTGGTCGACGGCGACCTCATCATGTACGCCTGTGGCACCTACCTGCACAAGATCGGCCAGCTCAAGGGCGACACCGTGGTCACCACGGTCATGAGCAACCTGGGCCTGTACAAGGCTCTCGAGCGCGCCGGTCTCAAGTACGAGCAGACCGCCGTGGGCGACAAGTACGTCTCGGCCTGCATGGTCGAGAATGGCTATTCGCTGGGCGGCGAGCAGAGCGGTCACGTGATCTTCTCCAAGTACAGCAACACCGGCGACGGCATCAACACGAGCCTGCGCATCATCGAGGCCATGCTGGGCCAGAAGAAGACCCTCTCCGAGCTCTGCGAGCCGGTCACGATCTATCCGCAGCTGCTCAAGAACGTCGTGGTGGCCGACAAGGAGACCGTCATGGCCGACGAGCGCGTCAAGACCGCCGTGGCCGGCGTCGAGACGGCGCTCGAGGGCGAGGGCCGCGCGCTGGTTCGCGCGAGCGGCACCGAGCCGCTGGTTCGCGTGATGGTCGAGGCCGCGACGCCCGCCATCTGCGAGAAGTACGTCGACGAGGTGGTCAAGGTCATCGAGTCACTGTAGCCCGAACGCATTCGTGGCCGCGTCCCGGCGTGGGGCGCGGCCTTCTTTGTCTAGGAGGCACCCATGAGGCTCATCCTCACCGACATCGACCGCACCGTCCTGCCGTTTGGCGAGCAGGTCGTGCCCGAGCGTACGCGTGCCGCCCTGCGCGCGGCCGTGGCGGCGGGGCACGCCGTGGGTCCCTGCACGGGCCGCTCCGCATCATGGGCAAAGATCCTGTTCGACAACGACGACGCGTGCGTCTCGACCTGCATCGCCACCAACGGCCTGCAGGTCTACCACGCGGGCGAGAAGATCCTCGAGAAGACGATTCCCGTCGAGCTCGTGGCCCGCATGGCGCAGGTCGTGGAGGGCGTCGAGCATGCTGGCCTCGTCTACTTCGAGGACGCCCAGCCGATGCTGTGCCGCGGCACGCGTGACGACCTGCTCGTGGCGTTTCCCTCCTATGGCAAGATCTGCACGCCGTCCGAGCTGCCCGCCCATGACGTGGTGAAGGTCAACGCCTTCGTGGCGGGCGACCTCGACGCCACCTACGAGCTTGCGCACACGCTTTCTGCCGAGGTGGGCGAGCTTGACTTCGACGTGCCGCAGGTAGGCTTCACCAACATCATGCCGGCGGGTTGGAACAAGGGCGCTGCCGCCCTCTACCTGCGCGACTACCTGGGTATCTCTGAGGACGACGTCTTTGTCTTTGGCGATGCCGAGAACGACCTGACGATGCTCGAGGCCGTGAAGAACTCCGTGGCCGTGGCGAACGCGACGCCCGCCGCTGCGGCCGCCGCCCGCTGGCACATTGGCCCCTGTGCCGACGAGGCCGTGGCCGACGCGGTACTGGCCCTTGCCCGTGGCGAGTTCCCGTTCACGCGCTAGGGCCCGGCGCCCGCTTGTCTGCTCCCTTCACAGATTCCTAGGAAAATGACGTTATCGCTATCCGTTAAATGCGGATAACGGCGTTTTCCTAGGAATTTGCGGTTGTTGGCGAGTGGGTGACGATGGCTGGTCGTGAGTGATGCCACCGACCGACTGCATGCGCAAAGAGGGAGCCGCGGGCCTGTGCCTGCGACTCCCTCTGCGTTTCTCGCGCCGTTGGTGCTTCTCGGACTCGCCGTGCTGCTCGAGCTACTTCACGACGCCCTTGCGCAGCAGGATGTTGGCGTAGGTGGCCTCCTCGGAGGTCGCCACGATGGCGTAGGTCTTGCGGGCGCGCTCGATGAAGGCGTCGTGCTCCATGTGCGTGATCTTCACGTCGCCGCAGTGCTTGGCGATGATCTCGCGGTAGGTGGCCCAGATGGGCGGCTCGTCGGGCGTGGGCGACTCCATCATCGCGACGGGGCTCTCGACGTAGTCGTCGAGCGGCATGAGCGTGAGGATCGATTCGAGGATCTCGGGTACGCCCAAGCCAATGCAGCGAACGAGCAGGTTGCCGCTCGAGGTGGCGGGGTAGTTGCCGTCGGACAGGACGATCTCGTCACCGTGGCCCATCTCCATAAGGACCTTGAGCAGGTCGGGGGAGACGTTCTTGGGGATTCCGTTCAGCATGTTCGCTCCTTCGTCGTCGCCGGGTGGCGCATGGCCAATGGATGGGGCCGCGTGCGGCCTGGTCTCGTTATAGCGAGTTGGCCGGCGATGCGCGGCATCGCATCCGCCAGCGAGCCAAAGCGTTCCATGGGCGCATCCGGCGAAATGTTGATGACGTGGCGCGCCCATCCGGCCCGCTCCGCCGCCCACCGCTGCGCCAAGGGTGCCTAGTCCCTCAGCGTGTTGCCGCGGTCGAGCGAGGTGAAGCCCAGGCGGAAGTAGTCCCAGCGCAGGTAGGACAGGGCGTCCTCGACTACCTCGCCGGTGGCCAGCACCGTCTGCTTGTGCTCGCGCACCGCGGGCATGGGCCCGGTATAGCCCAGCACCTCGGCGGCCTCGGGCGGCGCTGGGAAGACCACGTCGTCGACCTCGGTGGCCTGCTCGTCGTTCAGCGAGATGTTGAAGTCCTCGCGCACGCGGCTGTAGACCGAGACGTACTCGCTGGGGTCGAGGTCGCCGCGCACGAGGCGGCTGGGGATGTAGGAGCGCTGCAGCACCACCGGCACGTCTCCGCTGCTGCGCACGCGCACTATCTTGTGGTAGCCCTCGCCGGGGGCCAGGTGCATCATCTTGCGAACCTCGGGGTCGTCACCGGGCTCCATCGACACCACGCGCACGGTCTCGGCGTTCGTGGCCCCCTCCCACGGCTCCATGTCCGTGAGTTCCACGAGCCTACGCTTGCGGGTGCGCGAGACGAAGGTCCCCTTGCCCTGGCTGCGCACGAGGTAGCCCATGTTCACGAGTTCGCGCAGGGCGCGCACGATGGTGATGGAGCTCACGCCGTAGCGCTCGATGAGCTCGGACTCGCTGTAGAAGCGCTGGCCGTTCTCAAACTTCTTGCTCTCGATCTCGCGGCGGAGGTCTTCCTTGATCAAGGCGTACTTGGGGGTCTTCATGCACATCACCGTTTGCGGAAAGCCGCCCACGGGCCAGCGGTTGCGCGGGCGCGGGGCAGCGGCCAACATACTATATTGAGTATAAAGAAGGGGTATTTGAGAGAAATGTGCCCCTTCGGCGAACGTTTCGATACGGCGGACCGCGGGCACCTAGGCCGGCGGCAACCTCATTCGCGCATGCGAGAAGGGACGGGCATGGCTACGTACGCAATCAAGGCAGACAGGTTCTTCCTGCCGGGCTCCTCGGTCGATGGCGGGTACCTCACCGTGAGCGACGGGGTCTTTGGCACCTGGAGCGCGCAGGCGCCCGAGGGCGTCGAGGTGTGCGACTACACGGGCAGCTGGATTGCCCCCGGCATGGTCGACACCCACATCCACGGCTTCTACAACCACGCCACGATCGACGCTGACGCCGCTGGCATCAACGCCTCGAGCGAGGCGCTTGCCCGCTGCGGCACCACGTCGTGGGTCCCCACGACCTTCACCGACGACGCCGAGCACATCGGCGAGTGCTGCGCTGCCATCGCCAAGGCCGACGAGGTGCGCGGCGCAGACTTCCGCGGCGCCCACATTCAGGGCATCTACCTTGAGGGCCCCTTCTTCACGATGAAACACGTGGGCGCCCAGAACCCTGCCTACCTCATCGACCCCTCCTACGAGGTCTTCGCCAAGTGGCAGAATGCCGCGGGCGGCCGCATCGTCAAGAGCGCCCTTGCCCCCGAGCGCGAGGGCTCCGAGGCCTACATCGCCGCGCTCGACGCCGAGGGCGTCGTCACCTCGATCGGTCACTCCGACGCCACTTACGAGGAGGCGCTTGCCGCGGTGAACGCCGGAGCCACCTGCTTCGTACACACCTACAACGGCATGCGCGGCCTGCACCACCGCGAGCCGGGCACCCTGGGCTGCGCCATGGCTACGCCCGAGACCTATGCCGAGGTCATCTGCGACGGCAAGCACGTGCAGCCTGCCGCCATCAAGGCACTCGTGCGCGCCAAGGGCTGGCAGCACAGCGTGCTCATCACCGACTGCCTGGGCTGCGGCGGCATGCCCGAGGGCCACTACATGAGCGGAGGCCTGCCCGTCGTCATGAAGGATGGTCTGTGCTACCTCGAGAACGAGGACGGCTCCATCGGAAACATCGCCGGCTCGGTGCTCACCCTCGCCCGCGGCGTCAAGAACGTGGTCGACTGGGGCATCGCGAGCGCCGACGAGGCCATTCGCATGGCCACCGAGGTCGCCGCTCGCTCCGCGCGCATCGACGCGCGCTGCGGCTCCATCAAGCCGGGCCGCGACGCCGACTTCGTCGTCTTCGACCACGAGCTCAACCTGCGCGAGACCTACCTTGCGGGCGAGTCGCTGGGTGCCCCGGAGTACTAAACCCGGCATCTAGCTAGAATTTCAAACAACGTTTCAGGCGGCCTTCAACGTAGTTTTGGAGGCCGCCTGCTTTATGTAATACGACCGTTCACGCCCAGAATTGAAACGGTTACAGAAGCGATACACGAATCGTTGACAGAGTTCATATACTAACTCGTGGACCCAAGGGCCCGGGTCTGCCCACGCGCCTCCGGCGTGGGGCGCGTAGGTAAACAGGCGCCACCCAACCTGGGAGGTGGTTGGCGCCAGGGATCGGGTGATCCCGAGAAAGAGAAGAGAGGGTGAATTGGAATGGGCTTTCCGCAGATCATAGCTCTTACTGTGTACGCGGCGTTTGTCACCTGGGAGATGCTGGGACCGCAGTTCTACCTGTCGAAGCCGGTTATCGCTGGCCTGTTCGCAGGCGCCGTCATGGGTGATGTGGCCACGGGCCTCTTCATCGGCGGTACGCTTCAGCTCATGGTCCTCGGCGTTGGCACCTATGGTGGCTCGTCGATTCCCGACTACATGTCCGGCGCCCTGATCGGCACCGCCTTCGCCGTCACGACCGGCTCGACCGAGATCGGTCTTGCCATCGCCGTGCCCGTGGGCCTGCTGCTCGTTCAGTGCGACATTCTCGGCCGCTTCTGCAACACCGCGTTCCAGAACATGGCCGATGCCGGTGCTGAGGAGAAGAACTGGCGCAAGGTCGAGCTCGGCTGCCTGCTGGGCACGATTCCTTGGTGCCTCTCCCGCGCCATCCCCGTCTTCCTGTGCCTCGCCCTTGGCCAGGACGTCGTCGCCAGCCTCGCCGCCGCCGCTCCCGAGTGGCTGCTCAACGGCTTCAAGTGCGTCTCCGGCATGCTCCCCGCTGTCGGTATCGCCATCCTGCTTCACTTCATGCCGCTCAACCGCTTCTGGCCGTACGCCCTTCTCGGCTTCGTGCTTGCCGCCTACCTCAACGTCCCCATGCTGGGCGTTGCTCTCGTGGGCCTCGCCTTCGCTGCCGTGAAGTACTACGAGTTCACTCAGCAGAAGCCGGCCGTTGCCGCTGTGGCTGCTAGCACCGAGGGAGGGACCATCGATGACGACGAGTAACACCGCTCTTTCGCAGAAGACGCTCAACAAGGTCTTCTGGCGCTGGTACTTCTGGGGCCAGATCGGTTGGAACTACGAGAAGATGCAGGGCTCGGGCTACTGCTACGCCATGATGCCCGCCCTGAAGGAGATCTACACCAACGAGGACGACCTGCAGGTTGCCGTGAAGAACCACCTTCAGTTCTTCAACACGACGCCCGACATGGCCTTCATCATCCTCGGCATTGACTGCGCCATTGAGCCCGAGCTCAAGCTCGACGGCATGGAGGCCGTCAGCGGCATCAAGACCGGCCTCATGGGCCCGTTCGCTGGCGTGGGCGACTCCATCTTCGGCGTCGTCATCCCGACGATCTTTGGCGCCATCGCCGCCTACATGGCTCTCGACGGCAACCCCGTGGGCTGCTTCATCTGGATTGCCATGGGCGTTGTGACGACCATCATCCGTTGGTTCCTGTTCAAGATCGGCTACACGCAGGGCCAGTCCGCGGTCGGCACGATCGCCGAGAACATGAAGCCCATCACCGACGCCGCCTCCATCCTGGGCCTTGTCGTCGTTGGCGCCCTCGTGTGCTCCGTCGTCTCGATCCACGCGCCCGGCACGTTCACCTTTGGTGACGTCTCGCAGCCTGTCCAGGACCTGCTCGATGGCATCATGCCGTCCCTGCTTCCCCTGTGCGGCACTGCTCTCGTGTATTGGCTGCTCTCCAAGAAGGGTATGACTTCCAACAAGGCGATTCTCATCGTCATCGTTGTTGGTCTGCTGCTTGGCTGCACCGGTATCCTGGCTAAGTAGACCCTAATCTGAGGAGGTAGCACTATGGCTGACGAATTCGAGGGCATGCCCGGCATTGTTGCGATCCGCATTGATGACCGACTGATTCACGGGCAGGTCGTGGCCTATTGGTCGAACTCGCTCAAGCTCACGCGCATTATGGTTGCCAATGATCAGGTGGCTGCCGATGACATGCGCAAGTCGGTTTTGAGGATGGCGGCCCCTGCTGGCATCAAGACCTCGATCATTCCGGTCGAGCGTGCTGCCAAGCAGATTCTCGAGGGCAAGTATGCCGGCCAGCGCGTGTTCCTTATCGTGAACTCGCCCGCTGACATCATTCGCCTCATCGACCTTGGCCTGCCCATCACGACGATCAACATCGGCAACATGGGCGGCAAGGACGATACGCACGTCGTCAAGAAGTACGTTAACGTCACCGACGAGCAGGAGCAGCAGTTCCGTGACCTGCTGGCCCGCGGCATCGAGATCACCACGCAGCTCGTTCCGCAGGACCCGGTGACCCACCTCACGGACTTCCTGAAGTAGGGCCCAATCGAGAGGGGTCGGGCGCCAACGCACCCGACCCCTCTTTTTGAGGGCGGGCTCCTCCCGGCGACCCGGGACGAGCCGGTCCATGCGTGCCAGGCGGGCGGTCTGGCACGCATGGGCTCAAAACCCAGCGTATGCATCGTGTTCGCAAAGACCCAAAGAAGGGGAGGACTTGCATGAACAAGACCGCCGAGCGTTTCAAGGCAGAGATCATCAAGCGCATCGATGAGGTCACCGACGGCCAGGAGGACGCCATCCACGAGGCCGCGACCATCTTTGCCGACACCATCGAGCGCGGCGGTATCATCCGCGCCTTTGGCTCGGGCCACTCGTTTGGTAACGCCCTCGAGATCTGCGGCCGCGCTGGTGGCTACATCCAGACCCGCATCATCCGCGAGCCGTCCAACGGCATCTACGAGATGCTCAACGGCACGGGCGAGCAGTTCATGCACAAGCTCGACCTGCGCCCGCAGGACTGCCTCGTGGTCATCTCGAACTCGGGCCGCAACCCCCTGGGCATCGACATCGCCGAGCTCGCCCAGAAGAAGGGCGTCAAGACGATCGTCGTCACCGCGCTCGAGGTCTCCAAGGCCGGCACCTCACGCCGCGCCGACGGCAAGCTCCTTTATGAGTTTGGCGACGTCGTGCTCGACAACAAGAGCTCGTTTGGCGACGCCTGCATCGACGTCGAGGGACTTGACACCAAGGTGGGCGGCACCTCGCTCTACACCGGTTGCATGCTGCTCGACTGCGCCATCATGGAGTCGCTCGACATCCTGCTCGAGCGCGGCTGTCATCTCGCCCAGGGTCACCTCTACGAGCGACCGCTCGATGCCGAGCTCTTCACGCAGAAGTATTTGACAACGGCCACGGCCTAATTCAAGGAGATCATTTTGGTCAAGCCAATTGAAAAACCCGCCATCAAACACCGCAAGATGAACGATGTGCGCTTGGTCGTCGGCATCGGTGCTTCCGCAGGCGGGCTTGAAGCTTTGCAGCAGTTTTTCCTCAAGCTGCCCGCAAACTCCAACATCGCCTTTGTGATCGTGCAGCACCTCTCGCCCGATTACAAAAGCCTGATGGCCGAGATTCTCGGCAAGTACACGCCCATGCAGGTCGTTCAGGCCGAGCATCTGCAGGAAGTGGCGCCCAACAGGGTCTACCTGATTCCTCCGAAGAAGAATCTCACCATTAAGGCCGGGCATCTGCTTCTCACCGACTACGACCATCGCGCGATCAACCATCCGATCGACGTGTTCTTCACGTCGCTTGCCGAAGAAAGCTGCGACCGCGCCGTGGGCATCGTGTTGTCCGGCACGGGCTCCGACGGCACCAACGGCATCAAGTCCATTAAGGAGCACGGCGGCATCGTGATGGCGCAGGATCCCAAGAGCGCCAAGTTC
>OOBJ01002011.1_pt1 | contig 11321 bp, 7 predicted proteins | sample 1671331 | NCBI WGS metagenome assembly OOBJ01 (sample SAMN06348145, study PRJEB24527) | human gut metagenome | biome: human gut; feature: ankylosing spondylitis patient; material: feces | host: Homo sapiens | place: China | collected 2015-10 | reverse complement strand
AAAACCGACCTCCTAAAATTAGATTTTTAGGTCTAACTTTAGGGGGTCGGTTCAGCATTTTCCTGCAGCAACGGTCTTTTATTTTATATGTATAAACTTTTAGCTTGCAGCTTCCTGCTCCACTCCGCGCACACGCGTAAAGTACGAATACAAGGCTAAGGCCATAAGCACGCAACCGGCAAACACAAGCACATAACGCGAGCTCATAAAGCTGCCCAAGGCACCGCCAACAAGCGGTCCTACAACACCGCCAAACTGCTGCGCGCTCGTAACCAGGCCAAAGGCCTTACCGCGCATATTAGCAGCAGTAACACGCGTCAGGTTAGCATTGATATTAGGCACAGCGCCTGCCAGGAACAGGCCGTAAACAAACTGAATAGCTGCAAACTGCCAAACAGTATTGATGAACACCTGGAAAAGATTAATAAAACCGGCAATAAAGGTTACAATGCAGAAAACGCGCACATAACCGAAGCGTTGACCGCGTTTTCCCCAAAACGGCGCAGCCAAAATGCCGGTAATGCCGGACAGTGAGAAAACTACACCGGACATCTTGATAGCAGCATCACCCATATCATGCATCAGCTCGCCTACGTACAATGTAATCAGCGGCTGAATCAGCATTACGCAGGTCTGCACCACAAAGAACATAGCCATAATATACAACAGGCCCTTGTTATGCAAAGCATTCTTTAAATCTGCCAGCAGATTGCTTGCTTCGCGCGCGCCCTTATTCAGTACGGACATATCCTTAACGATAAACACTACGGCACTAGTTGCAATAAACAAGGCCAAACTACCTACATAAAACGAAGCACGCATGCCAAACCAGCTGCTCAGATAACCGCCCATCAACGGTCCCATGATGGTGCCGCTGGCTACCGCAGTCTGCATCAGTCCCATACCCCAGCCCATACGCTCCTCCGGTAAGGATGAAGATGCCATCGACATGCAGGCAGGCACAAAGCCGGCAACAACACCGCACACAATACGCACAAGCAGAAGCTGATAGACATCATGACAGACGCCGGTCAGGAAATAGGTCAGCGCCAGGCCATAGCCGGCGCGAATCGCCATCTTCCTCTGCCCGACATGGTCAGCCAATGCGCCCCAATAAGGTGCCATCACGGCAGAACCCATAAAGGTTACGGCAAAGGTAATACCTGCCCAGAAGTTAACGTCAGGTTGAGCAACATGCAGCTCGCGCAGCAGATAAACAGGCAAAAACGGTATGCACATTGTATAGCTGGCGCAGCACAAAAATACTCCCAGCCACAATACAGGCAAATTTGCCTTCCAGCTGCTTTTGTTGTCAGAAGTAAAAGCTTGTATTGACATTTTATCTCCCTCTCATCTCTCTAATTGCTATTATAACACAATGCAGGCAGATAGTCACAGCAGATAAATGCCGAAGCTTTTTCTTTCTAGACAATAGATACACTTTTAGCGTATAATATTGTTTAGATTAAATTCGTATTGTTAGCGATAAAGTAAATCGCTGACAACTTTATCAGCGTAAAAATCAAAATGCAGACCTTGAGCCTGTAAAGGAGAGTGCAGAATTTGAAACCTTATAGCATGCAAGAATTAGAAGAATGCGGCTTTTTATCAAAAATGTTCGGCAGCAAGCCGACCGAAAACGGCTGGAAGGAGCTCAACAATCTGTTGGCTGCAGCTCCCGATACTTTAGCAGTCAGTGCCGATGATGTACATCACGCTCTGAAAAAATGGGGCGTAAAATTCAACAATGATAATTTCAACCAACGCAGCGGTATTTACCGCAAGCTGGCGGATGTTATCTTTACCGAAGTACAAAATAAAGAAGACAGCCTTTGGGCGCAGCTTGCACACTTAGCTGAAATTTTGGAGCTGCCGCCGCATCTGGCAAAGCAGGCTGATAAGGCAGCAAAAACAGCTGCTTATTTTGTCCGCTGCCGTGATTTGCTTGCAGGCACCGAAAAGCTGGATATCAAACAATTGAATGAGTTATTCGGCTATGACTACGAAGACAGCCTTTCCATGCGTAAGCAGGTTTTTCAGGCTCACTTCAATCAGAAGTTTGACGAAATCAGCAGCGCACAGCGCTATACTCCGGATGAAGAAGCTGCCCTGCGTGCCGATTGCGCAACATTGGATATCCCTTACGAATTAAAGAACAATATTGTCAGCGCTCTGGAAAAATACCGCAGCCTGTGGAATGCAGAGCATATGCCTTTAGGTGATATCAATCAGGATGCCTTCCCGCTCAACCCGGGCGAAATCTGCCACGCCTATACCAACTGCGGTCTCTGCCAAAACAAAATGATAGAACGCGAGGACAATTACTATGAGCTGACACGCAAATTCCGCATTGATGAAACCGTTGCCTTCAAGGGTGAAAAAATCGAGCATCCCAAATTCACCGAGAAAATGACTATTATCGAAGAGCTCGGTATGTTCTTCCTTACCAACCAACGTTTAGTTTACATTGGTAAGAAGAATGCCTTCCATATCCCGCTCAACGTTCTCAGTGGCGCTGATTTTGACGGCATCAACATTGTAACCTTCCATCACACCGATGGTACCGACAGTATCTTTAAATTCAGTGACGAGGCTGCCGGAGTTTTATACATTCTGTTCGAAAGAACCTTAAAGGCTGCTAAAGCATAAAACATCATATATACAAAATACCCCTGCAGAAATTTTTCTGCAGGGGTTAAATTTTTATCAGCTGTAAAATTTACAAGACAGCTTAAGCCGTCAAAGAATTACATGCACTCTTTGATTGCTTTAGCCATACGTTGGATACCTTCAACAATGCGGTCATCCGGCATATTGGAGTAGTTGATACGCATGCTGCGGTCAGTCTTCTGGTTCGGATAGAAAGCATCACCGATAACGCCGGCAACCTTCATCTCGATGCATTTGTTGAATACTTTGCGTGCGCTTACGCCTTCAGGGAAGGTCAGCCACAGGAACAGACCACCTTCCGGATGAGTCCATTCGGTGCCAGCCGGGAAGTATTTCTCCATGGATTCGAGAATCAGATCACGACGATGTTTGTACAGAGCAACGATTTCTTTAACGTGCTCATCCAAGTCGTATTGTTCCATGTAAGCATCTGCAACGCCTTGGTCAAAGTTAGAGGTGTGCAGGTCAGCACTTTGTTTGATTTTAACGAACTCGCTCAGCAGGCTGTGCTCTGCAGCGATCCAGCCAAGACGCAGGCCCGGGCAGAAGATTTTGGAGAAGGTGCCCAGGAACATAACCAGACCTTTGGTATCCATAGATTTCAGGGACGGCAGGATAGTGCCTTCATAGCGCAGTTCGCCGTACGGATTATCTTCGAGTACAGGCAGGTTGTGTTTGTTAACAACTTCCATAAATTTTTGACGGCGTTCCATGGACCAGGTACGACCGGTCGGGTTTTGGAAGTCAGGAATTACATAGATAAATTTGCAGTTCGGAGTGGTTTCCAGGATTTTGTCCAATTCTTCCGGAATCAGACCACCGTTATCGGTCGGAACCTCAACAAATTTCGGTTGGTAAGCGTTGAATGCGTTCAAAGCGCCAAGGTAGGACGGGCTTTCGCACAGAACAACGTCGCCGGGATCCAGGAACAGCTTGCCTGCGAAGTCCAGGCATTGTTGAGAACCGGTGGTAATCAGAATGTCATCAGGATCAACGTTGGTGTGATATTTATCAGCCATGCGTTTAGCAATTTTTGCACGCAGGGACGGACGTCCTTCGGTAGTTGCATATTGCAGCAGCTGGCGACCTTCCTTCAGTACCAGGTCATGAGAAACCTTGGCAATTTCTTCTACAGGGAACAGCTCCGGTGCAGGCAGACCGCCGGCAAAGGAAATAATATCAGGCTGAGCAGTTAATTTTAACAGCTCGCGGATTTCAGAAGCTTGCATACGCTCCATACGTGTTGCGAATTTCATGTTTAAAAACCTCTCTTCATTGGAAACTATATTATTTTACCGTAACACTTATTGTAGCACCACAATCTAAAACAAACAAGCAAAATACCGTTTTCGATTAATTCTATCTATTTTTATGGTAAATTATGTTAACTTATTAACGGTTTGTACGGAAATTTGTTTGTTTTAATATTTCAGATACTTCAGTAAGCCATCCAGACCTTCCATGATATCGTCATAGGTCACTTCAAAGTCACCGGTATACCAAGGGTCAGCAATGCTTGCACCTTTACGCTCGGTATAATCCAAAATCAGATGTACCTTGTCCTGCGTATCTTCACCAATTACTTTTCGCAAATTACGAATATTATTGCTGTCCATCACCAGAAGTAAATCATAATATTCGTAGTCACGCTTTGTTACCTGTACTGCATGCTTGCCTGCGACGCTGATGCCAAGCTGCGCCAGCTTGTTGCGCGTACCGTGATGCACAGGATTGCCGATTTCCTCCCTGCTCGTCGCTGCCGACGCAATTTCAAAATCAGCGGCAATGCCGCGCTTTTTTACAATGTCCTTCAATAAAAACTCTGCCATAGGCGAACGGCAGATATTGCCGTGGCAGATAAAGAGAATTTTTATCATAATCTCTATATTCCTCCATAAATCTCGAAAATGTTGATATTACAGGGTTTTCGGACTTTCAGTTTTTCTTAGGTGTGCAAATTCATTATACAATGAACCGTTTTTAAATTCGTTGTTTATCAATCTTGTTGCGATTACTTAAATTTCAATCACAAAAACGGGCGCTTTTATCCATAAAATATTTCCAAGGTCGTCCATTCGCCAAATACTACCCAGTCCCTGTTTTTGTGCAAATGCACACTTTTAGCGAATGACAGATAGAAGCAGAATTAATAACATCCGCTTAAAAGATAGCCATTGTTCCCTTATAAGGCGCTGCGTGACATTTTTATGCACCGTATATCAATATTGTCTGATTGGCGAGCACACATACCTTGGACAATGCCCCAATCTTTAATCTTAATCTTGCATAAAAGTATCAGCTGACACAAATCCATAACTTTCTATCAATTCTCTATCTTCTTGCGTAAGTACAGGAACCGCCCATATCAGTAAATGTTTTGCTCTTGTACTGGCTACATATCCGATTCTTCTTTCTTCACAAGATCCCATTAGCCAGTGTTTTTTCCAATGCCCGCCATTACTTTTTTCCGTTTGACTGGATATTACTAATGTAGTATCAAAAGTGCATCCTTTGCTTGCATGTATTGTCATAATTGGAATTTCAGTATGTACATCTGAAGTTATAGGAACAATCTTCTTATTTTTATTTCCCTTGCTAACCGCAAAATTATTACCAGTAACCAAGTTCATGAAATCACGATTATTTAAATTGTCATATATAGAAATGACACTATAATTTTGTTCCAATATTGTATTTAACTCTTGCCGTCCTAATTCATGCCATTTCCCATATGTTAGGCTAAAATCATTTAATTTCGGGATGGATGAAACAGTGTCCAAAACATTCATCAAATAAACTTTCCATGCAAATATCGAAGTAATATCTGGAGGACAATAATAATTTTTTGATGTTTTTCCACCACCAAACCATTTTGATACTTGTTTTCCTGCTAATTCTAATGCAGTAAACATACAATTAGGTGTCTTATTTTTCCATAATTGTACTGCAACCAACAACGGCTCTTTTTCGTCATAATCTCCTTGAGTCGAATTTTCCAGCATTTTCTTTAATGAATTTTGCTTGACCAAAATCCTATTCTCGTGACTTTCCCATTTTAGATATTTTAATATATCTGCATATTTATCTATAGCATCTTGCGGTGTGCTGTATTCAATATACATTAAAGAATTTATTCCCAAAATACTATCTGACAACACACTATCGCTTTCTTTCGAATGAATCAGTTCATTGGAAAAATCCACTATTTCCTTGCAACTTCTGTAATTAAGTGTCAAGGAAAAGGGGGTAAATTTCTTCAAATAATCTGAAATGAATTCAGGCTTTACATTTTTGAAATCATAGATACTTTGATTCAAGTCTCCTACACAATGAATATAACCCCCTTTATCACTTAATGATTTAAGTACTTCTAGCTCATTACCAGAAAGATCCTGACACTCATCAATAATAATTACAGGAAAATGTTTTGTAATTAGTAACCCAATGTCGCTTTTTAATATTTTAACAGCAAGTATGTTCAGATCATCAAAATTAACGAACCCTTTTTTCCAAAATTCTTCTTTGCATTTTATAACACACTTTCGGACATAAGGTTCCTTCCAATAACCAGGATATTTTTTTCTTGTTTCTGATATATGTTTTTGGACACGTTCAAGATTATAGTACTGTTTTAACCATACACGAGTATCACCTATATAAAAGTAGAAATCCTTCTCGCACATATCAAAACCAATTTGATTTGCATAGATATTAAGATGTCTATTTTGAGCATTAATATATGGTATACTGCACTTATAATTATTCAGCCAATGATTATTATTTATTGATATTTTTTCATCAACAATATTTAAAGAATAATCATTATTATTTCCCAAATACCCCACTACCCTATATGCAAATGGTTGAACTATATAACTATGTATGAAACTTCCTAATGTTCCAATATAGTGTGGTGATATTCTTGAATTCCCTAAAAATCTTTTCACTCTATCCTTGACAACATCCGTTGCATCATTTGTAAAAGATAAAACAGCTATTCCACCCTCTTGATTCCATTGTTTTATCTCATAAGCAGCTTTTAATCCAACTACTTCGGTTTTTCCACTTCCTGCACATGCCTTTAGATATGTGTTCTCTGTCAGCATTGATGTAACATATTTTAGTTGTTCTGGATTCTTTTCAGATATTCTACATTTAATATTATCTTCACATATTCGACTGCGAAATTTATCAAAGCATTCTTCACAAGTAATATTATCCGGTTTATTACATAGTATTTTCGCTATTTGTTCCGAATGATTACTCATTATATTTTCCTCCAGATGCCCAAATTATTGCATTTTCTATATATTGAGGTACTTGAATTGTTTTTCCATTTTCTAATTTTTCCGACAGCAATTGAGCGAAAAGACCTTTACCAAAATCATTATGATCAATATGATTTAAAATATATTTTGCATCTTCTCTTTTGCTTTCCTTATCTTCATAGTTATTATTTTTCTGCTGAATTTTAAGACAATCATTCTTCACTCCAGAATGATCTTCATTGCCCTTGGGCCAGCCTTCTTTAATAACTTCAGCCATCAAAGAACAATTTCCATTCATAGCAAGATCATATTCGAATGTTTTTAACGGAGAAACAAATAATCTACCGTAGGTTGTTTCATTTATAACAGTTTCCATTTTTGCTGCCTCGTTGCCGCATTCTCCATCATCAGTTTTCAATGGATATACTTCAATATTTTTTATTTTTCCATCTTCTTCTACAACAACTTGTGGTTTAGGATCTCTATCGGTAATCGCACTGCAACGAATGGGCAATCTTTCTTCATTCGATCCAGCCATATCACAAAATAATGGGAAGAAATATTTGAAATTAACTCCATTCACGTTAATTACTGTTACTCCCGCTTCTTCCAACGATTCCGGAAGTTTAGCGATATTTTTTTCGTTATACTTTTTCAGTATAAATGGAGCCAAAGCCGGTATTACCATGGCTTCACAAATTCCCTCAACTAAGATAACTCCTTTTGAAAAAAGTAGTGTAGATTTGGTTATATCCATCCAACGATTCAAATAATTCTTTTCATTTTTCTCCAATGAAAAATCTGATATCATCATAGAGGATATTCCAAAATCTTCCGAGTTTATATGAATAATTGATTCGATATTTACGGAAGATGCTATCACAGCCGAATGCGTAGTTAAAATTATTTGTAAATTCTTCTGCTGTTCAACAATTGACTGAAGATATTTAATCAATTTTGATTGTATTTGTGGATGTAAATGAGCTTCAGGTTCTTCTATAAGCAATACCGTAAACAGACTGTTTTGGTTGTTTATGATTTCTAATTCAGCAAAAACCGTTGCGATATACAACAAATTATTATATCCAAGACTATTGATTGCAACATCACGGAATTTTTCTTCATCAACTTCGCCTATGTGTGGAAAGAAAACCATTTTTATGTTCTGCAAAATAGATGAGAAGGTATTTTCTGAAAACTGCAAATTCACACTTTGACCAAAAACATTACCCATCGATTGAATCATCGCATTATTAATACCTTTTTTAGCTTGTTCTAATTCATCAAATTTATGATCTTTATTACTGATAACAGATTTATTAAAATTCAAAAATTCCTCTACCAATGCAGCCATTCTAGCTTCATTTTTGTATTGATGCTTCAATAACAATGCTAATCTTGATTTTTTACCATTTTTTAATTTACTCTCTGCATCTCGTAAAGCGGGCAAATAAATAGTATCAATATAATCAAATGTTTCTTCTTCAAACGCACTTGATTTGGCTTTTCCGCCCCATATATTCTTTTTATAGTAGCCTTTGGTATTTGGATTTTTCTCCACTTCTAAATGTAATTCAGCATCGAAATCAGCGTTACACCATGTTAAAAATGTTACCTTCTCTTGCGGAGTAAGGTTTGACATTTTTAAATCAATGCAAATATTCTTTTTCTCATTTGTCAGATCAAAAGCTTTATAAAAATCATCTTCAGAAATATATCCCATTTCCTGATCTCTTAGAACCATTCTAATGGCATCAATGATTGTTGTTTTGCCAGAGGCATTTTCTCCCACCAAGATATTCAAACCTGGATGAAACGAAATTATTGATTTATCTCTACAACCTTTATATCCATGAATTGATATTTCCGAAATATACATAGCTATCACCCTTGTTTTTCCTTATGTTTTTGCTCTTTTACGCAACCTCTTTATATCGTGTATAAACATATTCATAAATATGCTGGCGGTACACAGAAATACTTACTTCATCGTAACATTCCGGCAGCTCTGCCCAGAGTGTATCACGAATCAGATTATCCACTGTAGCTTTTGTTTCCTGCTTGTCTGTCCAGTGATCCAGCTCAGAAATCTTTATCTTTATTTTCTGAAGCAGAGTAGCAGCAACCTCTTTCAATTTCTTGATATCATTCTTGCTTAAATCTTCACGGAACAACATATCATAAAGTGAAAGTTCCTCATCACTGTTGAATCCTTCACGAGCATAACGTTGTTTTTCCTGATTCATGCTGTTTGCCAAATCCATCAAATCCATAAAGGTCTTTTCAATGGTTGCTCTGTCCTGTTCACTGTTATAAGCATCAATAATCTGCTGATATCGTTCGTAATAATTGATACGCTCCGGATTAGTAAATAACATCCGATCTAATTTCATCTGGATAAGTTCTTCCAAATCTTTCATCACCAAATTCTTTTTCTTCACTTTGGCAAATTCTCTGCGGAGTAAGTCAAAGTCAATCGCACTAATGTCAAAGCGGCGTAGTTCTTCATGTACCATTGAAGGCATGTGCTTAATTTCTACATAGGAACCGATTATTTCATTGATTTGCACCATCAAATCAGTTGTATTGACATGCTTACGCTTTTTCTGCAGTTCAGCATAAATTGCTGCGATTGCTTCGTATTCCTTGCGAGTATGGCCGGTAACATCATCACGGTCAGTATATTTCATAAGGCGCTTCAGTTCTGATGCATAGGTAGTAAATGTCTTCTTATCTTCAATCGTTCCACAGACTGCGTTAGCAGCTTCCTGCAGATATGATAATTTCATAAAGTCATAAGCATCAATCAACATCTGCAAATCAAAATCGTTTTCCAGTAAAAATGCTTTTGCTTTGGAGATAGTTTCAATAATACGAGCAATCAGCTCATCTTTATCTACAGTCGGATCTGTTCCACCTTTACCGCCAACATTGGCTGTATAGTCTGCCAGAGCCTTTCTGAGCGCCTTTACAATACCAATATAGTCAACAATCAAACCATTGCTCTTACCTTCGCTGACACGGTTTGCACGAGCAATCGTCTGCATTAAAGTATGTGCTTTCAACGGCTTGTCCAAATACAGACAGGACAAACACTTAACATCAAATCCGGTAAGCCACATCGCACAGACGAAAACTACACGAAGCGGATTCTTGGTATCTTTAAATTCTTTATCCAATTCACGCTTTTCCATCTTTGCACGATGATATTTAATATCCAAATCCCACTTCTTGAAAGTCTGGATTTCGTTCTGTTCCTGACTGATAACAACAGCCATTTCTGTTTCCTGCATCCATTTCAGCTTGCGTTCCAATTCCTGTGCTTCCTGCTGAGTGGCTATTTTTATTCTAGCTTTCAGCTTTTTGATTTCTTCTTTCCAGTATTCTTTCACATAATTATACATACGGACACAGGTAACCTTATTCAGACAAACAAACATGGCTTTACCGCTTGTCCATAAATCTGAATAATGATTCACGAAATCACGAGCGATTGATTTTAATCTCGGTTCTGCTGTCAGCAAATGTATTTCTTTTGCAAATTCTGCTTCCAATTTGTCCTGCTGATCCACATCAAGGTCAGCATTTTCGATTGCATCCAGAATCTGCTCTGTAATTTCAGGGTTATGTAAGTCCACAATCTTTTCGCCACGATTTTCATAATAAAGCGGAACTGTCGCACCGTCCTCTACTGCTCTCTTAAAATCGTAAACAGAAACGTAACCACCAAAGGTACGGGCAGTAATGTTGTCATTGGACAACAATGGAGTTCCGGTAAATCCGATACGTGCTGCTGTAGGCAGTAATTTCATCATATTATCTGCAAAAATACCATATTGGCTGCGGTGAGCCTCATCAGACATAATAATAATATCGTGGTCCGGATAAATCGCTTCCGCATTTGGTTTATTAAACTTCTGAATCAGCGTAAAGATAAAGCTTGGATTACCTTTCAGCTTCTGCACAAGGTCATCGCCGCTTGTCGCAATAAACTGCGATGCTTTTGATTTTCCAAGCAATCCACAGTTTTCAAAAGTATCACTAATCTGAGAGTTTAGTTCTTCACGGTCGGTCAGAATAACAAATGTCGGTGAACCTTCAAATTTTCTGCGCACTTTCTGTGCAAAAAATACCATAGAATAGCTCTTACCTGAACCCTGGGTATGCCAGAAGACACCCAATTTGCCATCATTCAATTTTCTTGCTGCATAGGCTTTCATGGCCTCATTTACGCCAAGATATTGATGATTTCTGGCAAGGATTTTAGCTGTATGTCCACCGGAGTGGTCATACAGAATAAAGTTTTCAAACAAATCAAGGAAGTTTTCTTTGGCTCATTGTATAATGAAATTGCACACCTGAAAAATTGAATAAAAAATAGTC
>OOBJ01002006.1_pt1 | contig 11346 bp, 9 predicted proteins | sample 1671331 | NCBI WGS metagenome assembly OOBJ01 (sample SAMN06348145, study PRJEB24527) | human gut metagenome | biome: human gut; feature: ankylosing spondylitis patient; material: feces | host: Homo sapiens | place: China | collected 2015-10 | reverse complement strand
GTACTGGCCAAGCGCCGGAGCTGAGTTTTATCACAAAACGCAAAAGACCGCTGCGGCCTCCGGAGAGATCGCAGCGGTCCTTTCTTTTATGCTCAGTAGCACTTTTTGCAAGCCGTGAATCCGCGGGATTTTGCAGTGGACAGGCTCACTTTCTCAGGGCCTTTCATTCCGCTGCAGTTGGGGTTGCTGTGGTACTTCTTGCCGCCATGGGTGGGGATCCACACCATCTGGCTGGTCGTCTGGCCGGAAGATGCACTGCCCGTGCTCTTTTTGCTGCCGGAAGTGGTCGTGGTCTTTTTGCTGCTGGCGGCAGCGGCGGCCTTCTGGGCATCCAGCTTTTTCTGCCCGTCCGTGTACAAAGCTGTCGTGTCGCTGGTGGTGCCGTTCAGCAGCACCGAGCCATTCTGGATGTCCAGAATGGGCATGCCGTTCACGTCCAGTGTGCCGGCATACACGCCGTACAGGGTCATCTGCTGTGCCGGGACCGCCGCCTTGAAGGCATCAAATTTCGACTTCTGCACAGCCACATACCACACGCCGTCGGCGGTGTCAAAGCCAAAAATAAATGCAGTATCGTTGCTGGTAGCCGCACTGTAATTGGGCGTACCGGTAATAGTGATAGGCTGTCCCAGCGGCTGAGACGTTGCCTGCGCATAGGGTACCGTCTGGCAGGAACTGCTGTCCACCGCCGCAAAGGCCGCCGGGCAGCACAACAGGCTCAGGCACAGGGCCAGTGCCGCTGCAAGAATCCGGAATTGTTTTTTCATCGCACACATCCTCCTCTGTTTGCCGGTCACCCGGCTATTTTACGGTTTGATCGTACCTCCTGTTTCTCTGTGCAGCAATTCCCAGAATGTGTTGTTTTTCGGCACATTCCGACGCATTCAGGAAGCAAGATCAGTTCTCACCATATATCATACCACTTTATGTTTATTTATGAACCGTATTATGGCATTCATTTCAAGCAAAATTCACCTCATAATAGTATTGGGGTGATAATAATGGATGAACTCAGAATTAAAAAGCTCTCCGAACCTGTTACATTTACGATTCGCGTAGACAAGTCAATCGTCGATTTCTACGATGATCTTGCCGGAAAAACAAATCGCTCCCGCAATGAGCTGATCGGGCTTGCTTTGGACTACGCCAAGGATAAGATCATCGTGGAAGAATAAGCGTTCTTTCCGTAAACAAAAAATGCGAACGAAAGCATTTCTGCTCTCGTTCGCATTTTTTTATTGCTTCACACAGCGTGTCGTGTTGCGGGCGCTCCGGATCAGATGCCGGCGGCAGCGTTCTGACCGGCAAAGCGGCCGAAGGTGGCACTGCGGCCTGCGGCGGCACCTGCCATCAGGCTGGGATAGCTGCCGGAGAAGTAGTTGCCACTCATGTCGCCGATGACATACAGGCCGGGGATGGCCTTGAAGTCCTGATCAATGGCGTGCATATTGTCGTCGATCTGGATGCCGTCGATGGTGCAGATCAGATAGCCGCCGGCCTGACGGACGCCGTAGAAGGGAGCTTCGCTCAGGGTGGACAGACGATAGTCCTCCTTACCGTAATCCTTGTCCTCGCCCTTGGCAGCCAGCTCATTGTAGCGATCCACCGTTGCGGTGAAGGTGTCCTTGGGCAGGCCCAGCTTGTCGGCCAGCTCCTCCACGGTGTCGGCCTGCACGATGTAACCCTGGTCCTGCAGATCGGCGTTCATGCCCTCGATGTACTCAATGGGGAACACCGGAGCGGTGCCGTTCGCATGCGGGTACAGACGGCTGCAGCCGTGGGTGGCAAAGTGCTCCACATCCTCGGGGTACTTGCTGTCCCACACAGTGCAGTAGGTGTGGTAGGGCTGGCTGGCTGCAGCGTGCAGCACCAGATCGTAAGGCATGTACTCGTTCATGAAGCGCTCACCGTTCAGGTTCACCTTCAGGAACGGCTGGCTGCCCATCCAGAACAGCGCGCCATCGCTGGCCTTGCCGTACTCGCCGGTCTGGTCCGGCTTGATGGCACCGCGGTCAAAGATCATGGAGGTGTGGGTCTGGTCCATGATGGCACCGGCCCACAGGCAGGCCTTGATACCGTCGCCCTTGGCACCGGGCTTGGAATAGTTGATGCAGGTCTGCTCCACGCTCTGGGGCTGCAGGGCGTTCATCATGGTTTCATTGCCGCTGTAGCCGCCGCAGGCCAGAATGACGCCCTTGGATGCGTTGTAGCGCACATACTCGTCGTTGGCATTCTTGGCAATCAGGCCGGTGACGCGGTTGCCGTCCTTTTCCAGCTTGACCATGGTGATCTCGTACTGCACTTCCAGACCGTCGGCCTCGGCGTGCTTGAGCACGGCGTCCATGGTCAGCTGCTCGCTGTACTCGTCGCCGTACTGGGTGCTGTGGCCCACGTCCAGCACCTCGTAGTTGTCGTTGTCACGCTTTTCGTCGATCTCGTGGCGGAAGTCGATGCCGCTCTCGGCCAGTACGTCGGTGAACCAGTCGATGGTCTCACCGCTGCGGTCTGCCCACACCTGTGCCAGGCTGCGGCGGGTATAGCCCTGGCTCCAATTGCACAGGTAGCGCACAGCGTCCTTCTTGTTCACGTCATCACCGTCCTCCTGCTGCTGCTTGGAGCCGCAGGCAGCCAGCGTGTCGCGGATGCCGCTGGCCATGTCGTGGCCGAACTTTTCGATCAGGATGGTCTTGGCACCAGCCTCGGCCGCGGCGGCAGCGGCAAAGGTACCAGAAGAACCAGCACCCACCACCAGCACCTCACACTCCACGGTCTGCTTGATGTCGCTCTCGGCCACTTCGGGCTCCTCGCCCAGCCAGTCGGCGGTGGAGGCAGTCTCCTCGGTGGTCTGCTCAGCGGGGTTGATGGCACCGCCGCTGGCCTGACGGATGCAGTCGGCCACAGCGTTCTGCACAGCCTTGCTGGTCACGGTGGCACCGGTCACACCGTCGATCTGGCTGGTCTGAGCGTTCATCACCTGCTCGATCAGCTTGTCCTTGGCGGCCTGGCCGATGCTGTCGGTCTCGCCGGACAGGTCCAGCTCCACCTTGGTGATGCTGGCAGCGTCAAAGGTCACCGTGGCGGTGATCTCGCTCATGCCCTTGGCGGTGGCAGTGTAGGTGCCGGGGGTGTAGATGCCGGCTGCACCGGAAGATGCAGCAGCGGTGGAGCTGCTGGCTGCATTGCAGGCAGCCAGACCGGCTGCGGTGACGCTGCTCATGGCAGCGGCTGCTGCGATTTTCAGAAATCCTTTACGAGAGATCTTTTCCATCATAATTTCTTCCTTTTCTTGCTCGTATCTTCGTATCGACAAAATCTTATTGCCGTTCTTGTTAAAAGTATCACATTTACAAGCAAAGAAAAAGAAGATATAATATCCCTATAAGCATCAAGTAAAACTTGCGTTTTATTTCTGGAAAGGAACCTCCCATGACCATTCAGCAGCTGCGCTATTTTCTGGCCCTGTGTCAGGACCTGAACTATACCCGCACGGCCGGGCGGATGTATCTGTCCCGGCAGGCTCTGCGGCTGAGCATTGCCGCACTGGAAGAAGAACTTTGCGGCCCGCTGTTCATCAATGTGCGCAATCACCTTGCCCTGACCGAAAAGGGCCAGCGCTTCCGGACACAGGCCGCGCCGGTGGTGGAGCAATTTGACCGGATGTGCGCGCAGGCGTATCAGGATATCCGGTCCCCCGCCCTGCGGCTGGGCATCAGTGTGGCGTTGGTGCCCAGCTACCTGCCCATGCTGGGGGATGTGCTGGAGCAGTTCCGGCAGCAATACCCGGGCATCCCGCTGGAAACCACATTGCTCTCCAACGACGCCGTATGTGCACAATTGCAGAACGGCACGCTGGACGCCGGGCTGGTGATGGACCTGGGCGGCTGCGCGGCCGGGCTTGCCCGCACCGCGCTCACCCGGCACACTGCGGCCCTGCTGGTGCCCCGCTGCAGCCCGTTCTGGGGGCGCAGCAGCATCGCCCCGGCAGAGCTGGACGGCCAGCTGCTGTTGGTGCCGGGCCTTGCGCCGGAGCCGCTGGCCCCGCTGTGGAATACCCTGCGGCAGGCCGGTGCCCGCCCGAAGGTAGAGATCGGCGAGCAATACTATCAAGTGCTTTACCGTACCCAGGAGCGCAACGGTCTGGCCCTGGACCGGTTGGAGATCACCTCCGACCACAGCATGGACAATGTTCAGGACGTGGCACTGGACGGCATGCCGCCCATCTGCGCCGCCTTTTTGCAGCCGGAGCACGCAGAGCACCCCTGTGTCCGGCTTTTGTGTAGCTTTTTGCAGGAACACCTGCGCAATCTATGAAAGAAGGGACCCCTTATGCATTTTTATGGAACCATCGGCCCGGCCTGCGCCAGTGCCGGAACTCTGCGCCGCCTTGTGGACGCCGGCATGACCGGCCTGCGCATGAACCTTTCCCACGGGGCGCTGGCCGAACACGCTGACTGGCTGGCAATGATCCACGCTGTCGGCATTCCGGACCTGCTCATCGACCTGCAGGGGCCGGAACTGCGTGTCGGGCGGCTGGCCAGCCCGGTCACCCTGCCGGAGGGCGGCACGGTACAGCTGGGTGCAGGCGGCATCCCCTGCCCTGTCCAGCTCGTGCAGGCGGCCCGCCCCGGACAACAGCTTTTGCTGGACGACGGCAAGCTGCTGGTGGAAGTAACTGCCGCCGGGCCGGATGCACTGGTCTGCACCGTACTGCGGGGCGGCGTTCTGCAAAGCCGCAAGAGCATTGCCGCCCCGGGTCTGTCGGTGCCCATGCCCACCCTGACAAGTGAGGACCTTGCCAACCTGCGCATCGCAGCTTCCTGCGGCGTCACCGGGGTCATGCTGCCCTTCGTGCGCGGGAAACAGGACATCCTTGCTTTGCGGCAGGCGCTGGCCGAGGCCGGTGCGCCGCAAATCCGCATCTTTGCAAAGATCGAGAACCTTGCCGGGGTGCAGGCCCTGCCGGAGTTTCTGTCCCTCGTGGACGAGGTGGTCATTGCCCGCGGCGACCTGGGCAACGCCATGCCGCTGTGGGAGCTGCCCCGCTGTCAGAAACAGCTTTCCGCCGCCTGCCGGGCCGCCGGGGTGCCCTTTATGGTGGTCACCCAGATGCTGGACAGCATGTGCACCCGTGCCGTGCCCACCCGCGCCGAGGTGAGCGATATTTACAATGCTGTGTTGGATGGTGCGTCCAGCCTGATGCTCACCGGCGAGACCGCCGCCGGGCAGTACCCCGTGCAGGCCATGGAGTTCCTGGTTCGGACGGCAAACACCGCCCTGTAAGGCAGTTCGGCCTTCTGCACGCTTTTTCGGTCCGAAATGACAAAAAGGATGGATTCTGTCGTAAAGAGTTGGTATAATGAAGGCAAAATATTTTTGCAGGAAGGTTTTTCTATGGGAATCGTAGTCATCGGAGCCGTTTTTGTGGACATCAAGGGGTACCCCCTTTCCACCTACATCCCGGGCGGGCGCAACTCCGGCCGGGTCGAGCAGGTACACGGTGGTGTGAGCCGCAACATCGTGGAGGACATCGCCAATGTGGAGCTGCGCCCCACCTTTGTGGGTCTGGTGGACGACACCGGCATGGGCCAGGATGTCATCGACAAGCTCCGCGACCACAAGGTGAACACCCAGTTCATCCGCCGCGTGAAGGACGGCATGGGCACCTGGCTGGCCGTGTTCAACAACGACGGTGACGTATGCGCCTCCATCTCCAAGCGCCCGGACACCACTCCCCTCACCGCTCTGCTAAAAGAGCAGGGAGACGAGATCTTCAAGGACTGCGACAGCATCGCGCTGGAGCTGGATCTGGAAAAAGAGACGGTCAAGCAGGTGCTGCGCTTTGCCAAAAAGTACAACAAGCGGGTCTACGCGGCCATCTCCAACATGAGCATCGCCATGGAGCGCCGCGACTTTTTGCAGCAGGTGGACTGCTTTGTGTGCAACCAGCAGGAAGCCGGGCTGCTCTTCTCGGACGATTACGACCACCTTTCCCCCGCTGCCATGCGGGAGGTGCTGGCCGCCAATGTACACAGCGCCAACATCCCCTGCATGGTGGTCACCATGGGCGGGCAGGGTGCCGTGTATGCCCGCGCCAACGGCGAAAGCGGCGTTGTGCCCGCCAAGAAGGTGGATGTGATCGACACCACCGGTGCCGGTGACGCCTTCTTTGCCGGTACGGTCATCGGCCTGACCTACGGCAAGAACCTGCCCGCCTCCTGCGAGATCGGCAGCCGTCTGGCCGCCTCGGTGATCTCCATCACCGAAAACGTCTGCCCCCGGTTCCGCCCGCTGGAATTCGGGCTGGACATTCCCGTGCTGGACTGAGTTACACCCAAAAGCGCCGGAGCATTCCCGCAAAAGGGAGCGCTCCGGCGCTTGTTTTTTGTTTGTCAGAGTTCGTTGATGGCTGCTGTGACGGGCATTGCCTGCAATCGCTTCACCGGGCCGTGCACCGCAAGCGCCGCTGCACCTGCCACGAACAGACAGAGCACTGCCAGCAGCCCGAAGGGCACCCGCCACACGACGCCGAAATAGTGGGTGATCAGCCGGGTATACAGTGCACGGTGCAGCACAAGGCCGGCAGCAACGCCCACCAGCAGGCCGGACGCCGCATAGGTCCCGGCCTCCGCCGCGATCATCCGGCACAGTTGGACATCCTCCATGCCCACGGCGCGCATGGCACCGTACTGCCGGGCACGGGCGGAAACGCTCATGGAGATGCTGTTGACGATGTTCAGCAGCGAGATGCCGCCGATGATGGCCAGAAAACCGTACAGCACGATGCGTACCGCGTAATAGGTGCCGCGGTCCTGCCGGTTGCTCTCCCGCAGGTCCTGCATGATGACGTCATCCGTGGCAAGGTCCGCCAGCGTGAAGAGGGTGTCCTCGTCGGCGGTGCGGTCCAACTGCACACCTACCATATTATAGTTCTGGTCGCCTGCCACCTGTCGGAACAGCGCTTCCGGTACAATAAGGGTCACATCATCCGGGAAGGTGCCCTCCGAGAAGGCACCCACGATGGTAAGCGGCACCCCGTTCACTGTGATGACGTCCCCGATCTGCATGGGGTTGTTCTTATTGTAGATGGTCATCACTTCATTGCCTGCGCCGGGCATCCGACCCCGTACCACCACGGAACGGCTGGACTCCAGCATATAATCATCGTAGGAGCAGAAGATAACGTGGTCCACGTTGCCCTTGTCGCTGCTGGCCGGTGTATCCACCAGACCAGTGCAGCCCCACGCATGGGCGACGCCCGGCACTTCCAGCAGTGTCCGGGTCATGCTGCCGGGCAGCACCTGCGCATTGCCGTAGCCGTTGTAAAGCACATCGGGCTGCCACGGCACCAGACTGGGCAACAGCAGAGAGGCGAACTGCAAGAGCACGGTAAAGCCCAGCGCCAGCACAATGCTCAACGCAAAGCTGGCGGTCATCAGGGCCCAGTTCTTTTTGCTGGCGGTGGCATGGCGGACGCCCAGTGCCAGTTCCACCCGGCCCTTTCCGGCATGGGCCGCACGGCCCACCGGCACATTCTGGGTGCTGCCGGAGACCGCCGCCATCGGCGAGACCTTTGCCGCCCGCTTTGCCGGGGCCTGCGCAGCCAGCAGCACCGTCACCATACCCACCACGGCACCGGCGCACAGGCCCGCAGGGCTCAGCTGCCAGACTGGCGTTGCCGCAAACTCGCCGCCGATGCCGTACCGCAGCGCGGCGCAGATCGTCCAGCTGGCCAAAGTGCCCAGCACAAGGCCGATGGGCACCGCCGTCCTGCACCAGTTGAGGGCTTCCAGCCGGACGAACCGGATGACCTGCCGTTTGCTCATGCCGATGCAGCGCATCATGCCAAAGAACTGGGTGCGCTGGGCTAGATTGCTGTTCATGCTGCCGGAGATCATCAGCACTCCGGCCAGCAGCACCAGCACGAACAGCACCGCTGCCATCCCGTACACGGTCTGAAAAGCCGTACTGCTGCTCTGCCCTGCCGAACCCATCACCTGCAGGTTTTCCTGCACAGCCGTCTCCCCGTACCGGCTGCGCAGCTTCGGCAGGGCCTTTGCTGCTCTGGCCGCGCTGGTGTATTCCAGCTCATAATGTGTCTGGGGCAGTGCCTCGCCGTTTGCAGTCAGCAGGGCCGCAAAGGCTTCCTGCGGCAGGTAGGCATCCACGATGCTGTACTGCTCGCCGTAAAAATCCTCGTCGATGCCGCCGACGCCGGTGACCGTGAGGGGCTTTTCCGTTCCGTCCGGCAGTGTCAACGTTACAGTGTCTCCGCTGCCCACATGCAGCACCCGTGCAGCGGTCTTGCCCAGCAGCACTTCGTTTTCCGCCTGCGGGTAGGTGCCCGCAAAGGCTGCGGCACGGTTCAGGCTCACATAATCTGCATCGGCACCATACAGCACCACCCGCTTGCCGTTCAGGCGGTATGCGCTTTCGCCGTTCTCATTGAATACTGCTCCGGCACCCACCCGCACCACGTCCGGCTGGCCGACCAGCTGCGCAGCCTGCTCCGGCGTGATGCCGGTGACCTCCAGATGCCAGCTGCCGCTTTTTCCGGCTGCACGGCCCGTCTGGGTGCGCAGCATCATGTCCGCCACACTGAAGATGGCCGTGACCAGGAACACTGCCGTGACGATGCACAGGATGGTCAGCCGGTTCTGCCGCCTGCGCACCCTGGCAGAAATGGGGATCAGGCTTAGATAGCTTTTCATTCCGCGCACCTCCCGAAGTCGGTCAGCACGCCGTCCGACACCTGCAGCACCCGGTCTGCCGTCTGGGCGATGCTGCGGCTGTGGGTGATCATGACGATGGTCTGGGCGTATTTGCGGGAAGCCTCCTTCAGCAGGGCGATCACCTCGCCGCTGTTGCGGGTGTCCAGATTGCCGGTCGGCTCATCGGCTAAAATCAGCGCCGGACGGGTGATGAGCGCCCGCCCGATGGCCACGCGCTGCTGCTGCCCGCCGGAAAGCTGGCCGGGCAGGTGACTGCGCCGCTTGCGGAGGTCCAGCACATCCAGCAGTTCTTCCAGATACGCCGTGTCCGGCTTCTGGTAGTCCAGCAATACCGGGAACAGGATATTCTGCTCCACGGTCAGCTCCGGGATCAGGTTGAACGCCTGAAACACAAAGCCGATGTTCCGGCGGCGGAAGATGGTGCGCTCCCGCTCTTTCATGGCAAACAGATCTCGCCCGTCCAGCAGCACCTTGCCGGAGGTAGGGGTATCCAGCCCGCCCAGCAGATTGAGCAGAGTGCTCTTGCCGGAACCGCTCTCGCCCACCACGGCCACAAATTCGCCCTTGGGCACCGAGAAGCTCACGTCCTTCAGCGCCTGCACGGCAGTCTCGCCGGTGCCGTAGGTCTTGCAAAGGGCCTGTGCCTGCAACAGATTCATACAAAAACCTTCTTTCGTTTTGATCTGTCCACAGCATACCACCCGTTTGCTACAGCCTGGTGACTGCAAGACTACAATTTTGTAGGGATCGCCGGAGCGGGCCTGTTCCGCAGCAGGATGGTGAAGGCGGTGCCCCGGCCCAGCTCACTTTCCACTTCCAGTGTGCCGCCGTGGACCTCCACAATGGATTTCGCCAGCGGCAGCCCCAGCCCGATGCCCGGCGTATCCTGCGCAAAGCGGCTGCGGTAGAATCGCTTGAACAGATGGGGCAGGTCCTCCGGGTGGATGCCGGTGCCGGTGTCCACCACCCGGATGCGCACAAAGTCGGTAAAGCGGCTGCCCTCTACCGTCACGGTGTCCCCGGCACGGGTGTGGTCCAGCGCATTCTTGATCAGGTTGCCCACGGCCTCGCGCATCCACACCCGGTCACAGCACAGGCACACCCCCTGCTCTGCCGCGACGGCCAGCTGCTTTTGCTCCTGCCGGGCGCGGCAGGCAAAGGGCCGGGCAGTCTGCTCCAGCATACCTTGCAGATCTTGTTCCGTTTTTTCCAGCTGTACAGTCCCCGCATCCAGCCGGGTGAGCTTGAGCAGACTTTGCACCAGCTGTTCCATCCGGTCCAGCTCCTGTTCGGAAAGTTCGGCCAGCTCCCGCACATTTTCTGCGTCATCCGTTCCGGCCTGCAGCAGACCGTTGTAGATATTCAGAGCGGCCAGCGGCGTCTTGAGCTGGTGAGAGATATCGGCCATGGTGTTCTTCAAAAACTGCTTTTCCCGCTGTTCCCGGTCGGCATGGGCGTTGAGCACTGCCGCCATCTCATTCACTTCATGGAACAGCCGGTACAACTGCCCTTCACGGCCGCTGTCCAGCCGGGCAGTGGCGTCCCCGTCCAGCAGGGCACGCACCTGCGCAGCCGCTTCCTCCAGCCGTTTCTGCCGTCGGGCAAAATAAGCAGCGGCACTGCCCAGCACCCCGGCCGCCAGAAGGACAAACAGCCCCAGCAGCGGCAGGCACAGTGCCGGGCACAATGCCCACGACGCGCATTCTGCCGCCAGCATGGCCGCAGCCAGCCCGGTGCACAACCGGGCAAACAGCTGCCGGACATCGTCCTCCACCAGAAATTTCATCTCACACATCCCCGTTCCAGCGGTAGCCCATGCCCCGCACCGTGACCAGCCGCTGCGGGCTGCCGGGGTCATCTTCCACCTTGAGCCGCAGCCGCCGGATGTACACCGTGAGGGTGTTGGTATCTACATAATTGCCCTCGCAATCCCACAGGGCGTTCAGAATGGTCTCTTTGGTCAGCACCTGCCCCGGGCTGCGCAGAAACAGGCACAGCAGCTTGTACTCCGCTGCCGTGAGTTCCAGCGGAACGCCGTTCTTTTCGGCCCGGCCAGCCAGCAGATCTACCCGGATGCCGCCGGAGCACAGCTCGGTGGCCTGCTGTGCCCCGAACCCTCCGGCCCGGCGCAGCAGTGCGTGCACCCGACTCAGCAGCACCCCCAGCTTGAAGGGCTTGGTGATGTAATCGTCACCACCCAGGTCCAGCCCGGTGATGATGTCCATTTCCTCATCCGACGCGGTCAGAAACAGGATGGGCACCCCGGAAGTGCGGCGCACCTCCCGGCAGAAGTTGAAGCCGGTGCCGTCCGGCAGAGTCACGTCCAGCATCAGCAGGTCGTAGCGGCCCGCCTGCCACAGATGCCCGGCCTCGGCCAGGGTACGGGCCGTGTCCAGCGCATAACCCGCCCGGCCCAGTGCAAGGGTCAGCCCGGTGACCAGACTTTTGTCATCCTCCAGCAGTAAGATCCGCTCCATGGTGCAGTTTCTTCTTTTTACAAAAAATGCCGGGTGCTGCCGCAGGTACGGCAGCTGCCCGGCGTGCAGTCACGCATTCTGTTGTTTGTACTGTTCGCCCCACACCCGCATGGCATCCATGATGGGCTGCAGGCTCCGGC
>OOBJ01002002.1_pt1 | contig 11363 bp, 7 predicted proteins | sample 1671331 | NCBI WGS metagenome assembly OOBJ01 (sample SAMN06348145, study PRJEB24527) | human gut metagenome | biome: human gut; feature: ankylosing spondylitis patient; material: feces | host: Homo sapiens | place: China | collected 2015-10 | reverse complement strand
TTTTCAAAAGTCCAAACGAAAACAAGTAAAAATAAAGCATTTCCAAACCAAAAATTCAGTTTTTCAGATATATATCCAAACCAAAACTTTTATTTCGCATTCTATTTCCAAACCAAAAATACTCAATCACGATGTATATCCAAACCAAAAGTACAACCATTCTTCAATATGTAAACTTCATTAATAACAAACCCTTCGGCAGGATGCAGTATGCACTAAATTAATTCCGCCAACGGGTTATCTCTTTTTTCTTGTAGTAAATTTAAAGAATCTACAACTTCATACTACTGGCGGCAGCACTCCTTCGGGCGGTGACACAACGGGTGGTACCAATCCTCCAGGCGGAGAAGGCACCGATGCAGAGTAATCGGCAGCCCTCAGTATCTTTTCCCCCAGACCCTATATCAATCACTCAGGGTCTGGGGGATTTTTCTTTTACCAGATAAGCACAGAATTTGTCCGCTTAGGCATCTTTACTGATGTTTTGAAACCGTCTGGGCCGAAAGGCGTTTGCAGATGACAAAGAAATTGGCTATCTTTGTCATACATTCAATAAATGATAAAAAGCCTATGAAAAAGAAAATGACAAGCCTTTTGGCTTTGTTTTGCATGATGTTTTGTGCTGGTGCCTCAGCACAGAGTGCCTATCAGAAAGCCTACGACAAAGCTAAGTCGAAGTCGCTGGTGAATGCTCTTTCGTTCTCGTTGGAGAAGGATAAAGAGCGGCTGCGCAAAGCTGCCTACAAGTATCGTGAAGACATTCCGAAAGAGGTGCTCAAGATGGCAAAGAAAGACAATGCCATCCTGCATGGCACGTGGATACAGGGACAGACGAAGTCGTGGGACTTGTTTGGCAAGCCTTTGCCCATTCCTGAGGAATTGGTGCCCTTGTGCAGGTACAACGACTCCGTATTTGCCATACGCAATATGATGATGGAAACTCAGCCCATCCAATTGTATAATGTGAACAGGGGTGTGATAAATGTTCTTGCCTACAGTCTCGACGGAATCGTCTATCAGCCTTTTCTGAACAGTGCCCTGTCTAATATCAAAGAGTCTTTTGGTTATTCGAACGTTTTGGCTTCGCTCGACGACAAATATTTCTTTTCGGTTATCGATATCAATGCTTTGAACTCTCTGCAGGTTGCCGACCTTTGCCGTAAGGATAGCGCCAAAGCAGAAAGCATGGAGTATGCCGACTATATGGATCGGTGGAAGCATTATTATTACACGAGTAAGGTGTCGGACGACAGAGAACTATATAAGGATAATGTGTGGGTGCAAGATGCCGAAAGGTATTATGCCTTGGGCGAATACCGTAAGGCTTTGCACTGTATCGAGCAGTTTATGGCATTCGATATTGATGGTATGAACGACCGAAACGGAATGTTCGCTTATGAACTGAAATATATGCAGCTGAAATGTTACAGGGAATTAAAGAAATACAATGATGTGCTCGCTGCTATGGACTATCTGAAGAGGGCCGACTATCTGGCCGACGGCATGTATTTTTCTCCTCAGTCGAAATCTATCGTCGTGTGTGCAGGTGTCTCGGAAGACGTAGAGACTAATTTTAAATCCAAGATGTTGACTTTGTGCAAGGAATGTCAGACTCTGCAGGAAGAGCGCGAACGCAACAATGCAATTTTTGCGGCAGCTCTCTTGGGTGCATTGGGCACCACGGTTTCCAACATCACTGGCAGCAGCAACCAGTCGTCTGGTGCGGCCTATTCGGGCGGTGGAGGTGCAGCCTCGTCGGCAAGTACGGCAGCGGCTGGCAGTTCTGCTTCTACCAAGACCGCTACCAGGTGTACTGCATGCAATGGCAAAGGTGTATGCCAGTCTTGCAAAAACCATCCGGGCAAAGCCACTTCCAACTCCAAGGATCGTACTCCGTGTAAAGTCTGCGGTGGAAAAATCACCTGTCAATACTGTGGTGGCTCTGGATTCAAGAAACTCTGATCTCTCTGAATTCTCTTACTTCTCTGACTTCTGAACCTGCTAACCCTTCATTTTCCATATAAATGGGGATTGCACAGTGCAGAAAAACTTCGTACCTTTGCACCCGAAAACAGAAAACAACGAAAAAAAGTAATACAAGAAAAAAAGTAAAGGTACATGTCACAAAGAATCATGATGGGCGTTGCCATGATATTGGCAGCTGCAACAGGCAAGGCAGAGAGTATTTCGGTGGATAGCAGTAAGGTGTACGACATAGACGAGGTGGTCGTCGTGTCGCAACCCAAGGAGGCTTTCCGCCTGCGTCAGCAACCACTAAGCAGCACTTCTTTCGGAAACTTCGAGATGAACAGGTTGGGAGCCCGCGACCTGCGCGAGCTGTCGTCGTATATCCCCAACTTCGTAATGCCCAACTATGGCAGCCGTCTCTCGTCGGCAGTCTATGTGAGAGGCATAGGCAGCCGTGTGAACAGTCCTGCCATCGGTGTGTATGTGGACGGAATACCCGTGATGAGCAAGTCGGCTTTCAATCTGCACACCTATCAGCTGAGTCGTGTGGACGTGCTGCGAGGTCCGCAGGGAACACTCTACGGACAGAATACCGAGGGCGGACTGGTGAGACTCTATTCGCGCAATGCCTTCGACTATCAGGGCACCGACGTGAGGATAGGCTATGGCAGCCGTCGTTACAGCAATCTTGAAGCTTCGCACTATCAGCGCTTAGGAGACGACGTAGCCCTGATGGTGGGCGGATTCTATAATGCGCAGACAGGCTTCTTCCGCAATACCACCACGGGCGAGAGGGCTGACGACTACCAGGAGGCTGGCGGAAAGCTGATGCTGACCGGCAGACTGCATTCGGGATGGAAGGTGAATGTGACGGCCGACTATCAGTATGTAGACCAGAGTGCCTTCCCTTATGGATCGCTCGACCTGAATACGGGCAAGGCAGAGCAGCCAGCATCGACCTTCCCAGGCAGCTATCGCCGCAACAATCTCATCACCGGACTCACGCTGAGCTACGATGCCAACACCTTCTCGCTGGCATCCACCACGAGCTATCAGTATCTGAAAGACCACATGTACATGGACCAGGACTATCTGGAGGCTGACTATATGCGCATGATGCAGGACCAGTTGCAGAACGCCATGACACAGGAGTTCTCGCTGAAGAGCCGCAAACCCGTAGGAGGCGTGTGGCACTGGGCTGCGGGAGCCTTCTTCTCGGCACAATGGCTGAAGACCAACGGCCCCGTGTTCTTCGACTCTGCCATGACCACTCCCATAGGCAATGCCATACAGCAGCAGATGTATGGTGCCATGTTGCAGGCTATGGCCCAGCGCATGATGCGTCCCGGCATGACCCATGAACAGGCCCTCGCCCTGGCTGCACAGGTGATAGAGCAGGCTGGAGGCGTGAGCATGAACGTGGAGATGGGAGCCCCCGGAACCTACCATACACCCCAGTACAACATCGGCTTCTATCATGAGAGCAACATCGACATCACCCCACGACTGGTACTCACCCTCGGTGCCCGCTACGACTATATGCTCACCAAGATACAGTATGAGAGCATGGCATACATGAAGATGAATGCCAACGTGATGGGCTCAAAGGCCACGAACACGCTGCGCTCGATGCTCGACGGCAAGGCACACGATGGCTTCGAGCAGCTGCTGCCCAAGCTCGGACTGAGCTACCGCTTAGGCTCAAAGGGCAGCAACGTGTATGCCACCCTGAGCAAAGGCTATCGCGCAGGAGGCTACAACATACAGATGTTCAGCGATATCCTGCAGACCGAACTCAACGCCAACCGCCAGCAGGCCATGAGAGGAAGCTACGACGTGCCCCATACACCGGAAGACTATGACAACGTGAACCATACCATCGCCTACAAGCCCGAGACCTCGTGGAACTATGAGGCGGGAACGCATCTCAACCTCATGGACGGCCAGTTGCATGTGGATGTGAGCACCTACTATATGAAGGTGAGAAACCAGCAACTGTCGGTGATGGCGGGCAACTATGGTTTCGGACGCATGATGGTGAATGCCGGCAAGAGCCATACCTGCGGACTGGAGCTGTCGGCCAAGGGACAGGCCGTGGACGGACACTTGGACTGGATGCTGTCGTATGGCTATACCCGTGCCGTGTTCGACGAGTATGTGGACGGTGAGGGCGATAAGGCTGTGAGCTACGAGGACAAGTACGTGCCCTATGTGCCACAGCACACCCTGGCAGCCTCGGCCGACTATCGCTTCGACGTGGAAAAGCCTTGGCTGAGAAGCGTCACCCTCGGTGCCAACGTCAACGCACAGGGCAAGACCTACTGGGACAACGCCAACACCTATGCGCAGAAGTTCTATGCCGTGGCAGGCGCACATATCGATGCCGATATGGGTAAGGTGGTGGTGAGCCTGTGGGGACGCAACCTGAGCAACACCCGCTACAACACCTTCGCCGTGGACAATGCTGCCACAGGCACCAAGCAGTACTTTGCCCAGAGAGGCAATCCCATACAGTGTGGAGTGGATGTAAGAATGCATTTTTAGAAAAAAAGTGCAATAAGAAAGTAACATTTTATACATAAAAATTCCATAATCGCAAATTTTGTATTACCTTTGCACCGGAATTTTGATTCTTACATACATTAACATAAAATTTTATGGGAGGCATTTTCGGGACAATATCCAAGAAAAGCTGTGTCGCAGACCTGTTCTACGGCACCGATTACAATTCACATCTCGGCACACGTCGAGGCGGTTTGGCAACATTCAGCAAGGAGAAGGGATTCGTAAGGTCCATCCACAACCTGGAGAGTTCTTACTTCCGCACCAAGTTTGAGCCATCACTCGACAAGTTCGAAGGCAGCACATCGGGTATCGGAGTTATCAGCGATACTGATGCCCAGCCACTCATCATGAACTCACATCTTGGCAGATTCGCCATCTGTACGGTGGCCAAGATTCTGAATATAGAGGAACTTACCAAGGACCTGCTCGACAAGAACATGCACTTCGCTGAAATGTCGTCGGGCAAGACCAACCCTACGGAGCTCATTGCTTTGCTCATTATTCAAGGCAAGAGCTTCAAAGAGGGTATCGAAAATGTATATCACCACATCAAGGGCTCATGCACCATGCTCATCCTGACCGAGGACGGCATTATCTGTGCACGCGACAGCTGGGGACGCACACCTATTATAATAGGTAAGAAGGACGGCGCCTATGCGGCTTCGAGCGAGTCGACCTCGTTTCCTAATCTCGACTTCGAGGTGGAATATAATGTAGGTCCGGGCGAGATCGTCAAGATCAAAGCCGACGGCATGGAGCAGATACGTCCTGCCAACAAGCGCATGCAGGTTTGCTCATTCCTCTGGGTGTACTATGGTTTCCCTACATCTACCTACGAGGGCAGAAACGTGGAGGAAGTGCGCTTCAAGAATGGTTTCAACATGGCTAAGACCGACGGAGTGGAGGTGGACTGCTGCAGCGGTATCCCCGACTCGGGCACAGGTATGGCGATGGGTTATGCTGCCGGCAAGCAAGTGCCTTACCAGCGTTGCATCGCCAAGTACACTCCCACCTGGCCACGTTCGTTCACACCTTCCAACCAGGCCATGCGCTCGTTGGTGGCCAAGATGAAACTCATCCCCAACAAGGATATGCTGAAAGGCAAGCGAGTGCTGTTCTGCGACGACAGTATCGTGCGAGGCACCCAGTTGCGCGACAATGTGAAGGTGCTCTTCGAACAGGCAGGACTCAAGGAGTGCCACATGCGTATCGCCTGTCCTCCATTGGTTTACGGTTGTCCGTTCATCAACTTCACCTCCTCCAAGAGCGACATGGAGTTGATCACACGCCGCATCATCGAGAAGTTTGAGGGCGATGCGAATAAGAACCTTGACAAATATGCCACCACAGGCTCACCTGAATATGAGCGAATGGTGGCAGAGATAGCCCGACAGTTGGGATTGACCACATTGAAGTTCAATACCATCGAGCAGCTCATAGAGGCTATCGGACTGCCCAAGTGCCAGGTGTGCACCCATTGTTTCGATGGAAGCAGCAAGCACTCACTTGAGCAGTTGGCCGACGAAGAGGAAGCCTAACAGAGCAAGAGAAAGAAGTCAGACAGAGCCCCAAGCGAAGGCTTGACAGGCTATGAAATATAAATCGGAGTCGGCTAAGCGAAGGCTTAACTGGCTCCGAATGTTTTTTTACTGTGTGTCAGGCGAAGGTTTGGCAGGCTATGAAGTGGGAGCTTAGTTGAGGAAACCCAGCAAAGCTCCTGCGGCTACGGCCGAACCGATGACACCCGCCACGTTAGGTCCCATGGCATGCATGAGCAGGAAGTTGTGTCGGTCGTATTCCAAACCCAGGTTGTTGGAGATACGGGCGCTCATAGGTACGGCGCTCACTCCGGCATTTCCTATCAGTGGGTTGATCTTCTTGCCCTTTGGCAAGAACACATTCATCAGTTTGACAAACAGTATTCCGCTGGCTGAGGCGATGATGAACGCCAAGGCTCCGAGGGCAAAGATCTTTACCGTGTTGAGGGTAAGGAACTCTGAGGCCTGGGTGGAGCAGCCTACGGTAAGTCCCAAGAGCATCACTATCATGTCGTTGAGGCTGCTGCCTGCAGTCTTGGCCAGGCGTGTGGTCTTGCCACTCTCTTTCAGCAGATTGCCAAAGAAGAGCATTCCCAACAGCGGCAGACCGCTGGGCACGATGAAGGTGGTGAGCAGCAAGCCGATGATGGGGAAGAGTATCTTCTCGGTCTGACTCACCTGTCGGGCTGGCTTCATCTTGATGACACGCTCGTTCTTCGTGGTGAGCAGTCGCATCAGCGGGGGCTGGATGACAGGTACCAGTGCCATATAGGAATAGGCGCACACGGCGATGGCTCCCATGAGGTTAGGACTGAGTTTGCTCGACAGGAAGATGGCTGTAGGGCCGTCGGCACCTCCGATGATGGCGATGCCTGCTGCCTGGTTGGGCTCGAAGCCTAAAGCCAAGGCTATCATGTAGGCTCCGAAGATGCCAAACTGGGCTGCGGCTCCGATGAGAATCAACTTCGGATTGGAAATCAATGCCGAGAAGTCGGTCATGGCTCCGATGCCGAGGAAGACGAGTGGGGGATACCAGCCTTGTCGCACACCCTGATAGAAGATGTTGAGCACCGAGTTGTCTTCGTAGAGACCTATCTCCAGTCCGGCATCGGTGCGGAAGGGGATGTTGCCCAGGATGATGCCGAGACCTATGGGCACCAGCAGCAGCGGCTCGAAGTCTTTCTTGATGGCGAGCCAGATGCAGACGATTCCCACCAATATCATGATGAGGTTTCCTGCCGTGGCATTGGCAAAGCCTGTATAGGTCAGGAACTCCTGAAAATTCTGTATGATGAAATCCATAATAGTTGTTCGTTAAGTTGGGGTTTATGTTGATGGATTCTTGGCAAGAGCAATGCTCTCTGGGGTTAAGCAATCGTTACCAAGGTGTCGCCTTCCATGACAGCATCGCCCTTGTTGACATTGATGCTTGCGACGGTGCCCGAAGTCTCAGCCTCGATGTTGTTTTGCATCTTCATGGCTTCGAGAATCACTACGGTATCTCCTGCGCTCACCTTGTCGCCCACCTTTACTTTTATGTCGTTGATGGTGCCAGGCAGTGGAGCTACCACAGGCTTGCCACCAGCGCTGGCTGAGGCTTTCTTGCTGGCAGCAGCTTCGGCATTTGCAGAGGAGGCAGAACTGCCTGTTGAGGTAGTCTTGGCACTGTCGGCAGACGATACTCCGCCCTTGTCATCAGTAGCCTCATTCGCTATGCGGAACTTCTGCTTGCCAGCCTTGACAGGTTGCTTCATCTCCACTTCGAAGGGGATGCCGTTGACGGTTACATTGGCGATATTGCCTTCTATATCTTGTATCTCTACTTCGTAGTCTACGCCTTTTACTTTATATTGGTATTTTGCCATAGTTTTATTCTTTAATATTTTTATTTTGTATCAGTAAAGCTGTTGATTTTTTCACTCTTCGTTCTTTACCCTTCGTTCTTCGTTCTTCACTTATTATTGAATCTCGGTTCGTTCCATCTCGTCTGCTTGGGCTTAATGGTGATGATGCCAGGTTCGATGTCGTGCACATCCTCCAAGTATTCTTCGAGAGCCAGCGAGATGACAGCCATATAGATTTCCTTGTCGATGCCCTTGGTGGTTAGGCCTTCCTTCAGCATCACGTTGGTCTTATGACCGATCTCTGTGGTCAGCTCGATGGTCTTCTTGCCCGTCTTATATAATAAGGTGGCGTGTCTCTCTGTGGCACGTGCGATGCGCTGCTTGTGCTTCATATAGGCACCGAAGAGCCAGAAGAAGACGAAGAGCAGGGCCAGACAGGAGAAGACAATGCCCATGGAAAGGGCTGCAATGCCGAAGCCATGAGGGTCGGTCGTCTTGAGAATCTGTGGCTTGCTGAGTCCTGTGTCTTGTGGAAGATAGCCCGGAGTGACATCCTTGGCAGCGCAAACCTTCCAGCTGCTGAGGTCTTTACTGAGGGCATATGACTGGTCGGCTGCCATCCAGGGAATGCTGACAGAGTCTATCAGGTCGACAGCATTGCCGTCGTAAAGAGCTATCCAGTTGTTCTTCTCGTGGAAAGCATCCGCAATTTCCTTGAGAGGCACCAGTCCGAGTTTCAAATGGAAAGGACCATTGCCCTCGCTCAGCCATCTGAAGTGTCCCTTGCCCTTGGGAAAACAGTCGGGACACGTCTTCTCTGAATCTTCCTGCCAGAGGTATCGGTCGTAGATGATCACGCTTTTCTTGCCAGCAAGGGTTGTGCGCGGCTCATTGTTGGGTAGGGGAGACATGAGTTTGCGACGTTCCTCGGGCGACATGTTCTTGTCGAGCACACGTCGGTCGGTGGTAAGGAACATGCCACGGATATTATAAGTAGTAAACGAGGTGTTCGACAGTTCCACCCATGCTTTGTGGGCACCATACTCGTCGACGATACAGGCTTGGTTGTTCGGCATCAACTCCGTTATGCGGATGCTTTTAGCTCCTTGTGCCCAAGTGGACAAGGTGGCAGTGACCAACAGGCTTAATAGGATTCCAAATTTCTTCATAGGCTTTCTCTCTTTTTGAAGGTTGGTGTATCAATAGGTATTCTTACAGCCTCAAAGTTACAAAGATTTTTGGAATAAGCAACAAAAAAGGTGCACATTTTTTCTTAAATGTGCACCTCTTTTATAATTTATAAATTTTCGTTTATAAAAATTCAAATATAGTAAGTGAACTTTCTGCTGTCGGAGAGTCTTTGCTTAGCAAATGATTCGCTATGCTCCGCAGAAGAAAAGTACCACTATCTGGGCTGAGAAGATTCTGAGGAACATACTCAGCGGATAAACGGTAGAGTAACCCACGGCAGGAGCCTCCTTAGAGCAGGAAGCATTGGCATAAGCCAGGGCTGGTGGGTCGGTATAGGTTCCGGCTATCATACCCATGATGGTGAAGTAGTTGAACTTGTACTTCAGTCGGGCTATGGTGCCCACGATAAGGATAGGAATGATGGTGATAAGGAAACCTGTGTACACATACTTGATACCGTCGCCCTGTACCACAGTGTCCCAGAAACCGGCACCAGCCTTGATGCCCACACTCGCAAGGAACAGCACAAGACCTATCTCTCGCAGCATCATGTTGGCAGAGGTGGTGGTATAGGTAACCAGTTTGAAGTGATAACCGAAACGGCCAATGAGGATGGCGATGATCAGCGGACCGCCAGCAATACCCAACTTCAGCGGAACAGGCATTCCTGGAACAGCGAAAGGCAGACTGCCGAAGATGATACCAATCATGATACCTACGAAGATGGTGGCGATGTTAGGCGCATCGAGTCGCTTCACAGAGTTACCCATAATTTCAGCCACACGGTTTACATTCTCCTCGGGACCTACAACGAGAATCTTGTCGCCCACGTGGAAGTGGTGGTTGCGACCGGCAAAGATGTCCATTCCCTGGCGTGAGATACGGGTGACGTTGACGCCATACACACTCGAGAAGTGCATCTTGCCAAGAGTCTTACCGTTCATCTCAGGACGTGTAACGACAATGCGGCGCGACACGAAGTGCTGAACCTCATCTTTCTCGCGATCCCATTCGGCCTCTATCTCAGGACCGATGAAGGCCTTGATGGCTTCGGCGTCAGCCTCGGCGCATACAACGAGCAGCTCGTCGCCCACCTCGAAAGTAGTCTGGCTGTTAGGAATGCTCACCTCGCCATTGTGGAGCAGTCGTGAGCATACGATGTCGCGGTTCAGGAACTCGGAAACCTGTCGGAGAGTGCGTCCTGCGATATAGGTATTCTCCACACGAAGGTGCATGTTGTGCGCCTTGGCATGTGGGTTGGCTGCGTCTTCTTCGTTTAGTTTCTCCTCCTCATCCGCGGTGTTCACCTTGCAGATGTACTTGATGAGAATGGTGGCACCGATGATGCCTACCACACCGAGTGGATAAGCGCAGGCATAACCGTTGGCAATACTTGGGGCACCATTGGGGAAGACACTGAGCAGCGCCTCGTTGGCGGCACCAAGACCTGGCGTATTGGTGACGGCTCCATAGAGTGTACCCACCATCATTGGCAAGTTGTTGGGGTTGCTGGTGTCGAAGAAGAGATAATAGCATGCGAACATCACACAGACATTGAGGAATATCGCAGCCGTCGACAACAGGTTGAGCGTCACACCGCCTTTCTTGAAGCTTTCGAAGAAGCCCGGACCTACCTGCAAACCGATCATAAAGACAAAGAGAATGAGTCCGAAGTCTTGTATGAAGGTCAGAATGTCCTTGGGAGCAGTGAAGCCTACATGTCCTGCCAGGATGCCGGCAAAGAGCACGAAGGTAACGCCAAGTGAAATGCCACCAATCTTAATCTTGCCCAGATACACGCCCACTGCTATGACAATGGCATAGAGCAGGGCGATGTGAGCCACCGATTCGGTGTTCGTAAAAAGGTTGATAATCCAATCCATTGATCTATCTTCTAAATGAAAATATGTTTATTTTAGGGTTTTTAGTTGGGGTGAATAAAAATGGAAAAATCGGGGACACGTATAAAGGGTGTCCCCGACTTGAAAGTGTTTGATATATTGTAACCTATTGAATCCAATAAATCAATACTTCGTCACAACAAAACAAGATAGATATTTCTTTGTTCATCCATCAAGAATTGTATGTGTACGAATCTCCATTCTGATGAATTACTTCTCGATAGCAGCTACGCCTGGCAATACCTTGCCCTCGATAGCCTCGAGCAGAGCGCCACCACCTGTAGAGATGTAAGAAACCTGGTCAGCCAAACCGAACTTGTTGATACAAGCTACAGAGTCACCACCACCGATGAGTG
>OOBJ01002001.1_pt1 | contig 11367 bp, 9 predicted proteins | sample 1671331 | NCBI WGS metagenome assembly OOBJ01 (sample SAMN06348145, study PRJEB24527) | human gut metagenome | biome: human gut; feature: ankylosing spondylitis patient; material: feces | host: Homo sapiens | place: China | collected 2015-10 | reverse complement strand
CTATCAAGCAAGGCTCCTCCGATGTGGATATCTCCAAGATCGCGGGGACGTATGCCGACGGTAAGACCTCTTACACGTACACTACCTCCGAACTTACGGCGGGAGCCGGCTACACCTTCGTATTCATCTCGAAAGACACCGTGAAGTTCGTGGCCAACAACCTGACCCAGATGGAAGGCTCTATCAAGCAAGTAACGGTAGCGAGCGATATCAAGGATATCAAGATCGAATATCAAGTGAATGGTACGACTTGGATCAAGGAATTGCCTTCCACACTGAAGGCCGGTTCCTACAAGGCCCGTTTTACCCGTCCGGAGGATTTGGCATATCGCAGCCTCTCCGATACGGCAACATTGGTAGTGGAGAGCAAGAAAGAGGTAAGTATCTCGGGTTTGCCCAAGGCCGGACATATCGAGGAGGGCGAGCCGTTGTCTATAGCCGTATTACAAGGTGGCTCCGTCGAGGGTACCACTGGATCGTTCGTGTGGACGAACCCGAACGACACGGTTTCCTTGACGAAGACAAAATACAGTACCACCTTCATGCCGGAGGATCCGGTGCTTTATCTCGCGAAGGATACATTTATTAATGTAGAGGTTACCCCTGTTTATACGATGAAGGTTACCGCCGCCAACTTCGGTACGGTCAAGTTGACCGGACGTTCCGCAAACGATCGCTACGCCGAGGGTTATGAGCTAGCAGCCGAGGCGATCGCCGACAAGAACTATACGTTCGCCGGCTGGAGCGATGGAAACACATCCGCCATTCGTACATTGACCGCGACGAAGGATCTGGACTTGGTAGCCCGCTTCGACTCTATCTTACACAAGGTAAATATTGGTACCCCAGCTAACGGCACGCTCAAGGTTTACGCCAACGGTGTAGAGGTGAAGGATGGCGAGGCACTCTTGCAAGGCACTTTATTGACCATCAACGCCACGCCAACTGACAAGAAGCATATGATGGTTAAGTCCGTGAAGGTGAACGGAGCCTTGGTGAACACCGGTTCCTATACCTTGGCCCAAGCCGCCACGATAGAGGCCTCCTTCGAGGAGAAACCGGCAGCTACCCACTTGGTAAACGTAAGCAATTCGGGACATGGTAGCGTGACCTTGCTGGATAATGAGAGCAAAGCCCCGATCACACCGGGTGCGGCTATCGCTGAAGGAGTGAAAGTGAAAGTAATCTGCAAGGCCGATTATGGATATGCCTTGAAGAGCGTAAGCGTAGAAAACGCAACCTATAGCTCTACGGACAATACATTTACGGTAGGTACAGCCGATGCCAATGTTAAGGTAAACTTTGGGTTGACTCAATTCAAGGTGACAGCCGCCGCTAATATCCCGACCGCAGGTTCCGTCTCTTTGACGAAGGTTGAAGACAACGCTACGGTCGCCTCCGGTTCAGATGTAAACTATCAGACGAGACTAGTCGCCACGGTTACGACCAACAGCGGCTACCGCTTCAAGAGCATGACCGCGAACTCCTCCGAGATCAAGGACGGCGATACCTTGGTGGTATCCGGCCCGATGACGATTGCGGCGAACTATATCGGGAAGACTAAGCTGGAGATCAACACTGCCCAGCAGTCCTTGGTCTACAACAAGCAACCTCGTAGCTACGAAGTGAAGGTGAAAGGTGGACACGCCGCCAAGGGCTTTCAGGTAACTTACTCGAAGAATGGCGTAAGCTTAGGTGAGACTTTGCCTCAAGACGCAGGTACTTACACCGTAAACATCACCCGTCCGGAGGATGATCTTTACAAGGCCGTAAGCGAGACCGCTACCTTGGTGATCAATAAGGCAGGTATGGCACTGAAGAGTGTTCCTACGTTAAACGGCAATGATGTGACCGCTGAGTTGACACAAGATATCGCTGGTATAGCTTGGAATCCAAAATCTGTAAGCACTCTATCCAAACTTAGAGCTGCAGCTACAGGTACTCCTGACAACGACAAAGTGAACGTGATCCGCTTCACCCCGAAAGACGAGAACAACTATGAGCCGGTAGATTACTATATTGCAGTAGGTGATGTTGAGCCCGTAACGTTGACAACTAAGGATACCTATGTAACAAACGGCGGCTTAGAGGTAACAAGCACAGAGATAGCAAAAGGTACGAAACTTACGCTGAAAGCGATCGCTTCGAAAGACCAACGATTCGTTAAGTGGAAAGAAGACAATGACACGAATATCGAGCGTGAGGTTACCATGAACGCTAACGCTACATATACTCCGGTATTCGAGGTCCTAAAGACACTCTCCATTAAGAGCCGTTTGATTGAAAAGTCTTACAATGGTGCGATCCAAGTAGTCTCATTGTCTGAATTGTTCAACGAGACCGATCTTCCGGAGAATGAGATCGTATTGAAATACGTGAATGTTGACGGATCTTCCGCCACTCCGATGAACGCAGGAACTTATATGGTCAATGTAAGCTTCGCCGGTAACGATGAGTGGACAAAGTTCAATGACGTGAATATTAGATTGGTGATCAAGCCTGCTACGATCAACTCATTCACCACCCTTACCGCTTCCGAGCTGACCGAGGGACAACCTTTGAGTGCGTCCATCCTTTCCGGTGGCGTGGCTTCAACAGCTTCAACAAACGGTACGACCGTAGCCGGTATCTTCGAATGGGCAGAGCCTAACAAGATCCCGGGCGTAGGTGACGATCAATCCTACAAGGTGGAGTTCACCTCTTACGATCCGAACTATTCGAACAACGAGACAAACGCCAAGGTAACAGTGAAGAGCACCGGCGCCTCTGTCATCACCTTCGAGCAACCCGAGAACGGAACGCTGAAAGTCTACACCGTAGACGAGAGCGGCGAGCAGACCGAGATCAACAGCGGCACCGCCGTTGCCCCGGGCAGCAAGCTGATCGTGGAGGTTGAACCGGCTAAGGGCTATGAACTGGAGAATTTGCAGATCGGTGAAAAGTCATACACGAGCAACTCCGTACAGATCGATAACGTGGAAGGCTCCTTGGCAATCATCGCCACGATGAAGGAATCCACCCCGGATACTCCGGTCGTACCCGACGTACGTGTAACAGGCGTGAAACTGAATGTTACCTCCAAGAGCATCGCCGTAGGCGAGTCTTTCGTCTTGAATGCCACGGTATCGCCGAGCAACGCCACGATGAAGTCCGTCTCTTGGAGCAGTAGCGACGAGACAGTCGCCACGGTCGATGCTGACGGAATCGTCACCGGCTTGAAGGTGGGTTCTTGCAAGATCACGGTCGCTACCGACGACGGTAACAAGACCGCCACTTGCGACGTAAGCGTATCCACCACGGTAAGCATCGAGCAGATCACCGAGGGCATACGTGTCTATGGTATCCACGGGGCTGTCATGGTAGAACCGACCGCACCGGTTTCCATCCGTATCTTCGCGGTGACCGGTAATTGCCTCTACAGCGGCAATGTCAGCGATATCACCCGCATACCCGCCCCGGCAGGCATCTACCTAATCGAGCTGTCCGCCAATGACCGTCATGCCGCGACGAAGGTAAGTGTACGATAAACAAACGAGGATGATGTATAAGCAGGGTGTGCGTCAAAAATCCCATACAGGGATCAGACGCACACCCTCTTTCATTATTTATAGCGACGTATATTGGGTATATCCATATTTTTACTACTTTTGAGGCGATAATAAAACTAAACGACTATGCTATTTAGATTTCTAATCCTATCAGATGAAGCAGATGACTTCAAGCGCGAGATCAAGATTGATTCCGAGTCTACTTTCTTGGATTTGCAAAACGCCATCCTCGACTCTGTAGGTTATACAAAGGATCAAATGACCTCTTTCTTCATATGTGACGATGACTGGAGTAAAAAGACAGAGATCACATTAGTGGAGATGGATACCTCTTCCGAGGAAGACAGCTATGTCATGGCCGATACTCAACTGGAAGAATTGTTGGAAGACGAGCACCAAAAACTACTTTTCGTTTTCGATTATATGACCGAACGTGCCTTCTTCATGGAACTTCGTGAGATCGTTCCGGGAAAAGACTTGGATGCTCCTATTTGCAGCAAATCGGTAGGTACGCCTCCCGCCCAAATAGTTTCTTTCGATGAGTTCGAGGCTAAGAACGGCAGTACGGACGTAGGAGAAGATTTTTACGGGGATTCCGAATACGATATGGACGAATTAGACAAAAGCGGCTTCGACGGTTTAGGCGAAGGCCCGATGGATAATCCTTACGACGACGAGCGCTTTTGATGAATTCCCTCGTTATATTACTTGGGCCGACAGGAGTCGGAAAGACCGAGTTAAGCCTCCAAGTGGCGGAACGTTTCGGCTCTCCGATTATCTCTTCCGACTCTCGTCAGCTCTATAAAGACCTTCCGATCGGCACGGCTGCCCCTACACCGGAACAAATGGCTCGTGTCAAGCATTATATGGTAGGCACTCTCTCGCTTACCGATTATTACAGCGCCAGCAACTTCGAGGAAGACGTGGTCTCCCTCCTATCCGAATTACATAAAACGATCCCGACCGTCGTAATGACCGGAGGCTCTATGATGTATATCGATGCCGTATGTAAAGGTATTGACGATATCCCGACGGTTACACCGGAGATCCGGGATGCCCTATACATGCAATTTGAAACCGAGGGACTAGCCCCTATCCTCGCTGAATTAAAAGAAGCAGACCCTGTCCATTATGAGGAAGTGGACAGGAATAATTATAAACGAGTGATCCATGCCGTAGAGATTTGCCGGATGACAGGCAAGCCTTACTCCTCCTTCCGCACGAACATTAAGAAAGAGCGTCCGTTCCGGATCATCAAAGTAGGGCTTAATAGAGATCGCGACGAATTATGCGACCGCATCAACCAACGTGTAGATCAAATGATGAGCGAAGGATTATTGGAAGAGGCTCGCCGGGCTTATCCCTTCCGTCATTTGAATTCCTTGAACACGGTAGGTTATAAAGAATTATTCAATTACTTCAGCGGAGAATGGACATTAGACCTCGCCGTGGAGAAAATCAAACGAAACTCCCGGGTCTACGCCCGGAAGCAAATGACTTGGTTTAAACGGGACCCAGAAATAACATGGTTCCATCCGGATGAGACCGAAGCTATATTTACACATCTGAGCCAACAGATCATGTAGCGTTTTAACAATGCCCATTATAAGGTGTTTACAATGGGCATTATAAACATGCTTGAATAGGCATTGTAAGCATCTTACAATAGGCATCAAGGTATTCCGCTGATTATCAAAGCCAAACGCAACGACTTTATTTCTTGAAAACCAGATAAACCGCCGCTACCAAGAATACGAAAGCAAGCGCATGGTTCCATTTAAACGACTCCCCCTTAAAAGCGATGGTACTGAAGGCCACGAATACCACCAACGTAATCACCTCTTGGATCACTTTCAATTGAATCAAGTTGAACGGCCCCCCGTTATCCCGGAAACCGATGCGATTCGCCGGTACTTGGAAACAATACTCAAAAAAAGCGAGAAACCAACTAAACAGGATTACGCCAAACAAAGGAAGATGCTCAAACCAACTGAATTGTTGCTTCATCTTCAAATGACCATACCAAGCGCATGTCATAAAAATATTAGACACGATCAATAATAAAATCGTATAAACACTTTGCATATTATCTTATTTTTCGAGGTAAATAATCTTCTTGTATATTCGTCATGCTCCCCCAAAGGCTGTAACGGGCCTCCGGATTGATCGCTTCCAGACTTTTCAGCAGCTCTTTCATATCCGAACGACTGGAGCCCGACTCATAAGGACAGTTCTTCAATTGTTTCCGGTACCCTTTCCATGCGGCGACCTGAATCAACTCCCTCTCTTCCACCAGACACATCGGACGGATAATCTCCATATCAAACTTATCCATTTTCAACCGGGGAGGCATTGTTCCGAAAGCCCCTTGGTGGGTCAGGTTCATCAACAGTGTCTCTAGGATATCATCTTGATGATGCCCTAGTGCAATCTTATTGCATTTATGCGCCTTAGCGATCTCAAACAAAGCTTTCCGGCGAGTCCAAGAGCATAAAAAGCAGGGGGATTTGCGAGTGTCCGTAGAAGGATCGAAACTTGTCTCATGGACAATGAAAGGCAAATCATGCTCCTCCGCACAACTTCTAAGATATTCCCGATCCGAACAATAAGGGATATTCGTCATCACGATATGCGCTACCACGACCTCAAACCGAGGACAATAGATTTTCGACCTGCGCCCCAGTAAATCCACCAAGGCCAAGGAATCTTTTCCTCCGGACAACCCGACCAAGATCCGGTCGCCATCATTGATCAAGCCATAGTCGAAAATCGCCTTCTTTACCTTATCCTCTATCTTACGAAACAAACGTTCGTCCGCTGTCAATTTTGCCATATCTTTTCTTTACGGGCGCAAAATTATACATTTATCTTTTCGATTTGTATGCCTCTACAAAAATATTCTTATCTTTGAAACTGCATAACTATATAATCTAGAATAGACAAAATGAAACGGTTATCCAAAAAGCTGCTTTATACGCTAGGAGTTACACTCCTATGCGGAGGAATGCAACTACATGCGCAAAGTCTTGATCAGGCAAAAAAATTATATAACGACGGGAAATACGCGGAAGCCAAACCTGTGTTCGAGAAACTAGTGAAACAAGCGCCAAGCAATGCCTCTTATAATCAATGGTATGGTGTTTGCTGTTTCGAGACCGGAGATTTAGCAGGAGCGGAGAAACATCTTAAGGTTGCCGTAAAGCGTAGGGTACAAGACGCTTATCGATACCTTGGAGAAGTATACTACCAGACCTATCGTTTTGACGAAGCCGAGGAGATGTTCGACGAATACATCACCCTCCTAACAAAAAAGAAACAAGATGTGGAACCTTACCAGATCCGTATGGACTTGGCGAACAAAGCAAGCCGTATGCTTGATAAGGTAGAGAATGTCCAGATTATCGATAGCTTGGTCGTTGATAAAGATGATTTCTTATCAGCCTATACCTTAAGCGAGGAAAGCGGTACGTTGACCACTTACCAAGATTTCTTCCAGACTAACGATCCGGGCAACTCATCGGTATACATGAACCAGAAGGGGGATAAGATTTATTACGCCCACCCGACAGACGGTAACCACAATTGTCTTTTTACCCAATCCAAGCTCATGGATCAATGGGAAGACGAGAAACAGTTACCGATGAATATCAATAGTGACGCCGACGATGGGTATCCATTCGTGCTATCCGATGGCGTAACGATTTATTACGCATCCAAAGGGAACGGCTCTCTGGGCGGATATGATTTATTCGTCACTCGTTACAACATCAATTCCGATACTTATCTTACACCGGAGCAATTGGGCATGCCCTATAACTCCCCGTTTAACGATTATATGATGGTGATCGACGAAGCCAAGCAATTGGGATGGTTCGTTTCCGATCGTTATCAACCGGAAGGAAAAGTCTGCGTATACTTATTCATCCCGAATGACAACCGCGAGCGAGTAGATAGCGAGGATGTCGAACTAAAACGTGCCCGGGCCTCTATTGCCTCGATCAAGGATTCATGGAAACCCGGATCGAATTACGAAGAGCTTATTCATTTAGCTCATACCGAGATTCCTTATGGACGTATAGAAATAAAGAAAGATTTCACGTTCCCGATCCATGATGGTATCGTTTATTACACCTTAGACGATATCCAAAGTCCGGAAGCGAAGAACTACTACGAGAAAGTAGTTTCCATCCATAGACAGATCAAGGAGCTAAATGAGAAACTAGAGAGTTTACGAGCCAGCTACATCAAAGGGAATAAGGCGAAGCGAGAACAACTGAAGCCTACGATTCTTAATGCGGAAGAAAAGTTAAACAACCTGCTCGCTCAACCGGACGAATGGGAGAAAAAGGCACGTAACGCAGAGATCGTATACCTAAGAAACAACCATAAATAAGAAGAACTATGCTACTGGACATAGCCATCATCGTCTTCCTCATGGTAGCGGCCATCCTACTGATACTGGCAGAGATATTCCTTCTTCCGGGAATAACACTCGCGGGTATAGGCGGGGTTTTCGCTTATACGGTAGGTATATGGGTAGGGCATCTGACTTTATCCTTATCAATCATTACATTCGGAATAATCTTCGCTTGGTTATTGCGTTCCCGGTCTTTTAACAAGATCGCTTTAAAGACAGATATCGATTCCAAGCTGACATCCAGCAGGGATCTCGGAATAGAACCCGGAGACGAGGGGATCACGCTCTCACGCTTAGCCCCTATCGGCAAGGCCCGGATTAAAGGTATTAACGTGGAAGCGAAATCTCAAGACGAATTAATCGATGAGAACACGCCGATCGTAGTGATCAGGGTAGACAGTTACAACGTAATTGTCCGTCCTAAAGAAGAAACAAATATTCACGCTTAATTTTTTATATATGGAAATAACCTTTTCCTATTGGGGGCCGCAGTACTTCTGCTGGCAATCTTTTTCTATTATGTGCCGTTCCTGTTATGGATCTCGGCCAAAGTATCAGGAGTCAATATCTCCTTGATCCAGTTATTCTTGATGCGTATCCGAAAGGTTCCTCCCTACATCATCACTCGCGCGATGATCGAAGCGCATAAGGCAGGAATAAAGACGCTTACACGCGACGAGCTGGAAGCGCACTATTTAGCGGGTGGACATGTCGAGAAAGTAGTGCATGCGCTGGTTTCCGCGTCGAAAGCGAATATCGACCTTCCTTTCCAGATGGCTACCGCTATCGACTTGGCCGGACGTGACGTATTCGAGGCTGTACAAATGTCGGTAAATCCGAAAGTGATCGATACCCCTCCGGTAACAGCGGTAGCGAAAGACGGAATCCAGTTAATCGCCAAGGCACGTGTCACCGTTCGTGCGAATATCAAGCAATTAGTGGGTGGTGCCGGAGAAGAGACGATCTTAGCCCGTGTAGGTGAAGGTATCGTATCTTCCATTGGTTCATCCGAAAGCCATAAGACCGTATTGGAAAATCCGGATTCCATCTCGAAATTAGTGCTTCGCAAAGGGCTTGACGCCGGAACAGCTTTCGAAATCCTTTCCATCGATATCGCCGATATCGATATAGGTAAGAACATCGGCGCTTTCTTGCAAATGGATCAAGCTCAAGCGGATAAGAATATCGCTCAGGCGAAAGCCGAGGAACGTCGTGCGATGGCTGTCGCCCTCGAGCAAGAGATGAAGGCGAAAGCACAAGAAGCCCGTGCCAAGGTGATCGAGGCAGAAGCGGAAGTTCCCAAGGCAATGGCAGACGCTTTCCGCACAGGAAACCTAGGCGTAATGGACTATTACAAGATGAAGAACATCGAGGCGGACACTTCTATGCGTGAAGCGATAGCTAAACCGACCGGTACTCCATCAAAACCATTAAAGGACTAAAATAGTTATATACATGGAACTATCTCCAAGGGCAGGGTCGCACCTTGCCCTTTTATGATTAAAAGTAAACTTAATTAGCTGATCGAATATGAGAACAATCCCCGCTTCAGAATTAGCGATCCATTCAGATGGTAGTGTTTTCCACCTGCATTTAAAACCAGAACAACTCGCGGATCGTGTGGTACTTGTTGGCGATCCCGCACGGGTTACAACCGTCGCTTCCTATTTTGAGTCTCAGGAATGTGAGGTTTCCAGCCGGGAGTTTCATACCATCACGGGCCAATACAAGGGAAAACGTATCACGGTTGTATCCCATGGCATCGGTACAGATAATATTGATATCGTATTAAATGAGTTGGACGCTCTCGCTAATATTGACTTCTCAACCCGTACGATCAAGCCGGAATTCAAGCAACTTTCCCTAGTTCGTATCGGGACTTCCGGAGGGTTACAGCCATTTGTCCCGATTGGGACTTACGTAGCTGCGGAGAAATCGATCGGATTCGATGGAGTCATTTATTTCTACGCAAATAGTAATTCCGTTCGTGACGCAGACTTGGAATCTGAATTAATAAAACAGCTTGATTGGCGGCTTAGCGGCATATGGCCTTATGTCGTATCGGCAGATCCATCGTTGATCGAGCAAATCACCCGTAATGATATTATCCGGGGAACGACTATCGCGGCCAATGGCTTCTACGGGCCGCAAGGGCGCGAGCTCCGATTGCCCTTGACTGATCCGGAATTGAACCGGAAAATAGAGGCTTTCGATTACAACGGGCGAAAGATTACGAACTTCGAGATGGAGAGCTCCTCTTTAGCTGGTCTGGCCGCTCTCATGGGACACCGGGCAATGACCGTATGTTGTATTATCGCCGGACGTGTGGATAATCATATGAATACGGATTATAAAGGTTCTTTGGAAAAACTGATTGAAACTGTATTAGACCGTATATAATAATATCAAGACTATGAAGTGGGATCATTCACTAATCGATACGTTGGAATGGGGGAATCAGATCTCCCATAAGGAAGATAAAATAAAGATAGCGGACCTTATCGCATCTAAAGTCGAAAACGGACAAGTCATAGGTGTTGGCTCCGGTTCTACCTCCTATCTAGCGTTGATTCGCATAGCCGAACGTATCCGGACGGAACGTCTTTCCATCTTGGCGATCCCCACTTCATTAGAAATCCGGATGACTTGCGCCCAGCTAGGCATTCCGGTTACCAGCCTGTTTTCCCACAAGCCGAACTGGACCTTCGATGGGGCTGATGAAGTAGATTCCCACTTTAACTTGATCAAAGGGCGTGGAGGCGCCATGTTCAAGGAAAAGCTATTAATCAGTTCCAGTCCGCAGACCTATATACTGGTCGATCCTTCCAAGAAAGTGGAGAGGCTGGGAGCTAAATTCCCGATCCCGATAGAGATTTTCCCGGGAGCTCTCACCTATGTAGAGGACAGACTCCAGCGTTTGAACCCCGGTGAGATAAAACTTCGTATGGGGCAAGGTAAGGATGGACCGATCATTACCGAGAATGGCAATATGATCCTAGACGTATGGATGGACTATATCCCTGAAAATACAGAATCCACTCTCAAGTCGATTACGGGCGTACTCGAGAGTGGACTCTTTATGAACTATAAGGTAGAAGTATTAGGGCTTACTTCATGAATCCTTGTTGTTTCAATATCTTCAAGAGCACCTCGGAGAAATGTTCACTATTTTTCTTCGTATAGCGTACGTCCGTAAAGACCTGCGCCAGTGTTTCCTTATTATTCTCCCTTACAAACTGCTTATTCACCTCTAATGCCTCTTTCTCACTATACAAGGCATCGATGGAAGCCGGAGTAAAGTCCGTATAAGTCTCGTTTTGTACCACAGCCGCCAATGGTAAACGTTCAACTTGAGCGGGTATAGGCTCTGCCGGATAACCCACCGTAACCGTAACGATCGGG
>OOBJ01001993.1_pt1 | contig 11403 bp, 9 predicted proteins | sample 1671331 | NCBI WGS metagenome assembly OOBJ01 (sample SAMN06348145, study PRJEB24527) | human gut metagenome | biome: human gut; feature: ankylosing spondylitis patient; material: feces | host: Homo sapiens | place: China | collected 2015-10 | reverse complement strand
CTCTAAAGTCTGGCGCTTCGGCAATCGTCACATCATACTTATCGCGCAATTTCTCTACATACATCTCTAAATTGTGCGACGGTACGCCGCACATCTCCACACGGCCAGCACCGGGGATCGCTCTTGTGGTAAGGTTGAGATCAAGCAGCTCCGCTGCCTGTTTTGCGTCCTCGCCGTACATCTCGAAGAAATCGCCCACCTGAAACAGCACGAGGTCGTCCGGGTGGGCTTCCTTGATGGAATTGTAGTCAATCTGTGCCTGTGTTGGCAGTTCACGCTCCGCTTCCTTTTCCCGCTGAAGCTGGGCATAGCGCTCCTTTTCCCTTGGGGAGAGGAAGCGGTCCTTCTGAATGAGGCTGTCAATCCTTGCTGCCACCTTCGTCCAGCTTAGCTCCACATTGGCGCAGCCTGCTTTTTTCAGGACAATGCCGCGGCTGTCGTGGCTTTCATCACTATGGGATGCACCGGAAACGGCATGGGAGCGCCCGCCTATGCCGTACTCATCTTTGAGGAAAGCTGCCTTTTCCTTGCCGGTGTGGTCGGCGGTGAAGTATTCGTAGATCCTGCCCTTGCCGCCCTCGACACCGCTGCCGCGATCCAGCGCGTGGTCGATCTCGTCCTCCGTGATGAAGCGTCCCAGCTCCGGCACTGCGGTCATTTCGGAGGAATACGCCCTGCGGGGCAAGGACAGGTCCCGCAGGCTCTGCCAAATCTGATCGAGCTTGTGATAGTGGAATCGCAGCAGACTTCTGTCCTGCTCATGGGCGGCGTAAAACTGCGCGAACTCGCCGGAGAGCGTGTCGCGGAAATCTGTGTTTGTCAGTTGCTCTGCCAGCCGCGCCGTTTCATCAGGGAATCCGCCGCCCCGCAGCGTATCCATGCAGGAGAGATAGCCCTGCTCCCGCGCCTCGTCGCTCAGGTCGTGTTTCAGATACCAGAGAGCTTGGGCAAGCTGCATCCGCTCATGCTGCCCTGCTTCGGCAAGCTCCACATTGGAGGCGTATGCGCCGCTGTCCATAAGCTCAGAAATGCGCACGGCGGCGTCCTGCCATGCGATTACCTGCGCGCTGCGCACATACTCCGCGCTTCTGCCGGGAGCGATGTGGATGCCGTCTACGGCGTACCACGCGGAAAGCTCGCCCTCCGGCGTTTTGAAGCCGTTGCCGCCGTGGAAGGTGTTTTGTAGCAGCGCGGCAACGTCCTCCACAGACTTCTGCTTCTGGAACGCGGCGGCAATGACCATGCGGGTATCGTCCTCGTTGCCGCCCAGCCGCAGCACATGGTCAAGCTGCGCCTGAGAAACGGAAAAAGCGAAGGGCATCTGTGCGCTCTCCGCTTCTTCTATGGCTGTAATCTGTTCCGCTTCGGTGGGGAAAAAGGAAAGCTGACCGCCCCGCGTGGGGTGTTCTGTTATGCGTAGATCAGCTCCGCGAGAATCACTTCCTCCGCCTGCGCCTTGCAGGTGTTCATCAGGCCCACCCACTTCATGGGATCGCTGGCTTTCAGCGCTTCCGTCGCTCCGGCCTCCGCCGCCAGCTCCGGCATCATCTGCTCTAAGCAGCTCTGCGCTGCCTGCTCGATCTCCAGCAGGTGCGGGAACAGGGTTTCCTCCAGAATCATCTGGTTCCAGAGGATGGGCCGATGCTCCTTCAGGTACTTCTGGCGCATCCGCCCGTACTTGCCGAGGGGCTGCTCCGGCACTTCGATCTTCAGGTCGGGAATCAGGTAATCTCCGTTCATCGTGTAAGTCAGGTTGTTCTCCATGCTCTGCCGTCCTTTCCGCGCTGTGTTCGCGCTCATAATTTCGTATGGTAACTTCGATCTGCCGCAAAACCTGTTCGTTGATCTCGCTGACCGCCGTGCCAAGGGCTGCCACCGTGCGCGGGGTGTTGAAATCAAAGATGCTGAAAAAGTCCTCGTGTTCAAAGTGATCCTCCGGCTGCATCCCGCAGCGGGACATGAGGGAGTAGGTGATGCTGACCGCTGCGGCGTTTTTGAACGCCACCTCGATGTTGTAATCATCATACTCCTCCAGATAGGAATCCGCAACGATGCCGAGAATGTCACGGGAATGGTCACGCCAGTATTCCGCAGCAAGCTGGGAAGCGACGCTCTCGAACTGCTCCGCGAGGCCGTTTTTGCCGGAAACGCTGTAATTACGCTCCAGCATGGCGCTCACGCTGTCGGTATGCGCGTCTTTCAGCTCCCACAAGTTGACGCGGCGTGCGTTTTCCTTGCCGCCGGTGTCGGAAACGTCAAAGACGTATTTAAGCCGGGGCTTGTAGCCGGTAGCGTCAATGAGGGCGATGCCCGTGCTGCCGCGCCGGACATAGCGCCCCATCTTCTCGTTCCAGAAGTCGTACTCCGCGCAGGCGGTGGCCTCCGGACGCTGCATATAGATCATGAGCTGCTCGTTGTAGGGGTATTTATACAGCCTTGCGGCGGTGGTCAGGAACGCCGTCCACGCTAAATGGCTGCCGGTGATCTGCCGCGCGGTGCGCTCCGCCTGCTCCGCGTAGGCTTGCAGTTTGTTGGGCATAAGCAAAATCCTCCTCTCATGGGTTTCTGGTGAAGCCGTTTCTTTTCGCCGCCTCGCTCGCCGCCTGCTTCCGTTTCTCACTGTACGGTGCGGTCAGGCGGAAGGACAAGCGCCCCTTGCGGATGGTGAACTCCATACAGCCCGTGTCGGGGTCTGCGTCCAGTTGGCGGCACTCTGCGGGGTGCTGCGCGGCGTAGGCGGCAAGGCGGTTTCTAAGGTCAGTATTGTGGGTGCGGATATGGATAAGGGGTTCTTTTTCGTCAAAGGTGATTTCCGTGATTTTCTGCGCTTTTGTCAGTCCTGTTCTCATAAATGGCCTTTCTGCGCCTCCTGCGCGAAGCAGGCGCGATTTTGGGGTATTTTCTCCGGCTCATGACTTGGGAAAAACGGCGATTTTCAAACTGAAACGCGCCGGATGATACATTCCTCATCCGGCGCGCTCCCTGCGGCGAATCTGCGATTTTTCCGGCTCTTGACCGTAAAACAGTCAGCTTTGCTCAGAGGTCAAAATCCGGCGTCAGGTCAAGGGCGGCGTACTCCGCGTCGGTAATGTCGCGCAGCTTTGCGAGGGCGCTGTCCGTCAGCTCCCGCAGCTCGGCCTCCTCCGCGTCCAGATACCCCCGCATTTCTGTGAGGGCCGCGATCAGGCCCTCGCGGGTGCCTGCCGCGTTGTAGATGCTCATAAGGCTGACTTCATCGTGGGTGAAATGCTTGTCGTTCATATCAAAGCTCTCTTTCCGCGCTCCGTTTGGGCGCTGTTTTGTTTTTCGACTGCTCCGGCGTCCTTTCCCTGAGCTTTTCCAGCACGGAGGGCTTCTTCTGCTCGCGGTGGGAGGCCGCAGCCAGCTCCGTCAGGGAGATGGAAAAGCCCGCCTTGACCTGCGCCTCCAGATCGGCCACGGTGGGCTGCTTGGGGCCGTTGTTGATGATGCCGTCGATCATGCCGTAGTCGTCCTCCAACAGCATCTCCACGTTTTTGAGGTAATTCTCCGGCTTGAGGAAATTGGGAAGCTCCCGGAAGCCGATGCTGTCAACGTAATGACAGGATACTACGCCGTTTTGCTTCAAGGCAACGATGTCGCTGACCGACAGGCTGTGTCCCTTGAAATCCGCAGGATGATCCACGTTGAACCGCTGATAAATCATATCCAGATTGGTTCTGGCATTCCCATAATCCATAAACCCGCCGGTGTAGATCGCGTCGTAGCCGCCGCGCTCCGGCGTGACGCCCTTGCTCTGCAAGTAGTCATAGTTCATGAAGCGGTAAGCGTCCAATTCACCGCCGCGCCGAATCTGATAGATGAGGAAAGCGTCCTGCGGGTTTTCCAGAAACAGCTTCTCCGTGTCCGCCTGTTCGCTCAGCGTCACAACGCCGCGTACCGCGTCCCATTCCTCGCGCTCCACGCCGAACACGCCGGTGTGGGAGGAAATATCCTCTGCGTCCAGCGCCATGGCCTCGGTGCTGTCGGCATAGAGCAGGAACACGGGAACGTCCTGCATGAACAGCTCCATGGCGCGCTCCTTGGTCAGCGGCAGCATGGCGTTGCCGTCTGTGTAGCCGTACTGATACATTTCCAAAAAGCCGATGCCGGTATCCGGCATGGGATAGCCCTGCTCCAGCTCCGGCAGCGGCGGCAGCTCGTTTGCTTCCTGCAAAGCCTGAATCATTTCGGAATCGGCAGGGCGGAGAGGTACGGCATCCCCGATTTCATGGAGTTTGCATATCTCCATCGCCGCCGCGGAAAGGGTCATATCCGGTGCGTCAAGTTGCCCGCCGTCCAGCGCTTTCTTTGTTCCCGCGTCATAGATGGTGTAGTCGATGCCCTCCTCCGTGCGCTGCACATGGATATATTTGCTGTCGTCTGCCAGATACAGCTTTTCTGTTTCAACCTCCGGCTGCGGCTCCTCCTTGGCTCGCCATTCCTGACGGAACAGACCGTTGAAGCGTTCCAGAAGCCCATGGGAGCCGTCGTCGATGCCGATCTCGTCTGCCAGCTTGACGAAATCCTCCAGCTCCTTCCGCAGCTCTGCGCCCTCTCCGGCAAGCAGCCTGTCCGCAACCGAAGCCGCTGTGGGTCCTTCTGTGCTGTCGGGAACGTTCAGACCCCGGCGCAGGAACGCCGCGTAGTCGGCGGCGAAGGCCAGCGCGTCGGCGCGGGAGGGCGGGATGGTGACAAGCTCATATTCCGTGTCCTTGGGAAGCTCGATGCCGCGCTCCTTGCAAACCTCCGCGAAATGCTTTTCCACGTCGGTGATGATGCCGTTTGCGGTCTTGCCGATGGTATCCAGACTGGCACGGAACTCCGGCAGCTCGGCGTTTTTTGACCACGTTGCCACATAGCCGAAGCTGTTTGCGCCGGTTTCAATGCCAAAGTAGGCGCAGACCATAAAGGAGATGCTTTCGGCCTCCACCTCCTCGGTATTGCGGCTCTTATGCCTGCGCTCCTCTGGCTGCTGCAAGGCGTAATTGTGGAGCTTGGCGTGGGCGATCTCATGGACGGCGGCGGATACCGTCTGCACCTCGCTCATGCCCTCCCGCAGCGTGATGCTCTGGGATTTGGGGCTGAAATAGCCGTCCATATCCGCAGACAGCGGCTTTACCTCCACCGGCACGGGCGAGGACCGGCGCAGCGCCTCCATGAACGCCTCATAATTCTCCACGCTGCCGGTCAGGTTGGCGACGGGGCTGGCAACACGCTCAGGCAGGGGCTTTCCGTCCGTCTGGGCGTAGTCGAACACCTTCACCGGGCGGAACATGGGGATTTCGATCTCCTTTTCCTCGGTGACAACTTTGCCGTCCGCGTCCAGAATGGGTAGTTTTGTGTCCGGGTCGAGCTTTTCCTGCTCGATTTTCTTCTTATACGGCGTAGGCGCGATGATGGTGATGCCCTTCTCGCCCCGCAGCACATGGCGGGAGAACTTGTCCCGCCAGCGGTTGTAGCCCGCCACAAGTGTGGCGTCCGGGCGCTGTAAGTGGATGAGCGCCTGATTGTTGAGGGAATAGTTGTGGAACCGGCTCATGGTGCGCAGGTAATTGCGGTACTTTTCCATATCGCCGGATTCAAAGATGTCGCGGATACCCGCCTCGATGCGGTCGGTGATCTCCTTGAGCTGTTCTCTGTTTTTACCGGGTTTCTCTGGCATAGGTTCCTCCTTCCGTCAGGTCGATACGCAGGAGCTGAAGCCCCCGCGAAAGATATTCCCGTAAATCCGTTTTTCCGCAGAGATAGCGGATGTCGCCTGCCTTGTCCTGCTCACGCAGCGTCCACAGGTCTGCCGCCCACCGGACAAATACCGCGTCCGGCGCGTTTAAGGGCTTTTTGCGGCGAAGATAGAGGCTGTGCCGTCCCAGCACCATGATCGTGCAGATGGTATTGACCACATCGAGAGAACATTCGTTGAGAACGGCGATCCTCCGTTCATACGAGGCCGCGCCCAACAGCTCGCGCAGCGCAGGCTTGGCATTTTCAATCAATGCCGGATAATCCGCTCTTGTCGGATACGGAGATTTTCGTGTCATAGGCACTTCCTTTCATTTCATGGGCTGTTTACCCCTAAAATGGCAGCGCCCGCGCAAGGGTATGCTTTCCTGTGCGGGCGCTCGGTTCTCATTCGTTTTCGGAGTATATACTCCTTGCGGGCGGCGTATATCCGGCGTTTTTGGCGCGCTCGCTGGCGGCCCTGCGCCGCTCGTCGCTGAACGGCTCCCGGACGCTGACGCAGCTTTTCGGCACGATGTAGCTGACCGCTCCGGCATGGACGGCTTTATCCGGGTACACCTTGTCCGGGTATTTCTCCGCAAGGCGTTTGAGCTTGCGTATCAGCTTCGGGTCGTGGGTGTAGATGCTGGCGGTAGGTTCTTCCTCGTTGTAGAGGATGATACTTTCCTGCTCCAGCTTGGAGAGCTTCATGTCCTCGCCCCCTTATCAAACTCCAGACGGAAGCGGACGCTCTCGCCGGTATCCTCCAGCACGGCGGTGGCGTCGTAGGTGCCGCCGGTCTTTTCGGAATAAAGGCCGGTGAGCTTCACCCTCCCGTCTGCCAGCAGCGCGGCGGCGATCTTTCTGGTCAGAGCGGCGCGCTTGGCGGCAAAGAACTTGTTGTCCCGCCACAGCCCGAAGCGGCAGTCGTTTTTCTCGCAGAAGAAGCCCTTTTTGCTCTCGGTCACGTCGCTGCCGCAGCGGGGGCATTTGCCGATGACCTCCCGGCCGGAGGGGAACAGCACCTCCGCGCCGGAGATGACCTGATAGGTTTTCACCAGATCCGTGAGCATATCCGCAATGCCGGTCATGAACTCATCCGGGGAAAGCTCGCCGCGCTCCACCTGCTGCAAGCGGTATTCCCATTCGGCGGTGAGAAGCGGAGACTGTAACTGCTCCGGCAGCACGGTGATGAGGGATACGCCGGTATGGGCAGGCACAAGGCTGACGGCCTTCTTCGCCCTTTTGCGCTCCACAAAGCCCGTGGCTACCAGCTTTTCGATGATGGCGGCGCGGGTGGCGGGCGTTCCCAGCCCCTTCCGTTCCGCTTCTTCCGGCATATCTTCCTTTCCGGCAGTCTCCATGGCGGAGAGCAGCGTGTCCTCCGTATAATGCTTGGGCGGCGTGGTCTTGCCCTCCTTTACGGCGGCTTCGGCGCAATCCAATACCTGCCCCTCCGACAGCTCCGGCAGCGCAGCGTCCTGCTTTTCCTGCGCGAGATACTGTTTCCAGCCGGGTGTGAGGGTGGTTCTGCCCTTGACGGTGAATACAGCGCCGCCGCACTCCAGCATGACGACGGTTTCCGCATAGCGGTGGGCGTCGCTGACCGCACGGAGAAGCTGCCCTGCCACAAGGCGCAAAATCTCGCGCTCTCCCAGCGGCAGGACGGAGGTATCCGCCTTGCCCGCGCTGGCGGTAGGAAGGATAGCGTGGTGGTCGCTGACCTTGCGGCTGTCACAGACCTGTCTTGCGTTCATGCCCTCCGGTGCGGTGGTTTCGCAGATGGCGGCGGCAACGGCTGCAAGCTCCGGCACGGAGGGTTCCAGATCATCTGTGAGGAAGCGGCTGTCCGTGCGGGGATAGGTGCAGAGCTTCTTTTCATAGAGCGCCTGCAAGTAGTCGAGGGTCTGCTGGGCGGTATAGCCGAGGCTGCGGTTGGCCTCCCGCTGGAGCGCGGTCAGGTCGTAGAGCCGGGGCGCGTTCTCCGTTTTTTCCGTGCGCTGCACCGTCCTGACCGTGACCGGCTGACCGGCGCAGGCGGCGGCGAGGGCGTCCGCCTCCGCTTTTTCTTTGAACTTTTCGGACACTACGGCAAAATCGCCGCAGCGAAGATTTACCGTGTAAAAGGCTTCCGGGCGGAACGCCCCGATCTCCGCCTCCCGCTGGACGATGAGCGCCAGCGTGGGCGTCATGACGCGCCCCACGTTCAGAGTGCGGTGGTAGAGGACGGAAAACAGGCGCGTGGCGTTGATGCCCACCAGCCAGTCCGCGCGGGCGCGGCAGAGGGCGGACTGATGCAGTCCGTCGTATTCCCGTCCCGGACGCAGCTCCGCAAAGCCCTTTTTGATGGCGGCGTCCTCCATGGAGGAGATCCACAGCCGCTTCATGGTTTTCGTACAGCCCGCCATGTAGTAGACGGTGCGGAAGATAAGCTCCCCCTCGCGCCCCGCGTCGCAGGCGTTGACCACCTCGGTCACGTCCTCCCGGCTCATGAGGTCCCGCAGCAGCTCGAATTGCCTGAATTTGTCCGCTCTCAGGGTATAGCGCCAGTTTGCGGGGAGGATGGGCAGGTCGTCATAGCGCCACTTGGCGTACTTTTCATCGTACACATCCGCGCCCGCCAACTCTGCCAGATGTCCGAAGCACCAGCTCACAAGGTAGCCGTTTCCTGAAAGATAGCCGTCGTTGCGTTTGGTCGCGCCCAGCACGGCGGCGATGGACTGGGCGACGGAGGGCTTTTCCGCGATCACTAATTTATGGTGTGTCATATTCATTTTTCTCCTTTTCTGCACAGCAAAAAGCAGCCCCGAAGGACTGCTTTTCGTGTCTGTTTTTCTAATCGTATGTGGGTCAGGGCCGTTCAAGGCACCGCTTCCGGTATCGCTCGGCAGCCTCGGCAAAGGCTTTGCGCTCGGCGTCGGTTGGATCCCGTGTTCCATCCAAAAGGCGGCACTGTTCATAGCTTTCCACCGCGCCGGTCAGCCTGTCCAGCAGCGCCTCCGGCGTGAGGCAAATCTCAGCGGTGTCCCAATTTTCACGCCTGTCATCCCATGTGAGGTAGGTATAGCCGTGCCGGGTCGGCACCACCTCCACGCCGGTATCTTCTGTAAGGTGCTCCCTGAATGCCTCCAGCACCCGTTCAAAGCTCAGCATCCGTATCACATCCTTTTCCGCTGCATTTGGTCTTTCATGGGTACATTGTAGCATCGGTGGGAGAAGGCGGCAAGGGTCGGGGTCCTAACGCTCCGGCGCTTTTGCCCGCAGTTTCTCCCGCAGGTCGGTGTCACGGTAGCAGGGACGGAGGCAGACGGTGCCGTAGCGGGAACAGCCGTGGCAGAAATGCCCCTCCGGGGCGATGGGGCGGGGCGTTTCCTCTTTTCCCGGATAGGGGCGCTGCATCATCAGCCGCTCCAGCGGGTTTTTGGTGAAAAGGGTCATGCATCCGCGTCCTCCGTTTCCTCCGGCTCGTCCTCGTTTTCGTATTCCTCATACTCGTCATCCTCGCCGTAGTCGTAATCGTCCAGATCGGCGGGGCCTTTTGTCTGGGGCTTCGGCTTACGCAGCTTAAACCAGTACAGCGCGCCGCCGCCCGCCAGCACGATCAGCAGCGCCACGACCAGCAGGCCGCTGCCGCCGCTTTTCTTTTCCGGCTCAGGATCGGGCTCCGGCGTTGTCTCCGGCTCCTTTTTCGGCTCCGCCGCCTTGCCCGCACATTCGGTCATGTTGGCCCTGCACACCTCGCAGGCGGTGTTGACGGCTCCCGCCTCGCATTTATTCGCGCAGGAGCAGACGGGGATGGAATCCTCCCTGTCAATAAGCGCCAGCAAATCGCTTTCGTCCACAAGGTTCAAAAAGTAGGTTTCATACTGATCTCCGTCCTCATCCAGCGGCTTATCATAGTCGATCACCAGATAGAGGGTATGGCCGTTGCGGGTTTCCACCGCGATGAACTGCTTGTTGGTGTGCTTGTCGTAGAGCAGGTCGCGGGTGACGGCGCTGCCGTTTTGGGAAAAGCCCGTCCCTTTCTCAATGGCGACAGGCGCGGCGGTACCGGCGGGCTCCTGTGCTTTCGCCGGCTCGGCGGCCGGCGTCTGGGCCGCAGCGGTCTTTCCCGTGCTGCCGGAGGCGTTGGAGGGCTTTCCTGCACCGGTATTGCTGCCGTTACTTCCGGTATTGCCGTTGCTGCCGGTATTGCCGGAGGGCTGCTTCCTGCAATCGCAGTCTGCGGGACAATGGGTGCTGTGCTGCTCCGGTGTGGGGCTGGGCGCAGGCGTTTCCTTTTCATAGAAGGGGTTGGCGATCACCAGATAGCCCGTGCGGTTGCCCGCGTTGTCCACGCCCATGATGTAAAAGTGGGAATCCCGCGTGTTTTTGTCAATGCGGACGCTGAACTCGCCGTTTTGCAGGGTGGTATAAAGCTCATCGTTCACATAGACCCCGGCTATGCCAGAGAGGGTGTCGGCGGCCTCCACGCGCAGCAGCGTACCGCTGACGCCCGCCCGCAGCTGGGGCGCTTCAAAGTCCATACAGGATACGGTCAGCTCCTTTTTATGCTCCGCGCCGAAGGGGTCAGTGATAAAGATAAACACGGTACCGTTGTCCGGCACCGTGTAGCGGGCGAGGCCGTCGTGGGCAAGCTGCTCCGTCAGGTCTGTTCTTTCGGCGGTTTCCCGCAGCGCCGCCTCTACCTTCTGCCAGCCCGCGTTGTTTTTGTCCCTGATACGGATCGTGACCGTCACCGGCGCGTTGTGCCAGCCTGTCGGAATATCTGCGTCCAGCGCATATTCCGCCTCCGGCTGCGGCGTTTCCGTCGTTTCAGGCGGCGCGGGAGCCGGTTCCTGTGTGTCCGGCCCTTGCTCAGCCGGAGGGGACTCCGGTGTTTCTTCGGGTGTGACGGGAAGCTCGGCCTCCACGATCTCCGGCGTGCTTTCCGGCGCGCCGCCTGCCGGGGCGTCCTCCATATCCGTCGCCATGGCCATGCCGGACATGGTGAGGAACATCAGGGCAAGGCAAAGGACGGCGGCAACTCCGCGCAGCAGCCGGTTGTTATTCTTCTTCATGCACATAGTTCGTATCCTCCTTGGTATTGGGTGTGATAAAGGGCGCGCCGCCCCTTTTGAGCTGTGTGAGGAACTGCGCCAGCTCCTCCATGCTCATGCCGGTGGCGCGGGCAAGGCCGATGATGTCGGTATTCTCCAGCTCGACGATGCTCTCGTCAAGCTCCCGGTTGCGGGAGCGGAGGGCGGCGATCTTTTCATCGTTTTTCGCCCGTTCAGCCTTGAGCTTTGTAATCTTAGGGTTCATTTTTTTGCTCCTTTCTGAGAGATCAGGGCGCAGGTACGCGCCCGTAGGCAAGGAAGTGGGATTGCCAGTAGCTTGAATTGAGGCTTGTGTACTGGATGGGGTCGCCGCAGTGGAGCATCATATCATTGCCCACATAGATGCCAACATGGGACGCGCCAGTGGTGTCATAGGTGCCTTGGAAAAACACCAGATCGCCCGGTCGGACATTGGCGGCGGACACCCGCGTACAGATGCCCAGCAGCCCGGACGCACCCAGCCTGCCGAAGCTCCAGCCCACGTCGCAGTTGTTGTAGACATAGCTGACAAAGCCGGAGCAGTCGAAGGAGGTGGCGGGCGTGCTGCCGCCCCAGACGTAGGGGT
>OOBJ01001986.1_pt1 | contig 11422 bp, 7 predicted proteins | sample 1671331 | NCBI WGS metagenome assembly OOBJ01 (sample SAMN06348145, study PRJEB24527) | human gut metagenome | biome: human gut; feature: ankylosing spondylitis patient; material: feces | host: Homo sapiens | place: China | collected 2015-10 | reverse complement strand
CATTTGGGGTACAATGGTAGGAAAATGAGTTGTGAATGAGAGAAATAGGGATTTCCCCTCGTTTTTCAAGGGACAAATTTGTACCTTTGCAAACGAAACAGAGGTATTCCACAAGGGATATTTCGGGCGAAGTGTTCTTGACTTTATTTTTTTCGTGGTTTTGTCCCGTTTTTGTCCCTCGCTGATTTTGTATCACGAGACAAGAATTTGCAAGTGGTTGATTTACAGCGATTAAAGCCGTATCTTGAAGAATTGGTAACGGCAACCACCAGTAACCACCAAGACGGTCCATCATACGGAATTTTCTTTGCCATGATGAAACGCCATGGTTTCTTCCTCCATGCAAGCAGCGACTTGCGAACCATCGGGAATACAGAAGGTAATTGCCAAAAAGACGGAAGCATCGACGCCAATGGCAATAAGCCCTACTTCACAGGCGAGACACGACATAGCAATTACACGCTGACCCTTGGAGCCATCCACCATATAAGTCGCAACATACGATTATTCGAGGGCATAGGATACGGACGATGCGCAACGGCCTGGCAAAGGAGTGAAAGCGAAGGTGGCGGTTATCTACTCAACGAAGGATTGACCCATAAGGGCATAGCTGCCGAAGCAGGCGTACTTGCTTCCTTCAACAGGTTTACGATGACAGCCTCCACCATTACCATTGCAGGAAAACAATGGGAAGGTTGTATCGGATTAGGAATCAAAATATTTTAAAGAAGTGAAACATCATATCATCAATCTTGCTATTATCATAGTCATGGCTTCATGCAGCAGCGACAAGCCTTCTTACTTAGAGCCGCACCTATCGACTTTGGCTGCTACCGACATCACTCGAAACGAAGCGACCCTGAACGGTATTGCCGAAATAGAAGGAGATGCTGACATGCCTCAACTCTATTTCAGATATGGAACAACGGAGAATATGGACCAGACAGTCCCTATCACAACAGAAAATGAAAAGATATCAAAGCAAAACAACGTCTCCGTTCGTCTGAAAAATCTCATTGCAAGCAATACCTATTATTATATGTTGCAAGGCAGCAATGGGCGAACCATCACATCTGGAAACATCATGAACTTTACGACACTACCCAACGAGAAACCAAAGGTAGGAAATACAACCTTGTTAAGTCATGGACCAACAAGTGCCTTCGTCAGTTACGACATCTTGGAAGATGGTGGAGAGAACATTACCGAAACAGGATGCTACTACGAATTGGCATCAAAGAACACAACAGGTCCACAGTCTGAAAAAGAAAACATCGAGAAAGAACTTCCAAGCAAAAATGCCACGAAAGAAATTCTTACCAACTACTCTGGAGGCTTGGGACAACAGAAGCTCCTTATAGACGAACTTACTCTCAATACGACCTATAAGATTTGGCCGTATGCCAAAAGCCGTATGGGAGAAACGATCGGTGAGTGTATCACCTATACGACAACAAGCGATGCCATCATGCTAAAAGAAGCGGGTGAACTGCAGTCCCTTTTGGGCAACAATCTATATGATTATACATCACTCACCTTGGCAGGTCCAATGAATGGAGACGACCTGAATTGCCTCAGAAAGATGATGGGTAGAAACTTGGACGAGACCAATACTCCCGGCAAATTAGCCTCCATAGACATGACAGATGTAAAGATTGTGGCAGGAGGCGGACCATACGGAGCAAACAGATATGTACAAGACCACGTCATCGGACAAGGACTTTTTACCAACTGCGATTATCTCACAAAAGTTATCCTACCTACTGATGTCACAACCATCGAAAAGGATGCCTTTATGAATTGCAAGTCACTCGCCAAGATAGAGATACCAGCTTCGGTAAGCAATCTGCTTCCATCCAGCGGTTGTACGGCGCTGAGAGACATAGAAGTTTCAGAAGCCAACTCCAACTACAGCAACGTCAATGGGGTGTTACTCAATGCACAACAAACCAACATCGTATGGTTTCCAATGGGCAAACAAGGAGAATATTCCTTGCCAAGCACCATCACTTCTATCGGTAACTATGCCTTCAAGGAATGCAGCATCGAGACATTCATTCTTCCAGACAACATGAACAAAATAGGTCAAGGGGCTTTTATGGACAGCAAGGTGAAAGAAGTAAAGTTACCTGCCAATCTGAAACGAATCCCGACAAGTACTTTCCAAGGTTGCAAACAGTTGAAAGTAGTAAGGATAGGCAGTAAGACAGAGGCTATTTCCGACTATGCCTTCGACCTCTGCCCTCTCACCGACATCTATATAGAGGCAACACTTCCACCTGTATGCAGTTCACATGCCTTCACCACAAGAGGCACCAGTTTTCTCAATACCTGCATCGTTCATGTGCCAACAGGAAAAGCTGCATTCTACAAAGGAGATGTCATTTGGAAACAATTCAAGAACATCAAAAGTGACTCTTCCAAGTGATAAACAACAGATAAAAAAGGACTATAAAAACGACAGATTATGACGACTCCAGAAATAGAAGAATTGAAATCGCTCATCGAGCAAAAATACGGAAAGATGCTCTGTACCACTACAGACTTCGAGGAGTTTTCTATCTACCTCAAACAAAAATGGGGCAAGAGCATATCCTCCTCCACCCTCAAACGCCTATACGGTTACGTAAACGACGACCACAAGCCAAGAAATATAACACTTGATGCCCTGGCTCAATATATAGGTTACAATAACTACGCAGAGTTTACAAAATGGCTGAAGAACAGCACGAAGTATAACTCATCCTTTTTCATGTCACAACAAGTGATAAGCAACGACCTGCAAGAAGGAAAGGAAATATCCATCGGTTGGAGTCCCAACCGAATACTGCGATTGCGCTATTTGGGCGAAAGCACCTATGAAGTCCTGACATCAGAAAACAGTAAGTTGCAGGTAGGCGACAAGTTTGTCACAGGATGCTTTATCAAGGAGCAGCCTCTGTATCTGCCTTATATCGAAAGAAAAGGCAAACGAACCGCAGCCTTTGTGGCAGGAAGGAATGGCGGTCTCACACTTATCAACGTCATGAAGTAATAATCACTCTAAATCAACTTTTTAGAATATGCCTGACAAGCAAGATAAAGTAACAGGAAAGAACAATGATCCCGAGTCAAACTCTGGATATACAGAAGATCTCGACAAGGAGACAAACGGTTCTGAATCCTCTCCCATAGAAAATACCTATAGTAATCTACAGGAATACTACGTGTCTCAATCCGGACACTCGACTTTTCACTGCCACCAAATATGGCAAACGCTACGTCTTGAAATGCCTCAAGAAGGACTTTCTTTACACACCAGTCTATCAACAAGCCCTCACCAAGGAATTTGAGATTGGATTGGAGTTGGAACACCCCAATATCTGTAGAACCCTCAGCCTTGAGCAACTTCCAGAATTAGGAACCACCATCGTGATGGAACACATAGACGGCGAGACGCTCAAAAGCCTCATCAACAGGAAAGCACTGACCCATGAGCTTGCTCATAAAATCATCCTTCAATTGATGAACGCCTTGGAGTATATGCACAGCAAACAGATCATCCACCGGGATCTCAAGCCTTCTAACATCATGATTACTCATACAGGACAGCATGTGAAAATCATCGACTTTGGACTATCCGACAGCGATGCTTTCTGCATTCTCAAGCACTCTGCTGGCACTACTGGATATATCGCCCCAGAACAGTTCATGCCAGATGCAAAGGCTGAACCAAGGACTGATATCTTTTCCTTGGGAATAGTCATCGAAGAAATAGCCACGACCATCGGAGATAAAAAACTGGAGAAAATTGCTAAGATATGCACTACCCACAATCACTTACTGCGTCCAGGCAGCATTGAGATTCTACGCAAAAGACTATCAGAAAAGCCTAAGAACCAAAACATCGTCATACTTCTCGGCTGCATAGTCTTCCTCTTGGCTGTAGCCATTGGCATATCCTACTATCATCGGCACCAAGTGACCAAACAAAAAGAAGCCACTACGGAGCAGAACCTCGAAGAAGACAGTGCTAACCATAGTGGCAACAAAGTTATGGATATTCAACTCTGGAACCCATAATCAATCTCAGACAGTATCGCTTATCTTATCCAAAAGCGCACAGTCTCGATACTTTTCCAAACCAAAAGGAGTATCAACTATCACATGTCCCATCAGAACAGCTGTGTCTTGATGCCTAATGACAAGCCGAAGACATCCCAGAAACCGGCAGAACCATTGCGATAGAAACGCATGAAATAAATATCGTTGGTGCTCAGCTCGTAGAAGAAGGTGACACTCTTCACAAACTTGCGGCGGTTCTCGGGCACATCCACCGTGAAACGCTCTCCCACAAAGATGTTGGGGCGGATGCGTGTGGAGAAAGGATAATAGCCACTGCCATACTTTGACGGCTGCTTCGTCCAGAAATCTGAGCCTAAGACGGTGTTGAAATACAAGCCACACTCCAAAGGCTCGAAGGCCCAGCCATGACCCATCGTCACCGACCAGGGTATATAATTCTGCTTCAGGGTTATCGTCATCTTGGCACTGTTGGAGTCATATTTCGGTATGTAGCCGAAGAGCAACTGCGTCTCCCACTGGCGATGCTTGCCATAATCCCAGCCCACTCCGAAGGAGAACAGTCCCATGTTGCCACAAGTCTGCAGGACGGTTTGCGTAGGGATGAGTGCTCCCCAATAGCGGCGATAACGGTGAATGCGGTTGTCATAGCGACTATGTTTCACCACCGTGTCGCGAGCAGCCAACGCTGTATCTGCCACGGCGTTCTGTTGCGCCTGAACACATGCAGGCATCAGAAACAAAAGAAGAAATATCCTAAAAATCAATAATCTCATAGCTGTAATCGTCGGGAGTAATGGTAAATATATAATACTTTCGCTCCTTGGCACTCGCTGTCATATAGAAGATAGTACCGTCATCATAAAGGTCCTGTATGCGAATGTGATGGCCATGACCGTCGAGACAGAACATCAGCTGGGGCAGCTTGTGGATGTAATCATTGAAGGGTTCTGCCACGTTATTGTTGAACTGCTCGGTGAAAGGAGGGGCATGCATACAAACGACTGAGCGGTCGAACTCATCTGCCCGATTGGTCCACTCGGCCTTGATAAAGTCGAAATTGGGAACTGGTTGCGAATAATCGTACTCGATGGCATTGGTATTGAGGCACACAAACTTCACTCTGCCTGCGATAAAAGCAAAGTCGGGATTGCCAAAAGTCACCTGATAAGCCTTTGTCCCTGTACCGAGACAGTCGTGATTGCCCAAGAGTGCCACAAAGGGTTTGTTGAGTTTCTTGAGCCGGTCGCGAGTCCAGAGAAATTCCTTTGTGCCACCAAAGTCGGTCATGTCGCCACCATGAATCACAAAGTCGATATCTGGCCTGCGGTTGATGTCGCTCACCTCGTCACTCAGGTCATTGAGCCACTGGTGTGAGTCGCTGATAAAGGCGAAACGAAAGGTGGTTTTGTCCTTCGTCGCCTCCTCTATCTTCACTATCTGCTTGGCGTTGACATTCTTCTCTCCCTTGATATTCACATCATAAGGATGCACGTCGAACACCTCGTCACAACTGACGAGCGACAGCCCCAACAAGCCAACCATCGCCCAGATAAATCTCATATTTCTTTTTTTCATACGGCTGCAAAGGTAATCAAAAAACCTGAATTACGAAATAGTTTTGCATTCGAAAAAAAATCAAAGAGTACATATATTCCTTATTTCGTGACATTTAGAACAGTCGTTCACCAGATTCAGCCCCCTTAAAAAATGATAAGCCCTGAGAGAGAGAAAAACGGGACTCTTGGGGGACGCACAAACAGCTGAAGTTTCGCAAGCTTCTGCCCCTTCAGGGCGTGCTGCTTGTATCCATTGCCCTGGGCTAAGAGCTTTTGGGCCTTCAGGGCGGGCTGCTTGTATCCATTGCTCTGGGCTAAGAGTTTTTGGGCCTTCAGCCCGTATTGCGAAACTTGAGCAAACAGTATGTTCGCTGGGCTCCTCAGGAAGCTATCCCTCCCAAATCTCATAAGAGAACGGAAAAGCAAGGGCATCCGCCTGCACCTGAGAAGCATCCGCATTCCATACTGCCGAGGCGCAGCCCACCTTCAAGAAATGAACCCGGGCGGAGAGCGCCTTGCGGAACACACGATAACTCTTGAGACTACGGTCGGCATCGGCTTGCTGGATGAAGAAAACATATCTGTTGAGAGGATGGGCAGCCATGACGGAAGCGATGCGTGTAGCCAACTTCTCGGCTGACTGGGGACCGATTTTCGCAAAGATGTACGACAAATGGAAGAAGATGACCGTAGGAACGCTGGACAAAGCATTCCAATCATCGTCATTCAACTCCTCAAAATGGCTCAGCTTGTGATAAACCACCCGGTCGGCGTAAGCGGCATGAAGCATCCGCTCGCCCATCTGATGCATGCTCTCCGAGATATCGACTGCCTCGTACTCCAAACATCCTATCTTGTCGCCGAAAACCTGCATGAAAGCCAGGGCATTGGTGGCTGGTCCGCAACCCAGATGCACCGAGATGGTGCGCAGGGAGGTGGAGGAGAGCCTCTCCTCCACCCACTCCCGAACCGAGCCGTACATCAGCTTGGCGCAGGCATAGTGGGCAGGCATCATGTTGTGACAGTAAACGAGCACCTGATCGGCGGGCGTGAAGGTGCGCATCCGGTTTCTGCCCGAGGTGTCCTTGAGGTCGGTCTGAATGATTTTGGATTGTACGAAATGGCTCCTTCCATAGTCGATGAGCGCCTGGTTGGTGGCAAACTCGTTGCCCAGAACATACTGGGGCCAACGGGTCATCGCATCGCCCTTGACGGGCTCTTCGACGACCGTACGAAACGTACGGTCAAAGGTTTCATCAGATGATAATTCCCCGACCGGGAAAACCGCATTTCTCTGTCCATCGCAAGAATCGAGCGAATCGAGCAAGCCGACAGAACCGAGCGAATCGAGCGCCCCTGCTTCCCCAACGACAAAGTTTCCGCTCACATAGTCGCTGGGCGAGATGTCGAAATAGCTCTGCCTGTTACGGGCAAATTCCATGAGCTTGAAGAAGATGACGTTCTCGCGCAGGAGTCTGGCGTTGCCGATCATGATGAGATGTTTCATGGCACGGGTCATCGCCACGTTGAGCTTGCGGTCGATGATTTCGCCCGACGCACGGTCCACATACTGGTTGCCGGTGAGGAATCCCAACTGATAGTATTTCCTGATGGTGAAGCCGTAGATGATGTTCTCGCACTGGCTTCCCTGATAGCGCTCCACGGTGTCGATCATGATGTCGTGGAGCGGTTCGATGTGGTAGCTGTCTATCTCGTTGCGTATGGTGGAGATCTGATTGCGATAGGGCACGATGATGCCCACCGTGCGGTCTTTGTCGAAGCCCTCTGGATCCATGAGGTAGATGCGATGCACCGTGGCGGCGATCATCCTGGCCTCGATGAGATTCACCTTGTCGGAGGTCTCCTGCTGCCATGGGTCGAGTCCTGTCTGTCGTGGCTCGGGATAGGTGACGAAGGCGATGCGGCGGGTGGTGAGCAATGCCTCCAGCCCGTCGTGGCTCTCAGAGGTGAGCGGCGTGGGCTCCTCCTGATAAGGCAGGGGCACGGGGATGAGCTTGTTCTGATAGAAGGCATAGTTGGGGAAGATGGCTATCTCGCGGTGCATACGTCCCTGGCGGGTGAGCATGTAGCTGTACTCGTTGTTGACACCCTCGGAGCGATAAGCCTTGATGAGGCGCTCGAAGAGCGAGAGCCGGCAGTCGGTGAGGTGGATGGCCCGCAGATTGGGTTCCTGCACCATGGATTCCGACTCCTGTTGCTGCACGACGGCTGGCAACTGTTTCTCGTCGCCTATGAGCACAAACTTGGCGATGGCGTGCTCGCCCGTGCGTGCATTCTTCGCCGAGAGCAGACCTACGATCTGTGGCTCGAGTATCTGGGAGGCCTCGTCGACAATAGCCAGGTCGAAATGCTTGATCGACAGGAGGGCTATCTGACTGTTGAAGGCTGTGGTGGTGCCGCAGAACACACGGCAACGCTCTATCATCTGCCTGATCTCACGGCCGTCGCGGCACGCCTCTGACCGCTTGCCGAGCAGGTGGGAGCGGTAAGCCTCATGACAGCCCAGCTCGCTGCCCAAGCGCACGAAATCGATGCCCTCGCCTACCAGTTTGCTGCACATCTCGTCTACAGCCCTGTTGGTGAACGAGAGCAGCAGTACCGACGTGCCTTCCTCCATGAGCTGTTCCTTCAGCACGTTGACCATGCCGAAGGAGGTCTTGCCCGTGCCGGGAGGTCCGATGATGAGGAAGAGGTCCCGGGCCTGCTTCACGCGCAGCACCAGGTCGTTGAACTCCGTGTTGCCCTGGCTGGCGTAGTCGCCCTGGAGTGTGAGCGTGGTGTCGACCCTCGGCTTGCGCTGCAACAGGAGCAAGTCCTTGCGTTCTTGACGGGCTTCGAGAAAGAGTTGAAGGCCCTGATAAAGAGCACGGTACGACGATTCCATAAAGTCATGCTCTATCGCCCACACCTCGCCATCGAACACCTCGCGCTGGGTCTGCGGATTGCGGAGCGACACCTCTACCCTCGTCTCGTGAATGTCGACGATCGACCCACGGAACACATAGTGGCGCGTGGCGTTGGGCTCGCCCTCAAGGGTGGGATTGTAGGCATAGAAGAAGACGATATCGCCCTTGCGGAAGTTGGACACGTCCTTGTCCTGTCCGTCGGCGAAGGCGAACTCCACCCGCTCGATGGGCATTCCCTTGACCTGTCGGAGGGGCATCATGCGCAGGTCGCAATAGATGTTGCCGGCGTTGCGTCGCTCGTCGAGTGTGGAGTTCCATACCGAGGCGAATCCCGACTCCTCCTTGGTTCGGTTGCCCACCTTGGAGAGCATCTGCTCGTTCTCCACAAAGGTGAGGAAGCGGTAGTAATAGTCTTTCTCCAAGGGTGTGGCCGTGCGCACCCGGTCGAGCAGCGCCTGCAGCTGTGGCCGCTTGTAGCGTTCCCACAACATTCCGCTCTCGCCCGGACATACGAGCTCGGGGGTGAGCGACTCGAGAATACGGAATCCGCCACGCGTGAGGAGCAGTTCAAGCCAGGCCACCTGGTTGCGCAACCTGAGCGCCTTGAAGAGCAGGTCGGGCGCCGAGGCGATGTCGAGCAGGCTGTTGGCGTACTTCGAGTAGAGCATGTAGGAATGGAAGTCCTTGTAGGCTACGCCGTAGTTGTATCTGAAGATGGCACGATAGAGCAACGCCTGCACATAGTGGTCGGGGCGAATGTGGGGTGTCTCGGGGCTCGACTTATAGGACGCCTTGCCCGATTTCTGCTCCACCATGAGCGTGAGGTCTTTCTGAATGAAGTCCATACGGGCCTGCAGTCCGAGTGTGGGCGAGAAGAAGGAAGGCTCCAGGATGGTGTTCTTGCCGTCGCGCCTAAAGGCTACCGACGAGGCCTCGGCCAAGGCTCCCTGCACGGCACGGCGAATGTGCTGGCGCTGCAGTTCGGCATCGGCACGGAAATGGTCTGAGAGGGGCGTCACGGCGAGGCTCACGGCATTGCGGGCGCAGAAGTCGGCCATGCTCTTCTCGTAGGTGCGGTCTACGTGGTAAACCTCCTCGTCGAGCAGCTGTCCGGCAAAATTACCCAGCATGATGGCCTCGTTGCTGAAGGCGGGCGCCAGCTTCCTGAGCATGTAGGCGTAGGGGGTGGCGGTCTCCTGCTCGGAGAAGCATCCTGCCAGCGAGGTGACGTCTATCAGATAGTCGGGGTTGTAGATGATGATGGCGGGATAGATGATGCCAGCCTCCTCGCGGGGCAGGATGAGGTTGAGCTGTTCGCCCTTGAGCAGGATGTCGGCCAGATAGGCTCGGTCGCCCAGCGCATACGGGTTGTCGGCCTTGCGATAGTAGATGCGGCACGACTCGCCCGTCTCGCTGTCGGTGGCTGTGATGAGGGTGTCGTCCCAGGTGTCGATGATGACCCGCATCTCGCTGCCCTTGCGATAGAGCGGACGGTAATAGGAAGCCACGACATAGGGGAAACGATGGTCGAGACTGGCGGGCACGGGAATGTCGTAAACGAGAGCGATAAACTTGCACAGGGCGGCTGTGTCGTGGGCGACAGACTGACGCAGCTCTTCATCGGTCAGTACGGCTTCGGGGGCATCCTGAGCCTGTCGGGGCGCATTCTGAAGACGGCGCAAGCGGATGCGGAAGGCGTTGACCGAAGCCGAGAGAGAGGCGTCGCGCATCTTGTCGCGGTTCTCGGTGAGCAGATAGTCCACCTTGGCGAAGAAGCCGGCAAACTTGGTCTTCGACTGCTGCAACTTTCCCTCCACGGCCTGATGGAAAACCTCGCTGAGCAGACGGTAGCGCAGACGGATGTCAATGTCGGCGGGTATCTGGTCGACCTGTTCGAAGAGGTCGGTCGCCACACTCTCCACGTGCAGCCCTGCCAGCCCCTCGCCTGCCGTCTGCACATCGTAGGCCTCTATCCTGAGTCGTCGGGGAATGTCGCGCATCTGCTCGGCCGTAAAGATCTGTGCGCCCTGACTTCTGCTGCTGAGGGTTGTGTCCTGACTTCTGCTGCTGAGGACAGCTCCCAGGTGGCGGTTGTCGCACACGGAGAGCCACTTCCCTACACTCTCCGAGAGGCCCGAGGCGTCGATCTCTGCATCCCGGCTGAACACGACCACCACTCCCACTTCGAGGCGCTCACAGCCGAGATATTTGCGCAGTCCTGCGGCGGTTCGGCTTCGATTGAGCCGTGCCTGTGCGAAGGGACTTTTGCCGTAGGCTCCACCTGCTATCGTCCTGCCGTCGCTGGTCCAGGGGCCGTTCTCGCTTGCCACGATGCTGCCGCCCCAGTTCTTGAATTCTATCACCAATGCCGCCTGCGGTGTGAAGAGCAGCGCATCGAGCTCCACGCCCTCGATGTTGTAGTTGCCCACGAGCACGTACTCCCCACCCGTCTGCGTCTCCAACTCGCCCAGGATTCGGCAAAGTGCATCAAACTGCCTGATCTCGGCCGCATGCTCATACTCAGAAATCTTGTATATTCTCACCCCCATGTGTCGTTTTTTATTTTGCTCACAAAATTACAAAATATTTTCGATACCACCAAATTTTTGCCTGCGTCAACAGGCGAAAATGGACAGAAGCGCTGACACTGACAGTCCAAAAATTATGTCCCCGACAGGAGAAAACTTAGTTTTCGTACACGCGAAACTAAGTTTATGCATGGCAAAACTTCTATAATTTTTATAACTCAAGTGGTTTAAGTTGTGGTTTAACGATTTTAGTTGACCACTCGTACGGGCTGAAAGGCCCAAAAGTTCCAGAAGCAGCACGCCCTGAAAGGGCAGAAGCTCTTAGCCCAGGGCAGCGCCCTGGGTA
>OOBJ01001983.1_pt1 | contig 11432 bp, 9 predicted proteins | sample 1671331 | NCBI WGS metagenome assembly OOBJ01 (sample SAMN06348145, study PRJEB24527) | human gut metagenome | biome: human gut; feature: ankylosing spondylitis patient; material: feces | host: Homo sapiens | place: China | collected 2015-10 | reverse complement strand
TCACGGATATTGCGCTGCTGAAAACAATCGCCAAATATCTTGCAAGCGTGGTGGGCAGTCCGGTTTCCATCCGCAGCATCACGGACTATCTGATCTCCAGCGGCAGAAAAATTTCTCCGAATACTGTCAATGACTATGTAGAGGCACTGACGGAATCGTTTATCTTCTATCCAGCAGAGCGGTTCGATATTGCTGGTAAACAGCTTTTGAAAGTCAACAAAAAGCTCTACATTGTCGATCTTGGACTGCGAAATCACATCTTGCCGCGCAGAAGTTATGACCTCGGTTTTTCTCTTGAAAATCTGGTCTACCTTGAACTGCTGCGCCGTGGCTATAAGGTGATGATCGGTAGGATCGGAAATACGGAAGTGGATTTTGTCGCGGAAAAGCAGGGAGCCTATACCTATTATCAAGTGACCGCCGATATGACGGCGCAGGAAACCTTTGAGCGCGAGATGCGCCCGCTGGCACAGATCCGCGATAATTACGAAAAGATCATCTTGACCGCCGACCGCCTGACCGTTGGCAACTACAACGGCATCCGCGTAAAGAACCTCACGGATTGGCTGCTCGGCAAAGAAAATTAAATCTCAGCAAACTCCGGCTGTATCCGCAGTCGGAGTTATATCGTTCAAAAACCGTCAGTGCAAACTGGCGGTTTTTTCATATATACAAGACACCAACGACAAAACGGCCACTTCTGAAATTGAATTTGAAAGGAGTACCGGAGAATGGGAGTGTGGTCTGGACGTGTTCTTCTGTTCCCGGCAAGTTATATATGGAGTTTTTCAATTCCGCGGTCGATGTCCTTCAGACGCTCGTTACGGCGCTTGGCGGCGGTCTTGGCATTTGGGGCGTCATCAATCTTCTGGAAGGCTACGGCAATGATAATCCGGGCGCAAAATCGCAAGGGATGAAACAGCTCATGGCGGGCGGCGGTGTGGCGCTCATCGGTATGATCCTCGTACCGCTGCTCAAGGGGCTGTTCGGTTAATCCCGTCCATGCCGCAATGTAAAACCCTTCGCCCCTGCCCGCCTGACGCGGGCGGGGGCGGGAAAGGAGGGCTGACCCATTGGATTTGATATGGGAAAAATTCACCGAATGGCTCAAGGAACTGCTGGTCGGGGGCATCATGGACAACCTCACCGGCCTCTTTGATAACGTCAACGCCAAGGTCGCGGAGGCGGCGGGACACATCGGCAGCACCCCGCAGGCGTGGAACGCCAATATTTACAGCATGATACGCTCCCTCTCGGACAACCTGATCCTGCCCATCGCCGGCGTGATCCTCGCCTTTGTGATGACACTGGAGCTGATACAGCTTATCGCGGACCGCAATAACCTCCACGACATCGACACATGGGTATTCTTTAAGTGGGTATTCAAGACAGCGGCAGCCGTCCTCATTGTGTCCAACACATGGAACATCGTCATGGGCGTGTTTGAGGCGGCGCAGAGCGTCATCAACAGTGCCTCCGGCATCATCGTCGGAAACACCTCCATCAACCTTGCCGACCATATCGCGGACCTTGAGGCGAGGCTGCTGGAGATGAACGTGTGGACGCTTTTGGGGCTGTGGCTGCAATCCTTCGTGGTGGGCTTCACCATGTGGGGGCTGACCATCTGCATTTTCATCATCATCTACGGGCGCATGATCGAGATTTACCTCGTCACCAGCGTCGCGCCCATCCCCATGGCCACCATGATGGGCAAGGAATGGGGCGGCATGGGACAAAACTACCTGAGAAGCCTGCTGGCGCTGGCGTTTCAGGGCTTTCTCATCATCATCTGCATCGCCATCTATGCGGTGCTGGTACAGAATATGCTCATAGACGACAACATTTCCACGGCCATCTGGCTGTGCATGGGCTACACGGTGCTGCTTTGCTTCACCCTGTTCAAAACCAGCAGTCTCGCAAAGTCAATTTTCAACAGTCATTGACGGAGGTAAACCAATATGGCATACGTTCCCGTACCCAAAGACCTGAACGCGGTCAAGACCAAGGTGCTGCTGAACCTGACGAAGCGCCAGCTCATCTGCTTTGGCGCTGGCGCGGCGCTGGGCGTTCCGCTGTTCTTCCTGCTCAAAGCCCATACCGGCGTCAGCACGGCGGCGATCTGCATGATCCTGCTCATGCTGCCCTTTTTCCTGCTGGCCATGTATGAGAAGAACGGACAGCCCCTTGAAAAGATCGTCCGAAACATCGTGCAGGTCTGCTTCCTGCGCCCCAAGCAGCGCCCCTACGCAACCAATAATTTCTACGCCGTTCTGGAACGGCAGGACAATTTAGACCGGGAGGTGTATCGCATTGTCCACCCGCACAAAACTCACCCGCGCCGAACGCAGGCAGATCGAGGCCGCCATCGCAAGAGCGAAGCGGCAGGATAAGAAACAGAAGTCCGCACAGGACAGCATCCCGTTTCAGCGGATGTTCCCCGACGGCATCTGCCGCGTGACGGACAGCTACTACACGAAAACCGTCCAGTTTCAGGACATCAACTATCAGCTCAACCAGAACGAGGACAAGACCGCCATCTTTGACGGCTGGTGCGACTTCCTCAACTACTTTGACAGCTCCGTGCGCTTTCAGCTCTCCTTTGTGAATATGTCCGCCAACAAGGACAATTACGCAAGGTACATCACCATCTCGCCGCAGGGCGACGATTTTGACAGCATCCGTCTGGAATACACCCAGATGCTCCAGAACCAGCTTGCCCGCGGCAACAACGGCCTCATCAAGACCAAGTACCTGACCTTCGGCGTGGAGGCGGATGGGCTGAAAGCGGCAAAGCCTCGCTTAGAGCGCATCGAAACGGACATCCTCAACAACTTTAAGCGTCTCGGCGTGGCGGCGGAGCCCATGAACGGCACGGAACGGCTGCGGCTGCTGCACGGGATGCTGCACATGGACGAGCAGGAGCCGTTCCTCTTCTCGTGGGACTGGCTGGCACCCTCCGGGCTTTCGGTCAAGGACTTCATCGCCCCCAGCTCCTTTGAGTTCCGCACCGGGCGCTCCTTCGGCGTCGGCAGGCGCATCGGCTGCGCCAGCTTCTTGCAGATTTTAGCGCCGGAGCTGAACGACCGGATGCTGGCGGACTTCCTCGACATGGAAAGCTCCCTCATCGTCAGTATGCACGTCCAGTCCGTGGATCAGGTCAAGGCCATCAAGACCATCAAGCGCAAGATCACCGATTTGCAGAAAATGACCATTGAGGAACAGAAAAAGGCCGTCCGCGCCGGATACGACATGGACATCATCCCCTCGGACCTTGCCACCTACGGCACGGAGGCGAAGAAGCTGCTGCAAGACCTCCAGAGCCGCAACGAGCGAATGTTCCTGCTGACCTTTATTGTGGTCAACACCGCAGGCAGCCGCCAGCAGCTTGACAACAACGTATTTCAGGCGGCCAGCATCGCCCAGAAGTACAACTGCCAGCTTACCCGCCTTGATTTCCGTCAGGAGGAAGGGCTGATGAGCAGCCTCCCGCTGGGGCTGAACCAGATTGAAATACAGCGGGGCTTGACCACCTCAAGCGTCGCTATTTTTATCCCCTTTACCACGCAGGAGCTGTTTCAGGACGGCAAGGAAGCCCTGTACTGCGGGCTGAACGCCCTCTCAAACAACCTCATCATGGTAGATCGCAAGCGTCTCAAGAACCCCAACGGCCTCATCCTTGGTACGCCCGGAAGCGGCAAGAGCTTTGCCGCAAAGCGGGAGATCGCCAACGTGTTCCTCGTTACCGACGACGACATCATCATCTGCGACCCCGAAGCCGAGTACGGACCGCTGGTGGAGCGCCTGCACGGACAGGTCATTAAAATCTCCCCCACAAGCCCGCATTACATCAACCCTATGGACTTGAATCTCAATTACAGCGACGATGAAAATCCGCTGAGCCTGAAATCCGACTTCATCCTCTCCCTCTGCGAGTTGATCGTGGGCGGCAAGGACGGCCTCATGCCGGTGGAAAAGACCATCATCGACCGCTGTGTGCGCATGGTGTACCGGGATTATCTCAGCGACCCTGTGCCGGAGAATATGCCGATTCTGGAGGACTTGTATAACGAGCTGCGGCGGCAGGAGGAAAAGGAGGCGCAGTACATCGCCACGGCTTTGGAAATCTACGTTTCCGGCTCTCTCAACGTGTTCAACCACCGCACCAACATCAACATTGAAAACCGCATCGTGTCCTTCGACATCAAGGAGCTTGGCAAGCAGCTCAAGAAGATCGGGATGCTCATCGTGCAGGACGCCGTGTGGAACCGAGTGACCGTCAACCGGGAAGCCCACAAGTCCACCCGCTACTACATTGACGAAATGCACCTTTTGCTGCGCGAGGAGCAGACGGCGGCCTACACCGTGGAAATCTGGAAGCGCTTCCGCAAGTGGGGAGGTATCCCCACCGGCATCACGCAGAATGTCAAAGACCTGCTCTCCTCCCGCGAGGTGGAGAACATCTTTGAGAACAGCGATTTCATCCTCATGCTCAATCAGGCCAGCGGCGACCGGCAGATTCTCGCCAAGCAGCTCAATATCTCTCCGCACCAGCTTTCGTATGTCACCCACAGCGGTGAAGGCGAAGGGCTGCTTTTTTACGGCAACGTCATTCTTCCCTTTGTAGACCGTTTCCCCCGCGGGGAGCTTTATGACCTGCTCACCACCAAGCCACAGGAGCAGACTGCATAACAAAACAAGAAAGGAATTGCACGATGGAAAACAAACTGATGATTTTTGAAAACGACGCCTTTGGAAAGGTGCGAACGCTGAACCTCAACGGCGAGCCGTGGTTTGTAGCGGCGGATGTGTGCAAAGCGCTGGAACTGGGGAATCCGAGCATGACGGTTGAGCGTCTGGATGATGATGAAAAGGGTATCAGTACTATTGATACCCTTGGCGGGAAACAGCGCATGGCAATCATCAACGAACCCGGACTGTATTCGCTGGTGATCACCTCCCGCAAGCCGGAGGCAAAGGCGTTCAAGCGCTGGATCACTCATGAGGTCATTCCGGCCATCCGCAAGCACGGTGTGTATATCACCGACGAGAAGCTCAAGCTGTTCGCCGAGCACCCTGAGCTACTGGACGCGCTGATGAAAAGCCTCTACGCCGCCCATGCGGAGAACCTGCGGCACAGGGCGGAGCGCCAAACGCTGCTGCCCAAGTCGGATTACTACGACGCCTTCATTCACCCGGAGTGCTGCACCAATCTCCGCGCCACCGCAAAGGAGCTGAAGGTGCCGGAGAAAATGTTCACCGCGTTCCTCATCCGCAAGCGCTATCTCTACCGCGCGCCCTCCGGTACGCTCTTACCCTACGCCAAGCCCGCCAGCGACGGCCTGTTCTTCGTAAAGGACTATATCGCCGTCAACGGGCATCAGGGGGTATATACCCTTGTCACGCCCAAGGGCAAGTCGCTGTTTCTCACCATGCTGGGTGAGATCGCCTGACCTGATTCTACTATAAATAATGTAAAGGAGAGCATCACAATGGAAAAAGAAAATCTGTACCTCATCCACGGCGAGGACTATCTGCGGCACATCGAGGAAAAGCTGGAGCTGCTGTGGATGGCGACCATCCTCATGCACTACATCAAAAACGGAGCCGAGAAGGACGGCTATCTGGACCTTGTACGCAGATCCACCCTCGACTTTGACGAGCGCTGCGAGGAGATGTTCAGTTCTTGGGGCAGGGCGCTCAATTACCTCAAGTCCCATGACCTTGCGGACCTGTCCGACCTCATCGAAAACGACCTGATCGAGCCGGAATACGCCGGTTACATTCCTGCGGATGATCTCTGCTGCCCCGGCGAACGCTGCTGCGAGTATGCCGAGCGCATGGAGCGCGAATACACCGCAGAGCGTGAGGCGGACGAGGACAATGAGGACGCCGACGTATTTGAGTACGACGGAGAACCGGCCATATCTGAGCTGACCGGCGTGTGCAGGGACATCCTCACGGCTGTCGAGGGGCTTACCACGCTTCTAAGGGATGAGTTCGACTATGCAGGCTGACCGCATTTACTGCGGCGACGCCCTGACCGTGCTGAAAACCCTGCCGGACAATTCCGTGAACTGCTGCGTAACCTCGCCGCCGTACTACGCACTGCGGGATTACGGCGTAGATGGGCAGATCGGGCGGGAGGAAACCCCGGCGCTGTATGTGGAGCGTCTGACTTCCATTTTCCGAGAGGTCAGGCGCGTTCTCACGCCGGACGGCACCCTCTGGCTGAACATCGCGGACACCTATGCCGGAAAGGGCAATCAGGGCGAAGCCCTCGACCCCAAGTACCCCAACGGCAGGACCGGTCAGGCGGTCGCCCTCAACGGCAAGGTGGAGGGCTGCAAGGCAAAGGATATGATCGGCGTGCCGTGGCTGCTTGCCTTTGCGCTGCGCGCAGACGGCTGGTATCTGCGCTCGGACATCATCTGGATGAAAGCGAACCCCATGCCGGAAAGCACCAAGGACAGGCCAAGCCGCTGCTATGAGCATATCTTCCTGCTGTCCAAGTCCCGCCGCTACTATTATGATGCCGCTGCCATCGCGGAGCCGGTTGCGGCCTCCACTCCTGCGCGGATGAAGCGCGGATTTGGTGCAGGCAACAAGTATTCCGCGGATATTCCCGGTCAGAAGCACCAACACCTCAACGACCACCGCCCGAACGGGTACGCCGATGAGGACATCCCTCAGCTTCGCAACAAGCGCGACGTCTGGCAGATCAACACCGTGCCGTACAAGGGTGGGCATTTCGCCGCTTTCCCGCCAAAGCTGGCGGAAACCTGCCTGCTGGCAGGCTGCCCGCCCGGAGGCGTCGTGCTGGACCCCTTCCTCGGCTCCGGCACTACGGCGGCGGTGGCAAAGCAGCTCGGACGGCACTACATCGGCATTGAGCTGAACCCGGACTACTGCAAGCTGGCAGAGAAACGGATCGGAGGAGGTGAAACCCCATGAGCAAACGCTCGCCCCGGCTGCTGTTCACGCAGGAGGAGCGGACAGCGCCGGAACTGAAAAAGGCCGTCAAAAAAGCGGATAAAGCCTATCAAAAGCTGGAAAAGGCCGAGGCGAAGATACCCAAGAAAACCGTAAAGAAAAAGCAGCGCGTCGTTGACCCGAAAACCGACACGGTCACAACGCGCCTTTCCTTTGAGGAGGTGGACAAGAAGCGGCCGCCCTCCAAGCTCACCCACGCTCTGCGGGACGCGCCCGGTGCGGCGGCACTGTCCGCCGTACACCGTGAGATTCGGGAGCATGAGCAGGACAATGTGGGTGTGGAGAGCACCCACGGCGTGGAGCAGGCGGCGGAGCGCGCCGTGCGACTTGCCCAGCACGCCCACCGCTCCCACAAGGAGAAGCCCTACCGCCGCGCAGACCGCACCGAGGCCAAGGCAGACCGCGCCAACCTCCGCGCGTTGGATAAGACGGCACAGCACCATGACCCGCAGTTTTCCAGCAATCCCTACTCCCGCTGGCAGCAGAAGCAGGCCATCAAGCGGGAGTACGCCGCCGCCAAAGCCGGAAAAAGCGCCGGGAATACGGTCAAAGCCTCCGAAGCTACGGCAAAGGCGGCGCGGAAAGCCGCGGAGAACACAAAGAAAGCCAGCGAGTTCATCGCACGTCACAAAAAGGGCTTTCTTATCGTGGGCGGCATCGCGGCAATGATCGTCCTCATCCTCTGCACCGTTTCCTCCTGCTCCATGCTGATTCAGGGCGGGGCAACCGGCGTGAACGTATCCACCTACCCATCCGAGGACGCGGATATGCTGGCGGCAGAGGCGCAGTATTGCGCCATGGAAGCGGAATTGCAGCAGTATCTCGACACCTACGAAAGCACCCACGACTACGATGAGTACCACTTCGAGATGGACGACATCGAGCATGACCCCTATGTGCTGATCTCCGCCATCACCGCCCTCATGGGCAGGGAGTGGACGCTTTCCGAGGTAGGCGGCATACTCGATATGCTGTTTGAAAAGCAGTACATCCTAACGGAAACCGTCACCACGGAAACGAGATACCGCACCGAAACGCGCACCGGCTACTATACCGATGCGGAGGGCAATCTGCACAGCTATGAATATACCGTGCAGGTGCCGTACACCTATTACATCTGCACAGTCCGGCTGGAAAACTTCAACCTCTCCCATGTGCCGGTCTATATCATGTCGCAGGATCAGCTCTCCTTGTATGCCATGTATATGGCTACTCTGGGCAACCGCCCGGACCTCTTCGGCGGCTCGGAGTACATCGGGAAATACTACACCGCCGACTATGAGAAGTACGAGATACCCCCGGAGGCGCTGGAGGACGCGCAGTTCGCCGCCATCATCAAGGAGGCGGAGAAGTACCTCGGCTACCCCTACGTCTGGGGAGGCAGCTCTCCCGCTACTTCATTCGACTGCTCCGGCTTCGTCAGCTATCCTTGCCCTGCATATAGTAGGGCAGATACCCCAGCGTCATGTCCCACGGACCGGTGTAGTCGGGGGCTATTCCCTCAGAGTCAACTCTCTGCACGCCATTTTTTTATCTGATGATACCGTTTAAAAGCCCTGTCCCATTTTTCCATTTCCTGCGTTATATAGATATGGCGCAGGAAACGGATCACTTTGTTTCCAGCAGCTTTTGTATTGCGGCTGGCGTATCCCCGAAGGTCTGCCGGAAAACCGCATAAAAGTTGCTGATGCCGTTATAGCCAACCTTCTCCGCCACATCCTGAATAGAAAGAGTATCATCCTCCAACAGATCAAGGGCCCGCTCCATGCGCAGGGTGCGGACATATTCCGCAACGCTTTTTCCCTCGGTCAACCGGAAGCCTTTTTGCAGCTTGTTCTTGTTGACGCCGACCTTCCTGCAAAGGTCAATGACCGCAGGCGGGTGCTTAAGACTGGCTTGCAGGATAGTCTTTGCCTTTTCTACCGCACGAATCTCGTTCTCGTCGAGATAGACCGGCGGCTGTGCGGATAGCTGCTGCACAAGGTCGATCAGATACCCGGCCGCCTCCAGCCCAAAACCCTTCAGCCATGTATCAAAGGCAAGCCCTGTCAGGCGGCATTGCTCAATGCGGCGGTAGATGGACACCAACTCCGGCGCATGAAGGTCTGCGCCGTGTATGGTGTTCTTTGCATCTCTCCAAAAGCTGTCATAGAGAGGGATATTGTTCTCCGCGAAAAACTGCTCCTGAAAATACAGTCCCTGAAAACGTAACCGCTGCCCTCCGGGAACTTTCATAAAGAACGGCACTGGCGAATCAAAGACGAAGCAGTTGACGCCCTCGCCGAAGTGAATTGTCTGATCTCTCTGTGTGTAGGCTTCCACGGTCCCCTGCTCGCTCAGCCCGATTCCTACATAGCGCTGACTAAACTGACTGCGGATGATTGTATCCTTCGGATAGGTAAAGTCCGCGTCCGCTACGGAAAAGCCATGCAGATCGCCCCAGAAGCGAACCTTGGAGTGCTGCCTCGGAAACACATAGCGAAAGCCGTTTACTGCGTCCTTTCGTAGGCCACCGAGCGATATATAGTAGTTCAGCATTTCCTCGATGCTGTGTATTGTAACCATCTTGCCGCTCCTCTCTTTCTGTTTTGGCACACTGTTTTCTGTTTTGGCACAAATTTCGGTTAGCAATAGGCAACTCGCAGATGTGATTATATCACAAAACAGCCGGTAATTCAACGATTTCCGCAAATTTCGCACAACATCAGCTTATTTCTGAGGCACTTTCCGAGCCGTTGACAATACAGCGGCCATGCGTATAATGATTACTGGTTAAGCTCGTCTAACCAACAATCATTTTGCTTGCGGTGGCTGCTCTTGAGCATTGCGCCGCTGAGAAAGGAGTTCTATGCAAGAAGCAAAGAAAAATGTCATTCTTCGCGTGTTCCGAACGGCGCATTGCTCTCCGGGAAAGTATTTCTTCGGCGTGACCTGCTCTGCGCTCAGCGTCCTGCTGTCCGGCGTACCGTTCTATACGGTCTACCGGATCATCCGGCTTTTTCTGCTGGCATCGCTTGATGGTGCGGCTGCTCCGACCCACGAGATATGGATGTGGGCAGCAGTCACGATAGGAAGTATCGTGCTGGGCATCGTGCTGTCTGTAATCGGCAGCTTTTCCTGCCATGCCTGCGCATTCAATGCACTCTATGACCTGCGTATGCGCCTCCTCGACCACATGGGACGGCTAAACCTCGGCTTTTACACAGGCGGTCAATCCGGCGCAACGCAGAAGATGATGAATGAGAATATCGAAAAGATGGAAAATATCATTGCCCACGATGTTTCCAATATTTTCGGCGCAGGGCTGTTGCTGGCAGCTTTGGCCGTGCTGATGTTCTCACTCAACATTCCGCTGGCACTGACGATCTTTATCGCTCTCGTGCTTGCGTTTCTCATCCAGTTTTCCGCTTTCGGCGGAAAGCAGGGTCAGAAGATATGGAGCGACCTGAACCGTTCCTCCACCGAGCTGGACGCAGCGTTTTCTGAATATGTGGCGGGCATGGAGGAAGAAAAAATCTTCGGCAGGCCGGAGACGGCAGCCCGTCGCCTAACAGGGCTGGTGGAGAAGAACAGGGAGCATTGGAAGGTCTATCTGAAGCGTGTCACGCCGATTTTCGGCGCATATAAAACCATCACAATCTCCGTGCTGGCGTTCCTGCTTGTTTCCGGCTGCGCATTGCTGTACCTGCATCCCGGCGACCATGAGCTTATGATGGAGCTGTTGATGTTCCTGATAGTCGGTCCCGCCTGCATCAGTCCCTTGATGGAACTTGTGGAGTTCGGAGCAGATTTGCGGAACCTGGCAGTACGCATGGATCAGATTGACGAGGTGCTGAATATGCAGCCCATATCCGAGGGAACGGAGACTGCCCCAAAGGGTGGAGCTGAAATTGTGTTTCAGGATGTGAGCTTTTCCTATCAGAACGCTGCCGACCCTTTGCGCCGCATGGCGCTGGATCATCTGACAATAAAAATTCCTGCCGGGAGCTTCGCCGCGCTGGTAGGACCATCCGGGGGAGGAAAATCCACGGCAGGGCAACTCATCGCCCGCTTTTGGGATGTGGAGAGCGGATCTATCACCATCGCTGGACATGACATCCGGGAGTATTCAATGGAAGCCTTGATGAATGCCGTTGCCTTTGTTTTTCAGGACACGCACATCTTTGCGGAGAGTGTTTATGACAATATCGCCATGCACCGCAAGGTTCACCGCGAGGATGTGGAGAAGGCGGCAAAGGCGGCAAGATGCCATGATTTCATTCTCTCACTTCCAAATGGCTATGATACCAAACTGGGTGACGGCGGGCATAAGCTGTCGGGCGGCGAGGCGCAGCGTATCGCCATTGCAAGGGCGATATTAAAAGACGCGCCCATCGTCGTGCTGGATGAGGCGATGGCTTTTACCGACGCGGAAAACGAGCTTGCACTGCGGGAAGGCATGG
>OOBJ01001973.1_pt1 | contig 11473 bp, 10 predicted proteins | sample 1671331 | NCBI WGS metagenome assembly OOBJ01 (sample SAMN06348145, study PRJEB24527) | human gut metagenome | biome: human gut; feature: ankylosing spondylitis patient; material: feces | host: Homo sapiens | place: China | collected 2015-10 | reverse complement strand
AGCCCTGCCTCAGCTTATGTAAAAAACACGGCGCCAGCCTTATGTTACTTATGTAGCTTATGTACTTATGTATTCCGCGGTAAGCGGCACAAGGGCGAACAGCCCTTAAAAGAGCAAAACAAGGTTCGTCTTTTGCCAATGGCTATAGCATTTCAAAGTATGAAATACGTGTTTGGCGTGACGAAATCACCTTTTAGGGTTCCAATTCATTACGTGCATGTTGTTGTCAAAGCGTCCCCACATCACAGGGTGCTGCTTGCCCTTGGTAGCCTTGGCCACGTTGACAGCCACAAAGTCGAAGAGCTCCTTCGCCTCCACAATGCGGTTGCGGTTATTGTCGGCTCCGCCTTTCAAGCCGCGCAGCAGGTAGCGTGTAAACTGTCCGTTGCGTCCGTATGGATTTTCGCGCGAGGTTTCGTTGGTGCGCGACGAGAGAAACAGCATCACCCCCTCGGTTTTGTCAAACGAACTTTGTGCGGAAGCGGCAGCGTTGCTGTCGTGGCGCAGGCCGCCGGCATAGCAGGCATCAATAAACAGCAGTTTGTTGTTGGCGCGGCAGCCTTTAATGATTTTGGCTATCTCGCCATAGCTGATGCAGGTAGACGCCCCTCGTGTGTCGTAGGCGCACAATCCGCCTTTGCTGCCGTGTCCGCTGAAGAAGAACACCACCACGTCGTCGGCCTCCGCTTGTGCAAAGACATTTCTCAGCGTCGTGCAGATGCTCTGCCGTGTGGCATTTTTCCCCGTCAGCAGTGTGACGTGCGTAGTGTGTGTGCGGTAGAGCGCCGCCATGTCGGTTGCATCATTCTCGGTTTGCCGCAAGGGGTTGATGTATTGGTATTTGGCTATGCCCACCGACACCACATAGATGGTGCGGGCAGGTAGCAGGTGGGGGAGCAGTATGCAGAGTAAAAGTAGCAGTTGGCGCATGGTGAGGTGGAAGGTGTTAGTTGTGGGGTATGACTTTTGTGGTATATGCCTTTGTTGTAAATACCTTTGTCGTAAATGTCGCCACAGGCGGTATCTATTTATCGCCCGAAGCATAAACACGACATCGTCGGCTCCTCCCGTTGCCTCCTTTTGTCGCGTTTTTGCTTCTGGCTCTTTTCTTTTTAACAAGGATATTATAACTGGGAGAGGACGAGGCGGAGCCCGAGGTCGCTGCCGCGGGAGCCGGGCGCGTAGTCGTCACGGCAAGACGAGCGGCAGACCCAGGCGTGGCAGTCCCAGCTGCCACCGCGCATCACGCGATTAGACCCACTGTTAGGCCCTGTAGGGTCGCTTTGCGAGTAAGAACTATATGAGCCGTCCCAGTCGCTGCACCATTCATATACATTGCCGCTCATGTCGTACAGGCCGAGTTCGTTGGCCTGCTTGGTGCCAACGGGGTGGGTACGTTTGCCGCTGTTGTCGGCATACCATGCCACATTGTCAATGTAGTTGCTGCCGCTGTATTTGTAGTGGCGGCTGTAGTTGCCGCCGCGTGCGGCAAACTCCCATTCGGCTTCTGTAGGTAGACGGAAGTTGCGCCCCGTATAGCTGTTAAGACGGTTGATAAAGGTTTGGCAGTCGTTCCAACTCACGCATTCAACAGGCAAGTTGTCGCCTTTGAATTTAGAAGGATTACTGCCCATAACGGCGCGCCAAAGGGCTTGTGTTACCTCATACTTGCAGATATAGTAGCTGCTGAGGGTGACGCTGTGGGTAGGCTTTTCGTCGTCAAAAGCATCGCTGCCTTGCTCACTTGTAGCCCCCATGGTGAAAGTGCCTCCTGACACATACACTATGTTGTTGATGAGTTTGTTGAGCTCAGCCGACAAACTGGTAGTGCTGCTTGTGCTGCTTGAATGATGTGTGCTATTGCGTCGTGGTGCAGGTTTGGCCTTCGGTTTGGCTTTTGGCTTTGCCGCAGGTTTAGGTTTCGTCACAGCCGGTTTCGGCTTGTGGCGCGTAATGGTGCTCTGTGCTGCCATGCCAATGGGGCAAAGCATGAGGAGCAGGGTGAGAATGATGTGTTTTGGGTTCATGATGTGTGTGTGTGATCTATTATAACTGGGAGAGGACGAGGCGGAGACCGAGAAAGTAGTAGTACGTGTCGGGGGTGCTGTAGCTACGGTCCGTTGAACGGTGTCGGCTGGCGCCGTAAGCAAAGGCACCACCGCGGTTTATGCAGTAAGACCCACTGTCAGGCCCTGTTGGGTTGGTTTGTGAGTAAGAACTGTATGTTCCATACCAGTCGCTGCACCATTCAAACACATTGCCGCTCATGTCGTAAAGACCGAGTTCGTTAGGTCGTTTGGTGCCCACAGGGTGGGTACGGTCGCTGTTGTCACCATGCCATGCTACATCGTCAAGGTTGTTGCTGCCGCTGTATTTGTAGTGGCGGCTGTAGTTTCCGCCACGTGCGGCAAACTCCCATTCTGCTTCGGTAGGCAGACGGAAGTCGCGTCCCGTGTAACTGTTGAGGCGTTTGATAAAAGTTTGGCAATCGTCCCAACTCACGCGTTCGACAGGCAAGTTGTCGCCTTTTGAATATGATGGATTGCTGCCCATGACGGCTCGCCATAGGGCTTGCGTCACCTCGTATTTGCAGATATAGTAGCTGCTGAGGGTGACGCTGTGGGTAGGCTTTTCGATAGACTCGGCATCACTTCCTTGCTCGCTTGTGCCGCCCATGGTGAAAGTACCACCTGACACATACACCATGTTGTTGATGAGCTTGTTGAGCTCGGCCGACAAACTGACAGTGCTGCTTGAATGATGTGTGCTATTGCGTCGTGGTGCAGGCTTGGCCTTGGCCTTTGGCTTTGCAGCCGGCTTAGGTTTCGTTACAGCCGGTTTCGGCTTGTTGCGTGTAATGGTGCTCTGTGCTGCCATGCCAATGGGGCAAAGCATGAGGAGCAGGGTGAGTATGATGTGTTTGGGGTTCATGATGTGTGTGAGTTATGCGTTGGCGGAATTAGTAAACAAGTTGACAAGTTGACGGGTTAACAGGTAAGTTAACCAGGCTCTTTTAAGTCTCTTGTCATTCAGATTCCAACAGAACAAGTAGAGTATAGCAAACTTACTTGTTAACCTGTAAACTTGTTAACCCGTAAACCAAAAACTCTGCCAATGGGTTATTTGTCAGCAACTTCTTCCATGCGTTTGAGTTGGAAACCTTCAAATTGCATGATGATTTTATGTAGCTCAGTACCTTGGCGCAGGGCCTCAACTCTTGGTGCTGCAGCGTAGCGGTTGATTTGGCTGACGGCCTCGTCCCACTGCTTTTGAGCAAGTTCCTCGCTATCTCCCTTATGCAGCATCTTTAGCTCGATGATGTAGCTGTGCTGGGTGGGGTAGTGAGTGAGGTCGGGTAGCAAGAAGAAGTCGCAATAGCCATGGTTCAGCTCCAATTCGGGAGCGGTGTAGTAATAGTCGTTTAAGCTGAAGTAAGCCATGAAGAAACCTTGCAAATTACGTTCAGCTTCAATGCCGTCGCGCACAGATGATATGTTAGCGTATGCTTGTGCCATGCTGCTGAGTGCGGTACGCCAATCGCCATCAAAGGCCATATTGGTAAACTTATCGATGAGGTCGTTGAGGCTCACACGGCTCATTTGTTGATATTCCTCTAACAAATAGCCATAGTATTGTTTACGCACATTGTTGTTGGGTATGCCCAGCACCAGTTGCATGCCATGTGTGCCCTTGATGGTCAGCATGCCATAGTAGAAAAGCAGACTGGTAAAGGTGTCGGGATTGGTCAAGGCACGGGCGGGGAAAGACTCCTCGAGCGAAGTAATTACTTGTTCTGTTTCAGCTATGCTTTTAATAACCCCTTTGCGGTTGCCGTCCAACTTGTCAAAACGTAGCAGCTTGTTCATCTTGCTGTAGTCCGTTTTGGTGTTGGGGTCAATCATTTGTTTGGGTGCACAGCCGTAACTCATATAGTTGCGCAAGTAATAAAGCACCATGTCGCAATTAAACACGCGGTTTTTGCTTTTTAGTGATTCTTCCGAGAAACAATATCCGTCATACCATGGCTTCATGTCATTTATGACCTCCTCCACGTCCAAATCAGCAGGTAGTTCGCCCTGCTCTTTGTAGTAGTTGAACATGGTGCGCACATCGTCGGTAGTAAAGCCGAGAATGTCGTTAAACTCAGACTTCATGGTAATGTTCCAACCTATGTTGAAGCCGCTTGTCACATCGTCTAAAGTAACGGGGCTGACGCCAGTCATGAATATGCGCTCAAAGTTCCCCTTAAACCTTTTGAATGTGTCGCGGTAAAATCCGTCAGCGTGTGTGATAGCATGGTACACCGCTTCGCCTTGCTCGTTGAGTATGGTGTTGGTAAAATTGTCATACTCGTCGATGATAAGGTAGAGAGGCAACTCTCTGCGTTTCGACTCGTTGGCAATTTCGTTAAGTTTGGCACTTGCATCGGCGAGACCGTCAATTTTTTGAACAAACCCCTCGGGGTAGAGTCTTTCGTAGTCGCGTACAAAACCATTGAGTTGTGTGCCACAATAGGCATTGAACTTTTCTTCTACTTGATCGATGCTACCGCCCACCTGTGAGAAGTCCAAGTATAGCACGAGGTATTTGCCTTGTAAACTTGTGGGGTGTTTACCAATCCACAAGTCGCCGAACAGTTGTTCAAACTTGTCCTTCTTGTTGCAATCATAATAGGCATGCAGCATATTGATGAGCAGACTTTTTCCAAATCGGCGTGGACGCGTAAAGAATATGTTGCGTGCCTCAGTCTCGAGCATGGGCAAGTACATGGTCTTGTCCACATAATAGAGGTTGTCTCTTCTGATCGACTCAAAGTCGGCCACACCATAGGGCACTTGTCTTGTATTGGGATTCATCATGCTTTTGTATCATTTGTACGTTAAAAACGTTATGTTAACGCATTGGCGGAATTTAGTTAACAGGTTGTCAACTCGTTAACCTGTCAACCAGGAACTCCGCCAGCGCGTTACTTAATCGGCACGCCGCAATTAGGGCAATACTTTTTGCCGCTTAGCACAGAGTAGGGGACGAAACCAAGAAATTTGTGGCAGTGCGGGCAAACGTAGGTGGTTTGCATCTGTGCGTTGAGGGTGGCCAAAGCAACGGTCTTCTTTTCGAGCACCTTTTCGCCAGCAAAGATGGCAATGGCCATGACAGCCAGCAGCACAATGCACGACACCAGCCAGTTTTGACCCACCATCTGTGTGACGAGCATGGTCAGTATGGGGGTGAGCATACGAATGGAGTTGACCAACATGGAGTAGCGGTCCCACTTGCGCTTTTGCTTGTCGTAGTCGTTCCACACCTGTTGCAGGTTGATGCGCGAGGCATCGGTAAGCAGTTGCTTGACCGAGGTCTTGAAAGAACCTAAAAATAAAGGCGTGTCAGCCTTGATGGTTTTGCGCATGATGCGCAGGCCAAACACAAAGACCCCTTTGGCCGAGTCGTGGTCTTCAATCACATACGAGTCGGCCGAGGTGCGCGTAAGTGTGGCGTGCTGCGGGTCGATGCTGGCGTCGGACAGGTGTAGCGGTTGTTGCCCCATGCGGCCAATAATGATGCTTTCGCCTATTTCCATAAAGTATTGTCTTCGTAAAGTCGTTTGATAGTTTTAAGCGCCTCTTTCGACATGGGCAGGGCAAAGTTGCCCTCATGCTCAAAGTCGGAGAGCACCAACTTATGGTTGGTAAGGTTAACTTGCACAATCATGTCGGCATTGACAATGTAGCGTTTGCCAATGCGCAGGAAGGTTGGTGCCGTTTCGGCAGCCTGCTTGTGCAGCATCTCCTCAACGGTGGTGAGGCCAACGGGCAGCATCACCTTCTGCTTGTTGGGAAACACCCCATAGCAGTAGTTGCCATAAGCCTCGTAGAACATGGCCTTGGCCAAGGGCACGCGCAATAGTTCTGTGCGGCGGTTGAATATGGTGTATTTCATGTGAGTCGGCATTGTTCTGTATTTATGCACAAAATTACCAAAAAGATAACAACTAATGCGCCATTAAATGCCATTTTGTGACGTACCTTGCCATTTATTGAGTACATCAACCACTTGTTGCGCCTCATCGGCAGAGACCACCGGACTCATAGGGATAGAAAGTTCCTCGGCATGAATGCGCTCCGTTACAGGCAATGAGAGCTTGTGACCCCATGCCTCATAATAGCATTGCTGCTTGTGCGGGGGGATAGGGTAGTGAATGAGCGTTTGCACACCCTGTTGCGCAAGAAACGTTTGCAACTGGTTGCGCTCCTTGCAGAATATGGGAAACTGGTGGTACACATTGTGGGCATCGGGCAGACGCTCGGGCAGCGTGATGAGCGGATTGCTGATGTGGCCGTAGTAAAAGTCGGCCAACTGCTGGCGGCGGGCATTGTCGTGGTCAAGATATTTGAGTTTGATGCGCAACACGGCAGCGTCCATCTCGCTCATGCGGCTGTTGATGCCCGCATATTTGAACACATATTTGCGTTCGCTGCCATAGTTGCCCAGGGCGCGAATGGTGGCGGCAAGTTCCGCATTGTCGGTCGTGACGGCCCCAGCATCGCCCATGGCCCCGATGTTTTTGCCAGGGTAAAAGCTGTGCGCTGCGGCATCGCCCAACGAACCGGTGCGTTTGCCATTGAAGGTACAGCCCTGTGCTTGTGCATTGTCCTCCATCAGTTTGAGGTGGTGGCGGTGGCAAATGTCGAGCAACTGCTCGTTGCACGCCAGTCGTCCGTACAGGTGCACCGTCATGATGCCCCGTGTGCGCGGTGTGATGGCCTGTTCCACGCGGTCGGTGTCAAGTTCCAGATGGTGCCAAGTAGGTTCCACCAATATGGGTTTGAGATTGTTGCGTGTAATAGCCAATATGGTGGCAATGTAGGTGTTAGCCGGCACAATGATTTCGTCGCCATCTGCCATCACCCCCATCTCCTTATAGGCGCGCAGTATGAGGTAAAGCGCATCGAGTCCGTTGGCCACCGCCACACAATGTTGTGTGCCGATGTAGCGGGCATAGTCGTGTTCAAATTGTTTCGTCTCGTCACCCTGCAAAAACCACCCCGAATCAATCACGCGGGCCATGGCGGCCTTGTACTCATCGGCGTGTTCGTGGGTGATGCGCTGCAAGTCGTATAGTTTAATCATAAGTAGGTGTTCAAAATTATTTTATACAATCAGTAGGTGCCATTTTCACATTGAAAGCACATTCTCGAGACGCATCTGTTCCCTTCAGCCTCGGTCACATAGCCCGCTATGACCCCCTTCGGTTCCCCCGTTATCGGGGGACAGAAACCCTCACCCGAAGGAAACATCTGCGCCCCGATAATGCACTTTCAATGTAAAAATAATTTTGAACACCTACTTAATGTTTCAATATTGTTGAGCGAGAGCCTGAATGCTACAAAATCGTTGTAGTTGCGTATGTAATCCTCGCTTTTGTAAATGTCCGAAGCCAACACCATGCACACCGCCCCCGATGAAAAGTCGGTGATGCTTCGCCACAATCCCGGGCGCACCAGCAGCCCTTGGTAGGGACGGTTGAGGAAAAACGACCGCTTGCATTGGCCGTCGTCGAGTGTGACAGTGAACGAACCAGATGCTGCCACTATAAATTGACTCAGTGTGCGGTGGGCATGTGCACCACGTTCCTCGCCGCCCGGCACGTCGTAAAGGTAGTAAACCCTTTTCACGTCGAAAGGCAGCGTGTCGCCATTCTGCACCACGGTAAGGTTGCCTTTGCGGTCAGAATGGTGTCGGTTAAGTTCTACAATAGAGCAGTCGAATACACTATATTTCTCCATGTTGCTTCATTCGTTTGTAAGTGCCGTAATCCTCCACATAGTCGGCACGGTTGTAAGGCGTTGAGGCTATTTCGAGTGCCAGCGAGTTGGTGGAGAAGTTTGTGAGCGTGCGCCAAAGTCCCTTTGGTATGTAAAGCCCGTAGTACGAGCGGTTAAGCGTAAAGGTGCGCTTGTTTGTGCCATCGTCCACAATCACGTCGAGGCTGCCCGAAATGGCTATGATAAGTTCCTCGGTAGTGTGGTAGGCATGTCCGCTGCGGTTTTCGCCCCCCGGCACATCGTATATCCAGTATACGCGTTCAAACTTGAAAGGCACCTGGTTATGTTGCTCTACAAACGACAAATTGCCGCGAGGGTCGTTGAAACGTGGCAACTCAATAAGCCGTGCATCGTCAATGGTCATATATGGTAGTTGTTGTCTGAAGTTTCGGTTTTAATAAGTGCGGGCTGAATCAATGACAGCTGCAAAAAACGCAAGCACTAATGGGGGCGACGCGTCCCGCGTCGGGAAAAATGCAATGTACATATATTAAATAAAGGTTTGCAGACAGCACTAATTATACTCCTGCCTGTGTGCCTTTGCCTAAAATCCCGATAACGCGAGACGAGGCTGCTGAAAAATTCTCCGACGCGAGACGCGTCGCCCCCATTAGAGCTAGCATTTAGTGGTAGCTCTTAGTGGTAGCGTTTGGTGTTAGTGTTTGATGCTTGAAGAAACGCAAGCACTAATGGGGGCGACGCGTCCCGCGTCGGTTTTTTCAGCAGCCTCGAGACGCGTCGCTCCCATTAGAGGTAGCGTTTGATGCTTGAGCAATTCACGCAAGTTTGATTGCATTCGCCTTGCACGATGTTTCAGCCCGCGCAGGCTAAATCCGTAACTTGCGTTTTTAATTATCCAAACGTCCCGAGGCCGCAATCAGTGCGCGCACCTTGTCGTTAAAGCCCGTGGCCTGTATCAACTCCTCAAGCGTGAGGTGCATGCGGTATTGCCAGTATTGGTCGGGGTTGGCCGGCACATTTATTTGTTCCGTCTCGGGGTGCTTGCTGCGCAGAGTGGGTGATATGGCAAGCCAATCCTGCCACCCCAACAAGCAAAGCATTGAGGGCGATTGCAGGTGCAATTTTACCACCTCCTCGCACACCTCAGGCGTGGCTTCGGCGGGCGCCTCGCCATTGTGGTGCAGCGCTTCGTGCCAAAAGGCCTGTGACTGTTCGCCGTTTTGCTGCCACCACAAGCGCAATGGCGGCATGTCGTGGGTGGCAATGGTGGCCACCGACAGATAAGGATTGTCGAGCGGATTGCCAAAACGCACACCATAAGCCTTGGGCATACGCTGGATTTCGAGTGACAGAATTTCGAGCCGTTCAAGCACACCCTTAACCGATGCCGGCACCATGCCAAGGTCCTCGGCACATGGCAACATGCCATTGCCGTTAAGCGGATAAAGTTGCAGCACCGGGTGCTGCGCGTCGGCACTCTGTGTGACTGCCGGCACCTTCTTCATGGCCTCGTCAGCCCAAAACTGGTTGTTGCGCTCGTAAAAGAAGTGGTCGTGCAGATGGTTGAAAGCCTGACAGTCGGCCTCGCTCAAAGCACCGAAAAGCCAAGTGCGCTGTGCTCCAACGCGTGGGTGGAACAGATGCGCGTGTGTGGCATCGCGTATGAACAACACCTCGCACACCACCTGCAACAAAGTATGGCGCGTTTTGCCCTCGGGCAGCAAGCGGCAGATGGCACGCTGGGAACGGTAAGCCTCCTTCAGCACATACCATTCGCCGTCCTTTGTAAAATAGTCGGCAGCCAGTTTGGCATTCTCTGTGTCGGTCATCAGCTTTTGCATGGTTCCGGCCGTCACACGTGGCACACACAAGGCTTGCACGTCGCTCCCAAAACCAAAGTCGTGAATTTCGGCCTCGGTATAGGGCAGGGCGGGGCGGAACTGCCCCAACAGTCCGTAAATAAGTTGCGACGGCACCTCCCAAATGCGGAAAAAGCCCAGCACGTGGTCAATGCGGTAAGCGTCAAAGTACTGCTCCATGTGCTTCAGTCTGCTGCGCCACCACTGGTAGCCGTCTTGCGCCATTACCTCCCAATTATAGGTAGGGAAGCCCCAGTTTTGCCCATGCACGGCAAAGTCGTCGGGCGGTGCCCCCGCCTGTCCGTCAAAGTGGAACAAATGGCCGTCGGCCCATGCCGGCACGCTGTCGCGGCTGATGCCGATGGGAATATCCCCCTTCAGTATCACCCCCAGTTCGCGTGCCGTGTTGTGGGCCCGTTGCATTTGCCGGTGCAGCAAATATTGCAGCCAGGCGTAGAACAGGCGGCTGTCGGCCACATCGGGGTGCTTGGCAGTGTAAGCCTCCAGTTCGCCGGCTTTGGGCGCATCGTCGGGCCATGAGCGAAAATCGGCCGTGTGGTAAGTGTCGCGCAGCGTGCAAAAAGTAGTGTAGGCAGGCAACCAATGTGCATTGTCATCGCAAAACTTCTTGAAAGGCGCAGAGGCCACCACCTTTGCACCACCCTCTTTATATAAAGCGTGCGCAAAGTCCATTTTCAGCTTAAAAGCCCTCTCATAGTCCACCTCAGACAGAGCGTTCAACTCCGTGCCAAGCGCACTATACACCTTGTAAGCCTTGCTCCCCCTCCACTCGCGCAGGTCGAGGTAGACAGGGTGCAGGGCAAACACCGAAATGCCATTGTAGGGGTAAGAGTCGTGCCACGACCCCGTGCGTGTGGTATCGTTGATGGGCAGCAGCTGAATAGCCTTCATGCCCACATCGGCCCCCCAGCGTATCATGGTGTCAAGGTCGCCAAAGTCGCCAATGCCCATGCTGCCCTTGCTGCGCAGCGAGAACACCGGAATGACACACCCCGCTCCCCGCCATTGGGGCAAGCTCATGCGCGGCCTTTCGTCCTGACGCACAATCGAGGCATTGAGGCTGCATGGGGTGGGGCTGATGATGCGGTTGCCGCCCTCCTCCCACTGTGCGTGTGCAGGGTCTTTAGCGTCCACCAATACATATTTATACTCCAAGCCTTGTTCAAAATCCTCACGCGTCAGCGGCAGTGCCCACTCGTAGGTGTCAGTGCGCTGCATGATGCGTGCCTGCTGTGGCTGCCATTCCCCCATGTTGGGCGTGTTGCCCACAACGGCCCACTTCATGCCATTGGCTGGTGGCAGCGTGTGCAGCAGCAACAAATAAGGCGAGGTGAACAACTCAAGATGCATTTTTTCGCCGCCGCGTGGCAACATCAAGCATTGTTCAAATGCCGCGCGGTGATAGTTCTGCCCCAAGCACGTGTCGGCCCAGGCGTCGCAAAAGCATACCTCAGAGCGGTGGTTGAATGCAAACAACCGCCAGGTGTTGGTCTCGACGCGCAGCAGTGTGCCGTCGTCAGCCACTATCTGGTAGGCATATCTGATGTGCTGGCTTTGATCAGCCACTTGCAGCGTGGCGGTCCAGTGCGTTTGGTCGTTGCTCTGCAACGCTATATATAATATGCCACCACCATCAATCGAACAGGCCAGCTCGGGGTGCTCATTGTGGCGGGTGTGGTAGTCAATATGAAAAGTGAGAGTCTTCATGCTTCAAATTTAAGCGTTTAGTAATGGGGCGGTTCTAAAAAATACTGATTCAAGTTTCGGATTTAGCAAGGACGGGCTGAAAGCCCAATGGAGCACATAGCC
>OOBJ01001958.1_pt1 | contig 11560 bp, 7 predicted proteins | sample 1671331 | NCBI WGS metagenome assembly OOBJ01 (sample SAMN06348145, study PRJEB24527) | human gut metagenome | biome: human gut; feature: ankylosing spondylitis patient; material: feces | host: Homo sapiens | place: China | collected 2015-10 | reverse complement strand
GTGCGCGAGCACCGGCGTCAGCCCCCGCGCGCGCACGGCGGCGAGCATCTCGTCGAAGAACCACTCGCTCTCGCCGAAGGCGAACTCGATGAGCAGATACCGCGTCCCGCCGAGCGTGAGCAGCCGCCCCTCGTCGAGCAGCCGCGGCAGCTCCGGCGTCGTGAACACCTCCATCCCCTCGTGAATGCGCAGGGGAATCTGCTCGCGCTCGAGCCGCTGCCGCAGGCGCGCGAAGCGCGCGTGCAGGGCACTGTCGGCGTAGTTGTAAAACGGATCCGGCGCGTTGCAGTGCGGCGTCGCCGCGATGTCGGTCACGCCGCTCTCGACGGCAAGGCGCGCCATGGCGCAGCTCTCCTCCTCGTCGGCGGAGCCGTCGTCCACGCCGGGCAGGATGTGGCAGTGCAGGTCGATCATATCGCGGCCTTTCTCTCCAGACGCTCCTGCGCCTCGCGGTTGACCTCCTCGGGCGCGCGGAACGTGGGGACGAGCGCGTGCATCAGGCGCAGCAGCTCCGCGCGGTTGCCCGCGTCAATCGCCGCCTGCAGCTCCTCGAGCGCGGCACGCAGCTCCTTCTCCGGAATCGCCGGGCGCTCCTCGACGAAGATCTTCTCGTTTTCGGTGCTCTTGAGCTTTTCGTTCGACATGAGCAGCTCCTCATAGAGCTTCTCCCCCGGCCGCAGGCCGACTTCGCGGATCTCGATGTCCGCCCCCGGCACGAAGCCGGAGAGCCGGATGAGCTTTTCCGCGAGGTCGAAGATCCGCACCGGCTCACCCATGTTCAGTACGAACACCTCGCCGCTGCGCGCGAACGACCCGGCCTCGAGCACGAGCTGCGCCGCCTCGGGAATGGTCATGAAGTAGCGAATGATGCGCCGGTCGGTCAGCGTGACCGGCCCGCCGTAAGAGATCTGCTTTTTAAACAGCGGAATCACCGACCCGCTCGAGCCGAGGACGTTGCCGAAGCGCACGGCGGCGAACTCCGTCCCGCCTACGCCGCGCAGACCCTGCAGCACCTCCTCGCAGAGGTTCTTCGTCGCGCCCATGATGTTCGTTGGGTTCACGGCCTTGTCCGTCGAGATGAGGACGAACTTCTCCGCCCCGTAGCGCCGCGCCATGTCGGCGGTGTTGAACGTGCCGAAGACGTTGTTCTCCACCGCCTCCTCCGGGCAGCCCTCCATCAGCGGCACATGCTTGTGCGCCGCCGCGTGGAACACGAGCTGCGGCCGGTATTTCGCGAAAATCTGCTCCAGCCGCTGCCGGTCGCGCACGGACGCGATCTCCACCGAGAGGGGAAAATCCTCCCCGTACCAGTGCAGCAGGTCGTTCTGCAGCTCATAGGTCGTGTTCTCCGCCACGTCGAGGATCACGAGCCGCTCCGGCCGGTTCGCCGCGATCTGGCGGCAGAGCTCCGAGCCGATCGACCCGCCGCCGCCCGTCACGAGCACGGTCTTGCCGCGCAGGAACGTCCCGATGCGCGGATTTTCCAGCTGCACCGGCGCGCGGCCGAGCAGATCCTCGATCTCCACCTCGCGCACGGCGGCGATATAGTCGCCCTGCCGCGCGTGCAGCCGCGTGACGGGGCTGCCGAGCACATGGACGCGCCGCTGCGTGCGGGCGCAGAGGTTCAGAATCTCCTGCCGCCGCTCGGGCGTGAGATTCTGGATGGCGAGAATGATGTCCGTGACGGGCGTGTCGGCGAGGATTTCCTCCATCGCGTCGATCGGCCCGAGCACAGGGACGCCGTGGATGCGTTTTTGCTGCTTTTCCGCCGCGTCATCAATGACGCAGTACGGGCGGTAGCGCCCGTAAATCCGATCATCCATCTCCGAGACGAGAGCCGCGCCCGCCGATCCCGCGCCGATGATAGCCGCATAGGCCCGCGGCCCGCCGCCGACACCGGTCACCCGCCGCCGGTAGCTGCGGTAGACGAACCGGTACCCCAGCATCACCAGCAGCGCCAGCGCCGTCCCCGTCAGGGCTGAGCTGATCCAGATGCGGCTGGTGCCGAGCAGGAGGTTCACCACCGAATAAAGCGTGAATCCCAGCCCCATGCCCTCGAGCAGCGTCAGATACTCCCGGCTCTCGGCATAGCGCCAGAGCGTGTCGTACGTCTTAAGGCAGACCTGAAACAGCAACACGCAGACCGTCAGCAGCCCAATGTGCAGCACGAGGTTCAGCAGGCGGATATCCTGCCCCAGCAGATATGGCAGCATCGTCAGGAAATTGCAGAGAAAAATGATCAGAACATCCAACAGTAAAATGATAAATGCGCGGTAACGTGACATTTTCCCGATCCCCTCCTCCGGAGAGCTTCCAACCTCCCCGGATTTTGATATAATCCGATTTATTATATCATTCGCGTATACGAAAGTCAAACAATCACCGACCGTGGCTATCTAAAATCTGATGTGGGATTTTTCTGTTTTAGAGTTTTTGAGAAAGGCGGTTGCTCTAAAGTCTTATGTGGGGTTTTCTCGTTTAGGGATGTTCGGGGAAAAGCGGTCGCTGTAAAGTTTTTTGTGGGATTTCACAGAAAAATGTAGTTTCCCCCAAAAAACACCTCCATCTTGAGTGTTAGGTGCTGGTGCTTTTCAGAAATCTGGGCATTGTTACAGCTATGTACGTTTTGGGAAAAGCGCAGAAGAAGCCGGTGGACATCCCCAATCGGAGTTGCCCACCGGCTTGTATATTATTTGCAAATTTTTCTTTGAACATTAGAATATTTCTCCCGAAGAGTGCGGTAGTTAATCGGCACAGGAGAGATTCGCTGAATTACTGTCCATAACCCTTTTTTTTCAAAAGGATAGTTGTCAAGATAGTCTACAAATGGCATTCGCAAAAGCTGTTGAGTCTGGAAGTCGAACCCCATCCCCGTTTCGACACCATAGGTCAGCTTTGGGGTCGATTTTGTAACGACATCAGTAGAAAGGACAATCGGGTAAGAGGCAATGGTAATACCTGCGGGATTCGGCAACGGCATATAACAGGCCAAGTCGATAACCTTATCATCTACTGTTACCCATGAGTGGTCGAACGGGCTCATATCCGGGCTGCCTATCTCGCCAACACAAAGCTCCGTTTTGAATCCCTGCTCAGACAGAGCAACATACATTGCAGATGCAGTAGCATGGCAAGCACCGAGAAGATTATTTTTCTTCATGTAACGAAGCATGGCGCAAATCGTATCAGAAAGTTTGCTGGGATATACGTTTTCAGCGACTGTGTCCTTAATGCACTGATAGATGTCGGGAGCAGTCTTATTCAGGCAGCATTTCTTATACTTCATCCCGCTTCCGCAAGGGCATGGGTCATTACGGCCAATTTTCATGGAATATCAGACCCCCTTCACCTTGACCTGTCCGTTCATCAGCATGGGCAGGAGGAAGTTACGAAGAGAGGCCAGTTCCAAAATTTCGTTGGAACACTTTGATTTCATCGTAAACATGGGATTCATTTGCTTGTCAAAACTTCTGAGCACTGGCAAAGCTGGAATAATTGTTTTCATATTTAGCAAATCATTTATGCGAATACCCTTGAACACGCTACCCGTCGAGCTGTTTGTCGCTGTTTTAATAAAAGTTTCTCCCTTAAAAGTCATATATAAAAACAGCGAGGTCACATTTGTATAATTAGGACGGATGGAAAAAACTGACTCATTGATATCCCAATTTTCTGGAGATTCATCAATCAAAAAGCACCTTCCCAAAGGGGCAATACTTGCAAATAATATATCTCCTTTGGATATGTCGGACCGTTGATGCACAATATCCCTTGCTTTATTATCAATGAAATCGCACGAAGAAAAGTCAATGTTGCCATTTGTCGTGAGATTTTTGACTGTAATATATCTTACTGTGCCACCGGTGTTTAATTTGAAATTATCCCTCGGATTTAACCCCGTATTGATAGACTGAATACACTTACTGAACGAAGCAACCTCCCACCCCTCCGGGATTTCTCTTTTCAGCTCCTCATTCCAGACCATCTTGCCGCCGCTGCTTTTGTAGGGCTTGCCGTTCTCGTCGGGGAAGTCGAACTGAACGAACCAGTAATCGTAGAGGTCCTTCGCCATGCCCTCCAGTTCAGCAGCAATGGCGTTGTTGTTGTCGATTTTTTCATCAAAGGGAGAGAACAGATTAACAATCGCATCTTGCTGTTTACGGCTTGGCAGAAACACGGGCATATCCGCAAAGTCGCCTTCACTCATATTGCCTCTTGTGCTTCCTGTCGGCCCATTGTTTACCCAATTTCGATAAGTCTGCGAAATGGTGTAGTATTTCATATATTTGGGAGTTACTTTTGTATCGTCCAAATGAAACTTGATAAGAAATCCTGCATACACCAGTTCTCCATATTTAGGCTCATAAAAGAACGCTCGTCCTGTTGAATTTCCCGTGCGGGCAAACACGATGTCATTTTCTTGCAAAATACACTTTTCACACCCCGGGCATGAAACCGATTTGGGGTCATCGGATAATAGCGTGCCGTTATCTGAAATATCTGTAATTCTTAGATAACGATACTTGCTCTCGGAAAACGGCTCGGCAGGAGCTGCTATCCCGTATTCCCCCTTACCAATGCAGAGGTCTTTGAGTTTCTTAATCTCCATATTCAAAACTCCTCATCTGCGCCTGAATAGACATCTCCAACTCATGCCCCTTGGCAAACAATGCCGTCAGTCGCTCTTTCCGAGCCGCCATATTCGCATTGAACTCTTCCGGGGTGATGTCGATATGCTCGATTTTTACCTCGAAATACTGTCCGGCAGAGAACGAGTAATTCTTCTCGGTCATATCGTCATAAGGAACAGATACGCTGAAATCGTCCTCTACCTTGCGATTGGTGAATACATCAATGATGCGATTCACTTCTTTGTCGGAAAGGACCGTGCGCTGATTCTTGCCATCCTTCACCTTCTTGCCAAGGCTGGAGGCGTCCACCAAAAAGGCTTCCTCTTCTGCGTTAGCATTGTCAAGGAAAAGAATCGAGACATTCGTCCCGGTATTCGCAAAAATATTGGATGGCATACTGATAACGCCTTTGATGATATGCTTGTCTACCATCCGCTGCCGGATGGCATACTCAATCTTGCTCTTTGCGGTCAGAAATCCCGTGGGGACAACGATGGCAGCCTTACCGTTATCTTTCATGCAGTACATGATGTGCTGAATGAACAGCAGATAAATCGCCATAGATTCCTTCTTGCTGGCAGGAATTTTCGGAACACCCGCAAAGAAACGGTCCGTCTCAGACCACTTCTGCTCGATAGCATCACGGGTGGAGGAAAAGTCCAGTTTGAAGGGCGGATTAGCTGTCTGGTAGGCATACTTCTTCAAGCCAGAGGTCGGCTCATGCTCCACTTGAAAATGGGCAGGGTTCAGCAGCGTGTCGCCTTGAATGATATGCCCCAAAGACTCTGTCATGCCGTTGAGCATCATGTTCAAGCGCAGGAACCGAGTGGATTTGGAAGAGATGTCCTGCGTATAAACAATGGCACGGTTCAGGCCGTTCTCTTGACCGAGTTCATGGGCCAAATGCAGCACCAAGGAGCCGGAGCCGGCAGCAGGGTCGGAAATCTCGGATGCCTCAACTTTGTCGCTCATTCCAACAAGACAACGGGCGATGATGGAACTCACAGATTGCGGAGTGAAGTATTCCGCATACACGCCGCTTGCCACGTTATAGTCTTTGATGAGGTACTCAAAAATGGTGGAATAGAAGTCAAAAGAACCCGCAAACGCACTGGAGAAATCAAATTTATCCTGTGCGATGATGCCAAAGATATTCTTGGCAAAGTTGTTGCGGTTGGAAGGTTCTACGGGAGTGGAAATCGCCTCGAACAGTGGTCTGTAGCTGCCCTCAGCCGTCTCCACAGCGAAGATGTCATTCCGGGTATTCTGGGCTATGCGAACCAGCGCATCATCGAACTGCTTGTAGAAATCGGCCTGCTCTACATGGTTGATGAGGTACTGGATGGTATCCTCATAGCCGAATGCCACATCACCGGAAGTGGTGTCATAGAATGCGTCCAGCTCGTCATTCTCGTTTTTCAGAATTTCCTCGATGGTCTCACCGATTTCTTCCGCAAACTTGGACAGGTTATACATGAACTTATCGTTCAGGAATTTATAGAGGAACACAGAAGTAATGATGCGCTCCTCCTCGCCCTGATTGGCAAGGCCAGCCTGTGCGCTCAGAGCTTTCAGCTCATCAATGATTTGCTTGATTTTGGTTTCTGTTTCAAAAATGTTGGACATGATTATTCTCCCCGGTTAGAAAATCCTCATGTTGGAATAGGTCTCGCCGAGGAAGTCGGCATACCAGTCCTTGAGGTTCAATTTTTTATAGAGGCCCGATTTCAAAAGCTGAGTAGTAGTGTTTTTCTTGACTGTGTTCACGAAGGATTCCCGCCCATGCAGAATGAGGATGTTGGAACCCTCGATGTCTTTGACGGCAGCGTAGGCCACATCTGTCAATTTTGCGAGGTCTTCTTTGTCGAACTCAGGGTGCATCTCCACCACATCAGAATAGGTTTTGACGAATGCGTAATTGCCGCCATAACGGGCGGCCAGACGCTCGTTTTCCTCGTTGATGCAGCGAAGGTCTTCCAAGATTTTCAGCAGCTTTCCGTTGACCTCCGAGAGATTGTTGAGGTCAATGTACTCCAGCTCGACGAAGATTTTTTTGAGCAGGTCTTCCAAGCTGACAATCTTCTCGGCCCCTGTGTTTTTGTTCCGTCGGATTTCTTTCTGAATATCCGTGACGGCATCTGTGAACTGCTTATAGCCGTCAATATCAGAGACATCCTTGAAGGCTTTCGTCAGCTTGCTCATATCCATGATGCTGATTTTGACCTTGAAGAACTCATAGACGATTTTGACGACTTCCTCATTTGAGACAACAGTCATCAGGTCGATGGGTTTTGTAGTAAGGTTCAGGAAGTCGATACGATTTTGCACTTCCCGCAACAGCTTCTTGATGCGGTCTTCATCAATCTGCGCCGCCAGTGTCATGGCTCTTGACAGCAGGAATTCCGTACGGCAGTCCTTGATACCGTTCAGGTCGCGTCGGATTGCCAGCAATGTATCCCTATCCAGCTTTACAAGCTGCTGAGAAAACAGTTCCAGATTCACAGAGGTATCAACCAAAGTGTTCATGTGGGCTTGGTATGCGTGATACTTTTTGTCGATATCCTCAGGGCCGATGACCAGACCAGCCAGAGAGAAATGCTCATCGGAGTCATCGTTGAAATCGTCCTCCATCTCCTTGAGGTACATTTCGATGGTACGGTCATATTCCTTTTCGATATCGACAAAGTCCACGATGTAGCCGTACTGATAAACCTTGCCTGTCTTGGGGTTCTTGTAAGGACGGTTTACCCGGCTGATGGTCTGGAGCAAAGTGTGCTCCTTGGCATTTCTGAGCAGGTACATCTTTTTGAGCCGGGGCACATCGTAGCCCGTGGTAAGCATTTGGTGAACAATCAGGATGTCCGGCTTGAGTGTCTTGCGGAACGCCTTTTGTGTCTCTTTGTTGATGTCGCTGCGTGGAGCATCTTCGTCCGAAATGACCAATCCCGTTTCGAGCGTGGAAACATTCTTATCAAACCACTCTTTGACCTTGCGAGCCTGCGGGTTAGAGGAGCATACAATCATTCCACCAATGGTAGAATCAGCGTTCACAAGACGGAAGTTCAGGAAGTCGGTCTCTATAAACTTACCGAGGCTGCTGATATACGTCCTGTCCGTTCGCATAGTGTCTTTCTTGGCATCAATCTGAGATTTTTCAAATTGCAGATTCCTATGGATGTCCGCCCGGACAGTGGTATCAATCTCCTCCTTCTTGATGCGGAGGGTGTATCCGTCAGAGATGGATTTGTCGTAGAAATACTTATGGATATAGTCTCCAAATTTCAGATTGGAACGCTCCTTTTTGGAAAGGAGCGGAGTACCAGTCATAGCGATGTAGATGGCGTTGTCATCCACCAGCATCAGGTTCTTGAAAAACTGACCTGTCTGCTTATAAGAGCGATGGGCCTCGTCCACGAAGAAGATGCGCTGAATTTTGGCATCGTACACATTGCTGACCTGAGGGAGTGCATCGGTGAATTTCTGAATATTCACCACCACGATTTCACCGTTCGAGCGAAGGTCTCCCCGTTTTGGAAGAGGGCGCTTGAGCTCCTTTTCAAAGTCAGTGCGGCTGTTGACCTCAATCGCATTCAGCCCACGGTTACGCATTTCGTCACGAACCTGAATAAGCAGGTCCAGACGGTCTACCACATAATAGAACTTAGCGGTGATGCCTCGTTCAGAGTAGTAGTCTCTGATGATTCTGGTAGAGAAAGCTGACAGTTCCGTCTTGCCGCTGCCCTGCGTATGGAAGATGATGCCAGACTTCCCACCACCGTCAATGCGCTTCAGGATAGCTTGGCTGGCAAAGAACTGTGGGTAGCGCATGATGTGTTTCTGAGTAACGGGCTGCCCTGTCTTTTCATCAATCGTATCGACATAAAAGAAACCATATTGCAGCAGATACATCATACGAGGGATATCGAAGAAAGAGGTCACGAACCGATTGCATGGTGTGCTCGACTGTAAGTTGGTCTGAAATTCCTCCGTATCCGCATAGCTGGGGCTATACCCGTTGTCTTTAAGGATATACCGCACCTCATCCATATAGATTTCCTTGAACCCAGAGGTCTTCGGATTCTCCTCACGGAAGAAGGAGAAGAAGGTGCGGTTCCCATTTGGCGTAGAATAGAATGAACCAGCCCGCACTTCTTCGGCAGGGGCGGCGTCATTGTCAGTCTCATACTCCATGTTATTGCTGAAGGTAACAAACTGGAGCATATTGAAGTATTTCTTGAATTCTGGTACTTGAAGCCGCTCGTCCAGCATACGGTGGAATTCTTTCTGGATACCACCCTCGTTATTGGGCTTCTTCACTTCAAGGAATCCGAGAGGAATACCATTGACAAGGATGTTGATATCCGGGCGAAAAGACCCCTTCGCTTCCGGGCCAAAGGTCAGTTCGTCAACGACAGCAAAATCGTTATCTTCGGGATGGTCAAAATCAATGAGCTTGATGTCTGCGGTCTGGTCCAGCAGTCGGCCCAGAAACTCCTTACCCATATCATTGTTCTTAATGATGCCATGGATTTCCTCAATCGTTGCCAAAATCTGCTCGACAGTCAGGTTCTTATCACGGTTGATTCGTTGGATTGCAGGGACAAAACGGTTGAGAAAGATTCTGGTTTCGGGGTGGATATCCGCATCCTTCAAAGACTGGTACTCATAACCCAGCCGCATGAATTGTACTGTTGCGGGAAATTTTACTCGCATATCTTCATTCCAAGGAACTCTCACCTGTTGATGCCCCTTTCTTTAGCTTCTACAGCAATAATCATCCTAAAAGGCCAGTGTTTTCAGAGGGATATCATGCCTCTATGCAGAGGCATGAAAACGCCGGCGTTTTCCCGATAATATAAATATACCACTTTTCCATATTATTTCAAGTATTTGCGTCCCGCAAAAGTGCAAATCAGATAACTATTTCGCCACACTTTTTTGCAATATTCTCTTGCAAGTATAGAACGCTTGTACTATACTATAAACGAGGCGGCGGTCGCCTTAATTTCACTATCGGAGGGCTGTACTTATGGCAAGGAATCATACAGATATTACCCAACTGGAAGAAGTGGACATGAGGGAGGTTGCCCAAAAGCCCTGCTTGAATCTGGAAGGCATCATCGAGGAATCCTGCCTTGAGCCCATAAACAGCGATGACTACTGGCTTTTCAAGTGCCGCATAGAGGACTATCGTAATCGCCGATGTCCCCTTTGCAAAGGCACCGCCGTCCACAGTCATGGGGATTATGGAAAACCGCGACTGATTCACGATATCAATGTCGGGAAAAAGCGCGTGGATATTCTGCTGAAGGTAAAACGATACCTCTGCGATTCGTGCGAAAAGACATTTACAAATATACCGGAATGCATCCTCGAAAACCGGCAGATGACAGACCGGCTTTTTGAGCTGATACAACGAGAATCTTTTCGGCATCCTTTCACCGAGGTGGCGGAAGAATACGGTTATTCCATCACCACTATCGCTACTATATTCGACGACTACGGCGCGAAGCTGGAGGCCAAGCGCGGCCCGGTCGTTGCGCCACGGGTACTCGGTATCGACGAAAAACACATTGTAAACAATATGCGTGCGGTCTTTGTGGACGGTGAAAGCGGCTGCCTGTTGGAAATGTGCGAGGACAACAAGCGCGAAACTATCCTGCATACGATAGAAAACATGGTCGATTACGACACAAATATTGAGATAGTCACAATGGACATGGCCTGCGGATACCGTAGTTATATACAAGAATGCCTGCCCCGTGCAACCATTGTCGTGGACAAATTCCATGTGTACCAAGACTTTCTCACAAAGGTCGGCACGGTGAAAACGAAAATCACTGAACGCATCAAAAGCCGCATCAATGCCATGCCGGAGGGTCCTGAGAAAGAGCACCTGAATGCCATAATGAAGATGGCGCAAGCGAACAACTATCTGTTCAAATATGGGGAGGAGAAAATAGCGGAGGACTCCAGTCGCCTCTCCAAGATGGCTAATATCTGTGAGGCTTTCCCTGAGTTCAACCACCTGCGGCTTATCCGCACCGGCTTTGAGCGCATCTACGCTTCCACGGATAGAGCTTCCGCAGAAGCTGTCTGCGACAAGTGGGCGAAACTGATTCCGCCTGCAGGTCAAAAGCAAATCACCGCATGGGAAGAGCACTTCCATGTGGATGCAGAGCTATTTGCAGAGCTCAGGCCCTTTCGCAACACGATTACTCGCAACTGGCGGAATGAAATTTTCAACTACTTCAATGTGAACTGCCAGTTCACCAACGCGGTGGCGGAAGGATTGAACTGCTTTATTGAGAGGATTAACCGGCAGGGAAACGGATACGGTTTCAAACGGCTCCGTATCAAAGCGCTGTTCTGGGATACCGCAGGTGAGCGGGTCAAATATGTAGTAAAGGAAAATCGGCTCTGGAAGTCGTCCAAGCCTGTTTATTCCTTCTTTACCGGCTCCAACAGCAGCTTTTCCTTCAATAATGGGCACTATGAGACCACCTATAGCATCGAACCGGAGGAAATCCCGCGAAGCCGGACGGCACCATTCTCCGTTTTGGAGTATTATCAGCTACTCAAGGACGCCGGCTTCAATATACTTTAGTGAGGGGGAAATTATTATGGCAATGGCAGATGTACGGATTGACATGGAAACCGCCCTGTACGAGCAAATGGCCGCGCTGTGCGCCAAACTTGGCACCACCGTTGAGGCGGTGGCGGGACGGTTCTGCGAGGAATTCGTGCGGATGGAAGCGCCTCCCGTGCCTGAGTCCTACGCCTCTATGAGCGTGGAGGACAGAATCTCCCTCATTGCTCAAAACATTCTGCGGGAGTACAATTCCAAATGATGCAAAAAAGATACCCCTGTGAGGAATGACCTCACAGGGGTATCTTTCTATAATTCGCTGTTGTTGAATTGCCTTCGA
>OOBJ01001949.1_pt1 | contig 11591 bp, 9 predicted proteins | sample 1671331 | NCBI WGS metagenome assembly OOBJ01 (sample SAMN06348145, study PRJEB24527) | human gut metagenome | biome: human gut; feature: ankylosing spondylitis patient; material: feces | host: Homo sapiens | place: China | collected 2015-10 | reverse complement strand
AGAAAGTAACCCGCCGGAGGCTTCCCCGAAGCAAAAAAGAAGGACGTCCCTTTCGGAACGTCCTTCTTTCCATTACCACTCACTTTTCCAGCTGCGCCAGAATCCCCCGCAGGGCAATGGCGCGGTGGCTGACGGCGTTTTTCTCCGCCGGGGTCAGCTGCGCCGCGGTGCAGCCGTACTGCGGGAGGTAAAACAGCGGGTCGTACCCGAAGCCGTTTTCCCCCGCGGGGACGCGCGTTACCTCGCCGTAAAACCGCCCCTCCGCTTCCACACAGGTGCCGTCCGGGCGCGTGAGCACGATGGCGCAGGTGTAGTGCGCGCCGCGGTGCGTCTCGCCCGCGAGCTTTTCGAGCAGGAGACGGTTATTCGCCTCGTCATCGCCGTGCCGCCCGCAAAAGCGCGCCGAGAAGATACCGGGCGCGCCGTCGAGCGCGTCGACACAGATGCCGCTGTCGTCGGCCAGCGCGCAGCAGCCGGTCAGCTCCGTAATCTCGCGCGCCTTCTTGTGCGCGTTTTCCAGAAAACTCTGCCCGTCCTCGACCGTCTCGTGGTCGATCCCCGCCTCGCGCAGGGAGACGATCTCCTCGAAGTGACCGCCGAGGATTTCGCGGATCTCCACGAGCTTGTGGGCGTTGCTGCTCGCGATAATCAGCTTCATGCCGCGCCCCCGCTTAAAACAGGCCAGTGATGACGCCGTTTTCGTCGACGTCGATCCGCTCGGCGGCGGGCACCTTCGGCAGACCCGGCATCGTCATGATGTCGCCCGTCAGCGCGACGATGAAGCCCGCGCCCGCCGAGACCTTGACATTGCGGATCGTCACGGTGAAGTGCTCGGGCGCGCCGAGCTTCGCCGCGTCATCCGAGAAGCTGTACTGTGTCTTGGCCATGCAGACGGGAAGATTGCCGAAGCCCAGCGCCGTCAGGCGGTCGATCTGCTTGCGCGCGGCGGGGAGGACGGAGATGCCGTCGCCGCCGTAAATGCGCTGCACGATTGCGTTGATTTTGTCATCGATGCTGCCCTCGAGGGGATAGCTGTAGGAAAAGGCACTGCTGTCCTGATCGCACAGGCGGACAACCTCGCGCGCGAGATCCTCGCCGCCCTTGCCGCCCTCGGCCCAGACGGTCGAGAGCACGGTGTTCACGCCCAGCTCGCGGCACTTCTTGATGATGAAGTCAATCTCCGCATCCGTATCCGTCGGGAAGCGGTTCACCGCCACCACGCACGGCAGGTGATAGACCTGCGTGATGTTCTTCACATGGCGCAGCAGGTTCGGAATGCCGCGCTCCAGCGCGCCGAGATCCTCCGTCGAGAGCTCCTTTTTCGGCAGCCCGCCGTGCATCTTCAGCGCGCGCACCGTCGCGACCACCACGACGGCGGCGGGCGTCAGTCCCGCCGCGCGGCACTTGATGTCGAGGAACTTCTCCGCGCCGAGGTCGGCGCCGAAGCCCGCCTCCGTGACGGTGTAGTCGCCCATCTTCAGCGCCATCTTCGTCGCGATGACGGAGTTGCAGCCGTGCGCGATGTTCGCGAACGGGCCGCCGTGGACGAACGCGGGCGTCCCCTCAAGCGTCTGGACGAGGTTGGGCTTGATGGCGTCCTTGAGCAGGGCCGTCATCGCGCCCTGTGCGTGCAGCTGGCCGCAGGTAACCGGCTCGTCGCCGTAGGTATAGCCGACGATCATGCGCGACAGACGCTCCTTGAGGTCGGTGATGGACGTCGCAAGGCACAGCACGGCCATAATCTCGCTGGCGACCGTGATGTCAAATCCGTCCTCGCGCGGGGTACCGTTGACCTTGCCGCCGAGACCGTCGACGATGTTGCGCAGCTGGCGGTCGTTCATGTCAACGCAGCGCTTCCATGTGATGCGGCCGAGGGCGTTGCCCTGCTGGATGTGGTTGTCGAGCATGGCGGCGAGGAGATTGTTCGCCGCGCCGATGGCGTGGAAGTCGCCGGTGAAGTGCAGGTTGATGTCTTCCATCGGCACGACCTGCGCCCAGCCGCCGCCGGCCGCGCCGCCCTTGATGCCGAACACCGGCCCGAGGGACGGCTCGCGCAGCGCGACTGTCACGTCCTTGCCGATCCGGCGCAGGCCGTCGGCGAGGCCGATCGTGGTCGTGGTCTTTCCCTCGCCGGCGGGGGTGGGGGTGATGGCCGTGACCAGAATGAGCTTGCCGTCCGGGCGCTTGCTCTCCCGCAGAAGGGAGAGGTCGATTTTTGCCTTGTAGCGGCCGTACTGTTCGAGGTATTTTTCATCGACGTGTGCGGTCACTGCGATCTCGGTGATAGGCTTCATGGCGCACTGCTGCGCGATTTCGATGTCCGTCATCATGGCTGGTGTCCTCCTTTTTCTCTCGTTGCGTGGGTAGGGGTAAGTGCCGTCCGCTCAGCGGAAATACCGTACGGCGGAGGTGAACATCTTCATGTCATATTCACCCGGCACGTTCTTGTACAGGCCCGCGCCCGTTCTCTCGGCGTGGCCCATCTTGCCGAACACGCGCCCGTCGGGAGAGGTGATGCCCTCCACCGCGAAGAGCGAGCCATTCGGATTAAAGTGTATATCATCGGTGGCCCTGCCGTCAAGGTCGACATACTGCGTGGCGATCTGACCGTTCGCGGCGAGCTGGCGGATGAGCGCCTCGTCCGCGAGGAAGCGGCCCTCGCCGTGGGAGATGGGTGCGCTGTACACGTCGCCGACCTGCGTCGCCGCGAGCCACGGGGAGCGGTTCGAGGCCACACGCACGCGCACGATGCGCGACTGGTGGCGCGCGATGGTGTTGAACGTCAGCGTGGGGCAGGAGGCATCGGTGTCGATGATGCGGCCGTAGGGCACAAGACCCAGCTTGATGAGCGCCTGGAAGCCGTTGCAGATGCCGCACATCAGGCCGTCGCGCCGCTCGAGCAGCGCCGTGACCTCCTCCTTAACCGCGGCGTTGCGGAAGAAGGCGGTAATGAACTTGCCGGAGCCGTCCGGCTCGTCGCCGCCGGAGAAGCCGCCGGGGATAAAGACCATCTGCGCGTCACGCAGCGCCCGTGCGAAGTGCTCCACGCTGCGGGCGATGCCGTCCGCGGTGCGGTTGTTGAGCACCATGATCTGCGCCTCGGCGCCTGCGTCGGTCATGGCGCGTGCGCTGTCGTATTCGCAGTTCGTGCCGGGGAAGACGGGGATCAGCACGCGCGGACGCGCCGTCTTGACGGCGGGCGCACGGCGATCCGCCTCCGGGGCGCTGAAGGTCTCCATGGGGATGTTCTCCGCGGGGGCCTGCGTCGGATAGACGTTCTCGAGCTTCTTTTCATAGAGCGCGAACAGCTCGCCGCAGGCGACGCTCTCGGCGCCGCGGGAGAAGGTTCCGTCCGCCGTCACATAGCCGAGGAGCGTCTCCTCCTCCACCTCGGGCAGCACCTCCAGCACGAACGCGCCGTACCGGTAGCCGAAGAGCGTCTCCAGCGGGAGGGACTCCTCGAAGCGGCAGCCGAAGCCGTTGCCGATGCACATCTTCAGCGCGGCCTCCGCCGCGCCGCCAAAGCCCGGCGTATAGGCCGCGACGGCCTTGCCGGAGGAGAGCAGCGCGTGAACGGTTTCATACACCGCGAGCAGCGACGCCGTCTCGGGCAGACCGTCCGCGCCGTAGGCCGGGGCGAGCAGCACCAGCTTGTCGCCCGCGCGCTTGCACTCGTTGGAGACGATCGCGCCGGTCTTCTCCGTCGTCACGGCGAAGGACACAAGCGTCGGGGGAACGTCCATCTGCTCGAACGAGCCGCTCATGGAGTCCTTGCCGCCCACGGCGCCGATGCCGAGCGCCATCTGCGCGGCGAACGCGCCCAGCAGCGCCGCGAGGGGCTTGCCCCAGCGGGCGGGCTCGCGCCGCAGCCGCTCGAAATACTCCTGGAACGTCAGATAGACGTCCTCAAACGCCGCGCCGGTGGCGATGAGCTTGCTCACGCTTTCGATCACGGCGAGATAGGCCCCACGGTAGGGATCCTTCTCGGAGATATAGGGATTATAGCCCCAGGACATGAGCGAGCAGTCATCCGTGTGGCCGCGCTCGATGGAAATTTTCTGTACCATCGCCTGCACGGGCGTGCGCTGGTCACGTCCGCCGAACGGTGGAGTCGAACCGCTCGGAGAGCCCCTGCCGCGAGCAGACGTTCAGATCCTGCGCCAGATCGCGGAGGCCGCCGCCGAAGTCCGCGGGGATGGTCTTATCGAAGGACTGCGGTTTTTCGACGAGGACGTCGATGTGCTTTTCCGCACCGTTGGAGCTGAGGAAGGCACGGCTGACGTCCACGATCGTCCTGCCATTCCAGTGCATGACAAGGCGCGGACTCTCCGTCACGCGCGCGACGATCGTCGCCTCGAGGTTCTCGCCGTCGGCGAGGGCGAGGAAGCGCCCGGCGTCCTCCGCCGCGACCACGACGGCCATGCGCTCCTGCGATTCACTGATCGCGAGCTCCGTGCCGTCGAGGCCCTCATACTTCTTTGGTACCGCGTTGAGGTCGATGTCCAGCCCGTCGGCCAGCTCGCCGATGGCGACGGACACACCGCCCGCGCCGAAGTCGTTGCAGCGCTTGATCATGCGGCAGGCCTCGGCGTTGCGAAACAGGCGCTGGAGCTTGCGCTCCTCGGGGGCGTTGCCCTTCTGCACCTCCGCACCGCAGCTCTCGAGCGACTGCACCGTGTGCGACTTGGACGCGCCCGTTGCGCCGCCGCAGCCGTCGCGGCCCGTGCGCCCGCCGAGCAGGATCACGACGTCGCCGCTCTGAGGCCGCTCGCGGCGGACATTGGCCGCCGGGGCCGCGGCGATGACCGCGCCGATCTCCATGCGCTTGGCCGCGTAGCCGGGGTGATAGAGCTCATCGACGATGCCGGTGGCAAGGCCGATCTGGTTGCCGTAGGAGGCATAGCCCGCGGCGGCGGTCTGGCAGATTGTCCGCTGGGGGAGTTTGCCGGGGAGCGTCTCGCTCACGGGCTGCAGGGGGCTGGCCGCGCCCGTCAGGCGCATCGCGCCGTAGACATATGAGCGGCCGGAGAGCGGGTCGCGGATCGCGCCGCCGATGCAGGTGGCCGCACCGCCGAAGGGCTCGATCTCCGTGGGGTGGTTGTGAGTCTCGTTCTTGAACAGCAGCAGCCACGGCTCGGCCTTTCCGTCGACCTCGACGGTGATCTTCACCGTGCAGGCGTTGATCTCCTCGGACTCGTCGAGCTTGTCGAGCTTGCCGGTCTTGCGCAGGTACTTCACCGCGAGCGTTGCCACGTCCATGAGGTTCACGGGCTTTGTGCGGCCGAGCTGCTCACGCGTTCTGAGATAGTCCTGATACGTCTTCTCCGCCAGCGGATCCTCGAAGGTCACGCAGTCGAGTGTGGTGGAGAACGTCGTGTGGCGGCAGTGATCGGACCAGTAGGTGTCGATCATGCGCAGCTCCGTGATGGTCGGGTCGCGCTGCTCCGTCCGGAAATAGTCCCGGCAGAAGCGGATGTCGTCGAGATCCATCGCAAGGCCGCGCTCTTCGATCAGCTGCGCGAGTTCCTCGTCGCTGCGGGCGCAAAAGCCCGTGAGTGTCTCGACCTCCGTGGGAATCTCATAGCGGATCTCCAGCGTCTCGGGCAGCGCCAGCGACGCCTCGCGCGAGTCGACGGGGTTGATGACGTGCTTTTTGACGGCCGCAAGCTCCGCGTCCGTCAGCGCACCGTAGAGCAGGTACACGCGCGCCGTGCGCACGTCTGGCCGCTCGCCCTGCGAGATGATCTGGATGCACTGCGCGGCAGAGTCTGCCCGCTGGTCGAACTGACCCGGCAGATACTCCACGGCGAACACGCTCGCCCCGTCCGTGTCGGCCTCGCGCGTGACGAGGTCGACCTGCGGCTCGGAGAACACCGTCTTCACGGCGTAGTCAAACAGCTCCGGCGTGATGTGCTCCACGTCATAGCGGTTCAGGATGCGCACCCGCTCGAGGTGCTCCACGCCGGGCAGCTGCTTGGCCTCGCTCAGCAGGCTGCGCGCGTCATTGGCCAGCTCCGGCTTTTTTTCAACAAATACACGGTATACCATGTTACTTTTCCTCCCTGAGCGCCTGCAGCGCGCGTGCGCCGATGTCGCGGCGGTAATATGCGTTTTCAAAGTGGACGTGCCCGACGCGCTCATAGGCAGCCTGCACGGCCTGCCCGAGCGTCGGCTGCACGGCGGTGACGCCCGCCACGCGTCCGCCGGAGGTGACGAGCACCCCGTCCTCGCGCAGCTTCGCGCCGGCGACGAATGTGTGCGCCGCGGCGTCGGCATCCATCGTGAGCGGGAAGCCTGTCTCGTAGCTCTGCGGATAGCCCTGCGAGGCCATGACGACGCAGCAGCACGCGCTCCCGGTCTTGAAGCGTACGGGCGTATCCTTCAGGGTGCCGTTCGTCGTCGCCTGCATGACGGTAAGCAGGTCGCTCTCGAGCAGGGGGAGAACCACCTGCGTCTCGGGGTCGCCGAAGCGGCAGTTATATTCGATGACTTTCGGGCCGTCCGGTGTCAGCATCAGGCCAAAGTACAGGCAGCCGCGGAACGTGCGCCCCTCGGCGCGCATGGCGCGGATCGTCGGGAGAAAGATCTTCTCCATGCACTCGGCCGCGATCTCGTCGGTATAGAACGGGTTCGGCGCGATCGTGCCCATGCCGCCGGTGTTAAGACCCTCGTCGCCGTCGAGCGCGCGCTTGTGGTCCATGGAGGAGACCATCGGCACGAGCGTCTCGCCGTCCGTGAACGACAGCACCGACACCTCCGGCCCCGTCAGGAACTCCTCGATCACAACGTGGCGGCCGCTCTCGCCGAAGCGCCCGTCGCGCATCATGGAGACAACAGCCTCCTTCGCCTCCTCGCGGCTCTGCGCGATGATAACGCCCTTGCCGAGGGCGAGACCGTCCGCCTTCACGACGACCGGCACGGGGGCCGTGTCGAGATACGCAAGCGCCGCGTCCATGTCGTCGAACGTCTCATAGGCCGCCGTGGGGATGCCGTATTTCTTCATGAGATGCTTGGAAAAGACCTTGCTGCCCTCGATGATGGCCGCCGCGCGGTTCGGGCCGAAGCACGGGATACCTGCCGCCGTCAGCGCGTCCACCGCGCCAAGCACCAGCGGATCGTCCGGCGCGACCACGGCATAGTCGACCTGCTCGCGCTGCGCGAGGGCGACCAGCCCGTCAATATCCTTCGCCCCGACCGGCACGCACACCGCGTCGGCGGCGATGCCGCCGTTGCCGGGCGCGGCAATGATCTGTGTCACGGAGGGGTTCTCCTTCAGCTTTTTGATGATGGCGTGCTCGCGCCCGCCGCCGCCTACAACCAGAAGCTTCATTCCGGCACTCCTTTCGCTCTGTCCGTTAATGGTGGAACAGCCGCAGACCCGTAAAGGCCATGACCATTCCGTACTTGTCGCAGCAGTCGATCACCGCGTCGTCGCGGATGGAGCCACCGGGCTGGGCGATGTAGCGCACGCCGCTGCGGTGCGCGCGCTCGATGTTGTCGCTGAAGGGGAAGAACGCGTCCGAGCCCAGCGCCACGCCGTCGATTCCGGCGAGATAGGCCGCGGCCTCCTCGGCCGTCAGCGGCTCGGGGCGGGTCTGGAAGTACTTCTGCCAGATGCCCTCGGCGCAGACGTCCTCCTCGTTCTTGTTGATATAGCCGTCGATGACGTTGTCGCGCTCGGCGCGGCCGAGCTGCGGCAGGAACGGCAGGTTGAGCACCTTGTCGCACTGGCGCAGGTGCCAGGTGTCGGCCTTGCCGCCGGCAAGGCGCGTGCAGTGGATGCGGGACTGCTGCCCCGCACCGACGCCGATGGCCTGTCCGTCCACGGCGTAGCACACGGAGTTCGACTGGGTATATTTCAGCGTGATGAGCGCGACGAGCAGGTCGCGCTTGGCGCTTGCGGGCAGGTCGGTGTTCTTCGTCACGAGCTTTTCAAGGAGCGCCTCGTCGATGCGGCAGTTGTTGTGCCCCTGCTCGAACGTCACACCGAATACCTGCTTGCATTCGAGCGCGGCGGGCTCATAGTCGGGGTCAACCTGCACGATGTTGTAGCTGCCTTTGCGCTTGGCGCGCAGAATCTCGAGCGCCTCCGGCTCATAGCCCGGGGCGATGATGCCGTCGGACACCTCGCGCTTGATGAGCTTCGCCGTCGTCACGTCGCATACGTCCGACAGGGCGATCCAGTCGCCGAAGGAGCTCATGCGGTCCGTGCCGCGGGCGCGGGCATAGGCGCAGGCGAGGGGCGAGTCGTCCAGCCCCTCAATGTCCGAGACAAAGCAGGCGCGCTTGAGCTTTTCCGGCAGCGGCAGACCCAGCGCCGCGCTCGTGGGGCTGACGTGCTTGAACGAGGCCGCACAGGGCAGCCCCGTCGCCGCGCGCAGCTCGCGCACGAGCTGCCACGAGTTGAACGCGTCGAGAAAGTTGATATATCCCGGACGGCCGCAGAGAATCTGCACCGGCAGCTCCGCACCGCCCTCCATATAGATGCGGGCGGGCTTCTGGTTGGGGTTGCAGCCGTATTTCAGTTCAAATTCCTTCATGAATGACTCTCCTTTCCGATGTTAAACGCGCAGCTCCGCATGAATCTCGCCGCCGCTGTAGCGGTCGAGGATGGGCTGCGCCACGCCGCGCAGGAACTCCTCCACCTGCGAGACGCTGCGCCCGATATAGAGCGCCGGGTCGAGTTGGGAGACGATCTCCTCGCGGCTGAGCGGGAAGAGTGGGTCAGCCGCGATGCGGTCAATGAGGTCATTCGCCCCGCCCTCGAGCTTGACGCGCCGCGCCGCCGCGTGCGAGTGGACGCGCAGCGCCTCGTGCAGCTCCTGACGGTTGCCGCCGCGCTTGACGCTCTCCATCATGATGTTCTCGGTCGCCATGAAGGGGAGCTTTTCCATCACGCGGCGTGTCACGACGCGGTCGTAGACGACGAGCCCCTGCGTGATGTTGATGTAGATGTTCAGAATGGCGTCCACGGCCAGAAAGGCCTCGGAGACCGAGATGCGCTTGTTCGCACTGTCGTCGAGCGTGCGCTCGAACCACTGGGTGCCGGCGGTCATGGCCGGGTTGATGCTGTCGGCGATGACGTAGCGCGCGAGCGACGAGATGCGCTCGCTGCGCATGGGGTTGCGCTTGTAGGGCATGGCGCTCGAGCCGATCTGGTGCGCCTCGAACGGCTCCTCCATCTCCTCGAACGACTGCAGCAGGCGCAGGTCGTTGGAGAATTTATAGGCGCTCTGGGCAAAGCCGGAGAGCACCGAGAGAAAATATGCGTCGACCTTGCGCGAATACGTCTGGCCGGAGACGGGGACGCAGGCGGCAAAGCCCATCTCCCCGGCGATGAGCTGCTCGAGACGGCACACCTTCTCCTCGTCGCCCGCGAACAGCTCCATGAAGCTCGCCTGCGTGCCGGTGGTGCCCTTGCTGCCGAGCAGGCGCAGCCGCCCAAGCTGGAACTCAAGGTTTTCGATGTCCTGCGTCAGCTCGTACATCCAGAGCGTCGCGCGCTTGCCGACGGTCGTGAGCTGCGCGGGCTGAAGGTGGGTATAGGCAAGGCACGGCAGCGCCTTGTACTGTTCGGCGAACGCCGCGAGGTTGCGCAGCACCTGCGCCGCCTTGCGCAGCACGAGCTGCGACGCTTCACGCAGGATAATGACGTCCGTGTTGTCGCCGACGTAGCAGCTCGTCGCGCCGAGGTGAATGATCGGCTCGGCCTTGGGGCACTGCTTGCCGAAGGCGTAGACGTGCGCCATCACGTCGTGGCGCACCTCGCGCTCGCGCGCTTCGGCTGTGGCGTAGTCGATGTCGTCCTTGTGCGCTTCCATCTCGGCGATCTGCTCGTCCGTGATGTCGAGCCCCAGCGCCTGCTCGGCGCGCGCCAGCGCGATCCAGAGCCGCCGCCAGGTACGGAACTTGAAGTTTTCGGAGAAGATATGCTGCATCTCGGCGCTTGCGTAGCGCGTGGAGAGGGGGGAGATGTAGCTGTCCTTGTTATTCGCCACGGCGCGCACCTCCCAGAGCGTTCTTGTTGATCAGGCGGCGCTCGGTGCGGCCGCTCTCCAGATCCACCATCCGTACATAGAGATGCGGTTTTCCTCGTTGAGGCTCTCCCACAGCTGCTGCGTCAGCTCGTCGATGTCCTGGGGGATGGCCATGCGCTCGGGCTCGCCCTGAAACGTCGGGAGGGGGTTGCCGTCGCCGACGTAGGTGTGCAGGAAGTGCCCCACGCCCGGCAGCGCCGGGTAGCAGAAGTGGTAGCGGCTGCAGGCGCTGCCCGCGGCGTCCGCGCTCTTGAGAATGCTCATCTCATAGCGGAAGTCCCTGCCGACGAAGGTGACCATGCCGCTGATGCGGGGGGTGAAGTTCGGCGCGTCCGGCTCGAAGCAGCGGCTCTCGAGCGCCTCTTCAAAGCTCTGGCCGCGCGCGAGACCCTCGCAGATGGTGTCGGTCTGGTCGCCGTTGGTCACGATGAGGTGGCCGCCCATGCGGCGCACCGCCGCGTAGATGATGAGCGACGGATCCTCGACCTTCGACTCGTCGAAGGGACGGGTGTAGACCGTGCCGCCGTCCTCGGTGAAGATGCGGTTGCGGCTGTTGGCGCTGCGCCCCATGATGAAATAGGCCACGGCGGCCTTTTTGCCATCCGGGGTCTTGCCGATGACGATGCCGCGGCCGGCATAGCTGTTGCCCGCGAGCAGCTCACGCGGGGTTTTCAGTTCGTAGACGTTCATGCCCTGCTCCCTTCTTTTTCTGCCTGCAGCCGCGCGGCGACCATCTCCGCCGCCTGCGGCAGCAGGATCCATTCGGCCTGCTCCATCACGCGCCGCTGCAGCGTCTGCGGCGTGTCGTCCGGCAGCACCTCCACCGCCTTCTGCAGCAGAATCCGGCCGCCGTCCGGAATTTCATTGACATAGTGTACCGTCGCGCCCGTCACCTTCACGCCGCGCGTGAGCGCGGCCTCGTGGACATGCAGGCCATAGAAGCCCTTGCCGCAGAAGGCGGGGATCAGCGACGGGTGGACGTTGAGGATGCGCTCGGGCCACTCGGCCGTGAACGCCTCGCTCAGGATGCTCATAAAGCCGGCGAGGATGATCATCTCCGCGCCGCTCTCGCGCAGCGCCCGGCGCAGCGCATCCTCAAAGGCCTCCTGACTGCCGCAGGCGCGCCGCTCGACGACGACGCTCTTTACGCCCGCGCGCGCCGCGCGCTCGAGGGCATAGGCCTTGGGATTGCTCGCCGCGACGAGGACGATCTCACCGCTCGGGATCTTTCCGGCCGCCTGCGCGTCGAGCAGCGCCTGCAGGTTCGTTCCGCCGCCGGAGACGAACACGGCGATCCGTGTTTTCAGCATAGAACCACCTTTTCTTCGCCCTCGGTGATCTCGCCGATGACATAGGCGTCCTCGCCGTTTGCGCGGAGGATCTCCAGCGCGCGCTGCGCGTCCTCCGCCGCGACGACCACGCTCATGCCGACGCCCATGTTGAAGGTGTTGAACATGTCACGCTCGGGGATACCGCCCGCGCGGGCGATCAGGTCGAACACCGGCAGCACGCGCACGGCGCTGCGCGTAATGCGCGCACAGAGACCGTCGGGGA
>OOBJ01001947.1_pt1 | contig 11597 bp, 6 predicted proteins | sample 1671331 | NCBI WGS metagenome assembly OOBJ01 (sample SAMN06348145, study PRJEB24527) | human gut metagenome | biome: human gut; feature: ankylosing spondylitis patient; material: feces | host: Homo sapiens | place: China | collected 2015-10 | reverse complement strand
AATAGAATGTCTCCGCGTCAGAAGATGATAAACCTCATGTATGTGGTGCTGATGGCTATGTTGGCCCTGAACGTGTCTTCCGACGTGTTGAACGGTTTTTCATTGGTGGAAGACAGCCTTCTGCGGACTACGGCGAACGCTTCTGCGTCCAACGAAGCCCTTTATAAGGATTTGCAGGGACAGATGGAGGCCAATCCGGCCAAAGTGAAGGAATGGTTCGACAAGGCACAGTATGTGAAGAAAATCTCAGACTCCTTATATAATTATGCGGAAGCCCTGAAGGTCAGTATCGTGAAACAGGCGGACGGGGAAGACGGTGACGTGAAAGACGTGCAGAACAAGGAGGATCTGGAGGCGGCTTCCCATGTGATGTTGGCGCCGCGCCGAGGAGAAGGACAGAGGTTGTTCGCGGTCATCAACAGTTTTCGTGAAAGCATCGTCGACATGTTGACAGACGAGACGCAGAAGAAAATCATTGCGGACAACCTGAGTACGGAGGTTCCGAACAAGGCCGGTACTTTAGGGAAGAATTGGCAGGAGTATATGTTTGAGAATACGCCGGTGGCTGCGGCCGTCACTTTGCTTTCCAAATTGCAGAGTGATGTGCGGTATGCCGAAGGAGAGGTGCTTCATGCCTTGGTGGCCAATATAGACATGAAAGACTTGCGTGTGAACGAGTTGAATGCGTTTGTGATACCGGCTTCGCGTACGGTGGTACAAGGCGGGAAGTTCAGTGCCCAGATCATCATGGCTGCCGTGGATACGACCCAACGTCCGACGGTATATGTCAACGGACGGCAAATCACTTCACCGGGCGGGTTGTATGAGACGGTTTGCAGTAGTACGGGCGATTATACGCTGAAAGGTTATATCGAGATGATGGACGGGCGTGGTCAGATGGTGCGCAGGGACTTCTCTCAGCCTTACACCGTGGTGGCTCCTTCGGCTACGGTGTCGGCAGACTTGATGAATGTGTTGTATGCCGGATATGAGAACCCCATGAGCGTGTCTATTCCCGGGGTTCCGGCCAATAAGGTGGTGGCTTCCATGAGCGGAGGAGTGTTGCAGCCCACAGGGGCGGGCAAATATATAGCCCGACCGGCAGAAGTGGGCAAAGATGCCGTGATTACGGTCAATGCCAATATGGAGGGACGTATGCAGAAGATGGGACAGTTTGCCTTTCGTGTGCGTAAGTTGCCCGACCCGTCGGCTTATATAGAGTATGCGGCGGAAGGCGGCAGCAACCGTTTCCGTGGCGGGCGTTTGTCCAAACAAGTGTTGATGGGAACGAAAGGCATCGGCGCAGCTATTGACGACGGACTTTTGAATATAGAGTTCCGGGTGCAAGGGTTCGAGACGGTGTTTTTCGACAATATGGGTAACGCCGTACCGGCGGTGTCGAACAGCGCGTCTTTCACTGAACAGCAACGTTCGATGTTCCGTTCGTTGGGACGTGGAAAACGGTTCTATATTTCCCGTATAAGAGCCGTAGGCCCCGACGGGGCAGAGCGGACGCTCGACGGCTCTATGGAAGTGATTGTCAACTAATGAATGGATGGAAATGAAGACTATGAGTAAAAATAAGATAAGGATGAAACGTCTGTTTTTTGTTTTGTTAGGAGTTGTCCTGTACGTGCAGGCGGAGGCGCAGCCGGCTCGCCGCAGGGTGAAATCCAATGATGCAGACAAGGCCGAGAAAACCGTAGACCGTGCCAGTTTGCAGTTCCCCGTAGCGGTGGAAGTGCCTGAGGACGTGGTGTGGCGTCGCGATGTGTATCGTCAGTTGGATCTGACGCTGGACAAGAATGCCCCCCTGTATTATCCGGTGGAGCCTTCCGCAGGCCAGATAAACCTGTTTACGTATCTGTTCGATTTATTGCTGACGGGAAAGATTACGGCATACCAATATAAACTGGACGGTAACGAGTCTTTTACTTCGCGCGATAAGGTGGACGTGAAAGAATTGTTAGAGCGTTACCATATATATTACGAGGAGCAGAACGGGCGTCCCCGTGTGAATGCCAGCGATATTCCCTCGGCTGAAGTTTCCCGTTATTATATAAAGGAGAGCTCTTATTTCGACCAAAGGACCTCGACGTTCCGTACAAAGGTCACGGCTTTATGTCCGGTGCTTATGCGCGGAGATGATTTTGGCGGAGAGGCTACCCCATATCCTTTGTTTTGGCTCAAATATGATGATATCAGTACGTATCTGGCCCGTCACGCGATGATGGCAAGCAATTATAACAACGTGACGAACATGACGGCGGCAGATTATTTCTCCATGAATCTGTATGACGGAAAGATTTATAAGACGAACAACATGCAGGGGAAGGTGCTGGCTAACTATTGTAAGACGGACAGTGCCATGGCCAACGAACAGAAGCGGATAGAGAAACAACTTTCCGACTTTGAAAAACATGTTTGGGGGCATGACGACTCGGTGGCTGTAGATTCACCGGCAGCCAAGGAGGCTGTAGAAACGAAAAAGGAGAAAGCTTCCCGAACTACACGTAATTCGCGTCGTGCTTCGGCATCGTCGGACGACTCGAAAAAGGCAAAGGCAGAAAAGACTAAGGTTTCCAAGACGCGTAGGGGGAGTTCCGGAGGGGGAGGAGCCTCCACGCCCAGAGTGACCGTACGCAGACAACGTAGATAATAAAAAAGAGATATATTTTCGGAAAAAGTTGAAAGTACGGCAAACAGTTGCTATCTTTGTTTTTCGATAAGAAATAAAAAGCAAACTTCTATGAAGAAATTAAGTGCAGTATTGATGTGTATGGTGGCGTTTTTATGGGCGGCACCTGCCAATGCGCAGTTCAAGGGGGGACTTGAAGGCGGTGTGAACTTGAGTAAGGCAAGTATAAAAGGTGACGGAGGCTTGTTCGATGCTTCCAACCGTACGGGATGGTTCGTCGGACCGAAAGTGCAGATGACCATGCCGGTCATAGGTTTGGGTATCGATGCTTCCCTTCTCTACTCCCAGAAGTACATGAAGATGGACTTTTCAGGTGAAGTAGACGGGGAGAATGTCAACGGGAGTACGCCTAACAAATCCATGCCTTACGTGGAGATCCCCATTAATTTAAGGTATAATTTTGGCTTTAGCAGCCTGGTCGGCGTTTATTTGGCTACAGGTCCGCAATACAACTGGTATTTGGGGAGTCGTAATTTAAAGTATGCCGGTGAAAGTATCGGAAGTTTGGAACGCTCTACGTTCAGTTGGAATGTGGGAGCCGGTGTGACGCTGCTTAGCCATTTGCAAGTAGGTGTGACCTACAATATCGCCATGGGTGAGACCGGAAAATTAGGCGGTGTGGGCGATGTCATAAAAGAGTTTGACGTAAAGAACAACACATGGCAAGTTCGTTTGGCTTACCTGTTTTAATGTAGTCCGATAGAAAAATGGAATAAACGGAAGCCGTCTGCATGAAGCGGACGGCTTTCCTTTTGTCTGTTAGCTTCTTTTGTCGTATTTTTGTAACGCATTAAAATCCGTGCGTATGAAGTTTGTAGATGTCATTCTTCCTCTTCCTTTGTCGGCGGCTTATACATACGCTTTGCCCGAAGAGCGGCAAGAGGTGGTACGGCCGGGCAGTAGGGTTATCGTGCCGTTTGGAGCCAAAAAGTTTTATACGGCTATTGTGGTTGACGTTCACGGGCGGCAACCGCAAGGTTATGCCGTGAAGACCGTGTGGGAGATACTTGATTCGGATCCCGTTTTACTTCCGGTGCAGTTGGATTTTTGGAGATGGTTGGCAGACTATTACCTTTGTGCCGTAGGGGATGTGTATAAGGCTGCCCTGCCGTCCGGTATGAAACTGGAAAGCGAGAGCAAGGTGGTGGTAAACAGTGAATATGCGGGAAATGCCGTATTGTCGGAACGGGAGCAACGGGTCGTTACTTGGGTTTCGAGGCGTTCCGAATCGACCGTGACGCAACTTCAAAAAGAATGTGAGGATTTTCGGGTGTTGTGGGTGGTAAGGTCTTTGATGGACAAGGGTGTCCTTGCCATGAAAGAGGAAGTCAAACGCAGCTATAAGCCACGTACGGAAGTACATGTGCGCTTATCGGAAACCTATTTTGACGAGGACAAACTTCATGAATTGCTTGAGGGTTTAGGAAGAGCACCCAAACAGCAGTCCCTTTTATTAAAGTATTTAGAGCTGGCAGGTGCCGGAACGGCTTTCCGGTTGCGTAATCCGAAGATGCTGGCGGAGGTGGGGCGGAAAGCCCTGGTAGAAGCTGTTGGTGGCAGTCTGGCGATTTGCCGTGCTTTGGAAGAGAAGGGCGTATTGGAGGCCTATCCATACGAGATAGGCCGTTTGGCGCATACGGAGGTCACCGAAACGATAGGTGTTTCTCCTTTAAGCGAGGCACAGGCACGGGCGTTCCGGGAACTGGAAGAAGCTTTTGCTCGTCATCCGGTATGCCTGCTTCACGGAGTGACATCGAGCGGGAAGACCGAGGTTTACATTCATCTGATTCGTCAGATGATAGCCGAAGGGAAACAGGTGCTTTACTTGGTGCCGGAGATTGTGCTGACCACCCAGTTGACGGACAGGTTATATCGCGTATTCGGTAACCGTATGGGCGTGTACCATTCCAAGTTTCCCGATGCCGAACGTGTCGAGATTTGGCAAAAACAGTTGTCTGAACAGCCTTACGATATTATTGTAGGCGTTCGTTCGTCCGTCTTCTTGCCTTTCCGGCATCTGGGGTTGGTCATAGTGGACGAAGAGCATGAACAATCTTATAAACAGCAGGAGCCTGCGCCGCGTTACCATGCTCGGAATGCGGCGATCATGTTAGCCCGGATGTACGGTGCCCATACCTTGCTCGGTACGGCTACTCCGGCGTTGGAGACTTATTATAACGTCCGCATGGGCAAATACGGTTTGGTGGAGCTGACCGAACGTTTCGGACAAGTACGTTTACCGGAAGTCGAGGTGGTGGATATTAAAGAGCTACAGCGCAAAAGGCGCATGGCCGGTCCGTTCTCACCGCGTTTGTTGGAGGAGATGCGCCGGGCATTGGAAAACAAGGAACAGGTCATACTGTTCCAGAACCGGCGAGGTTACGCTCCGATGATAGAATGCCACACGTGCGGTTGGGTGCCCAAGTGCAAAAACTGCGATGTCAGCCTGACGTACCATAAGGGACTGAACCAAATGACTTGCCATTATTGCGGCTACACGTGTAACGTGCCTACGCGCTGCCCTGCTTGTGAAGGTACGGAGCTGGTGCAGAGAGGGTTCGGTACGGAAAAGGTGGAAGATGCCGTACATCAAGTCTTTCCGGAGGCCGCCGTGGCCCGGATGGATTTGGATACGACCCGTACGCGTTCGGCCTACGAAGGAATCTTGGAGGATTTTCAAAGCGGAAAGACTGATGTGCTTATCGGAACGCAGATGGTGACCAAAGGATTGGATTTCGAACGAGTCAGCGTGGTCGGCATATTGAATGCCGACGCCATGTTTAATATCCCGGACTTCCGAAGCTTTGAGCGCGCCTTCCAGTTGATGGCACAAGTGGCCGGGCGCGCCGGACGCCGCAGCAGGCAGGGACGTGTCATCCTGCAGACCAAGAGTCCGGATCTGCCTCTCATCCGTCAAGTGACGGAACATGACTATTTCGGGTTGTACGTAGGGCAGATGGAAGAGCGTCAGATGTTTGTATATCCTCCTTTTTGCCGTTTGATTTATGTCTATATGAAACATAAGCGGGCAGATGTGCTCGACCGTCTGGCCGCCGAAATGGGGAGCCGTCTGCGCCAGGTGTTCGGTTCCCGTATTTTAGGGCCTGACGCGCCGCCCGTGGCACGAATCCAATTGCTCTACATCCGTAAAATCGTAGTGAAAGTAGAACCCGGAGCTTCTCTGTCCAAGGTCCGGGAACAGTTGCTTTATCTCCGCCAAAACCTGATGGCACATCCCGATTACCGCAGTGCCCAAATCTATTACGACGTAGACCCCGTGTAAGGCAGGACGCTTATTTCTTTTTCAGTTCCGGATAGCTGATACGCGTGTGGTAAATCGTCTTCAGCTTTTCTTTGAACACATCTTTAGCCACGGTGATGTCGTGGAACGTGATGGGGCAGTCTTTGAAGAATCCTTCCTGCACTTGGCTGTCCACGATCTTATCCACCAGTCCGCTGATGCTCTCTTCCGTGTATTCGTTCAGGCTTCTGGAAGCGGCTTCCACAGAGTCCGCCATCATCAAGATGGCCTGTTCCAGCGTGAACGGGTTCGGACCGGGGTAAGTGAAAAGGGATTCGTCTACCGGTTGGTCCGGATTCTGGTTCTTGTATGAAATCAGGAAGTATTTGGTCTTGCCTTTGCCGTGGTGCGTCGAGATGAAATCCTTTATGACTTGCGGCAGGTTATATTTGTCGGCTAGTTTGAGTCCGTCCTTGACATGACTGATGACAATCGCCGCACTTTGTTCGTAACTGATACGATCGTGAGGATTGAAGTTATTCTGGTTTTCCGTAAAGTAGGCCGGACTGTTCATCTTTCCGATGTCGTGGTATAAGGCTCCGGTTCGGACGAGCAGCGCCTTGGCACCGATTTTATTCGCCACTTCCGTAGCCAGGTTCGCCACCTGCATGGAGTGTTGGAATGTGCCCGGAGCCACTTCCGAGAGCCGTTTCAGCAGTTCGTTGTTGGTGTTGGACAATTCGACAAGAGTCACGTTGGAGGTGAAGCCGAAAACCTTTTCGAACAAGAACAGCAACGGGTAGGCAAATAACAAGAGGATGCCGTTGATGATAATATAGATATACATGCCATACTCCAGGCGTGCGAAGTCTTTTTCGTGAATAAGTTCCATACTCATGTAAAAAGCTATAGACGCCAATGTGACATAAAATGCCGAACGGATAAGCTGCGAACGTTGGGAAAGCTCCCTCAGGCTGTAGATGGCCACCATGCCCGCCACAAGCTGTGTGGCGATGAACTCGTAGGGGTATTTCAGGGATATGGCACTGATGAGCACCGTAGCCACGTGAGTCACAAAAGCCGTCCGGGAATCCATGAACACCCGGATGAAAATAGGAGCCATGGCGAACGGGATGATGTAGACATTGAACAGGTTATGCTTGATGAGGAATGAAGTTATCAACGGGTAGATGACCGGCATGGAGGCGATGAACAGGATGTGGCGCGTGTTGGCCAGATAGTCACGGCGGAACAGGTTGAAGTACAGCGTCAGGCAGGCAATGATGAGAGCCACGTAAAGCATTTGGCCGAGCAATACCGTATGCGTCTGCATTTTGGACGTGTTTCGGCGGGTATATTCTTTTTCCAGAGAAGTGAGGATGTCGTATGTTTCCTTGTCCACGATATCCCCTCGGTCTATAATTTTCTGCCCGCTCATGACCATACCGGACGAATAGGAAAGAGAAGACAGCAAGTCTTTCCGGGATTCTTCGGATTTTGTCTTGTCGTAGGTCAGATTGGGTACGATATAGTCGCTCAGGTTGCATTTCCGCAATACTCTGCGGTCATAATGCAAGCTGTCTTCTCCCAAGTCGATAAGGTATTCGTATGCGGTTTTGTGCGAGAAGACCTGAGTCATCGGTTGTTCCTTGGCCACGTTCTGTGCGAATATGCGGATAGACGCCACTTCATCGCTGTGCATTTGGTCGAAATCCTCCGTGTCCATGACGCCCTGCGCGTAAATATGTTCCAGTTTGTTTTCCACGTATGCCAGATAATTGGCCGGTATGGTGGCCGGTTTCTGTCCGTTTATGGTGGCCTTGAACTTTTCTATCTGTTCTTTCCCCACGGTCTCGTCGATGGCGAAATAAGGTTCATAATGCTGTAAGATACTGTCCTGTTCCGTCTGTATGGTTTCCGCGCTTTTGTATATCGGAAAGTCGTAGGTCGCGATGAGCTGGCTGTAACGCCAAGGTTTGCCCACGTCGAACTGGTAGGTCGAACGTTCGTCACGCGGCATGTACAGGCACACGATAAACAAGGCCGTGACCGTGATGACGATTCTATAAATCAAAGCCTTCGGGGTAAGGCTGTTTTGTTGGTTATGTCTGTTCATCTCTTTTTCCGTATTTTATATAGGGCGAAAATACGAAAAAAATACGGGGCGTTTAAATAAAAAGTAGTATTTTTGCACAATATTCACAAATGTTGTTATGACACAGAGAAAAGTAAGGGTTCGTTTCGCTCCCAGTCCCACGGGAGCCTTGCATATAGGCGGTGTACGTACGGCTTTATACAATTATCTTTTTGCGCGCCAGCATGGCGGCGAGTTCATTTTCCGTATCGAGGACACAGACTCCAACCGGTTTGTCCCGGGAGCGGAGGAATACATTTTGGAATCTTTCCGTTGGCTCGGCATTCCTTTCGACGAAGGAGTAAGTTTCGGTGGGGAGCATGGTCCTTACCGTCAGTCGGAACGCCGGGACATTTACAAGAAATACGTGCAGGAGTTGCTGAATGCCGGTAAGGCTTATATCGCCTTCGACACGCCGGAAGAACTGGAGGCCAAGCGGCAGGAAATCCAGAATTTCCAGTACGATGCCTCTACGCGCGGCATGATGCGCAATTCGCTGTCGTTGTCGGCTGACGAGGTGAAGCGGCTGCTGGCCGAAGGCCGGCAGTACGTTGTCCGCTTCAAGATAGAGCCGGGCGAGGACGTACATGTGGACGACATGATTCGCGGCGATGTGGTCATCAACTCTTCCATTCTCGACGATAAGGTGCTTTACAAGAGTGCCGACGAATTGCCGACCTACCATCTGGCCAACATCGTAGACGACCATCTGATGGAGGTAACCCACGTGATTCGCGGTGAAGAATGGTTGCCTTCGGCTCCGTTGCATGTCCTGCTTTACCGTGCGTTCGGATGGGCCGATACGATGCCGAAGTTCGCCCATTTGCCTTTGTTGCTCAAGCCCGACGGGAAGGGAAAATTGAGCAAACGCGACGGCGACCGTCTCGGCTTTCCGGTTTTCCCTCTCGAATGGCACGACCCCAAGACGGGCGAAGTGTCCTCCGGCTATCGTGAGAGCGGCTATCTGCCGGAGGCTGTCATCAATTTCCTGGCCTTGTTGGGTTGGAATCCGGGAACCGACCAGGAAATCATGTCGTTGGACGAACTGGTGGAGCTTTTCGACATCACCAAATGCAGCAAGGCCGGTGCCAAGTTCGATTATGTGAAGGGCCTGTGGTTCAACCGTGAATATATCCTGATGAAGGACAACAAGGAATTGGCTCCCGCTTTCGACAAGATACTGCGCGAGAATGGGATAGAAGCACCGATGGAACGCGTAGAAGCCGTGGTGGGCATGATGAAGATGAAGAAAATCAATTTCATCAAAGAACTGTGGCCCCTTTGCGACTTCTTCTTCATTGCCCCGGAAGCGTACGACCGCGAGGACAAGTTCGTGCGGAAGAACTGGACGGAAACGGCGGCGGCCGACATGGCCGAACTGGCCGCATTGCTGGAAGGCCTGGATGATTTCTCGGTAGAGGGACAGAAAGCGGCCGTAGACCGTTGGGCGGAAGAGACAGGCAAGAAACCTTGGAATCCTTGGCGTGTGGCTTTGGTGGGCACAGGAAAGGGCCCCGACATGTATGAGCTTTCAGCTTTCCTTGGGAAGGAGGAAACATTACGTAGAATGCGTAAAGCCGTAGAGATTCTGAAATGATATATTCGATCGCGCTTTATCTGTATGCCTTGGCAGTCGTATTGGTTTCGCCTTTCCGCAAGAAAGCGTGGCTGATGGTGAAAGGGCAATGGAATACTTTCCGTATTTTGCGGAAAAACATCCGCCGGGAGGAAATGTATGTGTGGTTTCATGCCGCTTCCTTGGGCGAGTTCGAACAGGGGCGTCCGCTGATGGAGCGGTTGCGGCGGGAGCATCCGGAGTACAAGATATTGCTGACCTTTTTCTCTCCTTCGGGTTATGAAGTGCGTAAGGACTACGAAGGGGCGGACGTGGTGTGCTATCTCCCGTTCGACACACCGGGCAATGTGCGCAGCTTTTTGCGGTTGGCTCGTCCGCGTATGGCGTTCTTCATCAAATATGAGTTTTGGAACAATTACCTGCATGCTTGCCGCCGTCGTCAGATTCCGGTGTACAGCGTGAGCAGTATTTTCCGTGAGAACCAAGTGTTTTTCCGTTGGTATGGGCGCAGTTACAGCGATGTGCTGCGTTGTGTGACCCATTTCTTCGTGCAAAACGAAGCTTCGCGCGAATTGTTGGCACGCAAAGGCATCACGAACGTCACCGTGGCCGGAGACACGCGTTTCGACCGTGTGCTGGACATTTGCCGGCAGGCCAAGGATTTGCCGTTGGTGAAAGCTTTCAAGCAAGATGCCAAGGTGTTGGTGGCCGGAAGTTCATGGGCACCGGATGAGGATTTGATTATTCCTTACTTCAACGCTCATCCGGAAATGAAACTGGTGTTGGCGCCCCATGTGGTCAGTGAAGACCATTTGAAGGAGATAGAGGGAAAGTTGCGCCGTCCGTTTGTGCGTTATTCCCGTGTCACGGAAGAAAGTGCCGCCCGTGCCGATTGCTTGATTATCGACGGGTACGGTTTGCTTTCGTCCATTTATCGTTACGGCGAGATGGCCTACGTGGGCGGCGGTTTCGGCGTAGGCATCCATAACGTGCCCGAGGCGGCGGTATATGGTGTACCCGTGCTTATAGGTCCGAACAACCGTAAGTTCCGTGAGGCGCAGGATTTGTTGCGCGAGGGCGGTTGTATGGAAGTGACGGATGCAGACACCTTCGGTCGGACGATGGACCGTCTGCTTTCCGACGGGAAGTTCTTGGCGGAGCGGGGACGGATTGCCGGACAGTATATCGAGCGGAACGCCGGAGCGTCGGATTTGATTTTCGATAGTGTGAAATTCTGAAGGATGAATCAGATAGGATACAAGTTGGAAAAAGCGGGCGTTTGTCCGCTTTTTTTGTGTTTCGATAGGCTGAAAATCGGCAAAAACAGCTCCCATCTGTATGTCCGATTCCGGGAAAAAGAGAGTAAAATGCGGTATTTTGGGGGCGTTTTAGGGGAGTTTTCCCCTCTTTTTCGAGGTTTGTTGTCTTTCGTTTGAAGCAAATTGGAAAATCGTTCTGCTCCAAACGAAAAATCATTCTCATGAGATTGAAAAATCAAAGTGTTCCAAACGGCATTTTCGGGGGCTTACAATCGTTTTTTTACCTCCTTTTTTCGCTATTTGCATGAACTTCACGGCCCAAAATATAAGAGCATGGTGCTCCTCCTTTCTTTGTTTTTTGTGTCACGGCGAAAGTGCTGTCGCCCGGTTCTGCGGAGCCTACGGGTACGGATGTCACCGGAAGACGGTGCAGGCTTTCTTTTTGTACGAGGGGCAACCGTGCGTGGCTGGTGTATTTTCCTTTGGCTTTCCCGAAGGGGGAAAATATTCGATTCTGGAGCCGTTTTAAAGGTTGCACTGTAAAAATATGAGAGAAAGAGAAGGCCGCCGCTACATGAGTGCGTAGGGCAGCCTTTTAGAGTGATTGTGCTTAAAGAAACAGATTACCAGAGTTCCCAACCGTTGTTTCGGTTGGAATAAGCATCGCTGATACCGCTATCGGACGCATT
>OOBJ01001932.1_pt1 | contig 11669 bp, 10 predicted proteins | sample 1671331 | NCBI WGS metagenome assembly OOBJ01 (sample SAMN06348145, study PRJEB24527) | human gut metagenome | biome: human gut; feature: ankylosing spondylitis patient; material: feces | host: Homo sapiens | place: China | collected 2015-10 | reverse complement strand
TGATGTGTTCGCTTCGGTTTGCGAGATCGGAGGGATGATTCTTGAATTGTTGAAAGACGGCTATTCCGTGGAGTTGGACGGGTTGGGTGATTTTTATCTTTCGGCAGGGAGCGAAGGCTTCGAAGATCCGAAAAAATGTACTCCCCATCGGGTGAAGGCGCGTCGTGTCTGTTTCAGGATGGCTCCCTGTGTGAGAAAGAGCATGAAATTTGTCAAATTCGAAAGAAATCCTTGGTAATGCAAATCACATATTACAGGCATAAAAAAGGCGTGTTGCGGATGCACTCGCGTGATATGGAATATATTGTCGGGTTGCTGAAAAACGGCAAAGATGCGGAAGCTATATTGTCGGTTCGTCGAAAATTGAATATGGCGTTTTTGGCACGAACCACGGATTTGTCCGGAAAACTACCGGTCCTGGCTTTTGGCTCGACGTTCAAGAAGAATGGCGATGGAATACAGTTGAGGCGCTATAACGGGTATGTCTTGTTGGAAGTGAACGGCTTGGAAAGCCAGAGTGAGGCGGAGGCCGTCCGCCGTGAAGCTGCCGCCCTGCCGCAGACCTTGCTGGCGTTCGTCGGGCTGAGCGGGCGTTCGGTCAAGATCGTGGTTCCTTTTGTGCTGCCCGACGGCTCGCTGCCGAAAAAAGAGGAGCAGGCCCGTATGTTTCATGCTGCGGCTTATCAGCTGGCGGTGCGGCATTACCAGCCGCAGTTGGGCAGCATTATATCGTTGAAAGAACCGTTCCTGTCGCGGGGGTGCCGGATGAGTGTGGATCCGGACGCCTATTACAATCCGGATGCGGTGGCGATCCGGATCGAGCAACCTTTGCAGATGCCGGACGGGGGTGACTTGAAGATCGTGCCTTCTCCGGATCGGGATCCGTTGGAGATGATGGCTCCGGGAGCGGATCGGAACGGGCAGATCGCCACGCTGTTCAGTGTCATCCTGATGGAGATGACGCGCCGGTTTTCAGAAAGCCCGGAAGATGATATCCAACTGCTGTTCATCGACTTGGCGCAAGCTTGCTGCCGGCTTGGAATACCGGAGGAAGAGGCGGTGGGCTGGACATTGCGCTATGAGGCTTTGAAAAAATATAAGATAGACGTCCGTATGGCTTTCCGTACGGCATATACGTTGGAGAATGTTTCAAACCGTGCGGAGCCGCTCTCTTCCGTCCCGCCATCCATGTCGTTGGTGTTGCGGTTGGACGAGTTTATGAACCGGCGTTATTTCTTCCGGACGAATGAGATGAGCGGTGGAGTGGAATATTTGGACCGTTCGATGATACAGTTCGTTTACAAGCCTTATACGACGAAAGTCCGGAATTCCATTTGCCTGGAAGCCCAGCAGGAAGGGTTGAATGTATGGGACAAGGATATCGACCGGTATGTCAATTCCGATCGTGTTCCGATATATCATCCTATCGACCATTTTCTTGGGAATCTTCCGGCTTGGGACGGAAAAGAACGCATCAGGGCATTAGCCGGGCGTGTCCCTTGTGACAATCCGGTATGGGGAGATTTGTTTTACCGCTGGTTCCTAAGCATGGTGGCACATTGGATGGAACTGGATTCGGAACACGGGAATAGTACGACACCTCTGTTGGTCGGTGGCCAAGGGTGTGGGAAGTCCACGTTTTGCTTGAATTTGTTGCCACCAGTGTTGCGTCCTTATTATACGGACAGTATCGATTTCGGCAATCGCCGTGGGGCGGAGTTGGCTTTGCACCGGTATGCGTTGATTAATATCGATGAATTTGATTCAGTGAAAAGTTCTCATCAAAGTTTTTTGAAGCATATCCTGCAAAAAGCGGTTGTGAACACTCGTTTGCCTTATCAGAGTGCGAGCCGTAACTTGCGTCGCTATGCCACGTTTATCGCGACCAGCAACAATTATGATTTGCTGACGGATCCGACCGGTAGCCGCCGTTTCATTTGCGTGGAGGTGAAGGGGCGGATCGATTATGCCCAGCCGATCGATTATGATCAGTTGTATGCGGAAGCGAAAGAATTGTTGAGGCGTGGAGAACGTTTTTGGTTTACTCCGGAGGAAGAGGCGCTGATCACTGAAAACAACAGGGATTTCCAGCAGCAGCCGGCTGAAGAGCAACTGTTCCTGCGTTATTTCAAGATCGCGGAGGATATTGAAGAGGCAAAGCCGCTTCTGGCGTCCGAGATACTGGATATGATCGCGGAGAAACAACCCGGTTTTAACATTACAAAAACGATGATCTTTAATTTCGGCAAGCTTTTGAAGCGGAATAGCGTGCCGAATAAGCGGACGATGAGGGGGACTTGTTATTATGTGGAAGAAGTAGATGGTTGATATATAATTGATTGACTAATTTTATGTATGATGGTATGATAGTAGCCATGACAGTTGTTTTGCGAACTGTCATGGCTGTTTTGTGTTGATATATAGTGGGTTATTGCCAATTATGATGGTATGATAGTTGGATCGTCTATTTCCAATTGTATTTGTAAGTGAAGAAAAAACATTCTTTCTAAAATATTTACTCAGTTAAATAAAGAACAAAAGTAAGGAACGGTTAAACCAAAAAAGGGGGTGTCTTGTTTAATTTTCAAATCAATATTGAAGAATAGACATGAGACGAAAGAATACGAATGTACTGCTGGTCTTTGGTGTGGTGATCGCGATTATCCTGTTAATGATTTGGTTGTTTTTGGGGACAACATTGGAACAGGAGGCAAATCCAGAGACAGATCCGATGACCGTCGAACAAAATATCTGATAAGGTCGGATATAAAAAGGGAGGCTGTGTCGTAAATAGTTTTTTATGATACAGCCATTAATATACTTCTGATGAATCGTTGTGCGCATATACAAACTTACCCAAGAATACGTTAAAGTCCGTAAACTTGGGTAAGTTTTTATATTTGGAGATGACTTGGAGTTCAGCTCCTTTTTATGTAGAATAAGTGAATTATCCTAAGAATCCCAACAGGATACCGGCTGCTACGGCAGAACCGATTACACCTGCTACGTTCGGACCCATGGCGTGCATCAACAGGTAGTTGGTCGGATCATATTCCAGACCTACGTTCTGAGAGATACGGGCAGAGTCGGGCACGGCAGACACACCGGAGTTACCGATAAGCGGATTGATCTTATTGCCTTCTTTCAAGAACAGGTTGAAGAACTTGACGAACAACACGCCGGAAGCAGTGGCGATGATAAAAGCCAACGCACCGAGGAAGAAAATCTTAATGGTATCCATCGTCAGGAACTCACTGGCCTGCGTGGAACATCCCACCGTAAGGCCGAGCAACATCACAATCACATCGTTCAACGCACTACCGGCCGTCTTGGCCAGACGGGTGGTCTTCGTACTTTCTTTCAGCAAATTACCAAAGAACAGCATACCCAACAACGGCAAACCTGAAGGCACGATAAACGTGGTCAGCAACAGACCGACGATGGGGAAGATAATTTTTTCGGTCTGCGACACCTGACGGGCGGGTTTCATGCGTATCACGCGCTCTTTTTTCGTGGTGAGCAAACGCATCAAGGGCGGCTGAATGACCGGCACCAAAGCCATGTAGGAATAGGCACACACGGCAATGGCCCCCATCAGGTTCGGCGAGAGTTTGGAAGACAAGAAGATGGCCGTAGGCCCGTCGGCTCCTCCGATGATGGCGATGCCCGCCGCCTGGTTAGGCTCGAATCCCAAGGCCAAGGCTATCATATAAGCCCCGAAAATACCGAATTGGGCGGCAGCACCGACCAACAAAAGCTTCGGGTTAGCTATCAACGCCGAAAAATCCGTCATGGCACCGATACCGAGGAAGACCAAAGGTGGGTACCACCCGGCTTTCACACCCTGATAGAAGAAATTCAACACGGAATTATCCTCGTAAAGCCCGACTTCCAGCCCTACGGCTTTAAAAGAAATATTTCTAAAAAAAATCCCCAAGCCGATAGGAATCAAAAGCAAAGGCTCGAAATCCTTCTTGATGGCCAGCCATAAGAAGAACGCACCGACCAGAATCATAATCCAATTCCCCATCTCGGCATTCGCAAATCCCGTATAAGTGAGGAAGTCGGACAATTTTGTTCCAATGAAATCAAATACTTCCATAGTCCTAACCGATTGTTACCAACATTGCACCTTCACGCACCGAGTCTCCCTTGTTTACATGCACGGCTGTCACCGTACCGTCGCACTCGGCGTTGATATTGTTTTCCATTTTCATGGCTTCGAGCACCACTACGGTCTGTCCTTTCTTGACAGCTTGTCCCACAGTGACCGCCACAGCATTCACCGTACCGGGCAGAGGAGCACGGACGGCAGTACCGTTGCCTGCCGGGACTTCGGGTTGCACAGCCGGAGCGGCAGCCGGAGTGACCGGACCGTGGTGCACATGGGCTACCGGACGTATCACCGGTTTATGCGTCAGGTGCATCGGACGTTCCATCTCCACTTCAAACGGAATCCCGTTCACTTCCACTTTGGCCATATTGCCTTCCACATCGTTTATCTTCACCGTATATTCGGCTCCCTTTACCTTATATTTATATTCTTTCATGATGATTCTTTTTATTGATTAGACTTAAACAAATGATTTTACTCCGGCCACTCGCGCATGGTGTATCCTTTCGCATTCCATTCCGAGTGCTCCTCGGTGTGATAGGTCAGCACATTGCTTTCCACGTCATGCACGTCTTCTTCATAATCACGGAGCGCCATGGCTATGACGGCCATATACACTTTCATGTCCACGCCCTTAGTCTCCAGTCCCTGCTTGGCCATGACAGCGGCTTTGTCCGCCTGGTCGTGGAGCGCACGGATGGCTCTCACGCGAGCCATCTTGGAGAATAAGGCCACCATGTAACCGAACAAACGGAAAAAGACATAAAGGGCAAGCAGACAACCGAACACGACTCCCATCGCCATGATAGACATGGCCACGCCGTAGGGATCTTTCTCTTTGAATTCCGCCACCTTATCCTGTACCTTTCCCTGCCCTACGTTCGGAGCTCCCGGAGTCACTTCGTTCGCATCGAGCACTACCCATACGTAGGTCTCGCTCTCGGAATCATATACCCGGGCGTAAGACTGGTTTTCGGCCAAAGGCGGTACGGTAATGGAATCGAGCAACGTCTTACCGTTTCCGTCAAACAAGGCGATGAAGTTTTCCTCGCCCTCCTTCAAGGTGAAGTTCGTGTGCAATGTGCCCAAGTTGGTTTGTCCGTCGGCGAAGAACACGATACGTTGCTGGGCGGTCAAGTTCGTCCGTTCGTCACCTTTCGGTATCAACGACATCAACTTGACGCGTTCCGGCACGGAAAGTCCTTTGTTCAAAGCCTCACGATTCGTAGTCAGGTAACAACTACGGAGATTGTTGGTTCCCCATGAAGTATTGGCAATCTCAATCCATCCCGTACGTTCGCCGTACTCATCTATGAGACCGTCCGTATTGGAGACTACCACTTCATTGATTTTGAAACTGAAGGCGCCCTGCCCGAAAGCAGCGACCACAACCGTCAAACCAACAAGGATTCCTAAAAATCTTCTGTGTAACATCATTTTTATATTATCGGATTACAATGGAATATTCCCATGCTTCTTCACGGGGTTCAATAATTTCTTGGTCTGCAACTGGGCCAACGCGCGAATGACACGGAAACGTGTGTTGCGCGGCTCTATCACATCGTCGATGTAACCGTACTTGGCTGCCTGGTAAGGATTAGTGAAGAGTTTGTTATACTCGGCTTCCTTCTCTTCCAGAAAGGCTTTCGGGTCTTCGGCTTCCTTGGCATCCTTGGCGTACAATACGGCCACGGCACCGGAAGCTCCCATCACCGCGATTTCCGCCGACGGCCATGCGTAATTGATATCTCCGCGCAGTTGCTTACAACTCATCACAATATGGGAGCCGCCATAGCTCTTGCGTAGGGTCACCGTCACCTTAGGCACAGTGGCTTCTCCGTAGGCATACAACAACTTCGCCCCGTGCAATATCACGGCGTTATACTCCTGCCCCGTACCCGGCAGGAAGCCCGGCACGTCTACCAAAGTCACCAACGGGATATTGAAAGCATCGCAGAAACGCACGAAACGCGCCCCCTTGCGGCTGGCATTGCAGTCGAGCACACCGGCATAGCACTTCGGTTGGTTGGCCACCACACCCACGCTCTGCCCGTTGAAGCGGGCAAAGCCCACGATGATATTCTTGGCATAATCGGGCTGCACCTCAAAAAACTCGCCGTTGTCCACTATCGCCCCGATGACTTCGTACATATCGTACGCTTGATTCGGATTGTCCGGAATGATTTCATTGAGAAAATCCTCCAGACGGTTAATCGGGTCGGTACATTCCAGACGGGGAGCCTCTTCCATATTATTCTGGGGCATATAACTGATGAGGGTACGAATCATTTGCATGGCCTCTTCTTCCGTTTCGGCCGTGAAGTGCGTCACACCGGATTTCGTGGCGGGCACGCTCGCGCCGCCCAAATCTTCTTGCGACACATCCTCGCCCGTCACTGTCTTGACTACCTTCGGCCCGGTCAGGAACATATAAGAGGTGTTCTCCATCATCAGGATGAAATCGGTCAGTGCCGGAGAATATACCGCTCCGCCTGCACACGGACCGAAAATACCGGAAATCTGAGGAATCACACCGGATGCCTCGATGTTACGCTGGAAGATATTAGCATAGCCGCCCAAAGCGTTGATACCTTCCTGGATACGTGCGCCGCCCGAATCATTGATACCGATACAAGGCGCACCCATTTTCATGGCCTGATCCATCACCTTACAGATTTTCTCGGCCATGGTCTCAGACAAAGAGCCTCCGTTCACCGTGAAGTCCTGGGCAAATACATAAACCAGACGCCCGTCGATAGTGCCGCTTCCGGTCACTACCCCGTCTCCCAAATATTGTTTCTTCTCCATGCCGAAGTTGGTGCAACGATGAAGCTTGAACATGTCCATTTCCTCGAAACTGCCTTCATCCAGCAACATGTCGATGCGCTCGCGAGCCGTATATTTACCTCTCGCATGTTGTTTTTCTATGGCCTTCTCGCCTCCTCCCATGCGCGCTTTGGCACGGAGCTCCACTAATTCCTTGATTCTCTCTAACTGATTACTCATGATACTTAATATGATTTAAGAAATACTATCTGCTACCTGTCCGCCTCACTTTGGCGGTTGAGTATTGCCATGCTGCAACAAAGGTACTAAAAAAGAATTTCCATCAAGCCTTTTATGCGGAAAAAATTAGTCGAAAAAAGATTACCGACCTTACGGGCTTTTTTCGTACCTTTGTCTTACTTAAATTAACTTAATATGTCGAATCACGCTTCACCATTAGATTTAGGAACTCTTCCCGTCAGCAAGCTACTTAAACAATATGCTTTCCCGGCCATCGTCGCCATGACGGCATCGTCGCTCTACAACATGGTGGATAGTATCTTTATCGGTCACGGCGTGGGACCTTTGGCCATCTCCGGCCTGGCACTCACGTTCCCTTTCATGAACTTGTCCGCCGCATTCGGGGCCATGGTCGGAATCGGGGCATCCACTTTAATATCCGTACGATTGGGACAACAGGATTACAAAGCCGCACAAGACATCTTCGGCAACGTGGTCACCCTGATTCTGGGTGTCTTGTTCAGCATTGTGGCGCTGGTCTTTCTCGACCCGATTCTGAGCTTTTTCGGTGCCAGCCCCGCCACACTCCCCTACGCCAGGGAGTACATGGAAATTATTTTGCTGGGTAACGTCGTCACGCACAGTTTCTTCACTTTCAACGCCATCCTGCGTTCTACGGGGCATCCTCAACTGGCCATGAATGCTACCATCATGGCTGTGGTGGGAAACACCATTCTCAATCCTATTTTCATCTACGGAATGAACATGGGCATACGCGGTGCCGCTACGGCCACGATTCTGGCACAGATCGTCTCTTTGTTGTGGCAGGTGAGCGTCTTTCGCCGCCCCAAGGAGCTCATCCAGTTCAAACGCGGCATTTACCGCCTGAAAAAGAAAATCGTCAAAGACACTTTCGCCATCGGCATGTCTCCCTTCCTGATGAACAGTTGCGCCTGTCTTGTCGTAATCCTCATCAACCGCGGACTGGGACAGTACGGCGGCGACCTGGCCATCGGTGCGTATGGTATCGTCAACCGCGTCTTGTTCATCTTCATCATGATTGTCATAGGATTGAACCAAGGCATGCAGCCCATCGCCGGATACAATTACGGTTCGCAGGACTACCATCGTGTACTCAAAGTGCTGCGCTATACCCTGCTTTGGGGTACGTTGATTACCACGACCGGTTTTCTCATCGGGGAGTTGCTTCCCGAATTGTGCGTCCGTGCCTTTACGACCGACGAAGAACTGACCGACATTGCCGTGAGAGGAATGCGTATCGTAGTCATATTCTATCCTTTAATCGGCATGCAAATGGTTACGACCAACTTCTTCCAGAGCATCGGGCAAGCGAGCAAGAGCATTTTCCTGTCCCTGACACGGCAACTGCTGTTCCTCATCCCCCTGCTTCTGACATTGCCTCAGTTCTGGGGTGTAAAAGGAGTATGGTTGGCCATGCCTATATCCGATGCCATCGCATGTATAGTAGCCGGAATCATGTTAATTACAGCATACAGAAAATTTAAAAAATTAGCCGTATAACGTCATGAAGAAACATATCATTATCAATGTAGGACGCCAGTTAGGAACCGCATTGCGGAAGATTTCAACATCAAGTTTTATGATAAGGAACTTTTGGACCTGGCTGCAAAAGAAAGCGGTTTCAACAAAAAGTTCTTCGAACGTAATGATGAACACAAAGGCTTTCTCAAAGTATTGTTCAGCTCTTTTGCTCCCATTTTCGGCAATAGCGACCCATACGCCAACCAGCTCAGTGACGAATCGCTTTTCAAATTTCAAAGCGACGCAATCCGCAAGGCGGCCGAACAGGATTCTTGTGTGTTCGTAGGAAGATGCGCCGACTACATTTTGCGCGACTACCCTAACACCGTAAGTATCTTTATCACAGCCGACATGCCCGACCGAATCAAACGCGTCTGCGAGATGCTCCACATCACGGAAAAAGAGGCAGAAAAGAAATGTATCGAAGGTGACGAGAAGCGGTCTGAGTACTATAACTATTACAGTGCCAAGACATGGGGAAGCGCAGAATCCTACGACCTTTGCATCAACTCGTCTGCTTTGGGTATAGAAGCTACTATCGACGTGATTGAAAACTTCATATCCCAGAAGCTCAAATTATGAAACGTATCGGATTACTGTCGGACACGCACAGTTTTTGGGACCCTAAATATCTGGAATATTTCGAAGAATGCGACGAAATATGGCATGCCGGCGACATCGGTTCCATGGAAGTGGTACAAAAATTATCTGCGTTCCGTCCTTTCAGAGCCGTATACGGAAACTGCGACAGTGGGGACATCCGTAAAATGTTCGGAGAAAAACTCCGGTGGCGTTGTGAAGATGCCGAGGTGCTGATGACACACATCGGAGGATACCCCGGCAAATATGCTCCCGGCATTCGAACACAATTGTACAATCGTCCGCCTCATTTGTTTATCTGTGGCCATTCTCATATCCTAAAGGTTCAGTTCGACCCGAAATTGGGTTTGCTGCATATCAACCCGGGAGCTGCGGGTATCATGGGCTGGCACAAAGTACGTACGCTCGTACGTTTCACCGTAGAGGGGCAGGCCTTCAAAGAGTTGGAAGTGATAGAAATACCCCGAACGGAAAGTTCATCCGGCATATTATAACAACCGCATCCTACGAATGGCGCCCGGTTTATTTGATAAACCGGGCGCCATTCGTATAGTTACACCATACGGCATCAGAATGTGCCGCAAAGCAACAGCACGATCAACTGTGCCGTCAGAATGCGCAAGAACATCGTTAACGGATAAACTGTAGAATAGCCCACAGCAGGAGCATCCGTACTGGACGCCTGATTGGCAAAAGCCAAAGCCGGGGGATCGGTCGTGCTACCAGCTATCAACCCCATAATGGTGAAGTAGTTCAACTTGAAACGCATCCGGGCTATCACACCTATTATTAATATAGGTATCACGGTTATCAGGAAACCAGTCCACACATACGTCAGACCGTCACCGGCTACTACCGTATCCACAAAATGCTCTCCGGCTTTTATCCCCACACTGGCCAGGAACAATGCCAATCCGAACTCGCGCAACATGAAATTGGCACTCGTTGACACATACGTAACCAGACGGAACTTATAACCGAAACGACCTATCAAAATAGCCACAATCAGCGGACCTCCGGCCAAACCGAGCTTCACAGGCGTGGGCACGCCTGGGAAAGCAAACGGAATACTTCCGAATATGATACCCACCAGAATGCCGACAAAAATCGTCACCAAATTGGGATGATCCAAACGTTTCACGGAATTACCCATCAGACTCGCCACACGATCGACAGCATCTTCCGGCCCGACTACGACAATCTTGTCGCCCACCTGCATGCGCAAGTTACGGTCGGCAAAAAGGTTCATTCCGGAACGGGAAATGCGCGTCACATTCACCCCATAGACAGAACTGAAATGCAACTGCCCGAAAGTCTTGCCGTTCATCTTAGGTTGAGTTACCACAATGCTCTTCGATACCATCGGCATGTCCTGCATATCCCAGTCGATATATTCTTCCGGTCCGATAAAAGCACGGACAGCTTCCGCATCGTCTTCGGCACATGTAATGAACAAGTGGTCGCCCAAATAAAACTTCGTATCCTTGGTCGGGATACTTACGTGACCTTCATGCAAGGCACGCGAACAAACATAATTGCGTCCCAAGAAATCACGCACTTGCAGAAGCGTCTTTTCATGCAGGGCCGTGTTCGTGACCTTCAAGGTCATTTTGTGCGGTTTGGCATGCGGATTTTCCGCCTGTTGCGCCAATATACGATCCTCTTCATCTTTCAACACAATTCCGCAGATATAACGAATAGAAATGGTTGCAGCAATAATACCCACCACTCCGAGGGGATAGGCGCAAGCATATCCCGAAGCTATCTGAGGAACAGCCTGAGCGTTGGCAAACACTTGGGTCAGAGCTTCCGTCGCGGCACCTAACCCCGGTGTATTCGTCACCGCACCGCAAAGCACACCCACCATCATCGGCAAGTTGCGTGGATCGTTCGTGTCGAACACACAATAATACAGCACCAACATCACCAGGATGTTCAGTGCCACGATACCACAAGCCAACAGGTTCAACGTCACACCACCTTTCTTGAAGGACTCGAAGAACCCCGGCCCCACCTGCAAGCCGATACAATACACAAACAGTATCAAACCGAAATCCTGCAAGAAATTCAACGTGGAGACAGGACCGGTAAATCCGAAATGTCCGGCCAGAATACCTGCAAACAACACGAACGTCACTCCCAATGAGATGCCGAAAAATTTAATTTTTCCCAAATAGACTCCCAAAGAAATTACCGCCGTGTACAACAAGACGATATGGGCAATGGAATTTGAATCAAACAGCAATTGCTCTAACCAATTCATCGCTTTACTTTAATTTTATAAATAAATGATTTTTTTAATTCTTCCAATTCGTCGGCAAAAGTACTCAAAAAAAGGACACCAACTGAGTTTTTCCACCTTATTTTTTTGTGCTTCTACAAAAGT
>OOBJ01001917.1_pt1 | contig 11706 bp, 4 predicted proteins | sample 1671331 | NCBI WGS metagenome assembly OOBJ01 (sample SAMN06348145, study PRJEB24527) | human gut metagenome | biome: human gut; feature: ankylosing spondylitis patient; material: feces | host: Homo sapiens | place: China | collected 2015-10 | reverse complement strand
CGGCAAGAAGGCCGCCGCTTCCATCACCAAGAGCCTGCTGGGCGAGTAATCACCTGCAGCACTAGCCATCAAACGGCAAAGTCCCCGTCGAGCACACGCCCGGCGGGGACTTTTTCTATGCCGGCCGGCCGACCGCCACGATGGGGACAGGCATCTTTCTGGTGGTTGGGGGCCTGGTCGGTCGTTTTGTCTCAATCTGTAACACCTGGAGCCCGTTGAGCATCGTAGTTGTTACAGATCGAGATATTGCGCCAGCCGCCTCCGCTTTATCTCAATCTGTAACAGTTAGAGGCCAAATTCCTCGCTACATGTTACAGATCGAGACGTTAGGTTGGCGGCCATTCGGTTCATCTCAATCTGTAACATCTAGAGCCCAAATTTCTGGCCTGGTGTTACAGATTGAGATTTTGCTAAAGCCGAGGATGGGCGCTGTCGCCAAAACCTAGCGCTTGCGACGCTTGGTCGCGGCGATGCCGGCAGCGGCGACGGTTGCGCCGGCGATGCCCAGAGCGGCGACCGTCATCGCGGCGGAGTCACCCGTGCTGGCGAGCTCCGTGCCGCCGGACTTCTTGCCGTTCTCGCCCTTACCCTTGGACTTGTCCGTCGTCACTGTGGTCGTCGTCGAAGTCGAACCACCCGCAGGAGCCCCGGTACCGCCAGAGCCATCCGCACCGCCGCCCTGCTCGCCGCTGCCAGGCGTCGGCTCGGGCTCCGGCTCGGGCTCCGGCTTGGGCTCAGGCACCGCCTCTTCGGTCACCGTAATCGTAATGTTCAGACGCTCGGAATACTCGCTGTACGACATGCCAGGGCGCTGTGCCGCAATGCGCACATACATATTGCTATCGAGCGCAATAGGCTCGGTGTACTTTACGCGGCCTTCGTCACGGCAGGGGCAGGGGTCGTTGGTGGTATACCAAATCGTCGTGCCATCCTCGGCCGAAAGCTCCAGCTTCGTGCCCTTGGGCACCGTAATGTAGTTCTCCTTGGGCGACCATGCACCAAACGTCGTCGCACCAATCGTCGCCACCGGTCGCGCCGGTCGCACTGCCTCGGCAGACACGCGAACGTCGACCTGCTTGGACAGCGCCGTGCCGTCCACCGTCGCCGTCAACGTCGTCAAGCCAGGCAGAGCACCATGCAGCGCAAACGTCGCCGCGCCGTCCTCGCCCGTCACGGCCTGGATGGCATCGACAGAGCAGATAGCCGAGGACTCCAGCCCAACACTAACCTTGGCGCCCGCAAACGGCTTGCCCGCCCTATCGGTCACGTGCGCCACCAGCTCAAAGTCACTGCCCTCAAGCATGGTCACGGCCTGCTCCACGTTGAGCTTGAGCTTGTCGGCACGAACGCCCACGACAAGCTCGCCACTTGCCCAGCGCGCCATGGCCGTACCGGCGTAGTTGCGAGCACCGTCGAGCTCAAACGCCACCGTCGAGCCCGCCTCACGCGCATCGGCATAGCGAATACGCAGCACGCGCGACAGCGGCTTGCCATTGGGATCATCCTGCTTATCGAGCCACGCATACGTTACGTCGCCCAAGCCCTGCGCACACAATGCGACCAGGGCATCGTCGCTCGCGTCCATATACTGCGTAAACTCAACCTCGACGCAATCGGTATAGGCATGGGCCGAAGCCACCTCGGGCGCCGCCGTCGACACCAAGCCAATGTTCACCTCAGTCTGAATCGGCGGCACGCGCAGCCAAGCCGAACGCGCCTCCTCATACCCGTCCTTGGTCACGCGCACCTGATACCAGCCAGTCGGCGTATTCCAGTTGTACGCACCGTCCGCACCCGTTGCAAGCGGATTGTCCTGCTCATACTCCTCGGCATCCCAACGCACTGCATTGGTGCCGGCTGCATCGTCGGCGCTCCACAGCTCAACCGTCGCGCCTTCAACCGTATTGGACAGCAGGCCCTCGTACACCACGCCCGCAGGGTCGGGTGCAGCCTTGGCAGCCACATTGCGGTAACGCGCCTCGAAGATCGACTGCATCTTCTCGTCCGAGATCAAGCCGTCCTTGTTGGCCTTGTAGACCTCGGAATCGGTCAGCTCGCCCCAGTTGACCGTAATACGATTCTGGCACGCGCGCTCCACCTGCTCGCAGGCAACATCGTAGGCGCATTCGGCGTTGGTCAGCTTAATCGCGCGCTCCGAACCTACGCTGGTCGAAGCCGCATCATAGGCAGCGCCCACCACGGTACCCGCCGAACCGGCCGTCAGCACGCCGGCGATTGTCATAATGGAGCCCACTGCCACATCGGTGCTATCGTGGCAGAGCTGGCGATACAGCAGATCCTCAAACGCACGCGCCTTCTCCATGGCGTCACGCAGCGCGTAAATGCACTTCCAGTCGTCCTCGGTCTTCTCGGGCTTGGCAAGCAGGCGCGTATGCTGAAGCTCATAGCCCTCGCGCTCGCCCTTCACCTTCTGCATACGGACGTTCACGTTCTCCCAGTTCTTGCTGGCATCGTTCACGCCGTAAATGCCGGTAAAGATGCCGATGCCCTGGGTCGCCGCGGGAAACGCCTGGCCGGCCGCCTTCCACGCATCGGTCTTAAAGACCTGTCCGAACATCTCGCACTCGATCTTATAGCTCTTGAGCGAACGGATCGTGCGGATGAGCTTCATATGGGCGCTCGCGTCGCCGTTACGCTTCCAAGCCATAAGCCAGCCGCGAATCGTAGAGTTATTGAGGCTATGGACCACATTCCAGTTATCGTACAGATTGTCCAGAATGTCACACTGCATGGCGATCGAGTTAAACAGAAGCGCCTGGTTCTTGTTGTTATTGGAGTTCTCGATAAACTCCGACTCGATATAGGCCGTCTGCTCGCCATCGGGCGCGGCGACCTTAAAGCCCTTGACGGTATCGTCGTCAGCCGCCTTGTAGCTCAGCGAGCTGCCGAGCGCCTGGCCCAAATCGTTAAACCCGCTCGTCGACTGACCGTTGTACTCGCTGGCCTTAATGCCCGCACACTTGTTGAGCGCCGCAGCGGTTGCGTCATTCCAGCTTCCGTATTGGTTGAGCTGACCGATACCCATCGACTGGCCCACCAGATCCTCGGCCTGCTGGGCAATAAACTCCGCTCGCGATGCATGGTCGACGAGCTCCTTGATGGCGGCCGCATCCGCAGCGTTCGTGCCCTGGGCCGCCGCAAGTTCCTGATACCAATCTTCGCTGGTACCATAAGCATCCTCAAAGATCATCTTGTCCACATTGACGCCGTAGCTGTCGCCCTGCTGGGTTAGCAGCGCCGATGACCCGCCGACCGCAGCCTTGAGCTCGGCCGCAAACTGCGCGGCCTCGTCGTTGCCAGCATCATCACCCTCGCCGTCGCTGGCGGCAGGGGCACGGCGGGCCTTGCGAGCAGCACCACCCTGGGCCTCGCCCTCTTTACCGTCCTTGTCCTCCTCGGCAAGCGCATCGGCGACCATCTGGTCAATCGCGTCGTTAAAGGCCTCGTCGACATCATTAAACGAGTTATCCATCATATACTCGTGCCACTGCTGCACGGCATTCGAGAACTCCTGCTGGCGCTCCTCGGCCGCGGCGGAATGCTTTTTGGCCGAAGCGTTGGCGTCAAAACTCAGCATGGTCATAAGCTGAGCATTGGAGATGCGGTAGGTCTGCGGCATAAAGATCTGCTCAAAGTTTCCGCAGTTCACATAGGTCGAGTCATTCGCCTTGTTAAACTCGTCGAGTAGCTTAAGGTAACCCTCGTCCACATACTCCGCCACATAGCGCACACGGGTGCCCTCGCGCGACTTTTGAGTCAGAGGAATCGTCACCGTCTTGCCATCCACGCAGTCCACGTACAGGTCGAGCGTGTCGGCGGCCTCTTCGTTTCCCACCTCGAGCGTGATGTCAAAGGTCCAGTAGGCATTCTTCTTTTGTGGCAGATGATGGAAGGTCCACAGGCTCTTGCCGGTGTCCTTGCCGTCCTTGACCAAGTTTTGCGTACCGCCACGATACGTCACATCAAAGTTCCAGACCGAAGCGCTCGGAACATAGCGCACATAGTTGCGAGCCGTCACCTCTGCGGCAGCGGCGGCAACATCGGTCGAGCCCACGCGCGCCTCGAGCGTCACACGCTCGGCGGCAAGCGTATCCTGCGGCAGATCGTATTCAATCTTGGCACGGCCGAGTTTATTGGTCTTGCCGGTGTACTTTGCAGCCGAGGCACCCGTCCCCACGGTAAGCTGCACGCTCTTGCCGGGCGCTGCGTACACGTAGGCCACATTGCCCAGCAAGCTATGGACGTTGGTGTTGTCGACCTCGATGCGCGAGGCGTTGACCTCGAGCGTGGTGCTTCCCAGCGGCAATGTCACCTCGCCCAGCGTAATAAGCGGCGAGATAGCAAAGATGCCCGCGGCCTTAGGCTTAAAGCGCACAAACACATCGGCGCCCATGCCCTTCTTCATATCGAGAACGAGGTTGTCGCCCTCCCAAGTTGTGCCAACCCACCCGGCATCGGAGCTGGCGCCGGCTTCGCGAGAGCCTGCGGACACATCCTCGACGGCATCCTTTGCCAGCGGAATCTCAATCTTGGCAGTCTGGCCGTCCTTGAGCTCGTAATGAATGCGCAGCTCGGTCTCCACGCCAACGACCGCGGACGAATCAGCGATAACCGAGCCCGCCGTCAGCCCGCGCTCGGCACGATACGTCTCCACGTCAAACGCGGGGACGTCGAGCGTCACGTCGAGCTGTTTGCCGTCCTCAATCTTCACCTGCTTTTGCGCGATATGCTTACCCACGGTCAGCCCTAGGCGGCTAAACGTGAAATAGCTCGTCGCTTGGATGTCGTAGCTCGTCTTGTTAAAGGCGACGATGGTGTACGAACCGGCCTTAAGGCGCGGCGTCTCGGCCTTCATGATAGGCGTGGTGCCATCGTCTTCGTAACCCATCAGATAGGTGACGCCGTCGGCAACTAGCTTGCCGTCGGACGTGCGGAACACCAGCACGCGGTTGGCGCCCTGGTAGTCGCCCTTGGTCGCGACCGCCGCCGTGCCCCAGGGCTTCAAGTCGATATCGACCTTGCCGGCCGAAGGCTTCACCGTCGCCGTCGCCCCACCCAGCTTGAGGCTGTCTTTGGGCTCGAGCGTTATCTCCAGATCCTGGTCCGCGTCGGCAATGGCCTGCGACACCACGAGCGCTGTGCCCTGGATACGAAAGTCGTTTTCCTTGTCACCCTTGGCAGGCTTAAGCGTCTTGCCGCCGCTCTTCACCGTCAGATCGATGTTATCGAGACTATCGAGCTCAATGCGTTCGGTCTTATCCTGGCCCACAATCGGTTCAAGATAGCCCACGTTGAGCTCAATCGCGCGCGAAGCCGGAATCTTGGTAAAGTCCTCCGCCTTAATCTCTCCGATATTCCATGTGCCCGTCATCTGGTCGCCCGGGCGCGCCAGCACCATGTCATAGTAACCGCTGAGCGAAATGCGCAGGGTGGCTGCTGTCTTGGAGAGAGCGTCCGCTGTAAAGCTGCCGTCATCGCCAACCGCCAGCGGTGTGGACTGCCCCGCCTGCACGAGTGTAGCCGTCGCGCTCTGGGGAAGTTTGCCCGTCACCTGGGCCGCCTCGCCCATCCACTCAAACGTGTAGGCAGGCTTCGAGGAATCGACGGAGTCCTTGCGATCGGCCACGGCATCGGCAAGCTTTTTGACCATCGAGGGGTTGCCAGCCGAATCGGTCGCATAGGCATAGATGGTCTGGCCTTCACTAAAGGGAATCGCATACGTTACGCCATCGATTGTCACGCGCTCATTATAGTCGCCCGGATAGCCCGCCTCACCAAACTGAAGATCGGGGTTCATCACGCGCAGGGCAACGGCATTATGGTTCGTCTCGTTTCCGTATCTCGTGTTCTCAAAAGCTCCCCACTCTATCATTTCCACGCTTTTGGGTAGCACAATCTCTTTGCCGGCAATCGCAGGATCAAGAGAGGCGAACGCGTGCGCTCCGATATATTTAACGCCGTCGCCGATCGTCACCGACGACACATGCGAGCACCCGTCAAAGGCATTGCGCTCAATCCGCTCCACCGTGCCCGGCACATTGATCTGCGTAAAGGTGAGCACTGTTGTGTCCGAGACATAGAACTGTGGCACGCCGCAATAGGCGAATGCAAGATAGTCGATAGTTTTGACCGAAGGCGGCAGCGTTGCCACCACCTTGTCGTCAAGTTGTTCACATTCCTTAAAGGCCTGCTCGGGAATCGTGGTAAAGGCCGCGTTGTTGGGCCAGGTTACCGTTTGGAGCGTCTTGCTTTTGTAGAATGCATAGCTCTTGAGCTCCTCGACCGAATCGGGCAGTGCGATCTCTTTGATGCTGCTGCCGCCCAAGCCTCCAACCGAGCGGACATGCGAATTAGGGGCGAAGGTGATCGATGTGAGCGCAGCGCTTCCCATACCCGTAAGGCTTACGACATTTTTGTCGTCGATGGTCGAGGGCACCTCCAACGTGGTAATGCCCGCGTCGCCATACTCGATAGATATTTCGTTGGTGAGGCTATCAATCGAGAAGTAGTACTGCGCGGGGGTCTGCTCGCCGGCCACGTAGCCATCGTCGTATTCGTCCTTTACGCCCGTGGCGCCCTTCGAGGTCATCCAGAGCCCAAGATCCTCATTCCAGGTTGCTTCGGCTTCGGCGGTCTCCTCCTGCTTCTGCTGTTCGGCGAGCTCCTTGCCCTCGACAAGATCGATGGCGAGCGTGGCCACGGGCGTGCTCTCGGTCTGCCCAGCGCCCGTCAGGCCTGCCGCCGATGCAATCTCGGAGTCCGGGGGCGTAGGGGTGTCACCGGCGGCGGGCACTGTGGGATCGGCAGCGCCGGCATCGGGCGCGGGGTCGGCGGAAGCAGAGTCTGACGTTTGGGCGTCAGCCGAATCGGCGGGAGCGGCGTCGGCTGCTTGGCCGTTATCCGCCTGCACAAAAGTGCCGTCGGTGGTGAGGGTCTCGGCAAACGCGCCCGCGGGCAACGAGCCCGTCACCATGGTGAGGGTCACCGCGGCAACGGTCAGGCGGCGGCAAAGCGCTCGAACAGTAGTCCACCTCATGGTCGGTCCTTTCCTGCAAACCAAAAGTCATCCAGCGTAATCGTCGTCCAAAAACAAAGCGAACGGTAGGTTCATATATACGAACCTACCGTTCTACCTGCGCAAACCGCCACAAAGGGGACAGGCACCTTTGTGGCGGTTTGGGGTCTGGTCGACGAACCGATTCCGATGTTTGTCTCGATCTGTAACAGTTAGGCCCTGTTGAGCCTTGTAGTTGTTACAGATCGAGATATTGCTCCAGCCGCCCCCGCTTTGTCTCAATCTGTAACAGTTAGAGGTCAAATTCCCCGCCTGGTGTTACAGATCGAGACATTAGATTGGCGGCCATTCGGTTCATCTCAATCTGTAACATCTAGAGCCGTTTTGGGCAGTTTGGTGTTACAGATCGAGATTTTACTGAGGCCGAGAACGAGAGCCGTCACCCAGCTCTAATGCTTGCGGCGCTTGGTCGCGGCGAGGCCGGCGGCGGCTACGGTTGCGCCGGCGATGCCTAGGGCGGCAACCGTCATCGCGGTGGTATCCCCCGTGGTAGCCAGGACAGCATCGGACTTTTTGGACGGCGTGGTTTTCTCAACCGTCTTGGTCATGGCGGTTGTCGCGACCGGCTTGGCCGCGGGCTTCACCCCAGGCTGCGGCGCCGGCTTGGGATCCGGCGTAGGCTGCGGATCGGGGGTCGGCGTGGCCTCGGGCGTAAACGTCAGATCGGTGTTGAGCCACAGGGTGTAGATCCAGCCGCTCTCGGGATCAACTACACTCGCTTCGCCCACCTGGTAGCCGCACTCCTGACCGTTGATCACCAGCTTGGTGTCGGGCGTAAAGTAGAAGCCGCGCGCGGGCTTGAGGTAGATACCGTAGCGATAGGTCACGCCGGGCTTAAAGGCGTCGATGTGATTGGTGATGTGCTGGTCCCAAAACTCAACGGAATTCACCTCGCTGCCGTCGCTACCCATCCAGTACTCACACTGAGGAAGGGAGTTGGAGCCCGTCGGAACATTCGCCGTAAAGACCGGCCTATCGCCTGCCTTGAAGGTGGTCGTGGCACCGTTGATCTCGATAACGTCGATGGCCCGCCATTCGTCGATCGGCTGCTCGCACACCATATTGTCAGCGTTTGGCGCGAAGACGCCGTTGACGGTCTTGATGTGGTGCACCCAATGACCGTTGACGTTCATATTGCAGTCATCGGCCACGGTATTGTCGCCCTTGAGCCTCAGCTCAACGGAGTACATGTAGAACTTACCATCATCGAAGTGTTCAATCCTCCTCGCGCCCGTCGGATACTTGGCAGGGTCGGAATACCAGAAGGCAACGGGCGTGAGCCCCGTAGGGTCGCTGGCATCCATCTCTTCCCAGCACTCGTAGGCGATCTCGTACTTGTCGGCATCGGCAGCGGGGACCGTCGCAGTCGCGCGCGGCGCCTCGCCGGGCGCGTAGTCGGTCTTCACGTCGTTGACGTTCAGGTTATGGAGGGCTTCGTTTTCCGACGCAACGAGCGTAATTTCGCTATTGATGACGTAGCGGAGGTAATAATCGTACCTGGTTTCGTTGACGATAGCCGAGCTGCCTTCATAGTCAGTTCCGGTATACTCCAGTGCCGAGCCAATATAGAGAGCCTCATTGCGCGTGAGTCGATACGAGCCGCCTGCCGCGCCACCCGTAAAGGTCAGCGTCAGCCTCATGTGATCGCCAGCGGGTTCGAAGCGAGCCGTCACGTCGGACATGGATGCATCCTGAACTTCGACCAGAGTGCCCGAAGCAGCATCGGCCCTGTAGCACTTAACCTCGACGACTTCGCTCGCAAGCGCTTCTGGAATGCCACCCTCAACATCGGGAAAATCATAGGTATACGACTGGCCCTTTTCGAGTGTGACATTGCTCGGAAGCGCGCAGTCCGTGTAGCGGGGAACCACGGTCGTATTGACCCTAACGCCGCTGCCGCCAACAACATCGGTCACGCCACAGGGCATGATGGCGTTGTTTGCCGACGAGCTGTCGGTGCCACCAAGAGAGCCATCTTGGTTGGCAGCAACCGCATCGTTCACCGTTGCTGCTGATGCGTCGTGCTGATCTTGCTGAGCTTCTGCCGTGGACGGTGCCGCCGGAGCCGCGGCAACCTCATCCGTCCCAGCGGCGGGATCGGCGCATTCCGTCGCCAGCGCCACGCTCGGCAGCAGCAACTGACCGACCATAAGCGCACACGCGCCGGCGCAAGCTATTTTGGCACCCACACAACGCCAGGTACCGTGAACCAGCGAGCAGGTGGACTCACGCTGAGCTTGCTTGTCAAAGTGGCTTACGTTCATAACGGCCTCCTTGGTCGTAGGGACATACCACCAAGATGTGCCAAATGACTCCGTATGCCTAGGTTCGTAGATGTGAACCTAGGCCTCTACCTGCGGTTTAATTCAATATGATTTCGCCATCGCCACACTCGTCCCGGGAACGCTACAATCGAGGACACGATTATTCGTCCACCCAAAGGACCGTCCTTGAACCTGAGCAGGCCTAAAATCAACGCGCTTCTGGCACTCGCGCTCTTCACCTTCGCCTTCCTTGCCGCCGAGTTTCGTTTCGACGTCAACGTCGGGCTGCTCGCCGGTGCCGAACGCGTTGTAATCGCACAGGGCTTTATTCTGGGTGCGAGCGTGCTCGGCTTTATCGGGTACGCGCCGCTGCTCGGGCTCGCACGGCACAAAGGCCACTCACTGGCAGCCGTCAACGCCGCCGCCGTCCCTATCGTCATCGTGGGCCTGACCCAAATTCAGTTCCCTACGGCCCCGCTTGTCCTCGAAATTCTGGGCTGCGTGGCATTCCTTGGACTCGGCCTGCTGGGTGCCGCCGCTCACCACGCCTTTTCACTGGCGTTTCAAGACGATCCCAAGCTCGCCACCGGTGCGGGAGCAGCCTATGCCGCGGGCATCCTGATGCAGTTCGCCGTCAACCTGCTCAATTGCGGCGGTATCGCAGAGCTCATCGTCCTTGGCGCAGCGACTATCGCCATATCCGCCCTCAGCGTCGTTCCCCAAAAAGCTGCCGAGAGCTCCAGCCCCGCCATCAATCCCTTTGCTGAGTCCTCTCATGCCCTCGCCAAACAGGCATGCTGGAGCATCGCGCTCGTCATGATTCTTGCCTGTCTGTTCTCCACCCTCGACAACGTGGTCACACTCTCCAACGCCCACGGCACCATTGCCGTGCAGACTTGGCCGCGCCTCTTTTTGGCGGCAAGCGGCCTTGCCGCCGGTCTTATCTTTGACCTTGCCGAGCGCCGCTACATGGGGCTTGTCATGCTCGGCATCGCCGTGCTCTCGACCATTTCCATCCTGGCCGTGGAGGCCGGCGCCGATCCCAACCTAGGCCTTGTCGTCTTTTACCTGAGCTCGGGCTTTTTTGTCACGTTCTTTACCGCCACCTTTACACAGCTGGCACCGCGCATGCATGCACCCGCCCTCTGGGCCGGCATGGGGCGCGCCGCCAACAATGTATGCGCATTCACTACATCGGGCATCTCGCTGGCACTTGTGACCTCGGGCAATGTCGCCCTCATCATGATCGGTGCGCTCATGCTGCTCGTGGCGGCGAGTGTGGCGTTTGTAGCCGCGGGCCTGTTCCGCCTGCCCCAAACCGAGCAGGAGCGCGAGCGCGAGCAGCTGGCAGAAGAAGCACTCGCCGCCCCCACCATCGAGGAGCAACGCCAGGCCTTCATCGCCAACCACGCTCTCACCCCGCGCGAAGTCGACGTGCTCATAGCCGTGACCCAGGATGAACGCCCGCTCAAGCAGGTCGCCGAGGAGCTCGGTATCTCGATGCGCATGGTGCAGCGCCACCTGAGCTCTATCTACCAAAAGACCGACACGCAAACGCGCGCCGGTCTCACCAAAGCCTTCCCCTCGGCCTAAAACAAAAACCACCACAAAGGTGCCTGTGAACTTTGTGGTGGTTATTGATCGGCTAGCCTTCGAGCTGCGCTACCTTGTAGCGGTAGGCAGCGGCGATGACATCTTTGCAGCCCTCGCGGCCCAGCTTGGCGCGGTTGACGACGATGTCCTTGCCACTCGTCATCTTCCACTTTCCGGCGCTGTAGCGCTTATAGAACGCCTCGCGCGCCTTCTGCTGCTGCTTGACCAGCTTGGCGCCCTTCTTTTTGTTAAGGCCGCGCTTCTTGCGCACGATCTCGACGCGGTCCTCAAAGGGTGCGGTCACCAACACGGCAATGTGGTTGGGATTGTTACGCAGCAGGTAATCGGACAGACGGCCTTCGATAATGCAGCTCTCGGTCTCGCCCAGATCCAAAATCACCTGGCTCATCTTTTGGAACAACTTGTCCGAGTACGAACGCGCATCGTAGCGGTCGGGCAGGAACGCCATGTTCTCCACGGCCAGACGCTCGTCGTAGGCGGCCATCTTGTCGAGCGACTCGCCCGCGCGCAGCGACGCACGCACCAGCAGCTCGTTGTCGTACAGCGGAATCCCCAACTCGTTGGCGAGGATGCGTCCGATCTCGTGGCCCTCGGCACCGAAGTCGCGCGCGATGGTAATGACCACAGGACTCTTCTTGTTCTCCAGATCGCTCATCGCGATTCCTTTCTCTATGTGGCAAAGGGGCTGTCCCTTTGCCACATTCTACGCTGCCACCATTCGCCTCTGATATG
>OOBJ01001912.1_pt1 | contig 11733 bp, 6 predicted proteins | sample 1671331 | NCBI WGS metagenome assembly OOBJ01 (sample SAMN06348145, study PRJEB24527) | human gut metagenome | biome: human gut; feature: ankylosing spondylitis patient; material: feces | host: Homo sapiens | place: China | collected 2015-10 | reverse complement strand
ATTATTCATCCAAATACTGGCAATGCACATAAAAATAGCCTACTTATACATTTCTATAGATTAAAATTTTAACTAGCAGTAATTTTTAAGTTTGCCGATGTGCAGAAAGAAGCAAGGATAAAAATATCTTTGGAGGAAATGCCAATTATCTTTTTAAATATACCACCGTCTTGCCTCCTCCGTATTTTCGTATGATTCCCTCTTTTAAATAGCTATTTAACAGCTCGGTTGCTTTGTACCTACTTATGCCGGCCAGCCTCGTAAAATCGACACAGGTGATACAACCTTGCTCGTCCAGATGTTGCATAAGGAGGCTACGGCATTTGTCTTCATCGGGATTGCCATTGCTTCGGTAAGGTGATTCCATGCGTTCCAGCGGCAATGGTTCCAAACTCTCACGGAATTTCTTGTTGATGCGGAGGTTTACTTTATTTAGGTGGATGGAAGGAGAGCGGATTTCTTTCTTCTCCATTACCGGATGGTCGCATTTCAGCGATAAGGAGAAATAACCTAATTCTCCGACTTCCACAATCCAGCCTTGTTTCAACCAATGTTGTAACTCATCGGTGACTGCTTGCAAGCATCCTTCAATGGTGGCCTGACTGAAGCCGTTACTTTTAGATACTAATTCTATAAACTTCTTAGCATCAAGAGTTCCTGATGGAATCACTCGTGCGTGAAGTGGTTGCTGCTCATCCTTTTTTTGTGGGTTGCCACTGGCATAAAGATCGTAATAAACACTCATGTCTTATTTTGTTTTTAGTTATTCAGTAAATATTGTCTCCGGCTACATGATTTTATTCGTTTGACTATAGTCATTTAAAACGTTGACTATAGTGCTTCTTTTATTTGACTATAGTCTATCGAAAGAAACACTATAGTCAAATGAATTAATTTGTGCACTCAAAGGTATTAATTATTTCAGGTAAAGACACTAATTTATGCATTAAATGAGAAAATACGATATCCCCCCCTTTATATTTTCTTTTAAAAACGATACCTTTGAAGTGTTTTCTTTCTTTTTTATCAAGTATGGATTGATTTCCGGTAAATTCTCTCATATATTTCAAATTAATATTCATTAACTTATTTGCCGTAATACTTTTTAATATCTCTTGTGTATTAGCTAATAGATATTGAACTATTAACTTTAAAGACTAATATTATGGAAAAAGATTCTCCTTTTTCATCCACCGGCAGAAGGTGTATTGTAACCCTAATGTGCATATTTGTCACTGCTTTTGTTTATGCACAACAGCAAAAAATATCGGTTAGTATCAAAGAGCTTCCTCTTAAAGAGGCTATCAGTCAGATAGCAGAGAAGGCATTGATGAATGTAGCCTATAGCAAAGAATTTGTGGATACGAGTAGGAAAGTGTCATTGGAGGTAAAAGACACAGATGTAAGCAAAGCACTAACTCTTTTGCTAAAAGGGACTAACATTGGGTTCCGTTTCCTGGATGACAGTATTTTATTTTATAATAAAGAATATCAAAATAAAACTGAACCTGTTGATTCACAAGGAGAGAAGAAGGAACTGTATGTGAAAGGTAAAGTTACTGACGAGAATACGGAACCGATCATCGGAGCCACCGTATCGGTAAAAGGATCGACTACAGGTACAATCACCGATATCAATGGTCAGTATTCCATCAAGGTACCCTATGGAAGTACACTTCGGTACTCATACGTCGGCTACCGTGAAGAAAGCGTCATAGCGAAAGCAACGACAGTAAACGTAGTGATGAAAGAGAATGCTGTCAGCTTGGAAGATGTAGTAGTTGTAGGCTATGGCGTGCAAAAGAAAGTGAATGTAACAGGTGCTGTATCTATGGTTAAAGCGGAGGCTATTGAGAACAGGCCTATAACTAACGTAACTACGGGGCTGCAAGGACTGTTGCCTGGAGTTAGTATCGTTTCTTCTTCGGGGCAGCCGGGTGCTGTGCCCAGTATCAACATTCGTGGTACGGGAACTATTAACAGTAGTACAGCACCTTTGATCTTGATTGATGGAGTAGCCGGGGGAGACATCAACTTATTGAATCCTTCGGACATCGAAAGCGTATCCGTACTGAAAGATGCCGCCTCATCGGCCATTTATGGAGCACGTGCCGCTAACGGTGTTATTCTTGTAACGACTAAAAAAGGAGAAAAGAAAGAGAGCGTAGTATTTCAATATAACGGATATGCCGGATTCCAGACTCCCACAGCATTGCCCGAACTTGTTAACGGAAGGGAATACATGGAACTCTCCAACGAAGCCATGAGTGCTGCCGGATTTTCCAAGCCCTATACACAAGAGGCTTTCGATAAATATGATTCGGGACTGTATCCCAACGAATATTCCAATACTGACTGGATTGACGAAATATACAAAAGCCGGGCTTTTCAGACGGGGCATAATGTGAGTGCACGGGGTGGAAGCGAGAAAACCGGATTTTTTATGTCGTATGGTTTCCTGGATCAGGATGGGCTGGTTGTAGGTGACGGATATAGTTCAAAAAGACACAATGCGCGTATCAGTGTAAACACGGAGGTGTATGATCGTCTGAAACTGACCGGACAGATGAGCTATGTCGATTTCTATAAAAAGGACTTAGGTTATAGCGGCACATCAGGAGTATTCCGCCTGTCACAGCGTATGTCTCCGTTACTTCCCGTCATGTGGCAAATTCCTGACGAGAATGGCCGGATGGTAGATAGTGAGAACTGGTCGTACGGTTCGGTGCGTAACCCCTTGCAGGTAGCCTATGAGTCGGGAATGGAAGAACGGAAAACTCGTGTGCTCAATGGGATTTTCAATGCAGATCTCAAAATTATAGATGGACTGAACGTAGGTATGCAGTACTCTGCTAATATATATACCCGCCAGGTGGATGAGTTTAACCCGAAGATGTTGTCTTATTACTCGGACGGTAGCCCGTTGAAAGCAAATGAAGATGCCAAGGACTATATCTCACAAAGCCATCTTGACGTTATGACCCAAACGTTGCAATTCACCCTGAACTTTAATAAGACCATAGGACGCCACGAGTTGGGAGCATTGTTGGGATTTTCGCAAGAGTGGGAAAATAGAAGTACGTTGGGGGCTACGCGTGATAATGTGATGGTTGAGGATATTCACGTTATTAGTGCCGGAATGATTAATTTTATGAATAGCGGAACAAAAGACGAGTGGGCTTTACGTTCTTACTTTGGTCGTGTCAACTATGCTTTTGACGGTAAATACCTGTTTGAAGCTAACCTGCGTGCCGACGGAACTTCAAGATTTGCCAAGGGCAATCGTTGGGGATATTTTCCATCATTCTCGGCAGGATGGAACTTCTCACGTGAAAAATTCATGGAGTTCGCTACTTCGGTATTGAGCTCGGGTAAGCTGCGTGCTTCCTGGGGTGAGTTGGGAAATCAAAACATTCCCGGTAATTACTACCCCTACTTGTCACCTATCATAACCGAGGAGTCTTATCCTATCGGAGCTTCTAATACACCTGTTATGGGACTTTGGCAAAACAAAATCGGTAATCCCGACATCAAGTGGGAAACCATCCGCATGCTTAATTTCGGGGTAGACCTTAGTTTTTTGAACAATAGACTGAATGTGGACTTTGATTGGTATAAGAAAGAAAATATTGATGCATTGGTTCGTCCCGATGTTCCGGCTATTGTCGGGGTTTCCAGTAGTAACGTAGGTTATGTCAATCTTGGTAAGATTGATGTCAAAGGATGGGAACTTAATCTGTCATGGCGTGATAAGATCGGAAATGTAAATTACAATCTCGGGTTCAATCTGTCGGACGCCCGTAATAAGATTACCGATTTGGGTGGAACTCCGGAATCGCTGACCAGTACGGCTTCCGGTTCGTATCGTCGGGTAGGTGATCCGATAGGTGCTTTCTATGGTTATCTGACTGATGGGCTGGCGCAAGTGTATGACTTCGAATCGGTGAATACAACTACAGGTAAGTACCAGAAACCAAAATTTCCTCTTGTTGCGTCACAAAACGGCATTGTACAGCCCGGAGATATTAAGTATCGGGACATCAGTGGTCCTGACGGCGCTCCCGACGGGGTAATTGATGACTACGACAAAGTGGTGTTTGGCGAGAAAGAGCCCCATTACACCTATGCAATCAAGGGTGGTTTGGAATGGAAAGGCATTGACTTCAGTTTCTATTTGCAAGGCGTAGGCAAAGTTGCCGGTTACCTTGAGGATGAGGCTCGGCATGCGTTTATCAATGACTACTCAATCCCTAAAAAAGAGCATCTTGACAGATGGACGCCTATGAATCCAAATGCTTCTTATCCCAGACTTTATCAGTCGCAGGAGCACAACAGGCTCTTCAGTGATTACTGGAAAGAGGATGCATCGTACTTGCGCCTGAAGAATATTCAGATAGGTTATCGTTTTCCTGCCCGGATGGTGGCACCTCTTGGCATTAATAGTCTTAGAGTATATGCTTCGGCAGATAACTTGTTTACTAAAACCGATTACTTCGGAGCTTATGACCCTGAAGTGAGGACCACCAGCGGAGATGTCTATCCGCAAGTAAAAACCTATGTTTTTGGATTATCAATAACATTCTAACCTATTAAACGACTATAAAGATGAAATACTCAAAATACTTTTTAATCATTGCTTTCTTTGGTATAGTTACCTCATGTAGCGATTTTCTGGATAGAACGAACCCTAACGAGCCGGACAATGTGACATTCTGGGTAAATGAAGATCAACTTAAAAATGCCTTGCCTCCCTGTTACGAAGCTTTACAAAAAGACTATCTCGTGAATTGGAGTGAATCGACGGCCGAAACTGTTATGTGGGGGAATATTACTAGTGGACTAAGTAAGGTTTCGGGAGGCAAGCACTCTTATACTGACGGCTTCCCCTTCACTACCTATTGGACAGGAGCGTATAGCTATATTTATCGCTGCAATAATTTTCTGGACAACTATAATAAAGCGCAGGTAGCTCAAAATAAGAAGGACGTTTATGCCGCAGAAGTAAAAACTATCCGGGCGCTTATGTACTTTTACCTCACGGTGTTTTGGGGTGATGTACCTTGGGTAGGAGAAGTCATCCAGCCCGAAGATGCATATATCGAACGTACTCCCAGAGAGAAAGTCATCGACCAGCTCGTCGAGGATTTGAAATGGGCGGCAGAGCGCATGCCTGAAGAAAGGTATACGGGCGATAAACTGGGAAGGCTTGACCGCTGGGGCGCTTTAGCCATATTGGCACGTATTGCCTTGCAAAACGAAAGATGGGAACTGGCTGCAAAAACGAGTGAATATATCATCGAAAACAGTCCCTATGGCCTGTATGAATACGAAAAACTATTTCATCACGAAGGGGATGTCGAGAATGATCCGAAAAATATCGAAGCTATCGTATATAGTCTTTTTGTACCTGAAATCCGTACACAAAGTCTGCCTAATGAAACTTGCAGTCCGACAGATTATATACGCCTCAATCCAACGAAGTCGTTAGTGGATGCTTATCTGTGTACAGACGGTAAACCGGCAAAAACCGGATTGGAATATTATAAAAAGACCGGTGTGCAGACCTCATCGTTATACAAGTCGCCTGAAGAGCATTATGTGGATTACTTCCAGAACAGAGATCCTAGAATGAAGATGACTTTATATGCTCCGGGTGACAAATGGCCGGGAGGAGATGACGGTGATCCTGATACGGATAAGGCCAACGAGATATTTAATCTGCCTCGTTTTGCTTCATTGCAAGATAATAACCGTGTGGGGGCAAATAGCCGTACAGGTTTCTATCTGAAAAAGTATAACGATATTGATTTGGCCGGCTCAAGTGTGGGTGGACATGGGAATCTCAATGTCATCCGCTTTGCCGAAATCTTGCTGATTTATGCCGAAGCCACTTTCGAACTACAAGGCAAGAAACTGACACAAACACAGATTGATTACTCCATCAACAGGCTTAGAGATCGTGTGAATATGCATCGTATGAACCTTGACGAACTTAGCGCATGGGGGATGGATCTCGAAACCGAATTGAGAAGAGAACGTCGCATTGAGTTGGCAGGTGAAGGAACAAGATACGCCGATGTGATGCGCTGGCGTGAAGGCGAACTTCGCTTTGGACGTGCCATCACCGGTCCCAGCCTGAAAGTTTGTATGAATGATTTGGGCGCCAACCCGTATCCCGATACCGGAGTAGATGAGTTTGGTGATGTTATCTACGAAAAGTCTACCGCGGAAGGCGGAGCACGCTACTTCGACGCAACGAAACATTATTTGTGGCCCGTGCCTAATCCCGAGCGTCAGAAGAATCCTCTGTTAGGACAAAATCCGGGCTGGGAAAAGTAATCATTAAAAAATAGAAACCATGTATTCAATGAAGAAATATTTATTATTGTTTTTATGCCTGACTTTGGGTGTTGCCTATGCGCAAGATACTCTACGGGTGCGGGTAATGACCTATAATTTAAGATTTGGCGAACTGGCATCTTTAGAGGAACTTGCTCATCACATCAAATCCTTCAAGCCTGATTTTGTGGCGCTTCAGGAAGTGGATAGCAAAACAGACCGTAAGCGTACCCCGCATCAGAAGGGGAAGGATTTTATATCCGAACTTGCCTACCATACAGGGATGTTTGGGCTTTACGGAAAAACGATTGACTATTCTACCGGTTATTACGGTATTGGGATGTTAAGTAAATATCCATATATTTCTGTCCAAAAGATAATGCTGCCCCATCCGGTCAAAGAGCATGAGAGACGGGCCATGCTGGAGGGATTATTCGAAATGGGTAATGATACCATTGTTTTTACCTCTACGCATCTGGACGTCAACTCTCAAGAAACAAGGGCGGAGCAAATAAAATTTATTACCGGGCATTTCAAAAATTATAAATATCCTGTAATTTTGGGAGGTGATTTCAACGCGCGTCATTACTCCGAGGCAATACGTGGTATGGATAGCTGGTTTGCTGCAAGCAACGATGATTTTGGAATGCCGGCATGGAAACCTGTGATTAAGATTGATTACTTGTTTGCTTACCCGCAAAAAGGATGGCGTGTGATTAGTACACAAACTGTTCAGTCGCTTTTGTCAGACCATTTACCGATTATTACGGAACTGGAATATGTGAAAGAAGCATCGAAGAAAAAATATTGATACTCACTTATAACATTTATGATTTTCTATGATACATACAATAATCAAGTATTTACTGATTTCAACAACGCTTTTTTTCTACTCATGCCACAAGCCTAAGACGGATATTATCACCCCCGCCAAACAGTTAATAGAACGTCAGATTGGGGAAAGAGCACAGTCTATCCACTTTGAATATATCGAACCATCCGACGGTAAAGATATATTCGAAGTGATAGCAAGCGACGGCCGGCTTACCCTAAGGGGAAGCAGCTCCGTTGCTATCTGTTACGCTTTTCATACGTACATGAAAGAGGCCTGCAAGAGTATGAAAACATGGAGCGGTGAACATATAACGTCGGTGATGCCGTGGCCCGATTATGAATTGTATGAACAGGTGTCCCCTTATGAGTTGCGCTATTTCCTTAATGTTTGTACATTCGGCTACACTACTCCTTACTGGGACTGGGAGCGTTGGGAAAAGGAAATTGACAGGATGGCTCTTTATGGCGTAAATATGCCTTTGGCTACCGTGGCCAGCGAAGCCATTGCGGAACGGGTATGGCTGCGTATGGGATTGAACAAAGAAGAAATCCGTGAGTTTTTCACTGCCCCTGCACACCTTCCCTGGCATCGCATGGGCAATCTGAACAAGTGGGACGGTCCCTTATCTGATGCATGGCAACAGAACCAAATCGCTTTGCAGCATCAAATCCTGACCCGTATGCGCGAGTTGGGTATGCAGCCCATAGCACCTGCGTTTGCAGGTTTCGTGCCGGAAGGATTCGTGCAGAAACATCCCGACACACAATTCCGGCACATGCGGTGGGGTGGTTTTGATGAAGAGTACAACGCCTATGTATTGCCACCGGATTCACCTTTTTTCGAAGAGATAGGCAAACTGTTTGTCGAAGAGTGGGAAAAAGAGTTTGGAGAAAATACGTATTATCTCTCGGATAGTTTTAACGAGATGGAGCTGCCTATTGATAAGGAAGATAAAGAGGCGAAATATAAGTTATTGGCCGAGTATGGAGAAACGATCTATAAATCAATTGCAGCCGGAAACCCGGATGCCGTTTGGGTTACACAGGGATGGACATTCGGATATCAACATTCATTCTGGGATAAAGAATCGCTTAAAGCCTTGTTAAGCAATGTACCTGATGATAAAATGATTATCATTGATTTGGGCAATGATTATCCGAAATGGGTATGGAGCACCGAACAAACATGGAAAGTACATGATGGATTTTACGGAAAGAAATGGATATTCAGCTATGTACCCAACTTTGGCGGGAAAAACACCATGACAGGAGACTTGGACATGTATGCTAGTTCCTCGGTCAAAGCATTACGTGCCGCAAATAAAGGTAACTTGATTGGGTTCGGTTCTGCCCCTGAAGGACTCGAAAACAATGAGGTTGTTTACGAACTGTTAGCCGATATGGGATGGTCATCGGATAGTATCGACCTGGACGATTGGATGAAGATATACTGCGAGGCCCGTTATGGAGGATATCCCGATGCCATGGAGGAAGCTTGGAAACTTTTTCGGAAAACAGCATATAGTTCTTTATATTCATACCCCCGTTTTACCTGGCAAACTGTAGTACCCGATCAACGGCGGATCAGTAAAATCGACCTTAGTGATGATTACTTGCAGGCTATACGTTTGTATGCTAGTTGCGCTGACGAACTGAAAAGCTCTGAATTATACAGAAACGACCTCATAGAGTTTGTTTCGTATTATGTAGCGGCTAAAGCTGAAAATTTTTATAAGCAGGCCCTAAAAGATGATTCGGAGAATCGTGTTCTCGCAGCGCAACGTAATCTGCAACAAACTGTTGATTTGTTGATGGACGTTGACAGGCTGTTGGCCTCTCATCCTTTATATCGATTAGAAGAATGGGTGGAACTTGCGCGCAATAGCGGAACAACTCTTCAGGAAAAAGATGCTTATGAAGCAAATGCCAAACGCTTGATTACAAGTTGGGGTGGTATTCAGGAAGATTATGCTGCCCGTTTCTGGAGCGGGCTGATTAAAGACTACTATATCCCTCGTATACAGCTCTATTTCACAAAAGACCGGAATAAAATCCGAGAATGGGAGGAGCAATGGATTACATCTCCTTGGAGTAACAGTACAACTCCGTTTGATGATCCGGTCGAGGCTGCATTGAGTTTAATAGAGAAAACAAATAAGTGATAGCTTTTATGAAAAAGATTGTATTGGCATTCGACTCGTTTAAAGGTTCGGTCGGTTCTTTCGAGATAGCGAAAGCTGCCGAAAAAGCGATTCAGGAGGAATTACCCGACTGTCAGATTATACGTTTCCCCATAGCTGATGGCGGCGAAGGGACTACAGAAGCTCTATGCTCTGCCCTTCATGCTCAAACGGTGTCATGTCGGGTGCATGATCCATTCATGAAGCCAATTGAAGTATCGTATGGTATCGTAAACAATGGTGCGATGGCTATTATCGAAATGGCCTCGGCCTGCGGTCTGCCATTGATTGATTCAAATCGGAGAAACCCCATGAAGACTACGACTTATGGAGTTGGAGAAATGGTTGCTGACGCATTAAAACGCGGGTGTCGGGAATTCATTATCGGAATCGGTGGAAGTGCTACGAATGATGCAGGAATAGGTATGCTGAAGGCTTTAGGTGCACGTTTCTTAGATAGTGGAAACGGTGAGTTGGAGCCTGTCGGTGAAAATCTGATAAAAGTTCATCAAATAGATATTTCCCAATTAAATCCGGCATTGAAGGAAAGTAAATTTACGATTGCCTGTGATGTTAGTAACCCATTTTTTGGAAAAGAGGGTGCGGCCTATGTATATGCTCCCCAAAAAGGGGCAAATAGTTTGCAAGTGATAGAGTTGGACAATGGGTTGCGGCATTATGCACAGGTGATAAAGGAATATACAAATATGGATATATCGCAGCTTCCCGGTGCCGGAGCAGCCGGAGGAATGGGAGGCGGCCTGCTTCCGTTTTTGAATGCAGAATTGCAATCCGGAATAGAAGTTATATTGAAAACGCTTCGTTTCGAAGAGGTCGTCCGACAGGCAGACCTGATACTGACCGGAGAGGGGAAACTGGATCGCCAGACTGGTATGGGAAAGGCGCTGGACGGAATTTTACGTGTCGGTGAGAAATGTCAGGTTCCGGTGATAGCGCTGGGGGGAGCGGTCGAAGCCACCGAAGCGCTTAATAGGATGGGGTTTACTGCCGTACTGCCTATTCAACCTTTTCCGGTAACACTTGAAGAGGCGATGCGACCGGAGTTTACGAAAGAAAACATAGAGAGAACGGTGCGACAGGTGGTGAGAATCATAAAACAATTTACTAAATAATACTCAATGACAGCGATAGGCGCATTAATCGGGCTTTCATTATCCATACTGTTAATCATAAGAAAGCTTTCTCCGACATACAGTCTGATTATCGGAGCGATAGTCGGAGGGTTGTTGGGGGGACTATCTTTAAATGAGACTGTTACGGTGATGACCGAAGGGGTGAAAGAGGTCACCCCGGCGGTATTGCGGATTCTGACAGCCGGAGTCTTGTCAGGCATATTAATACAAACCGGAGCTACCACGGTCATCTCCAATGCGATTATAAACAAAATGGGTGAAAAACGGGTATTTATGGCATTGGCACTCGCAACGATGTTGCTTTGTACGGTAGGCGTCTTTATTGATGTGGCTGTGATAACCGTTGCGCCGGTGGCTCTTTCGATAGGCAAGCGTCTAAACCTGTCTCCATCTGTATTGCTTATTGCTATGATCGGGGGAGGTAAATGTGGAAATATCATATCACCTAACCCGAACACCATTATAGCAGCCGGAAATTTTAATGCAGATCTATCGGCTGTAATGTTTGCCAATATTTTACCGGCAGTGATCGGTTTGTTTTTCACTGTTTTTGTTATTGTCCGTCTGATGCCTCAAACAGTGAAAAACAAAAAAACAATGATGCAAACAGAGGATAAAGAGGAAGAGAGAAATCTGCCTTCGTTAAGAACCAGTCTGATTGCTCCTGTTGTTACGATTGTTTTATTGGCATTACGTCCTGCGGCAGGAATCAATATCGATCCTTTGATAGCTTTGCCGGTAGGTGGCTTATGTGGTGCTATCTGTATGAAACAATGGAAAAACATTCTTCCGAGTATAGAATATGGACTGCAAAAGATGTCTGTGGTAGCTATTCTGCTGATAGGAACCGGAACTATTGCCGGCATCATAAAGAACTCTTCTTTGAAAGACTGGATTCTTACAGGATTAGATCATGCTCATATGAGTGATGCATTGATTGCTCCTATATCAGGCGCGTTGATGTCGGCGGCTACCGCATCGACAACAGCCGGAGCAACACTGGCTTCTTCTTCGTTTGCTGAAACGATATTGGCTATAGGCATTTCTGCAGTTTGGGGAGCGGCTATGATTAATTCCGGAGCTACAGTTCTTGACCATTTGCCACATGGTTCGTTCTTTCATGCGACAGGAGGCGTATGCGAACTCAATTTTAAGGAACGTCTGAAGCTGATACTTTATGAATCGCTTATAGGGATAGTGTTAGCTGCCGGAACGACTATTTTATA
>OOBJ01001907.1_pt1 | contig 11776 bp, 9 predicted proteins | sample 1671331 | NCBI WGS metagenome assembly OOBJ01 (sample SAMN06348145, study PRJEB24527) | human gut metagenome | biome: human gut; feature: ankylosing spondylitis patient; material: feces | host: Homo sapiens | place: China | collected 2015-10 | reverse complement strand
GCGAGCTGGGTTCAGAACGTCGTGAGACAGTTCGGTCTCTATCTATCGTGGGCGTTGGAAATTTGCGTGGCTCTGACACTAGTACGAGAGGACCGTGTTGGACTGACCTCTGGTTTACCGGTTGTGCCGCCAGGCGCACCGCCGGGTATCCATGTCGGGATCGGATAAGCGCTGAAAGCATCTAAGTGCGAAGCCGGCCACAAGATTAGATTTCCTCATGAGGGTCGTCAAAGACGATGACGTTGATAGGAGGCAGGTGTAAAGACAGCGATGTCAAAGCCGAGCCTTACTAATTGCCCGAAACTTGCAGCCGCCCCCGCCGCACGGGGCGTGCCTGCTCAAAGTTGGTACAATGAGCGGTACATGAATGAAGATGTGCCGTTGCAGCAGGAGCTGCAGCCATTGTTGCTTGCACGGAAGTATTTGCAAGTTCAGCTTGTGTTGTCCAAACGATATTCTGGTGGTTATAGCGTTGGGGATCACCTCTTCCCATTCCGAACAGAGAAGTTAAGCCCAACCGCGCCGATGGTACTGCACACCCGCGGGAGAGTAGGTCGCCGCCAACTTTATTTTCACAGCCTCTTTCAGTGTCACAACTGAGAGAGGCTTTTTTATGTCTGAGCATGTCTGCGCGTTTGCACATCTGCATATTTGCACACTCACCTGCACTTCATCATCTGCATATCCCCAAGCACAAAGCTCAAGCACAAAACGCTACCTCTAATGGGGGCGACGCGTCCCGCGTCGGGCTAATGAAAGATCTACTAAATAATAGCTGCATCTTTTCCTGCGGGACAAGACTACTGAAAAAACTGACGCGGGACGCGTCGCCCCCATTAGTGGTAGCGTCTCCTATCAGATTGACAGGTTAAAAGGCAGTTCAAAGATGCAAGCACTGCATATCTGCACATTTGCTCGCGATAGCGAGCATTTACTTCCTGGTTTTGAGCTGCGTAATGTTGAAATTATATATATTTGTATGAGAATTGCTGTTTTGTGAAAGCAGTAATAAACAGAATATCGATACCATTTGCAGAAATAACACCACTATGCCTTTTGAAAAGATACCGGCTCAGCCGTTACCCGAATCACCATTTCGTCACGCACCTTTGCTGTGGTTTGCGTTGCTTGCTGCGATGGGCATTTTGTTGGGCTGGTATACCAAAGAGTGGCTTCCTGTTTATGGTAGCCTTTGTACAGCAATAGTGCTTGCTGTAGCTGCTACAGTTATCTATTTATTAGCTGGGACAAAGGAAAAGGGACGAAGAACTGTTTGGTGGGTTGGCATGGCTTCGGTAATGCTACTTTTTGCTTCTTTGTTGCAAGGCGCTTATGACCGCGTTGTTGTGCAATGGCCAGAACTGCCGCAGACATGGAGTGGCCAAGTAGTGCGCGTGCATAAGATAAAAACACAGTCGGTGGCATTAGATGTAAGGTTGCATGCACCGCATTTGGCGTGGCGCAATCGTGTGGTGCGTGTCACATTGGCGCATAACGATGCGCACAGACTTGGCCTGCACATAACAGAGGGCAGTTGTATGGCTTTCTACGGCAAGATGCAATCAGGCAAGCGTCCGGCTGGCAATCCTGGCGACTTTGATTATGCGCACTACCTGTTGACGCATGGATTAAGTGGCAGTTGCTACGTATGGCGTGGCAAGTGTGAACTGTTAGGTGATGATGCACAAGCAAGCATAAGTTGGCAATCTCGCCTGTTGCGCTGGCGTCACAAGTTGGCAGCAGCTTACGAACCTTATTTTGACAAGGGACAACAAAGTCTGTTAGCCGCATTAACCTTGGGTGATAAGACTATGCTTGATGAAGACACACGTCAATTATTCTCAAATTTGGGCGTGAGCCATGTGCTTGCATTATCGGGACTGCACCTCGGCATATTACTGAGTTTGTTCAATATGTTGTGCTTGCGTCACTTGCGTCGTACCCACTTGCGCATAATAGCGTCCATTTTCATCGTATTTGCCATGTGGGCATTCACCTTCTTGACCGGAGCCCCCTTATCGCTGTTGCGTGCAGTGTGCATGTTCACTTGTATGCAAATAAGCATTTGCTTACAGCGGTCGAGTGCTTCCACCCTCAACAGTTTGTCCTTAGCCGCCATCATATTGCTTTTGGCAGACCCCATGTCGCTGTTCGATGTTGGTTTTCAATTATCCTTTATGGCGGTAGCCGGTATTGTGTTTGTTGGGCGTTATGTTTGGCAGCGTTATCCTTTGTCGCTTTATAATGTGAGCACAATGCTGCAAGTTTATCAGCAACCGCGTCCTAAGGGCATGTCATACGCCACGTATGCAAAACAATACTGTTTGCCTTGGCTGCGGTTGCAGAGCACCAAAGTATGTTGGAATTTCTTTCGCCACATACTCGTGCCGTTTGTTTGTGTCTCGTTAAGTACACAATGGGCCACAGCACCACTTGTGCTTTATTACTTCCATACCCTTTCCCCCTATGCCTGGTTAGCCAACTTTGTAGTCATACCATCAGCCTATGTGTTGCTTGGCGGAGCATTGTTATTCTTCGCCCTTCCCTTCGCGGTTGTACAGCACGTATTAGCTTCGATCATGTCGTGTACAATCAACGCCATGACCTCAGCTCTGACCAGTATGCAGGTATGGCCTTTTTCCACACTCACATTCTATCCCACACCATATACACTGTTGGCAATATGGCTCGTGCCCGTATTAGTCTACGCGTTTGCCGCTGCACGTCGTCGGCGGTTGAGGTTGCGTGTGTTGTGCAGCGTGTTCCTTGTTCTAACGTTGAGTGTCGTTACCGAAGTGTACAGAGTAGGCACCGACAAGCGCGTGTCACCCCATATATGGGTATATGCCAATAAGCAAGCCACCTTGGTGCATTTCATAGTTTCGCCTCAAGAGTCATATCTCGTGTCAACGCTGCCGCCGCAGGCCATCAGCAAAATGGTTGGGCAATTAAATCGCAATTACTGGCAACCGCATCACATTGCGCCACCCAAACAGATAGTGAGTTCAGATGCGCGTACCAAGTTCTTTCTGAAAAAAGGCAACAGTTGTCTGTTGGGCAGCAAACGTATTATGCTTTGTGCCACATCAGTAGCGTTAACATGCAGCCGTCCGGCCAATCCATACCCACTTGACCTGTTAATCATATCGCGTGGTTGTATCGACAGTTTCGAAGCCATGCAGTCCTATTTTACGCCAGGCCAAGTCGTGTTAGCGTCCTCTCTGCCGTCGTGGCAACGCAGTGCATGGCGCACAGCCTGTCAGCGCGCGGGCGTATCCTGTCATGATGTGGCCGAGAGCGGAGCGTACAATTTCGTTGTACGGTAGCGAACTGCAAATACAGCCTAGAGCGCCCCTTGTCAGATGTCCAATTCACATTCCAGCATGGTACGATAAAAAGCCGCTTTCTTCTCCAAGGCCAGAGGATAGGCTCGGCTGCTGCTTGGCATGCGGTAGAGCCGCATATTCCTCCCTTCAAATTCAAAATTGACGTATTGCCCCACCTTGGGTTCCGCCACCGCAAAGTGCGCTCGTAGCGTGTCCGTAGCCTTTTGTCCTGTAGTCACGATGGCATGGCAGTGTGGCAACTGGTGTAACAGCTCGTCAATGTCGGTATGTTCCACCACCTCCAAGAATTTGTCCGAAGCATTGTCTTGCAAACGGTTAACGGCACATGCAGTATCATAAAGTGCCACGCCCTTTTCGCGCAAGAAAGTCTCAAGCAGCGGTTTGTTAAAGCGCTTGTGCGCTGTTTCAACAAAGTAATCCTTATTGTCAAAGAAAACGAGTCCGAATATGCGCCACATGTCATTCTGCATATTGGGGTAGAAGAAATCTATAGACCAGCGTTTCTTAGGTGGTGGAAAACTGCCCAACATAAGAATGTGAGCGTTCTCAGGCAAAAAAGGTTGAAGAGGGTGACGTTCCACTGATTGAAAAAATTAAAGTATAAAGCACCCGAGCAACGTATAGTAAGTTGCACACAGGTACTTTATACTCATTGTTGTATAAAAAATAAGTAAGCCGGTTAATTAGTCGTTCTCTTTCAGGTAACGATCCACCTCGATGCCCGCTTTGCAGCCGCTTGCGGCTGCGGTGATAGCCTGTCGGTAGTGAGGGTCAGCCACATCGCCAGCTGCAAACACACCCGGAATGCCCGTGCGGGGCGAGTCACCCTCAGTTATGATATAACCAGTTTCGTCAGTTTTAACCCAAGGCTTGAACAAGTCGCTGTTAGGCTTGTGCCCGATGGCCAGGAAGAAACCATCAATGTTGATGTCATACGTGCGCTCATCAGCCTCGCCTTTACGGTAAACCACGTGTGCGCCTTCTACGCCATCTTCGCCAAAAAGGCCGAGCGTATTAGTCTCAAACAACACTTCAATTTTAGGATTGTTCAGTACACGGTCTTGCATGGCTTTAGACGCACGCAGGTAAGGCTTGCGCACAATGAGGTAAACTTTGCTGGCCAATCCGGCAAGGTAAGTAGCCTCCTCGCACGCCGTATCGCCGCCACCCACTACGGCCACCACCTTTTTGCGGTAGAAAAAGCCGTCGCACGTAGCACATGCGCTCACCCCCTGTCCTTGATATTTCTTTTCGTCGCTCAAGCCAAGGTATTTGGCCGAAGCACCGGTAGCAATAACCAGTGTGCGGCATTTAACCACCGTGTCATCGTCGAACCACAAAGTGTAGGGCGATTGGCTGAGGTCCACTTTGGTAGCTGTGGCAGTGCGTATGTCAGCGCCAAATCGTTCAGCCTGTTTGCGCATGCTGTCCATCAGTTCGTTAGCGTCAATGCCATCGGCAAATCCCGGAAAGTTCTCCACCTCCGTGGTAATGGTAAGTTGCCCGCCCGGCTGCAGTCCTTCATAAATGATAGGTTGCAGTCCGGCTCTTCCGGTATAAATGGCTGCAGTATAGCCCGCGGGGCCAGAGCCTAAAATAATACACTGCTCTATTTTAGCGTTCTCAGTGTTAGTAGTCATTGGGGTTATTATAATGAATTGTTTCGAGTAAAAAATTGTGCGTTATCTCAAATCTACCACTTCAATGCCAGGGTGATCCTTACTGTTAAATCGGAAGGTAGCATCGCCCCAGTGCTTGTGTGTCCTCAGGCTTCCCACCCGTATGCGAGTCCATTCGCCGTGGTTGTCCTTCATACGTATGGAGTAGGGCAGTTGCGTATGTTTGTCAATGACGGCAATAATCAGTTGAATGCCCATACCCTTGTTTTGTGCAATCATGCGCACCTCGTGGCAAGCCTTGCCGTGGTAGGTCGTGTTGGCCAGTTTAAGGTTATAGCCATGTTTGTAAAGGTTGACAAAGGTATACGGATTAACCTGCTGCAGTTCAGCTGCGGTAGGGTTACTCACGTTCACCTCGTCGCTGCCGTGCAGCAAAGTCCACTGCGTGCGGCCGTCAAACCACGTAGTCAGTGCGTTCGAAGCAATTTTGAATTTATTGCCCTGCACCAAAATGTGTCCGTTAGCCGTGCCAGCCTCATGTTGTCCTTTGAATTGTGTGCCTTCAAATGTAGCCTCAATGCCGCCACTATTCTTAAGTTTATTAGCTGTTTGGTCAAGCACTTGTCGTGCTGTCTGTGCAAAGCTTGTAGCGCCGATGGCACATGCGGCGCATATAGTCATGAATACGCGTTTAATCTTCATCATGTATGTTCGTATTAAGGTTGACAGACGCCCCTCTGTATAAAATACGTGCAGTCTATCTTTTGCAAAGATAGTGCAAACAGAGTGCAGAACGTCAAGCTTGCTTGAACGTTATGCCGAGGTGCATCCTATCTTCTGCAAATATAATGTTTTATTTGTAAATAGCCCTCCATTTGCCATTCTATAACAAAGCTTCAAAGCCCTTCATACGTAAAAAGAGCGCAAAACCGCCTTGACAGGACACATTCTGTCAAGGCGGTTCAAGGTTATAAGTAGTAAGCTGTCAGTTATCAGCCCCTGATAGTTTCGAGTCTTTGGTCAAGGTCAATCTCGTCCTTACACAACACCTCACGCGGTTTCGAGCCACGCGTCGGGCCCACGATGCCAGCGCGTTCGAGTTGGTCCATCAAGCGTCCGGCGCGGTTGTAGCCGATTGAGAACTTACGCTGAATGAGCGATGTAGAGCCTTGTTGGTGCACCACAATAAGTCGTGCAGCCTCCTCAAACATGGGGTCAAGCGTCTCGCCCGACAAGTCCCCCTTGCCACCGTTGTCCTCGTCCATTTCAGGTTCAGGCAATTCGAAGGCCGAGAGGTAACCCTGCTGGTCGGCAATAAAGTTGTTAATCTTTTCAACCTCGGGCGTATCGACAAAGGCACACTGCACACGCACGGGCGTGTTTCCACACAAAAAGAGCATATCACCCTTCCCTACCAACTGGTTGGCGCCGCTTTGGTCGAGAATGGTGCGGCTGTCAATTTGCGACATCACCTTAAAGGCCATACGTGCCGGGAAGTTAGCCTTGATCGTACCCGTAATGATGTTCGTTGTAGGACGTTGCGTGGCAATAACCATGTGCATGCCCACGGCACGTGCCAGCTGGGCAATGCGTGCAATAGGCAGCTCCACCTCCTTGCCCGCCGTCATGATAAGGTCGCCAAACTCGTCGATAATCACCACAATGTAAGGCATATACTCGTGGCCATATTGTGGTGGCAGCTGACGAGCCTTGAACTTGGCGTTATACTCCTTGATGTTGCGCACCTTAGCCTTTTTAAGCAAGTCGTAGCGGTGGTCCATCAGTTGGCACAAGCTCTTGAGCGTCTGCACCACCTTGGTCACATCGGTAATGATAGGATCCTCGTTGTCGTCGGGAATTTTGGCCAGGAAATGTTTCTCAATGGGTGCATATATGGAGAACTCCACCTTCTTGGGGTCAACCATTACGAACTTGAGTTCAGAGGGGTGCTTTTTGTAGAGCAGCGAAGTGATGATGGCGTTCAAACCAACCGACTTACCCTGACCAGTGGCACCAGCCACGAGCAAGTGCGGCATTTTGGCCAAGTCCACCATAAACACCTCGTTGGTAATAGTCTTTCCGAGCGCGATGGGCAGTTCAAAAGTAGAGTCTTGAAACTTTTTGGTGTTGATGATGCTCTCCATCGACACGATGCGCGGATTTTTGTTAGGCACCTCAATACCAATGGTGCCCTTGCCCGGAATAGGTGCAATGATACGTATGCCAAGTGCCGAGAGCGAAAGCGCAATGTCATCCTCAAGATTACGTATTTTGTTAATGCGCACACCCGGTGCCGGTGTTACCTCGTAAAGGGTGATAGTAGGGCCGATGGTAGCCTTGATACTCGAAATCTCCACACCAAAGTTGCGCAGCACGTTAATGATGCGGTCCTTGTTGGCATTTTGTTCAGCCATGTCAATCTCAGGCCCATTGTCTTCATAGTGCTTGAGCAGGTTGATGGTAGGGAACTTGTAATACTCCAAGTCCTTGCGCGGGTCGAAAGGCTCCATGTCGAGCACCTCCTGCACCGTTTTGCCCTGTGCCTTGTCGTCCACAATAGGTGCGGCAATGGCCAGTTCGGTGTTAGGCGCAGCTGCCTCTGGTGCCTGCGGACTGTCAATCTGCAGTTCATTCGCATCGTCGCCCGTACCAACCTCGCCATTTGGCGCCGGTGCTCCAGTTGTATGCGTGTCAAGGTCAATCGACACAGCAGCATTGTCTTCTTCCTTATCGTCCGTGTCCTCCTCGTCATCGTCAGGTCGTGGCAGGGGCGCGTTTTCGTCGTACGTGTCGTTGTCGTCGGTGAGCAGTTCCGGGTCAGTCTTATAAACCTCGCCATCGTCGGTGCCATCATCGCCATCAGCGTGTTTGTGCCGTTTGCTCTTGATGTAGTCCTGCGGGTTCATGATGCGGCGCACCATGCTCACCGTTTCGCTACTCAGATACATAAGGTAAAGCACAGCTGTGGCAATGGCCACAATCCATGCACCCATGGCCCCCAGGTTGTCGGTGAGCACATGCTTGATGTAGTCGCCGTGCCCGCCGCCCAGTCTGAAACTGAAGTAGTTAATAAATTTGCCCGGCAGCCAATCGGTTATAAGCGACAAGAACACCGAACCCCAAATCATGATGATGGAAAAGTTGAGGAACCACTTCCACAAGCGCACACGATAGGCCCCCATAAACTTAACCCCCACAAGCAGGGTAAAGATGGGTATGAACAATGACAGCATGCCAAAGCATGAGTCCATAAAGTAATTAGACAGGTAGGCACCTATTTTGCCGCCATAATTGGCAGCGTGCGTCAGATTGCCGCTCTGCACATACGTTTGGTCGGCGCGTCCTGTAAAGATGTTTGACACGAGACTGATGATAAGGAACAAACTGATGCCCAATATGCAAAGTCCCGCAATAAAGCGTACATTGTCGGGTTTGCAATAAGCTTTGACGGCGTTGCCCAGTTCACCATTCTTGTAGCGTTGCCACAAGGTGAGCGGGGCAGGCGTGTTGCCCGGGTTGCGCTTGGCAGCCCGGGGCTTGCTTGTATTTTGTTTCTTGGCCATTGCTATTCGTGCGTGTAAAAGTTGATGAGGCGGCTCAGTGCGCGTTGGCACACGGGGCAGAACGCCTTGCATTCATTGGTTTTCATGCGGCAGTCCTGAAATGCGCGGTACACCCCCTTCGACATATAACCACCCCCTTCGTACACGCCAATGCGCTCAGGGTGCTTGGCATCGGGTTGGGTAGGTATGGCGGTGCGTCGCGGCAGCATGTCCTGCCATTTTTCGGCAAAATTCTTCAACGTGGTGATGTTCTGCTCCCACGGCTCCACATCGGGCGAATAGTAATTCTCGTACTGGTCGTCGTAGTAATACTCATCGGCCAACCCTGCAAAACTGTGGCCAAACTCGTGCACCACCACCGGACGGAAGGCCGCATGGTGTGTGGTGGTGAGCGTGTAGGCATTATATATGCCACCGCCACCATAGGTGTAAGTGTTGGCCAAAATGATGATGTGCTCGTACGGAATGCGCGCCAGCAAGTTGTGCAAGTCGCGTTGGTGGAGCGTGGTCAAGTAGCGGTCGGAGTAGAACGTCGAAAAGTGCGAACTCAGTGCTGTGTTGCGCCAAATGCCCTCCTTTGGTATGCTCACATCGCTGTCGGCAGAGGCAGCGGCCACAGCCACAAAGTTGAACCTGTCGGCATATTGTTTGAAAGGCTCGTGGCTCAGTATGGCGTCAACGGCAGTTTGCGCATCGGCATAAAACGCCTCGGCCTGTGCCGCAGTATAGCCCTCGGCCACTATGGCCACATCAATTTTATCGGCAGCCGGGCCGCTCTGGTGCAGATAGCGGTGGGGCGGCACGGGGGTGCGGTCAAGGTTGCGTATGAGAATGTCGTCAGGCGCCACCTTGTGTGTCAGGCTGCTTGTCACCTGGTGCTTGAAGTTGAACAAGCGCACGGTCACTTCGGCCGAGTCGGCTGGCATGGGCAGCAAAAAGGTGTTTTCAAACGAGCGGCTGGTGTGCGTGGCCTCCTCGGTGGTGAGCCATTCCTGAAACAGTGTGGAGAATGACTGGCAGTAGAGCACGCGCCCCGTGTGCAGGTCGCGCAGTGTGATGTCGCCATTGCCGCGCAATGGCACACTGTCGGTGTGCACCCGTCGTCCGGCCCAGCCGCTGAACGAGCTGAGTCCAGCCACGGCTATGTGTTGTGCGTGGGTGTTGCCGCTAAAGTCATAGTCTACGCGCAGTGTGCGCCCCGGGCAGCTTGCCGGTGATGTGTTGTTCTGTTGCGCATGGGTGCTTGTGGCACATAGTGCCGAAAAAGCAAGCAAATATATAAATCGTAACATGAGTGAGTCTGTGAAAAGAATCTTGGGAAAATATGTTTTTCCGTACGTGCAAAGGTACGCATTTTCTCCGAATGTATTACTTTTGTGCACCGATAAACCCGATACATAAGCAGGTACTCAAAATTATTTTTACAAAGAAAGGCGTTACCGGGTCGCAGATGCTTCCTTCGGGTGAGGGTGCATACGGGCTATGTGACCGAGGACGAAGGAAACAGATGTGCCCCGATAATGTGCTATCAATGTGAAAATGACGCCTGCTGATTGTATAGAATAACCGAAGTTTAGGATTTAGACGGGTACGGCCTGAATCATCGTGCAAGGCGAATGCAATCAAGTTTGCTTGAATTGCTGAGCCGCAGCCGATGATGTCAATAAAAGACGCTGCGAAAAAACGCAAGCACTAATGGGGGCGACGCGTCTCGCGTCGGGAAAATATGCTGCTATTATTAGCGGTAGTAGCGTTCGTATTTAACTCCTATCTCTATCCCGACGCGGGACGCGTCGCCCCCATTAGAGGTAGCGTTTTTTCGCAGCGCCCCTCTGCCCGCACTTGCTAAATCCGAAACTTGAGAAAAGTATTTCTGAACACCTGCTTAATAATGGAAAAAATAATATTGCTTGCCGATAGTGGCAGCACCAAAACCGACTGGCTGTTGTTGGCCGGCAATAGCGAGGTGGCACGCATAGCCACCCAGGGTATCAACCCCTTTATGCTCGACGAGGCAGAGATAGCCGCCATACTGACGTCGGAACTGCTGGCCGACGCCCATTTTGTGTGTCCCGATGCCGTACACTTTTATGGTGCAGGCTGTCGTGGTGCGCAGTGTGGTGTGGTGGAGCGTGCGTTGCGCAGCGTGATGCCCACCCTGCACGAGGTGATAGTAGACTCCGACCTGGTGGGGGCGGCGCGCGCCCTGTGTGGCAGTGCCGACGGCATAGCCTGCATATTGGGCACCGGCAGCAACAGTTGCCTTTATGTGGGCGGCCAGGTGGTGGCCAATGTGTCGCCCTTGGGCTATATTCTGGGCGATGAGGGCAGTGGTGCCGTGTTGGGCCGCCGTTTGGTGGGCGATGTGCTCAAGCACCAGTTGCCCGACCACCTGTGCAGTGCCTTCCACGCCCGTTATGCCATCAGTGCCGACGAGATGATAAGACGCGTTTATCGTGAACCTTTTGCCAACCGTTTCTTGGCCTCCTTTGCGCCATTCTTGAGCGAGCATAAGGCCGATGCCGCCATTCAGCAGTTGCTGCACGAGGAGTTTGACCGCTTTTTCAAACGCAACATTTGCTCTTATGGCCGTCCCGACCTGCCCGTGTCGTTTGTAGGCAGTGTGGCCTATTATTTTCAGGACGTGTTGCGTAGTGTGGCCGCTGCCAACGGTTATGCTGTGGGTCGGGTGTTGCGCAGCCCGCTGTCTTGAAAAATGAAAATGGTAAAACTGTCTGCACTCTGCACTCGGAGTTGCAATCCCTTTGATTATCAATAAGTAATGCGTGCAGACAATGGTGTAAATAGTATGCACCATTGTCTGCACGCATTACATTTGTCTGCACTTTTAGCCGTGAGGTGTCGGCCGCGGTGCAGACAGGTTGTGCCACAGAGATAAAACAGTATAGGGCGAGCGGCAAACTTGTCCGTCCGACAGAAAATCCGCCCTCCTATAACAGAAATTTCGCTCCCTCATAACAGAAACTCCGCCCCCGAACGTTCGCTATTAGTCATGCGCAGTTTCGACATTCGTGCCGTTTCGATGGCAGCCTGTGCTTCGTTAATGGCCGTTTGACAACGTTGCAAGGTAGCTTGTGCATTAGGCTACGCACAAAAAACATCATCACACCCGTTGGCATATCTTATCCAAGGGGTGTGATGATGTGGTGTGTGTAGTAATGTATCAAGTTCCGGATTTAGCAAGGGCGGGCTGAAAGCCCAATGGAGCACATAGCCCAGGGCAAGC
>OOBJ01001905.1_pt1 | contig 11783 bp, 8 predicted proteins | sample 1671331 | NCBI WGS metagenome assembly OOBJ01 (sample SAMN06348145, study PRJEB24527) | human gut metagenome | biome: human gut; feature: ankylosing spondylitis patient; material: feces | host: Homo sapiens | place: China | collected 2015-10 | reverse complement strand
CGCTTGCCATAGGGTCACGCGAGCTGCTTTCGGCGCAGCAGCCGGCAGACAAGGGCACACAGCAGCAGGCCGAGCGCAAACATCAGGCCCATCGCACCCAGAGCGGCGGCGGCGCTGAACAGGCCGATCGACATTTCATGCACCGCGCCGATGTCCACGAGGATCTCGCACACGAGCCACAGCCCGGCGCTGATGCCCACGGCCGCCCGGAAATCGCGCCGGCGCTGCAAAACGCACCGCACGCCGACGCCGGCGGCAAGCAGGAGCAGATACAGGACGATCCGCCCGGTCATGCCATTGGCCACAAAGGTTCCCATCATTTTTACCAGTGCAAACGGTTCCATACGATGACCTCCTGTTTCGGTAAGATGTGTGTATCCGGTTTTGCCTCACCCTTATTTTAGCAGGATGATTCTGAAATTGGAATGATATTTATCATATTTGTTAATAGTTCCAAAATGTAGTTTCAAAATCTGTACAGTGCTGACAAATCCTTCTTCTCATCTTCTGCGATCCTGTCACAAAAACCGCCGCCCGGCGTGCCAGAACGCAAAAAACCTTCTCCGTTGGGAGAAGGCTCTTTGCATTTGCGGTATTCGACGGCATCAGTGGCACGGCGTGTGTCCGACCCGCACCCTTAGCCTTCTCCTTGAGGAGAAGGTGCCGAACTTTGTTCGGCGGATGAGGTGGAAAGGCCGCGGTTTCCTCCAGCGGCACCAGTTATGCGCCGTGTATCCGACGACACCTCATCCGTCGCGGCGTACCGCCGCGCCACTTTCCCCTCAAGGGGAAGGCTTGAAAAGCCCCCTCGGGCTCCCCTGCGGGGCAGGGGAGCTGGGTGCCGCCCGCTCAGTAGCTGTACACGCCGCCGCCGATGAACTCGCGCAGCATGCTCTCGGGCGCGAGCAGGGCGGGGTCGATCGTCTCGAAGCGCTCGAGCGCGGGCAGGATGCTGCGGATCTCCGCATAGCGCTCCGCGCCCTCGGGCACGGCCGCGAGCAGGGGCGCGGCGTAGTTTTTCAGGATGGACACCTCGCACGGGAACGACGAGTCGAACATCAGGTTCGCGCGCTCCTTGAACGGGGAGATGAACCGCTTCTCGCCGCGGCGGACGTTGGCCCACATGTCCAGCGTCGCGGCGGCGGGGGTGCCGCGGAAGTTGCTGTCGCGCACGAGGCGGCGCAGCAGGCGCATCCACGTGCCCTTGAACACCTCGCGCCCGTCGTTGTCCACGACGATCGAGCGCGCGCTGATATACAGCCGGAACGCGTCCGGGCAGTAGGCGGCGATGTCGTCATTGAGCGCGTGGATGCCCTCGCACACGGCGACCTCGTCCTTGCCGAGGTGCATGGGCCGGCCGATGGGGCCGGACTGCACGCGCGTGACGAAATTGTAGCGCGGCAGGTGGATCTCCTCGCCGCGGGCGAGCGCGTTGAGGTGCTTGCCGAGCAGGTCCATGTCCAGGCACGCGGGGGACTCGAGGTCCACATCGCCCTCCGGCGTGCGCGGCGCGGTGCGCGGGTCGAGCGTGCGGAAATAGTCGTCCATGGCGAGGCTCTGGCTGCCGACGCCCATCTTGCGCAGGGCCTCGGCGATCTTCATGGCCGTGGTGGTCTTGCCGCTGCCGGACGGGCCGGACAGCAGCACGATCGGGCACGTATGCACGTTCTCGGCGATGGCGCGGGCCGCGCGCTCGATCTTTTCAGCGTAGGCCGCGTCGCACGCGTCGACGAATTCCTTGGGGTCAGTCTGAATCCGGCGGTTGATCTCCTGAATATGATAACTCATTGAAAAAACGCCTCCAGTTCCGCCTTGGCCGCGCAGATGCGGTCGATATTGGCGATGTATTCCGTGGGGTACTTGGGGTCGATGTGCCGCTCAAGCTTGCCGCCGTTGGGGCGCACGAGCTTCGTCGAGGCGCCGCCGCCCATGGCGAGGATGCTGCACAGCTCCTCCATGATGCAGATGTTGTAGAGATTCTCCTGCCCAGGCCGCGTCCAGCCGACATTTTCAAACCCGCCGGACATGAACTTCTGCCGGTAGAGGTAATACGGCGCGTAGCCGGCGGCGCTCAGCGCGTCGGACGCAAAGTCGAGCATCTCGCCCACCTGCGCCCCGTCGGGGATGGGGGCGGCCTGCGTCATGAGGTCGGCCCCGCGCTTGCGGGACAGCGTGTGCACGGTCACGTTTTCGGGCGCGAGCGCGAGCACCTGCTCGAGCGTGGCGCGAAAGCCGTCCGGCGTGTCGCCGGGCAGGCCCGCGATCAGGTCCATGTTCACGGCGAAGCTGCCGGTCTCGCGCACGAGGCGCAGCGCGTCGAAAATATCCTGCGCGGTGTGGCGGCGGCCGATGGTCTCGAGCACGCGGTCGTCGAGCGTCTGGGGGTTGACGCTGATGCGGTCGACCCGGTGCGCGCGCAGCACGTGCAGCTTGTCGGCCGTGATGGTGTCGGGCCGGCCGGCCTCGACGGTGAACTCGCGCAGGGCGCTGAGATCGAATGCCGCCTCGAGCTGCGTGCACAGCGCGTCGAGCTGGCGCGCCGAGAGCGTGGTCGGCGTGCCGCCGCCGATGTAGAGCGACACGATGCGCAGACCGGCGCGCTGCACGGCCTTTGCCGTCGCGGCGATCTCGCGCGCGAGCGCCTGCAGAAACTCCGGCACGAGCGCCATGCTCTTTTCCACCGACTGGCTCACGAAGCTGCAGTAGGCGCAGCGCGTCGGGCAAAACGGGATGCCCACGTACAGGCACACGTCCTTGCTGCCGAGTGATTCCATGGCGCGCTGCGTGGCGTGGGCGGTGCGCACGACGAGCGCGGCGCGCGCGGGCGCAACGTCGTAGTGCCGCTCAAAATAGCGCGCGGCCTGCTCGTCGGTCATGCCCTGCGCGAGCAGGGGGGTCATGAGCTTGCCGGGGCGCACGCCCGTGAGCATGCCCCACGGCTTGTGCGGCAGGCCGATGCCCATGGCCGCGCGGTAAAACGCGCGCTTGACCGCACCCTGCAGCCGCCGGTCGGTCTCATTGGGGTCGGTCAGCTCGCTGTTGGGCACGCTCGTGCGGCCGTTGGCCGTCCGGCCCTGATAGACGAGCACGCACGTCACGGTCGTGATCTTGGGGCCGGACATGAGCCGCAGCTCCGCGCGGTCGCCGGTCGGCCGTCCGTCCGGGTATTCCGGGCGTTCGTCCGGAAACAGCGTCAGGAGCATCTGCTCTGCTGCATAGCGGTAATCATGTCCGATCAGATAGAGATTCATGGTTCTTCTTCTTTCTACGCCCTGCCGGATGGTCAGGTGCGGTCTTTTGCTTTGCTTTTGAGCGCCTTGGCCTTCGCCTTGACAGCCTTGGCCAGCTCCTTGCGGCGCTGCGCGTGCTCATGCACACGGGTGAAGGCACGGCCGTTGGTCTGGCCGGAGCGCAGCGCCGGGAACGCCTGCGCGATACGCTCGTGCACGATGTTGCGGTGGCTGAGGATCTCCTCGCGGCGCTGCAGCAGTTCGCTGCGGCGGGCCAGCAGTTCGCTGCGGCGCATGAGGGAGCTCTCGGCGCGCTTTTCGGCGATCTGCTCGCCTTTTTCCGCGATCTCGGCGCCTTTTTCCTTCATGTCAGTGTAAACCTCCACGCCGCGGTCCTTCGCGTCCGAGGCGCGGATATAGATCTCCTCGCCGATCTCGTCGGAAATGGCCGTGAGCGAATCCTCGATGGCCTGCAGGGCGCGCAGCTTCTTCGGCAGCTTGCGGATCTCCATGGCGGTGATGATGTTGTCCGCGATCCACAGGGCGCTGAACGTGCCGAGCAGCACCCAGCCGAGCTTTTTCGGGATGAGGTCGACGACCTTGGCCACGAGCGGCTGGAACACATCGACTACGAACACGCACGCCAGTCCCCACAGCACCGAGAACTCCAGGCACACGTAGCCCTTGATGTTCAGCGGGCGCTTGGAGTAGTCCCACCACTTGTCGTGGAACACCTTTTCCAGCACCCAGCCGGTGAGGTATTCGATGGCGCTCGTGAACAGCACGCTGCCGCCGAACAGCAGCCAGAAGCTGCTCTTGAGCGGCCCGAGCACGAGCAGCACGCTCATCACGCCGAAGCCGTAGATGGAGCAGATGGGGCCGTTGACGAAGCCGCGGTTGACGAACTTGCCGTGCGCGACGGCGGCGAAGGCCACCTCGGAGCACCAGCCAAGGAAGCCGTAGATGTAGAAGTACCAGAGGATCTGGAACCAGGAATAGGGCACAAGCACGAAAAAAACTCCTCTCAGATCTGGGTGCCTGCGGCGATACTGACCCAGTCTCATCATAATCGTTCGAACATTATAACATAACGGTCCGGGTATTTCCAGTCTTTCCGGCGCGGATGGGACAAAAGCGGCAAAATGGACAAAAAGGCGGGGAAGGGGATCTGTGCGCGGCCGCAGAAACTGCGCGCGAGCCTGTTTCTTGCGGAGCAGTCGGAGTGTGCGATACGAGGGGAAGGCTTTCAAAAACTGCCATCTGCCTTTGTTTTTTCGCGCGCAAAACCGGGGATTTACTTGATCGTCAGCAGCAGCTCGCCGGCCTTGACCGACTGGCTGGGCTTGACAAAGACTTCGTCGATCGTGCCGTCCATGCGGGCGACGACGCTCGTCTCCATCTTCATGGCCTCGATCACGGCGAGCACGTCGTTGACCTTGACCTGGTCGCCGGGCTTGACGTTGACCTTCGACACCATGCCCGGGATGGACGCGCCGGCCTGGCTCTTGTCGTTCGGGTCGGCCATGACGACGGTCTTGGCCGTGTCGGCCGCGGTCGGGTCGGGCACGGCGACCTCGCGGCGCATGCCGTTGAGCTCGAACTGCACGTTGCGCGTGCCGTCGTCGTTGCGGTCGCCGAGGCCGATGTACTTGATCATGAGGGTCTTGCCGTCCTCGATGTTGATCTTGTTCATCTCGCCGACGGCCATGCCGTTGAAGAACACGTGGCTGCCCATGCGCATGATGTAGCCGTACTCCTTGCGGTGGCGGACGTACTCCTCATAGACCTTCGGGTACATGGCGTAGGAGATGAGGGAGCGCGGCTCCTCGTAGTTCGGGTAGAACTTGACGATCTCGCGGCGCAGCTGGTCCCAGTCGGTGGGCGGCAGCAGGTCGCCGGGGCGGCCGGTGATGGGCTTCTCGCCCTTGAGCACGACGCGCTGCAGATCCTTCGGGAAGCCGCAGGGCGGCTGGCCCATCATGCCCTTGAAGTAGCTCACGACGCTGTCGGGGAAGGCGAGGTGCTCGCCCTTTTCGACGATGTTCTCGGGCGTGAGGTCGTTCTGCACCATGAAGATCGCGAGGTCGCCGACCATCTTGGACGACGGCGTGACCTTGATGATGTCGCCGAGCATGAGGTTGACGGTGCGGTACATCTCCTTGACCTCCGCGAAGCGGTGGCCGAGGCCGAGCGACTCGACCTGCGGCTGCAGGTTCGTGTACTGGCCGCCGGGGATCTCGTAGCGGTAGATATCGGTGACGGGGACCTTGAGGCCCTTGTCGAAGCTCTCGTAGCGCAGGCGCACGTCGGCCCAGTAATCGGCCAGCTCCTGCAGGCGCTGCGGGTCAAAGCCGGTGTCGCGCTCCTGACCGCGCAGGGACTCGACGATGGCGTTCATCGACGGCTGGCTCGTGAGGTTGGCCAGCGGGCCGATGGCGGTGTCGACCACGTCCACGCCGGCCTCGGCCGCCATGAGATAGGTCGCGATCTGGTTGTCGGTGGTGTTGTGCGTGTGCAGGTGGATGGGGATGCCGATCTCCTGCTTGAGGGTGCTCACGAGCTTCTTGGCGGCGTAGGGCTTGAGCAGGCCGGACATGTCCTTGATGGCCAGCATGTGGGCGCCGCGGCGCTCGAGCTCCTTGGCGAAGTTGACGTAGTACTCCAACGTGTAGCGGTCGCGCGTCGGGTCGAGGATGTCACCGGTGTAGCACACGGTGCCCTCGAGGAACTTGCCCTGACGCAGGACCTCGTCCATGGCGGTCTCCATGTTCGGCAGCCAGTTGAGCGAGTCGAACACGCGGAACACGTCGATGCCCTCGCGGGCGGACTCGGCGATGAAGGCGCGCACGAGGTTGTCCGGATAGCTCGCGTAGCCGACGAGGTTCGAGCCGCGCAGCAGCATCTGGAACGGGATGTTCGGGATCTTCTCGCGCAGCATCTCCAGGCGCTCCCACGGGGACTCGTGCAGGAAGCGGTAGGCGGTGTCGAACGTCGCGCCGCCCCACATCTCGAGCGAGAAGCAGTCGGCGAGGATGTCGGCCGTGCCGTCGGCGCCCTTGAGCATGTCGCGGGTGCGCAGGCGGGTGCTCAGCAGGGACTGGTGCGCGTCGCGCATCGTCGTGTCGGTGATGAGCAGCTTCTTCTGGCCGAGGACCCAGTCCTTGACGGCCTCGGGGCCGTCGGTGTCGAGCAGGAGCTTGAGGCCGTCCTGCTTCGAGATCTCGCGCTGTGCCTTCGGGAAGCGCGGCGTGTCGTACTGGTGGCGCTCGGCGTCGGGATTGTTGACCTGGATGTTGGCGATGTATTTGAGCACGCGGGTCGCGCGGTCGCGCGATTCGGTGAACTCGAACAGCTCCGGCGTCTCGTCGATGAACTTCGTGTGGCACTTGCCGGCGATGAACGTCGGGTGCGTGAGGATGTTCGTCACGAACGGGATGTTCGTCTTCACGCCGCGCACGTGCTCTTCATTGATGGCGCGGGTGGCCTTGCGGCAGACGGCGGGGAAGGTGCAGTCCCAGCTCGTGACCTTGACGAGCAGGGAGTCGTAGTACGGGGAGATGATCGAGCCCGTGCCGACGTTGCCGCCGTCGAGACGCACGCCGAAGCCGCCGCCGGAGCGGTAGGCCTCGATCTTGCCGTTGTCGGGCGCGAAATTGTTGGCCGGGTCCTCGGTGGTCACGCGGCACTGGATGGCGTAGCCGTTGACCTTGAGGTTGTTCTGGTCGCCGAGGCCGATCTCCGGATGGCTGATCGGCTGACCCTCGGCGATGAGGATCTGCGCGCGCACGAGGTCGATGTTCGTGACCATCTCGGTGACGGTGTGCTCGACCTGGATGCGGGGGTTCATCTCGATGAAGTAATGGTTGCCGTCGCGGTCGACGAGGAACTCCACGGTGCCGGCGTTGACATAGCCGACGGCCTCGGCGATCTTCACGGCGTCGGCGTGCAGCTGCTCGCGGATGCTCTCGGGCACGCTCCACGCGGGCGCGAACTCGACGACCTTCTGGTAGCGGCGCTGCAGCGAGCAGTCGCGCTCGCCGAGGTGGCGCACGTTGCCGTACTGGTCGGCGAGGATCTGCACCTCGATGTGCTTGGGCTGCACGAGGTACTTCTCGATGAAGATGTCGTCATTGCCGAAGGCCTTGCGCGCCTCGCTCTTGACGAGCTCGAACGCGGGGATGACGTCCTCGGGCATCTCGCACAGGCGCATGCCGCGGCCGCCGCCGCCGGCCGCCGCCTTGAGGATGACGGGGAAGCCGAAGCTGATGGCCTTCTCAAGCGCCTCCTGCCCGTCGCGCAGGGGCTCGGAGCAGCCGGGAATGACCGGCACGCCGCACTCCATGGCGATCTGCTTGGCCGAGAGCTTGTCGCCCATCTTGCCGAGCACGTCGCTCGGGGGGCCGATGAACGTGATGCCGGCCGCTTCGCAGGCGCGGGCAAAGTCCGCGTTCTCGGACAGGAAGCCGTAGCCCGGGTGGATGGCGTCGACGCCGCGGCGCTTGGCCAGGTCGATGATCTCGGGGATGTCGAGATACGCGCCCAGGGGGCTCTTGTTCTCGCCGACGAGGTAGGCCTCATCGGCACGGGTGCGGAACATGCTCAGTTCGTCTTCCTTGGAGTACATGGCCACGGTGTGGATGCCGAGGTCGTAGCACGCGCGGAAGATACGCACCGCGATCTCGCCGCGGTTGGCGGCAAGGACCTTGTTGAAAACTTTTTCTGACACGGTCGTGTCTCCTTTCTGACTGCGGCGGGCCGCAGAGGTGGGGGCGGCAGCGGCGCGGGGGGAGATCCGACACGCTGCCAACGCCGGAATTATATCATATATCAGTAACAATAGAAATAAAATTTTTAAATTTTGGCGAGTTTAAAATCTAACAAATGCGCCCGGCGCGGAATTTACATGCAATTCTTTTCTCGCCGCGCGGAATGTGGTACAATAGCGGGCGAAAATTCAGGAAAGCTGGAATGAATTTGGAAAATACTTGTTATATCGTCGGTGCGGCCAGTCTCGACGGCGTGCGCCTGAGCCCCCGGTCGGGGGACTACGTGATCGCGGCCGACGGCGGCTACCGCTCGCTGAAAGACCGCGGCATCGAGCCGGACTTCGTCATGGGCGACTTTGACTCCCTCGGCTACCGGCCGGACCACCCGAACGTGGAGACGCACCCGGTCATGAAGGACGACACGGACCTCGGTCTCGCCGTGCGCTGGGCGCTGGCGCACGGGTACCGGCGGCTCGTGATGGCGGGCGCACTCGGTGGCCGCCTCGACCAGACGATCGCGAGCCTGCAGACGCTGCGCGGGCTCACGGATGCGGGCGCGCAGGGCTGGCTCATCGGCTGCGGCTGGGTGGTCACGGCGGTGCAAAACGGCACGCTGACCTTTCCCGCCGGTATGGAGGGCACGGTGTCCGTGTTCAGCAGCGGCGATGCCGCGCGCGGCGTCACGCTGCGCGGCCTGCTCTACGAGATCACGGACGCGGAGCTGCGCTGCGCCATGCCGCTCGGCGTGAGCAATTCGTTCACCGGCGCGGCGGCCACGGTGCGCGTCACGGACGGCACGGTCTATGTCCTCTGGCAGGGCGACGCGCTGCCGGACGGGCTGGAGGTGCGCCATGGAGCGGATTGACCTGCACACGCACACGCTCGCGTCCGACGGGTCGGACGCCCCGGCCGCCGTGGTGCAAAAGGCGGCGGCGCTCGGCCTGCGGGCCGTGGCCGTCACGGATCACGACACGTTCACCGGCCTGCCCGAAGCCCTCGCGGCGGGGCAGCGCTGCGGCATCGAGGTCGTGCCCGGCGTGGAGCTGTCCACCGTCTGGGGCGGCGAGGAGGTGCACCTGCTCGGCTACTTCATGGACACGGAGGACACCGCGCTGCGCGCGCTCATGACCCGCGCGACCGACGAGCGCAATGCCCGCAACGAGACCATGGTGCAGCGCCTGCACGACGCGGGCTACCCCATCACGATGGACGACCTGCACGCGGCCTTCCCGGGGCAGACGGTGCTCGGCCGGCCGCACATCGCGGCGCTGCTCGTGCAGCGCGGGTGCATCGCGTCGGTGCCGGACGGCATGCGCGGCCTGCTCGGCCGGGGGAAAGAATTCTACGTCCCGCGCTACAACGTCCCGCTGGAGGACTCCATCCGCGTCCTGCGCGCGGCGGGCGGCGTGCCGGTCGTGGCGCACATCTTCAAGTACCGCTTTGACGATGCGCAGCGCACCGCCATGCTCGCTGCTGCTGCGGACGCCGGGGCCCTCGGCGTCGAGGTGCGCTACACGACCTATACGCCTGAGCAGGCGGCGGCGGCGCAGGCGCTGGCCGCGCGCTTCGGTCTCGCGCCTTCCGGCGGCTCGGACTACCACGGCCTGCGCAAGCCGGACATCGCCCTCGGCTCCGGCCGGGGCGGGCTGCGCGTGCCGTATGCGTACCTCGCCGGGCTCAAAGCCCTTGCCGGGCCCGGCCGTGTGTGATACACGAACAAAATCCAGTCAAATTTTGAAATTTTTCCGGAGGTGGTTCCTTGAAGACCCTTCTGCGCCCCTACGAGGGCACGCTGCCGTATCTCTTCGTCAGCTACGCGCACAAGGACGACGCGGCCGTGCTCGAGATCATCAGCACCCTGCAGTCGCGCGGCTTTCGCGTCTGGTACGATGAGGGCATCGAGGCCGGCAGCGAGTGGCCGGAGAGCATCGCGTCGCATCTCGAGCGCGCGCAGCTCGTGCTGGCGTTCTTGTCCCCGGCGTACCTGCGCTCGGACAATTGCCGCAAGGAGATGCACTATGCCCTGACGAAGAAAAAAACCGTCATCAACGTCTTTCTCGAGCAGACGGAGCTCTCCCCGGGCATGGAGATGCAGATCGGCAATCTCTTCGCGCTCATGAAGTACACCTACCCGAGTGAGGAATATTTCTACGACAAGCTCTTCTCGGCCGAGCTGCTGGACGCTTCGAAGTTCGCCGGCGATCCGCCGGAGCTGCCGGATGTTCCTGCACCCGCGCCCGGGAAAAAGGCGAAAGAGAAAAAGCCCCGCGCCGCCAAGCCCCGCCGGGAAAAGCCTGAAAAGCCGCCCAAGGCGCCGAAGCCCGCGCGGCCGAAGAAAAAGCGCCGCGGCCTCGCGGCGGCGATCATCGCCATTGTGCTCGCCGGCTGTCTGATCGCGGCCGGCATCGTCGGCCACTTCACGGGCCTGCTCTACCGCTTCACGGCGAAAACCGTCGCAGTGCAGACGCTCGCGGACGACACGGTGGCCCAGTTCCAGAACCCGCTGCTCGAGCAGGCCGCGCGCGACTACGCCGGCAAGCCCGCGGGCGAGCTCACGGTCGCGGACCTCAAGGGCCTCACGGCGCTGTACGTCTGCGGCGACCGGTACTGGTTCGCCGCCCCGCAGCAGGGCGTGGACGCGGCGGCCGCCGGCGTCGAGACGGCGGAGATGACCGACCCCTCCGGCCAGAGCGTCACCGTGCGCCGCGGCGATATCCGCGACCTGTCCGACCTCGCGTATTTCCCGAGCCTGACGGTGGTCTCGGTGCAGTTCCAGTCATTGACCTCGCTTGAGAGCCTGCCCGCCTGCGGCGTGGAGGTGTTCGACGTCAGCGCCAATCGGCTCACGAGCCTGTCGGGCATCGAGCAGCTGCCGAAGCTCACGGCTCTCACGGCCGACGGCAACGCCGTCACCGACCTGACCGGCCTCGGCCGCTGCCTGAACGTGCGGAAGCTGAGTCTCAACGGCGCGAACGTGTCGGACCTGTCCGAGCTGCGCGCGCTGACAAAGCTGCAGGACGTCACGCTCTCGCACTGCACGCGCCGCGAGCTGCTGATCCCGCTGCACAAGTCCTCGCTCACGCGCGTCACGCTCGTGGACTGCGATCTGCGCGGCGATTTCTTCCGCAGCTTCGACCGCGAGCGGGCGCTCACGGCGCTCTCGCTCACCGACTGCGAGCTGGACAGCACGTCCGGGCTGGAGGATTTCACCGGGCTCACGGAGCTGACGGTGCGCGGCGTTTCCGGGTCGCTGGACTGGTCGGCGCTCGGCGGCCTGCCGCTGCAGACCGTCACGGCCGACGCCCTGCAGGCGGACGCTATCGCCGCGGCCACCACCGCGGCCGTCACGGTCGTGGACTGACCGCCGGAGCGTAAGTGCGCCGGTTTTTGCCGCGGCTCTGCGCGCGTCGCTCCCACGCGCGAGCGCAGGAACGGATGTGCGCGCAGATGGATGAAGAAAAGCATAGAGAAGCAGCAGCCCTCCCGATTCGGGAGGGCTGCTTTGTCTGCGGCGGGGTGATCGTTTTTTCCGGTACGTCCGTCCCGCGCCCCTTGGCTCCCTTGTGCAAAGGGAGCTGGCAGCCGTCAGGCTGACTGAGGGATGGATACGCTCATTCTTGCACTGCGGCCGGTATCTGCAACCCCTCCGTCACGGCGCAGAGCGCCGTGCCACCTCCCCTTACACAGGGGAGGCATCGCCGAACGGCGATATTTTCTCCTTGCGGCCGCAGTGCCGTGCGGCGATGCCTTTCCCTCAAAGGAGAAGGCTTGAAAAGTCCGCAGCAAA